>Ga0181529_10002564_pt1 | contig 21629 bp, 15 predicted proteins | sample PEATcosm2014_Bin_36_FD_119763 | JGI IMG/M metagenome (GOLD analysis project Ga0181529, IMG submission 119763) | Peatland microbial communities from MTU Mesocosm Facility, Houghton, MI, USA - PEATcosm2014_Bin10_30_metaG | ecosystem: Environmental > Terrestrial > Soil > Wetlands > Peat | place... | reverse complement strand
TCGAGTCGATCCTGTTCGGCCACGAGAAAGGCTCCTTCACCGGCGCCAGCGAGCGCCATCTGGGCAAGTTCCAGGAAGCCGACGGCGGCACGCTGTTCCTCGACGAGATCGGCGAACTGCGCCTCGACATGCAGGTCAAGCTGCTGCGCGCCCTGCAGGAGGGCGAGGTCGATCCGGTGGGCTCCAAGCGCCCGGTGAAGGTCGACGTGCGCATCATGTCGGCGACCAACCGCGATCTTTCCGAGTTCACGCGCGAGGGCCGGTTCCGCGAGGATTTATTCTACCGTCTCAACGTGTTCCCGATCTTCGTGCCGCCGCTGCGCGAGCGCCGCAACGACATCCCGGCGCTGGCGCGCCACTTCATCACCCGTTTCGCCGCTGAGGAGCACAAGCCGGTCGCCAGCCTGTCGCCCGAAGCGGCGGACCTGCTCGAACGCTTTTCCTGGCCGGGCAATGTGCGCCAGCTCGAAAACACGATCTTCCGCGCGGTCGTGCTGTGCGACGGCTCGCTGCTCGACGTCTGCGACTTCCCGCAGATTGCCGCCGCCATGGGCGTGGACGCGAAAAATCGCCGCGTCTTCGCCGCCGACGCGCCCAACCTCGACGCCACCGTCTTCGCGCCGGCCTTGCCCGCGTCTTCACCTTATGCGCTGTCGGCCACCGATGCCTCGGGCCATATGCGCAAGCTGGATGAGATGGAATCCGAGATCATCCGCCTCGCCATCTCGCGCTACGACGGACACATGTCGGAGATCGCGCGCCGGCTCGGCATCGGCCGCTCGACGCTGTACCGCAAGCTGAAGGATTTCGGCCTGGAATCGAGCGAAAGCGAAGTGCCGGAGTCCACCGAAGAACCGCCACGCCAACTGGCCGGTTAGCTGCGCATCCCCAGCGCGCCGAGATAGAGATCCAACATCGCTTCGTGTTCCTGGAAGTCGGCCGTGTCGAGTTTCCTCAGGCGTACGACCTGGCGCATGATCTTGCTGTCGAAGCCCTGGCCCTTGGCCTCGGAATAGACTTCGCGGATGTCGGCGCTGAGCGCCGCGCGCTCTTCCTCCAGCCGCTCGATGCGTTCGATAAACGAGCGCAGATGTTCTTTTGCGAAGCCGGATTTGGCCATTGTTTGCCTCTGCCATTTTGGGGCGCGGAACCTAGCGCGCGAGCGACAAACGACGCAACGCCGCCTCTTATGCTAGCTGTGAGTCTTTAGAGCGGCGCCCGGTTGCCGGCGGCGACGCCGCTGCAGGCCGGGGGGGGCCGCCTCGTTAGAGATTTGTCATATAAATGGAAACATGAGCCCGCAAACCAGGGTAAACAAGCGCGTTGACAGATTCGGCCCCTTGGGCGACACCGTGCATAACCCAATGCGTCTGACCATCGCCGTACTGACCGCCACCCTGCTTGCAACCGTTCCCGCTCAGGCGAGATTTGCGGTCTGCAACAAGGCGAGCCTGCCGGCCAAGGTGGCGCTCGGCCGTTTCGACGGAAAAACCTGGCGGAGCGAAGGCTGGTGGACAATTCTTCCGCAAAAATGCGAAACCCTGCTCTCCGGTCGGCTCGACGCGCGCTATTACTACCTTTATGGCACCGACGGCGGCTCGGGAACGTGGAACGGCAGCAAGGGATTTTGTACGGCGGCCGTCGGGCCTTTTTCGATTGCGGGCCGCGGTCATTGCGCAGCGAGGGGTTACGACAGCATGGGGTTCTTCGAGATCGACACGGGCGACAACGCGGATTGGACGCAATCGCTTGGGGGCTAGGCTTTTCGGACACGGCTTCTTTTGGAATGGGATAGATGCGGCGCAGGCGTAAGACGAAGATTCTGGCAACCCTCGGCCCGTCCTCCTCGACGCCGGAGCTCATCCGCGCGCTGTTCGAGGCGGGGGCCGACGCCTTCCGCATCAATATGAGCCACACCTCGCATACGGGTCTGGCCGAGCTTCACCGCACGGTGCGCGCTTTGGACGAGGCCACCGGCCGGCCGATCAGCATCCTGGTCGACCTGCAAGGCCCGAAAATCCGCCTCGGAATCCTGCCCGGCGGCGTACGCGAAGTGCACAAGGGCGACAAGTTGCATCTGGTGCGCAAAATGGCGGCCGAGAACGCCACCGACATCCCCATCCCCCATGCCGAGGTGTTCGCCGCGCTGCAGCCCGGCGAGAACATCCTGGTCGACGACGGCAAGATCCGGCTCAAGATCTTAGATGCGAGCAAGGAATGGGCCGACGCCGAGGTCGAGGCCGGCGGCCTGCTGAAGGACAAGAAAGGCGTCAACCTGCCCGACACGGTGCTGCCGATCCCCGCCATGACGCCCAAGGACCGCAGCGACCTCGATGCCGCCCTGCATCTGGGCGTGGATTGGATCGCGCAGTCTTTCGTGCAGCGCCCCGACGACGTCGCCGAACTGAAGAAGGTGATCGGCGGGCGCGCCGCGGCGCTGGCCAAGATCGAAAAGCCAAAGGCTATTCAATGGTTGGACGACATCCTCGATATCTCCGACGCGCTGATGGTGGCGCGCGGCGATCTGGGCGTGGAACTGCCGGTCCAGGAAGTGCCGGGCAAGCAGAAACACATCACCCGGGCGGCACGCAAGGCCGGCAAGCCGGTGGTCGTCGCCACCCAGATGCTGGAATCGATGATCACCGCCCCGGTGCCGACGCGCGCCGAAGTTTCCGACGTCGCGACCGCCGTCTTCGAAGGCGCCGACGCGGTGATGCTGTCGGCGGAGTCCGCCGCCGGCCAATTTCCGGTGGAAGCCGTCACCATGATGGACAAGATCGCGACCACGGTGGAAGGCGATCCGCTTTACGTCTCCATCATCGATTCCCAGCGCAACGCGCCGGAATCCACCACGGCCGACGCCATCATGGCTGCGGTGCATGAAGTCACGCATACGATCCACGCCCGCGCCATCGTCTGCTGGACGAAATCCGGCGCCACCGCGCTACGCGCCGCGCGCGAACGTTCCGACGCGCCGATCATCGCGCTGACGCCGAGCCTGGAGATTTCGCGGCGGCTTTCCCTCGTCTGGGGCTTGCACTCCGTCTACACCGAGGATGCGCAGGACCTGGACGACATGGTGGACCGCGCCGCGCGTTTCGCCTTCCAGGAAGGATTCGCCAAGATCGGCGAGCGTATTGTAGTGACGGCCGGCGTGCCTTTGCGCACGCCCGGCGCCACCAACATGCTGCGCGTGGCGTTCGTCGGCCCGCAGGCGCGGTAGCGCAGAAATCAATTCCTGATGCTTAGCGCCCGCCTCCGATTGGATGATCCGTATTGGCGTCAATTGGTGCTTTTGCTTGGCATTCTCCTTTCGTCTATTGTTGCCCGCGATTAGCAATTGTCACATTTCTTTCAACAAATTACTGGGAGGGCTGGTCCGCGGTGATGGCCGAAGTGAAAGCCGGGTCGCTAGCGTCACTTTTCAATGACGTCGTCGCGCTTCGCACCGAAGTTGCGACGGGCGGGACATCGCTCTATCGCACATGGCGCGACAGGATCGACCGGCCGGCCTTTGCGCCAAGCGCGCTCAATTTTGCACACTATCTGGCGATGAGGCGCATCGATCTGCGCCACCTCCAGCGCCGGTTGATGGTGCTCGGCCTGTCGTCGCTCGGCCGGGCCGAAGGTCACGTGCTTACGACGCTCGATACCATCGCCTGGACGCTTGCCCAGTTGTCGGGTTCGGAGTCGCGCCGCTTTCCCTCCGACCGCCGATTCTTCCGCGGCGAGCGAAAGCTCCGCTCAAACACCGCCGAACTCTTCGGTCCGGAGCACAAGGGGCGCATCGGACGCATCATGGTCACGCTCGGCAAGGAAGCCGCCGCGGACCCGGCGTTTATTGCCGATCTGGCGGAACGGGGGGCGGACGTCGTGCGCATCAACTGCGGGCACGACGACGCCACCACCTGGATGCGCATGATCGAGAACACACGCGCGGCAGCGCGGATACGCCCGCTCCGCGTGCTTATGGATATCGCCGGCCCCAAGGTGCGCATGAAGGAGGTCGTCACCCCGCCCGACCGGCCGCGCATGCTGGTGGGCGACAAAATCCTCCTCTGTCGCCGCGTCGATGCTTGGCGCGCGGATTTTCCCTTTCAATCGACTTGCACGCCCCTCGGCGTCCTGGATCGTTTGAAAGTCGGCGATGTCGTCTCGATCGATGACGGCAAGCTGCGCGGCACGATTGTCGGCCAGGAAGACGGCGGCTTCGCGGTCAACGTGACTGAAGGCCGAAACAAGGGTGTGAAGATCAAGCCCGGGCGCGGACTCAATTTTCCGGCCGTCGACCTCAATCTCAATCCGCTGACCGAGAAGGATCGCCGGGACCTCGACTTTGTCGCGCGACATGCCGACCTCGTCGGCTTCTCCTTCGTGCAGAACGGCGATCAGGTCGCCGAATTGCAGAGGGAACTCGCGGCGCGCCAGCCCGACTGGCAGCGGCTTGGGATGGTCGCCAAGATCGAAACCCCGGCGGCGGTCTTTAACCTGCCGGAGATCATCGTTCAGGCGGCTGGACGCCAGCCGCTTGCAGTAATGATCGCGCGCGGCGACCTCTCGGTGGAAATGGGTTTCGAGCGGGTTGCCGAAATGCAGGAAGAGATTCTGTGGCTTTGCGAGGCCGCGCAAGTTCCGGCGATCTGGGCGACCCAGGTGCTGGACGGACTCATTCAAGAAGGCTTGCCGTCGCGCAGCGAGATGACCGACGCGGCAGCTGCGGTCCAGGCCGAATGCGTGATGCTGAACAAGGGGCCGAACCTCACCGAAGGCGTGAGTGCGCTCGACCGTCTGCTGAGGCGCATGGGCGAGAACCGGGTCAAGAAGACTCCGACGTTGCGCGCGCTGCATTCCTGGCCGGAAAAAAGTCACCGGTGATTTGGTGTTTTCCGTCCCCCGCTAAATCCCCTGCCCCTCGACCGCACGCGACAGTCCGTCGATATGGCGCTGTAGGCCTTCGTATTGCGGATCGAGCCCCTGGGCCCGACGGTACATCTTCAGCGCACCGGGCTTGTCGCCGTAATCCTCCAGCATCTCGCCCAATTGTTCCATCGCCTGGAACTGCCTCGGATTGAGGGCGATGGCCTTTTGCAGCGACACCATCGCGTTTTCGTCATCGTTGGCGCCGGATTGCAGCAGGCCGCGGCGGTGCCAGCCCTCGGCGTAGCTCGGAGCGATATCCGTCACCGCAGCGATAAGCTGACGCGCCGTATCCTTGTCGTCGGCAGCCTCGGCCGCCGCCTCGCGCGTCATCAAGAGATCGACGCTCGGGCTTCCCGACGGCTGGAACAGCGCCAGGATCTGCTCCTCGAGCGGTTTGGCTTCTTCCGGCGACCCCGCGGCGCGCAGTTGCGCGAACAGCGCGTCGAGCGGCTTGGGCGGTGCCTTGGGCGGCGCGGCCCAGGCCGTCACAGGAAGCATCAAGCAAAGGAGGAAGGCGGCGACACGCATGACGGCGAGCTTAACGTCGCTCCGTCCGCGCCGCCATCGGGGCCGCGATAGATGTTGAAAACCTGAACTTACCCCTGGCGCGCCTTGAACCGAGGGTTCTTCTTGTTGATGACATAGGTCCGGCCGCGGCGGCGGACGACGCGGCAGTCCTTGTCGCGTTTCTTGAGCGAGCGGAGCGAATTACGGACTTTCATGGCACGCCTTTTGAACCTGGACTTGGCCGAGCTGGCCCCGCCTAAAGAGGCGCGGAAGCTAGTCGGCGGGGATTTGTGTGTCAACAGCGGGAAAATGCGGGATTTCTGCCGCAATTTCGTCAGAGACCATATGCTAAAGAGTGGCCCGAATCGGGCCGGGGGGAACGGAATTTCGTGCGGCTGATCGTGCTATTTCTGGCCTACATCCTATCCATGATGCTCCTGGTTGCGGCTTACGGGGCGACCGCCCAGAACGTGCCGCCGCCAGTCCCTGTGCCGTCGACGGCCGCCTTGGTTCCCGTTCCGGCCCCGGCGCCGGACGAAGACCTGGCCTTCGCCCGCTTCGTGCGCGATTTCCGCGCCACCGCCTTGGCCGCCGGCATTGCCCCGGAAACCTACGATGTGGCGATGGGCAAGATCGCCCGCAACCCGCGGGTTTCGGACCTCAACCTCAATCAGCCCGAATTTGCCTCTCCGGTGTGGTCCTATCTCGACACCGCCGTCTCGCCTCAGCGCATCGCCGACGGCCGCGCGCTGCTGGTGGGCGACGCCGACATCCTGGCGCCCATCGCGACGAAATACGGCGTGCCGAAGGAAATCCTGATCTCGATCTGGGGCAATGAATCCGATTACGGCCGCAGCATGGGCCGCTTCAACATGTTCGAAGCGCTGGCGACGCTGGCTTACGACGGACCGCGCGCCGACTATGCCCGCCCGCAGCTGATCGCGGCGCTCGAGATGATGCAGCGGCAGAAATACGCCGCCGCCGACATGGTCTCGTCCTGGGCAGGCGCCTTCGGCCAGACTCAGTTCGTGCCCACCACGTTCCTCAACCAGGCCGTGGACGGCGATGGCGACGGCAAGATCGATCTGTGGAATTCCGTGGCCGACGCGCTGGCCTCCACCGCCAACGTGATCTCCAACGCCGGCTGGAAAGACGGCAAGCCGTGGGGTTACGAAATCGTCCTGCCGAAAGACTTCGCCTACGAAGACGCCGATCTCGACAACGCGCAGCCGGTCGCGAAATGGAAGAAGCGCGGCGTGAAAACGGCGGCGGGCGACGCCTTGCCGGCGAACGACGAGGAGGCTTCGATCTATCTTCCGGCGGGCGCGCGCGGGCCGGCTTTCCTCGTCTTCCCCAATTTCAAGGCCATCCTGAAATACAATAATGCCGCGAGCTATGCGCTGGCGGTGTGTCTGCTGGCCGATCAATTGAAAGGCGCGCCGGCGGTCGCCGCTTCCTGGCCGCGCGACGAAACGCCTTTGAACCGCGACGAGCGCGTGGCGCTGCAAACATCGCTTGCCGCGCTCGGCTACGACATCGGCAAGGCCGACGGGCTGCTGGGCGGCAAGTCGCGCGCGGCCGTGCGCGCTTGGCAGAAGAAGCACGCCGTCGCCGCCGACGGCTTCGCCACCGAAGACCTGCTCACCCGCATCGCAATGGATGCAAAGGCGAAGACGCCGACTCCATAAACGAAAAGGCGGGCACAACGAGCGCCTATTGTCGAACCGCGCCCGGCGAACCCGCCCCTGACCACAAGCTACGGCTAGCCAGTGATTTCCGTTTTTCAGGCGGAGACCCCAAGCACCTTTGCTCTCCCACGGGGTTTACGCCGCCGGCCTTCGCATCCACCGCCTGAGCGGGAGTACCTCGGCCTAGCTTCGTGTCGGATGCGCGCGAGGTGCACCCAGCCCTGTATGACGTTTCGCGCCGTTGCTTTTCCGATCGGGCCTTTAAGAGGGCCCTGTGCCGCCTGCGTCTCCTCGAACACACGATACCGAGATGGGAAGCGCGAAATCCCGTTTCAACCCTAGATGCAACGACACAATGTCGCACATTCATGCGAGTGTCGATCAGGAGCGTTTGCAGGGATGCGTTGAACCCGCCGCCAATAAAAAACGTACGGAGGGTAGCCTCTGCACTCACCAAGCACGGCGTTGCCGCGATTATTCGTCAGCCTCGCGGTTGAGCGTGGCGGCCAAGAACTTCGCTGCACTGAAAGCATAGCCCGGCGCCAGCGTTCCGCGCTCGAGCACACGGCCCTCGCAGAGCCAAAGCGCAGCTTCCGCCACCAGCACGGCAGAGGTCGCATAGATGTCCCGTCCCGCAATGGACATCGTCCGGCTGTCGCTGCCGCGTTCGAGCTTGACCTCGACGGCAAAACGCTGCGACGAGCGGCCGGAGGCATCCACCGCCGCCGGCGGCGGAGTCTGCGGATTGCCGAGATCGCGCAGGGGCGCCAGATTCATCAGCGAAATGATTTCACGCAGATCGAGATGCCGCGATACCGTGATCACTTCGGATAACGGCACATGCGCCATTTCTTGCCGGCCGAAAGGCTCCGCAAATTCCCAAAAGACCTCCGGCGGCGCGTCGGGAAGAAAATCGAGGCGACCCTCTTTGAGCCAATAGCGCTGGCCGGTATTGCGCGCACCGGTCTGGCGCGTACCTTGCGTCGGATGCCAGAGATCGAGCGCGATCGCCACGGTGAGCCGTTCGGCGCTCGGCCAATCGCCCATTGCGGCCGTTGCCATCAAGTCCGCGAGGCCGCCGTAAAATGCCATCGCCGGGACGATCGCGATATCCGCACGAACGGCGTCATGGTGATGACGGTGAAAGCTGTTGAGTGCCGTAATCTGCTCCGCCGTCACGTCGAGATAGTGAATCTTGCGGCGCAGCGCCGAGGCGATCGCAGGCTCCGCCGTATCGAAGAAAGGCCCCGCGCAGTTGACGATCATGGCGGCGCCCGCCACGGCCTCGTCCAAGGAATGAGAGTCCGCATAATCGGCAACTCGCCAGGGTGCGTCGCCAGCCTCGCGCGCAAGTGCCGTCAGCTTCTCGCGATCGCGCCCGATCATGATGGGAACGAGCCCGCGCTTTTGCAATTCGGCAACCACGAACCGGCCTGTGTGACCGTTGGCGCCCAAGACGGCAATTTTCCAACTCGTAGGCATGATATGTGTCCCCTTCGTGCGAGAGCAGGATATCAACGATTGAGAATTGGACAATGCAATGTCTGCAAGCGGCGAAAGGGGGACGCCAGTCGGCGCCAATCTGCTGCGTTCCGCAACAAACAGTCGCCGCTGGCGACGCCGGTGAAGCCATGGCATCGTTCGTCCCATGACGGCTTATGATATCGCGTTGGTTCCGGGGCGGGCGTGCGGCGAATGCACGGTGTGCTGCACGGTGATGGCGATCGACAAACCCGAAATCCAGAAAGAGGCGGGCGCGACCTGCCGCCATTGCAGTGCGGGCTGCGCGATTTACGAGACGCGCCCGGCACTCTGCCGCGATTATCATTGCGGCTGGCGGCAATTGCCGATCCTCGACGACAGCTGGCGGCCGGACCGGTCGGGCGTGTTCGTGGAGTTTGAACCGGTCGACGGCCAAACCGGCCTCAGCCTGGTGTTGCTGGGCAATCCGCTCCGGACGATCCGGCAAAGCTGGTTCATCGAATTCGTCATGGTCGGCGTCTGCGGGGATGTGCCGTTGTTGCTGGGAATTCCAGGCCCCAGGGGACATCAAGGCGCCTCGCTGATCCTCAATACCAAGCAGATGCTGGAGGCCGCGCGCAGCTCGCGGGCGCGGGTGAAGGCCCTGCTGGAGAAAGAGCTGAAGCGGCTGCAGAGCCACGATTTCCCACCGCGCGTGATCGTCCATACCGGCAACAACACCGGCTTGGAAAGTTGAACGAGAGTCGTTGGCGCGGCCGTGCGTACCTGGCAGAAGAAGCACGCCGTCGCTGCCGACGGCTTCGCCACCGAAGACCTTCTCACCCGAATCGCGATGGATGCGAAGGCGAAGGCGCAATAGGGCGCGTGGTGAAAAATCTCCACTCTTCATCATGGGAAGCGTGAAGCTAAAGCGGGTTTGGTTTGGGTATACGCATTCGTGGCCCTCATGCTTCGACCAACTCATGCTTCGACCAGCTCAGCATGAAGGATCAGTCAAGCCCCTCACCCTGAGCTTGTCGAAGGGTGGCGGCGATTTAAACCAACCAAAAACGACTCTAGATCACCGGTCCCGCTTGAAGCGCACCTGCGATGAGTCGCTGCGGCCATCGGAATCCACCACCGTGATGCGCGCCAGCCCCTCGCCTTTGGGGAGATAAAGCGCCGGTTGGAAACGGTCGAAACTGCCCAACAGCGCTCCGTTCACCAGCCAGGTGAGCGGCGCGCGTCCGCCGTCGGCTTTCAGCATGATGGTCTTGTCCTTGGCATTGGCGGGCGGCAGCGGCACCACCGTGCCGTTGGGCGGAAACGAGATCATGGGCGGCGGCACGGTGGTCGGCTGCTGCGCGACCTGCGTCTCGGCTTCGCGGCTGAAGACGCGCAGCGACGGCGGAAGCTGATCGGTGGACTCCGCCAGGATGGCGCCCGCGGGAGGCAGCGGCGCGGGGCGCTTGTCCGCCGGCAAGAGGCCGAACACCTTGAGCAGGATCGGCGCGGCCGTATCGACGCCGACCCGGCCGGAACGCGGTGTGCCGTCGGCGCGGCCGACCCACACGCCTACCGTATAATCGTTGGAAAAACCGACGCTCCACGCATCGCGGAAACCGTAGGACGTGCCGGTCTTGAAGCCGATGGTGCGCTGACGCATCAGCCCTTCGCCCATCGCCCAGCCCGTCGGCAGCGACACGCCGTCGAGGATCTGGCGCAGATAATAAGCGGCGACTGAGCCGAACAGCCGGTGCTGCGGCGCGTCGGGCGTACCCTCGACAGTACGCAGAGCGCGCGCCGCGCCGCCTTCGGCGATGCCCGCGTAGAGCATGGTGATGTCGGCCGGCGAAATACCGAGCCCGCCCAGCGCCACCGGCAAGCTGGGGCCTTCCTCGCGCGAAGGAAACGCCAGACGCGCGCCCGCGTTCTGCAGATCGATCGTAAAGGCGAGCGGGCCGACGCGGTCGAGCACCATGACGGCGGGCACGTTCAGCGACATGCGCAGCGCGTCGCGCGCCGTCACCGCGCCCTGGAAGCCGCCGTCGAAATCGCGCGGGGCGTAATCGCCGAACGAGGTCGGCGCGTCCTCCATCATGGTGGAGGGATGCAGGATGAGATCGTCGAACGCCAGCCCGTAGATGAACGGCTTGAGCGCCGAGCCCGGCGAGCGCGCACGGCGCGCCAGATCGATCTGCCCGGCCTTGCCCCAGTAATTCGTGCCGCCGAGATAGGCCAGCACGTTGCGGGTTTTGTTCTCGACCACGACGATGGCCATGGTGGCGCCGTCGCCGAAATAACCGCTCTCCTGTATCGCCAGGCGTTCCACGGCGCCCTGCAAGTTCGCGTCCAGCGTGGTGACGATGCGCGTGGACTTATTGGTGCGCACCAGCCGGTCGGCGAGATGCGGCGCGGACAGCGGCATCGCCTGGCGGGCGAACGGCACGCCTTCCTTCATCGCAATTCGCGCATCGCCCGCGCTGATCACGCCTTCCTCGACCATGCGCGTCAGCACCTTGTCGCGGCTCTTGAGCGCGGCGATGGCGTGACGATCGGGGCGCTGCTTCACCGGCGATTGCGGCAGCGCCACCAGCAGGGCCGCTTCCGCCAAATCGATCTGGCTGGCCGGCTTGCCGAAATAAGACAGCGAAGCCGCGCGTACGCCTTCCAGGTTGCCGCCGAACGGCGCCAGGGTCAGATAGAAGGAAAGAATCTGATCCTTGGAATAGCGCTCCTCCAACTGCACGGCGCGCACCATCTGGAACAGCTTGGTGAGGATGGAGCGGTGTTTGGGCGGTTCGAGCAGCCGCGCCACCTGCATGGTGAGCGTCGAGCCGCCCGACACGATGTGCCCGGCGGTGGCGTATTGCAGCGCCGCGCGCGCCATGGCGAACGGATCGACGCCGAAATGATCGTCGAACCGCTTGTCCTCATAGGCCTTCAGCATGGCGAGATAGCGCGGCGAAACTTCGCCGACGCTCGTCTTCATGCGCCAATAGCCGCCGCGCGACAGGAACGCGCGCAGCAGCACGCCGTGTTGGTCCACCACCTCGGGCGAAACATTCTGGACGTTCGCCATGTCGGGCGGAAAGGCGAAGTCGGCAATCGCCAGCACTGCGACGAAGCCCAGCAGCGCGACGCCGACGATGGTAAAGCGCGAACGGAGAATGCTTTGCCGTCCAAGCAAGCGGCGAATAGCGAATAGCGAATAGCGAATTGAATCCATCCGCACTTCCCTACTCACTATTCGCTACTCCCTATTCGCCCTCACTGCTTGACCGTCACGCTTCCCAGCGTCGTGCGGGCCAGGACGCCGGGCGCGTACATGTCCACCGCCACGCCGGCCGGCATGACGAAGCTGCCCGCCGTCACCGCGCGCCCCACGTAAGCGATGTGGAACACCGGCTGCGGCTCCGCTTTCTTCTTGTCCTCGTCGCTCCTGTAGGACGAGCCGATGGTGAAGGCGGCGACGAAGCGGTCGTCGCGCTTGTCCGCCATGCTGGTGTCCGTCAGCTGATCGAGGAAGTTGTACACCTTGCCGTCGTCGCCGGAGAGCGCCTGCTCGATCTCGATCCCCGCGGGTAAGAGATCGATCACGCCCATCTGCCGGGCATAATTGTTCGCCATCCGCCCCGAGATTTCCACGATCACGCGATCGTTCTGATGCAGGTTGGCGAGGTCGGCGGGCGAGCCGCTCATCGTCCACACCGATTTGGTCAGCGTCAGCCCATCGGCGGCGGCGGGCAGCGGCAGCGCCGGCGTGCCTTGCACCGAGACCGTGCGCCACACGGTGGCGTCGCCCTTGTTGCTCAGCGTGATCCCCGCGTTCAGCTGTCCGTAATCCGGCGCAAGCCTTATCGCGCCGTCGCGCGGCTGGGCCGGCTGGCCGTTCACCAGGATGTCGAGCCGCGTGCGCTGGCGCGTCAACTCGTAGGCCGCGCGCAGCATCCAGGCCTTTTCCTGCGTCGTGGTGGCGTTCAGCCGCATGTCCAGCGCGGCGCTCTGATTGAGGAAGGCCGGGACAAACTCGGCCTCGCCGTTCTCGGCCGCCAACGCGGTTGCTCCCGCCAGATCGCGCAGCAGCGAGCCGTAATCGGCCGTCGGATAGGTGTTCGGCTTGGCCCTGGAGGCGATTTCGTGCGCCCGGTTGAAGCCGTAGGCGGCGCGCGAGCGGTCGCCTACTTCCGCCGCCGCCGCGCCGGTCAGCGCCGCCGCGATGGCGGTGTTCCATTCCGGCCCGCGCGTGTCGCTGAAGTAACGCAGATTGCTGACGTTCACCTGTCCGCTGCGCGCCAAGAGATAGAACGCATAGGCGCGCGTGGCGTCGTCGTTGGAATCCGAGGTCGACGCACGCTGCAGCCAGGCCGCGCCGCGCCTCAGCGCGTCGTTGGGCACCACATAATTCTTGGCCTTGGCCTGCAGCAGGAAATCGAGCGCGAACGCGCTGATCCACGGATCGGCGTCGGAGCCCGGTCCCCACATGCCGAAATTGCCCGCGAAGTTCTGCATGTCGAGCACCGAATCGACGGCCTGCTGCTCGCGGTCGTGCAGCGCCTTATCCGTCGGCAATCCCGCCAGATTGGCGAGGTCGTTGAAGAACAATAGCGGCATGGCGCGGCTGGAGGTCTGTTCGATGCAGCCGTAAGGATATTTGTCGAGCCATTTGAGCAGGCCCGGCACGTCGCTGTAGCCGTGCGCCGCCGAGACGGTAAGGCCCACCGTCTGCGTGCCCGGCACTAGATCGGCGATCAGCGCCTTGTTGGCGGTGTAATTCGCTCCCGCCACGAACGGCACGGTTTCGTCGCGCGCAATGTCGAGCTGCGCCGAACGCACTTGGATCGGCCAGGACCGTGTCACCGAGAATCCGCCGGGACCCGTCAGCTTGAGCGCGATATTGGCGATACCGAGTCCTTTGCCGTCCACTTCCACCGGCACCAGCACGCGCTGGCCGACGTTCAAATTCTGCGTCACCACGGTCTGCGCGCCGCCCGCCAATCCGACCGGCCCGCTGGCCGTCACGGTGGCCGTGTAGGCGCCCGGTCTGCCTTCGACATTGTTCATGTTGAGCGCCGCTTGCGCGCGGTCGCCCGGCGCCAGGAAGCGCGGCAGCACGATCTCGGCGACCACCGGATCGCGCACGGTCAGCGGCCGGTCGGCGTGACCGAGCTTGCCGGCGCTGAACACCACCGCCATCAGGCGCAATTCGCCGTTGAAATCCGGAACGTCGACGGGAACGTTGACCATCCCGCCGGCCCTGACCTTCACCAGCCCCGAGAACAGCGCCACGGTCTTGGTCGGCACCACGGCCAGCGAACGGCCGCCGAAAGTGTCGCCGCCTTCGCGCATGGCGCCGACCGCGCCCTTCTCGGCCTTGATCAGACGGCCGTAATCGTCGCGCATTTCGACGCCCAGCCGCCGCTTGCCGAAATAATACGACACCGGATCGGGCGATTTGTATTCGGTGAGCTGCAGGATGCCTTCGTCCACCGCGGCCAGCGTGAGATACGCCTCCTCGCCGGACGACAGGCCTTTCACCAGCACCGGAATGTTCAGATGCTGGCGCGGCAGGATCTTCTTGGGTCCGCCGATCAGCGCGGTCAGCGTGCGCTGCGAATTGTCGAGCGTTAGCCAGACCAAGCCGATGGAGCGCACCGGCTCATGCCCCGTCGCCTGGTCGAGCGGGCGATAATCCGTCACCAGCACATAGGCGCCCGCGCCCCAATCGTCCGACACGGGAATATCGACGGTCGCGCCGTCCACCGGCGCATCGACCACTTGCGAGGAGAACACCTTGTCGGAGGCCACCACCACCAGCGCCTTGCCGTCCGCCGTCGGCTTGATGCGCACATGCGCGGTCTCGCCCACGCGATAAGCAGGCTTGTCGGCCGCGACCGGGATGCGGTCGGGCCGGTCGCCGGCACTCGATGCCGCCCAGCCGGAATAATAGCGGTAGGAGCTGGACGCGCCCGATTTGGGATCGGTGAGCGTCAGCCGATAGGTGCCCCACGCCATGGCTTGCGTCAGATTGGCGGGCGCGCCCGCGCCGATCGACATGGTGCCCGAGGTGATCAGCCGGTCGCGCGTGACCGATTTGTACTTCCAGCCGCCATTGTCCTCGTACCATTGATACGACGTGTCTTCGCGCACCCACGAATAGGTGACGCCGTTGAGCGCGATGCGCTTGCCGTCGGAATCGAGCGCCACCGCTTCGAAGCCGGCGCGCGCGCCTTCGGCGACGGACCCGCCGCCGAATTGCGGCCTGAGCCCGATCATGATGTCGTGGTTGCGCACCGGGATTTCCACCGTCTTCGCGGTGACCCGCCCGCCCGGCTCATGGATGGAGACTTTCACCATCGCCTTGAGCGGTAAGGTGGTGTCGGTGAGATCGCCGATCATACCGGTGACTTCGGTCGAGCCGCCCGCGTCGGTCGTCGGCACGTTCATCTGCACGTCGACATCGGAGAAACTGTCGTCGACCCGTCCGAACTGCCAGCCCGTGTAATTGTCGAACGGCGTGAAGTCGGTGGAGATCCGCGCCACGCCTTCGCCCGTAAGACCGCTCGCCGGCGCGCCGTAGAGGAAGCGGCTGTCGGCGCGCACTTTGATCTCGCTGTTCGGTTTGACGGTCTTGGTCTCGACGGTCAGCGCCACCTTCAGCTTCTGCGGCACGAAGTCCTGCACGTCGAATTGCACGCGGCCGACCGGCTCGGCGTCCTTCGAGGTGTCGATATAGGCTGCAATCTGCCAGCGCCCGTGCGGCGCGCTCGAAGACAGCGGCAGAGTCCACGTCGCCGTGCCCGCCTTGAGCGCGGCGCCGGGAACCGTCATGCGGCCGACTTCCAGTCCGTCGGGCCGGGTGGCGACGAGCGTCAGCGGCGCGGTGGCCGCAGCGCCGATGCGGTCGCGCAGCATGGCGGTGAGATACACCGTCTCGCCGGGACGATAGACGCCGCGCTCGGTGTAAAGAAACGCATCGATCGGTCCGGGCACTTCGCGCCCGCCCACGCCGCGGTCGGTGAGATCGAAGCTGGAACGGCGCAGATCGGTGAAACTGAAATCCTGTTTGTCGCCGTAAGCCATGACGACGACGGGCTCGTCGCCGCCCTTGGCGCGCATCAAGCCGGGATCGAAATCGGCGCGGCCGTCGGAATTTGTCGTCGCGGTGGCGACTTCGTTGTTGTCGCGCGCCACCAGCGAGAGTTTGACGCCGGACAGCGGCTTGGCGCTGGCATAGGAGCGCGCGAACACGGTCAGCCCGCCCGCACCGTTGAAGGTGGTCAGCGCGATGTCGGAATCGACCACCCACTGCACGGCCATCTCGCCGGCCGAGTAGTCGTCGTCGGAATCGTCGCCGGTCTTTTTATTGGCGTCGGAGGCGATCAGCACATAGGCGCCGGGCAAACGGTTTTTCAGGACGTCGTGGATCGGGATCAGGGTGACGACGGAATCGTTCTTGACGTTGTCGACGTCCATCGTGCCTTGCCAAACGAGCGAGCCCTGGTTGTTCTCGATGTCCTTTGCGTTCCAGGAATAGAGCGTGGTGTCGTCCACCGTGCCGCTTTCGATCTGCGACAGCAGCCGGTCGCCGACGCGGATCAGCTTCAGCTTGAGCTTGGTGATGTTGACGGTCGTGATCGGCACGCCTTGCGCGTTGTCGCGCGGCAGAATGATGCCGCCGTTGAACTGCACGATGGAGGGCTTGTCGCGCAGTTCGACGGGAACCGTTTCGTTCTCGACCAGCTTGTCGCCGGAGGCCGACGGCAATCCGGCCTTCAGGGTGACGGTGTAGGTCTTGTTGAAGTCGAGCCCGGACAGGCACAGCCGCGGGCCCACCACATGAACGGCCACGCGGGTGGAGGGATCGATGGCGAAATAATCTTCGTAATGGGTGTGCTCCGAGGCGTCGAGATCGCGGGTGAAAACTAGGCAGGCCGCAGCCTGCGGTTTCGTCGTGTCGATGTCGAGGCGATGGAAGGCGAACTCGGCGCCGGCCTCCGCCGCGGCCGGCTTCAGGCTGGAGGTAACGGTGGAGACGCCGCTGGCCAGCCGCTCGAAAAACCCGCCGCCGCTGGTTTCACGTCCGCCCAGCACATAGAGCGTGACGACCACTGCCAGAACGAAGGCAATGCCAACGCCGCCGCCGATCAGAATCCAATGACGATATTTCCCCATCGCACGCCCCCGTTAAGCCCAGCCAGAGACTACAACCGCAAACAGAATGCGGCAATTCGCTCACCATCGCCCGCAAACGTGGCGGCGCCATGACTAAGGCAAGGAAAGCTGGTGTCGAAGGTGTTTGCTGCGCTGCAGCTAAGGCGGCCTAATCCTTCGCCGGGCAATCGAGTCTCCCGCTATGGAAGAGACAGGTTCGCTCGACCTTTCCGTGGACGTCGTGAACGTCGATCGTCCAGCCGTCCGCATCCTTGGTCATCAACAAGAAGCCGAAGCCCGGCAGCGACAGCCCGTCTTTCACGCTGACGCCTGATTTGCCTTGGAAGATGGTTCCTTTCAGGACCGCCGGCGTGGGGTCCAGCTTATCGCCGCCGAAACCGGCGATGAGCTGCGGCGGCACGTGATCCTTATTGCCGTAATTCATCGCTTCGAAGGTATGGATATGCCCGGACAGCATCAGCTCGACCGGCGACGGAATGCCCGACACGCCGGCCGCCGCGATCATGGTCTGGTTGCCGCCGACCGGAAGCCCCAAAGGCCCCGCCACCGCGCCCCAGATCGGACGATGGAGCAGCAGCCAACTCGGCGCCTCGGCGGTCGCCAGCGCGGCGATCTCGCCGCGATAGACCCCGACCATGTCGGAGGCGACGGCCGTATCGGGCGCGTTGGCATCGTCCATCACCACCAGGTTCATCGCACCCAGCGGCACGGAATAGGGCGCCAAATGCGCCGCGCAGGGCGCGCCGGCGTCGACCGCCAATGGCCCCAAGAGCCTCAGCCAGCCCGGCCCGGCGCGGTCGCAATCCTCGTGATTGCCGCGCACGAATACCCAAGGCGCCGCGGCCAGCAAGGGTTTGGCCGGCGCGAAGAAGTCCGCGTCCCAGGTTAGCCAATTGTCGCCATAGGGTGTGCCCGCGCAGCCGGCGTATCCGGCAGGACAGGCATCCTCGCGATACAGATAATCGCCGACATCGATGACCAGATCGGGTTTGAGCTTGGCCGCTTTGGCCGCGATTGCGGGGAACGGCCAATCCTTCGGATCGCTGCAATCCTGCAATTCCTTGCCTTTGATGCGGCAGCCCGTGTCGCCGAACACGATGATGCGACGGGGGTCGGGCGCCGGAAGCGCCAGCGGAACGATATGGTATTGCGCTTTTTCGTTGACCGCGTCGCTAAAGGCCATCCAATCGGCCTCGCTGGCGCCCGGTCCCGGAGCGGACAAGCCCGTTTCTTCCTTGACCCAAGCTCGCATTGCGGCTTCGCCCGCTTCGATACGCGGTGGCGGCACATGGAACACGCGGAACACGATGGCGGCTTGCGAGATTCCCTTGGGAAGAGACGCCGCGCAAACGGTTGCGAATTTTCCATCCGAGGCCGCGCGAACCTGCATGAGTTTTTCATGCAGGTCGGCATAGATGGCGGGACAAACCTTTCCATCCACCACCGCGCGCGCTTCGACGCCGCCGCCGGGACCGTATTGGACCCAGGCGGAGCGCAAAGAGCCCTCCGGCGCCGGCGTGACCGCCTCGATGGTCGTGACGATGATGCTGGCGGCGTCCGGTTCGCGCGGCGCGGGCGGATGATGCTGGCGGGCGGCTTGCGCGTCGGTGCAAAGGACGATGGCGGCGGTGAGCGACAGAGCGAGGAAGCGGTGGTTTGGCATGGCTGCGAGTATGCCGCCTCGATCGCGACGAGGCGATGACCTGATTCTTTTTTCCACGATGTTCTTTGCCCTACCCTCTTCAAAAAATAAAAGGCGAGATAATAATTTTACTATGTAAATTTATAATGTAAGATATACCTCCTCGCGGGGGATTTGGAGTGCGGCATGCCGCGGGTCTTGAGCGAAAGCGATGTCACCGGTTTCCGCGACCGCGCGTGCGCCGTCGCCGCCCGTCTGTTTGCCGCCAAAGGGCCGCAAGGCGTGACCATGCGCGAACTGGCCTCGTCGCTGGGCGTCAGCGTTATGACGCCATACCGCTATTTCCGCGACAAGGACGACATCCTGGCGGCGGTACGCGCACGGGCCTTCGATCGCTTCGCCGAAGTGCTGGAAAAGGCCTATGCCGGGCCCGGTACGGTGCCAGAACGTGCGCGCGCCAAGCGCGATGCCTATGTGCGTTTTGCGCTCGAGGAGCCCGCAACCTACCGGCTGATGTTCGATTTGTCGCAGCCCACCGAGGACGCCTATCCCGACCTCGTCCGCGCCATGACGCGTGCGCGCGCCACGATGACGTCGCATGTGCAAGACCTTGTCGCGGAGGGTATCCTTTCAGGCGATCCGGAACTGATCGGCCATGTATTCTGGGCGACGCTGCATGGGGCTGTGACCTTACATCTCGCCGGCAAGCTCTCGTCGCAATTTGAGCAATCGCCACAATATGGTATCGACCAGATTGTTGCCGAGGCGACGCATGCCCTGGGCCAGGGTTTTAGGGTCAGGACTTGAACGAGGCGTGAATGAAAACAGAGAACATTGTCACCCTGACCATGAACCCGGCGATCGACGTCAGCGCATCGGTCAGGCACATGATGACGGACCACAAGATCCGCTGCTTGAAGACGCGGCGCGATCCGGGCGGCGGGGGCATCAACGTGGCGCGCACCTTGAAGCGCTTTGGCGCCGATCCGTTGGCGATTTTCCCGATGGGCGGGCCGTCGGGCCACATGCTCGAACGCCTGGTGGCGGCCGAAGAGGTGCGCCATCAATCCTTCGTCATCTCCCGCGACTGCCGCGCGAATTTCACCGCCAACGAAATGGACAGCGGGATGCAGTACCGTTTCGTGCTGCCGGGGCCGACGCTGGGCGAAGAGGAATGGAACGCGGGCCTGGGCTTGATGACGCAAGCCTCGACGAGCGGCTTCGCGGTGGCGAGCGGTAGCCTGCCGCGCGGCGTGCCGCACGATTTCTACGCGCGCCTGGCGCGGAACCTGCGCGTCATGGGCGGCGCCAAGCTGGTGCTCGACACCTCGGGACCGCCGCTCAAGCACGCGCTCGATCAGAGCGTCTATCTGGTGAAGCCGAGCCTCAGCGAATTCTCCGATCTGCTCGATCAGGGCAATCCCGATCACCAGGCCTGTCTGGCCGCCGCGCGCGGACTGGTGACCAACGGCAAGGCCGAGATCGTCGCTCTGACCATGGGCGCGGACGGCGCCATGCTGGTCTCGCGCGATCTGGCGCTCTACGCCAAACCGCCGCAGGTGACGGTGCGCGGCACGGTCGGCGCCGGCGACAGCTTCCTGGGCTTGCTGGTCCTGTCGCTGGCCAGTCGCAAAAGCTTGACCGAGGCCTTTCGTTTGGCGGTCGCCGCCGGCAGCGCCGCCTTGCTGTCGCCCGGCACGGGATTGTGCACGCCCGACGTCGTGAGCGAGCTGGCGGGTCAGGTGCAGATCACCACGCTGTAATAAAACCGCATCGAGAAGCGCGGGGGTTTCTTTCGCGTCTCAGTCAAACGGGCCGATGTCTGCATCGGTCCGTTTGCATTTTTTCACGGCAGCAAGAGCAGCCTGTAGCCTACGCCGGGTTCCGTGATCAGCACGTTCGGCGTTGCATCAGGCTCCAGTTTCTGCCGCAACTGACGCATCAGCACGCGCAGATACTGCACGTCTTCCACGTGCGCGGGACCCCATACTTCCTGCAAAAGCTGCTGATGCGTGACCACTTTGCCGGCGTGGCTCACGAGAAACCGCAGCAGATTGTATTCCTTCGGCGACAGGTGAACTTCGGCATCGTCCAGCTGAACGCGCCGGTTGACGAGATCGACCATAAGCCGTCCGGTGCGGAAGACCGGCGCCTCTCCGATCGTCTGCAGGCCGTGGCGCAGCGCCGCTTTGAGGCGCGCAAGCAGTTCCGCCATATCGAACGGCTTGGTGACATAATCGTCCGCGCCAAGTTCGAGCGCCTTCACCTTGCCTTCGATGTCGCTTCTTGCAGAAAGCACGACGATCGGCGTCAGCCCGCCGCTTCGAATGTACTTGAGCACCGCGAAACCGTCCTGATCCGGCAGGCCCAGATCGAGAATGACGGCGTCCGGCTTTTCCTTGGCAAACGATTTGAGCGCTTCGGCGCCGTCGCCCGCTTCGATGCATTCATAACCGTGCGCCGGCAGGCTCGCGCGCAAGAAGCGCCGGATTTGCGGCTCGTCGTCCACGATGAGAATCTTCGGCAGCTTAGCGGCCATCGTCGTTCACCGTTTCGGATGCCGTCGGCAGCGATATCGTCAACACGGCGCCGCTTCTGTCGGTCCGGTTTGCGGCATCCAGACTTCCCCCGAACGCCTCGACAAATCCGCGCGCCACCGCCAGCCCGAGACCGGTTCCGGCGACACGCCGGTCGGCCGCTTTGGCGCGGTAGAACTTATCGAAGATATGAGGCAACGACTCCGGCGGAATGCCGGGCCCTTCATCCTCCACCGTAAGCAAGACCCTTTTTTCCGCCGCGCGCGCGCGGATACGAATAGAGGATCCCAACGGCGCGTATTTGGCGGCATTATCCAGGAGATTCACGATGGCCTGCTCCAGAAGCAGCGGATCGACCGATACCAAGGGAAGATCGTCGGGCAAATCGAGCGCAATGCGATGGCCCGACAGTCGCCGGGCCAGGCGCTTGGCGGCGGCCTCGACAAGATCGATCAGATCGACCGCTTCCGGTTTGACGCCCAGGGCGTCGGCTTCGAGGCGCGACATGTCGAGAAGGTTTCCGACAAAACGGTCGAGCCGTTCCGCCTCCTCGCGGATGGTGGAAAGCATTTCATCCGTTTGACCGGCATCGTAGAGTCCGCGATTGGCCGTCAGGGTCGTTGCCGCGCCGAGAATCGACGCGAGCGGCGTACGTAAATCGTGCGACAGCGAGGTGAGCATCGCCACGCGCAGCTTGTC
>Ga0181529_10002559_pt1 | contig 21650 bp, 21 predicted proteins | sample PEATcosm2014_Bin_36_FD_119763 | JGI IMG/M metagenome (GOLD analysis project Ga0181529, IMG submission 119763) | Peatland microbial communities from MTU Mesocosm Facility, Houghton, MI, USA - PEATcosm2014_Bin10_30_metaG | ecosystem: Environmental > Terrestrial > Soil > Wetlands > Peat | place... | reverse complement strand
TTTCGGCAACATCGACGGCGACGGCGCCGCCGCCTATCGCTACACCGAAGCGCGCATGACCGACGTCGCGCGGCTGCTGCTCGAAGGCGTCGACGAAGAAGCGGTCGACTGGCGCGACAATTACTCCGGCGATGCGAAGGAGCCGATCGTCCTGCCGTCGGCGATCCCCAACCTGCTCGCCAACGGCGCGCAGGGCATCGCCGTCGGCATGGCGACCTCGATCCCGCCGCACAATGTCGCCGAGCTGTGCGACGCCGCGCTGCATCTCATCGCTCACCCGAACGCCGAGGTCGCGGCGCTGCTCGGCTTCGCGCCGGGACCGGACTTCCCGACCGGCGGCATCGTCGTCGACGATCCGGCGTCGATCGCCGAGACCTATCGCACCGGGCGCGGCGGCTTCCGCCTGCGCGCGCGCTGGACGCGCGAGGAGACCGGACGCAGCGGCTGGGTCGTGGTCGTCACCGAGATCCCCTACGGCGTACAGAAGTCGCGGCTGATCGAGCAGCTCGCGACGCTGCTGACCGAGCGCAAGGCGCATCTGCTCGGCGACGTCCGCGACGAGTCGGCCGAAGACGTGCGCGTCGTGCTCGAGCCGAAGAGCCGCACGATCGACCCGGCGATGATGATGGAGCAGCTCTACAAGCTCAGCGAGCTCGAGACGCGCATTCCGGTCAACCTCAACGTGCTGGTCGACGGCGTGACGCCGCGCGTCGTCAGTTTCGGCGACGCGCTGCAGCAATGGCTCGATCACCGCCGCGCCGTGCTCACGCGCCGCTCCGCCCATCGCCTCGCCGCAATCGACCGCCGGCTCGAGTTGCTGGCCGGGATGATCATCGTCTTCCTCAACCTCGACGAGGTTATCCGCATCGTGCGCGAGGACGACGAGCCGAAGGCGGCGCTGATGGCGCGTTTTGCGCTCACCGAGACCCAGGCCAATTACATCCTCGACACCCGCCTGCGGTCGCTGCGGCGGCTCGAAGAGATGGCGCTGCGCAAGGAGCGGAAAGATCTGGAGACGGAGAAAGGCTCGATCGAGACGCTGCTCGCCAGCGAAAAGAAGCAATGGCAGGCGGTCGCCTACGAGATCCGCGACGTCAGGAAGAAATTCGGGCCGGACACCAAGCTCGGCAAGCGGCGCACCACCTTCGAGACGCCTAAAGAGATCGAGATCGAACTCGCCGAGGCGCTGATCGAGCGCGAGCCGGTGACGATCCTCATTTCGCAGATGGGCTGGATTCGCTCGCTGAAGGGTCACGTCGCCGATCTCGCCAGCGCGACGTTCAAGGGCGAGGACGCGTTGCAGACCTCGTTCTTCGCCGAGACGACTTCGAAGATTCTGGCGCTGACGAGCGATGGCAAGGCGTACACGCTCGAAGTGGCCAAACTGCCGGGCGGACGCGGCGCCGGCGAGCCGATTCGGCTGATGGCCGACATCGACGAATCCGCCGACATCGTCGCCGTCTGGCCTTACGCCGCGGGCGAGAAAATGTTGATCGCGACCAACGACGGTCGCGGCTTCGTCGTCGGCCAGGACGACTTGTTGTCGGCGACGCGCAAGGGCAGGGCGGTCATGAACGTCGACGCGCCGTCGCGGGTGAAGCTCGTCACGCCGGCCGCCGGCGACCACGTCGCGACGATCGGCGAGAACCGCAAGCTGCTCGTCTTCCCGCTCCACCAGGTGCCGACAATGGCGCGCGGCAAGGGCGTCCGCCTGCAGCGCTACAAAGACGGCGGCATTTCCGACGCGTGCGTGTTCAGGCTCGCCGACGGCATGACCTGGCATGACTCGGCCGGGCGCACGTTCACCGTTCACAAGTCCGAGCTCAAGGACTGGATCGGCACGCGCGCCGAGGCGGGCCGCCTGCCGCCCAAGGGGTTCAACAAGTCGAACCGCTTCGACGGCTGAGGCCGCCGTGGCAGCGCCGCCGACGCGTCTTGCCTTTTGGCACCAGTGCGGGTATATGCCCGTTATGACGGCGACGACCCCCTGCTATTGCGCCGCGCTGCGCGCTGCGGCGCGCAAGACGACGGCGATCTACGACGAGGCGCTCGCCCCGGCGGCGATTGGCCTCGCCCAGTTCAGCCTGCTGCGCAAGATCGAGCGCGGCGGCAAGCTGTCGCTGTCCGAGCTTGGGCGGCTCGCCTCGCTCGACCGCTCGACTGTCGGCCGCAACATCAAAGTCTTGCGCCGAATGGAGTTGATCGAGATCGGCCCCGGCGACGACCATCGCGAGGCGACGGTGACGCTCGCCGAGGCTGGCCGCGTCGTGCTTCGCAACGGCGCGCCGCTGTGGCAAGCGGCGCAGGACCGGATTGAGGCGGCGCTTGGCGAAGGCGGCGCAAAGCAGCTCAGGGCGCTGCTCGCCGCTTTGTGAACTTTGCTTCCGAGGTTGGACCGAAGGCTGCAGTCGCGCGGACCCGACGAAACGTTCTACGCCCGAGAAAGGCAGACCGATGATCTCCAACCGCCTGGCGGCCTACCTTGCGATGCGGCGCGTCCACTACGGCTGGGCGGTGCTCGGCGCGACCTTCCTCGTCATGCTGGCGACCGCCGGCGCGATGGGCGCTTCCGGCGTCATCATCGCTCCGCTCGAGGCCGAATTCGGCTGGTCGAACGCCGACATTTCCTCCGCCCTGGCGATCCGCCTGGCGCTCTACGGCCTGATCGGGCCGTTCGCCGCCGCGCTGATCAACCGCATCGGCGCGCGCGCGGTCGTCGGCGCGGCGGTGACGCTGATCGCGATCGGCGTCGCCGGCACGGCGGCGATGCGCCATCTCTGGCAGCTCGAGTTGTTCTGGGGCGTGATCGTCGGGCTCGGCTCCGGTATGACGGCGCTGGTGCTCGGCGCGACGATGGCGACGCGTTGGTTCTCGGCCCGCCGCGGCCTCGCCGTCGGCCTGCTGACCGCCAGCAACGCCACCGGACAGCTCGTCTTCCTGCCGTTGCTGGCCTCGGTTTCCGAGCATTGGGGCTGGCGGGCGGCGTTGGCTGTGGTCGTCGCCATACTCGTCGTCGCGCTTGTCTTCGCGCTGGCGCTGTTGCGCGACCGGCCGGTCGACGTCGGCCTGCCGCCCTACGGCGAACACGCCGTCGTACCGACGCCGAAGTCCAGCGCGGGCTTCGCCTCGCTCGTCTCCGCGCCGCTCGTCGCTTTGCGCGAGGGCGCGAAGAGCCGAGTCTTCTGGGTGTTGTTCGCGACCTTCTTCGTCTGCGGTCTCAGCACCAACGGCCTGATCCAGACCCACTGGATCACCTTGTGCGGCGACTTCGGCCTGGCGCCGGTCGGCGCGGCGAGCATCCTGGCGGTGATCGGCGTGTTCGATTTCTTCGGCACGATCCTGTCGGGCTGGCTCTCGGACCGCTACGACAACCGCTGGCTGTTGTTTTTCTATTACGGCCTGCGCGGCCTGTCGCTGATCTATCTGCCCTTTACCGACTTCTCGGTCGTCAGCCTGTCGCTGTTCGCGGTGTTCTACGGCCTCGACTGGGTCGCGACGGTCCCGCCGACGGTGCGGCTCGCCGCCGACGCCTTCGGGCCGGAGCGCGCGAACGTCACCTTCGGCTGGATCTTCGCCGCCCACCAGCTCGGCGCGGCATGCGCCGCCTTCGGCGCCGGCGCTGCGCGCACGGAACTCGCGAGCTACCTGCCGGCGGTCTACGTCGCCGGAACGGCCTGCCTGATCGCCTCGGCATTGGTGATGACGCTCGCCCAGCCGCGGCGCCGGGAAGCCGCGCTGGCGTGAGCGGCGACGGCCGTCCGCTCGTGGTTCAGCCTGCCAGCGCCGCCTTGCGCCGCGCCAGGCTCTCGGGCGGCCACAGCGCGCGCGAGTCGTAATATTCCTCGAAGGCGGGGACGCCTGCGGGCAGGACGACCCAGGGCAGCTTCGAGCGGGTGTAGATGTGGACGTCGGGCGGGACGGTGGCGGGCTCGTCGAGCGTCCCGACCCGGACGAAGCTCAGCGCGTCGCGCCCGCCGTAGTGGCTCCAGAGCGCGGTCTGGCAGGTCGGGCAGCGGCGGATGGCGTGCGGCCGGCCGCTGTCGGTCGGGACGGGGATGCCGACCGTCGTCCCTGAAAGGACCTCGACCCGCGACGTCTCGATCAGCGCGTTGACGACGAAGGCGCTGCCGGTCTGCCGCTGGCAGTCCCTGCAGTGGCAGCAATGAACGAACATTGGCCGCGCGGCGAGTCGGTATCGCAAGCCGCCGCAGGCGCAGCCGCCGATCAAGGAAACGGTCATGACAGGCAGATCCTCCCGCCGCCACCATCGCGCGGCGGCGGAAGCGGCGCAAGCGCCGGCGGTCAGATCGAGAAGCTCGTTCCGCAGCCGCAGGAGGCGGTCGCGTTGGGGTTCTTGACCTTGAACGCCTGGCCCATCAGGTCGTCGACAAAATCGAGCTCCGAGCCGCGCATCATTTCGAGCGACACGGAATCGACGACGACGCTGACCCCGTCGCGCGTCGCGACGAAATCGTCGGCGGCGCGGGTCGCGTCGATTTCAAAGGCGTATTGGAAGCCCGAACAGCCGCCGCCCTTGACCGAAATGCGCAGCGCGGCGCTGGGATCGGCGGCGAGCACTTTCGTCAGCCGGCGCGCTGCGGCGGCGCTGATCGACAGGGGTGCCGTTTCGGCGGCTGCGGCGGCGTCGCTCATGGGTCCTTCCTGGGGCAGACAATCGACGAGGCGGTCGCTATGAACATAAGCGCGGCGGGACGAAGCGCAATGCGGGAGGTGACGATGGCGGGCGACCCAGGGAACGGCCGGGCGCCATACGCCGCCGATCCCGCCCGAACGTTGGGCCGCCTCCATCGCGAGCCGCCGTCGCCGACCCGCGACGACTTCCAGCGCGACCGCGACCGCATCATCCACTCGACCGCCTTCCGCCGCCTCGCCCACAAGACCCAGGTGTTCGTCTACCACGAAGGCGACCATTTCCGCTCGCGCCTCACCCACACGATCGAGGTCGCCCAGCTCGCGCGCGCGCTCGCCAAGGCGCTGCGGCTCGACGACGAACTCACCGAAGCGGTGGCGCTCGGCCACGATCTCGGCCACACGCCGTTCGGTCACACCGGCGAGGACGCGCTCGACGCCAGCATGGCTGCGTACGGCGGCTTCGACCATAACAGCCACGGTCTGCGCCTCGTCACCGAGCTCGAGCGCCGCTACGCCGACTTCGACGGCCTCAACCTGACCCAGGAGACGCTCGAAGGACTGGTCAAGCACAACGGCCCGCTGGTCGACGCCGAAGGACGGCCGCTCGAACGCTGGCGCGCGCGCGGCGTTCCCGCCGCGATCCTCGCCTACGATCGCCTGCAGAGCCTTCGTCTCGGCCAATACGCCAGTCTCGAGGCGCAGGCGGCGGCGATCGCCGACGACATCGCCTACGACGCGCACGACATCGACGACGGCCTGCGCGCCGACCTGTTCGATCTCGCCACGATCCGCGCCGTTCCGTTCGTCGCCGCGCTGCTCGACGAGATCGAGCGCCTGCATCCCGGCCTCGAGCGGCCGCGCGTCATCCACGAGCTGACGCGCCGCGTCATCACCCGCTTCATCGAGGACGTCATCGCCGAAAGCGGCGCCCGCATCGGCGCCGCCGCCGCAGAGAGCCTCGAGGACGTGCAGCAGGCCGGCCGGACGCTCGTCGGCTTTTCGCCGGCGATGGCCGCGGCCGACCGCGACATCAAGGCCTTTCTGTTCGCCAATATGTATCGCCACCCGCAAGTGACGCGTGTGCGCGAGCGGGCCGACGCCGTGGTGCGCGCCCTGTTTTCCGCCTATGCCGGCGACCCCGCGGCGATGCCGCCCGATTGGGCGGCCAAAGCCGGCGCGACCGCAGTCGAGCGGGCGCACGCCGCCGCCGACTATATCGCCGGCATGACCGACCGCTTCGCGCTGAACGAATATCGCCGGCTTTTTGACCCCACGGCGAACTTGCGATAAAGCCGCGCCGACTTCGATCTCGGGCGCAATTCATGAATATTTTCGAGGATTTCCAGACCCGAGTGGGCGCCGCGCTCAAGAGTCTGGCGGCGGCGGGGCGGGCGCCCGCCGATCTCGACCTCTCGCGCTTCGTCGTCGAACCGCCGCGCGAGGCGGCGCACGGCGATCTTTCGACCAACGCGGCGATGGTCTACGCGCGCGAAGCCAAGGCGGCCGGCGGCAATCCGCGCGCCTTGGCCGAAGCGCTGGCCGAGGTCCTCAGAAAGACGCCCGAGGTCGAGGCGGTCGAAGTCGCGGGCCCCGGCTTCATCAACATTCGCCTCGCGCTCGCGACCTACGCGCGGGTGCTCGTCGCCATTCTCGAGCGCGGCCTCGATTTCGGCCGCGCGGCGAAGCCGGTCGAAGGCAAGATCAACGTCGAATACGTCAGCGCCAATCCGACCGGTCCGATGCACGTCGGCCATGCCCGCGGCGCAGTGTTCGGCGACGCGCTCGCCAATCTGCTCGTTTTCGCCGGCCGCGAGGTGACGCGCGAGTATTATGTCAACGACGCCGGCGCGCAGGTCGACGTCCTCGCGCGGTCCGCCTTCTTGCGCTATCGCGAGGCGCTCGGCGAGGCGGTGACGATCCCCGAGGGCTTCTATCCCGGCGACTATCTCAAGCCGCTCGGCGCCGCGCTCGCCGCCGAATTCGGCGCTTCGCTGCGCGACAGGCCGGAGGCCGAGTGGCTGCCGGCGGTGCGGGCGCGCGCGATCGCGGCGATGATGGCGATGATCAAGGAGGATCTCGCCGCGCTCAACATCGTCCACGAAGTCTTCTCGTCCGAGCGCTCGCTGACCGGCGCCGACGGCGGCGAGGATCAGGTGCGCGCCGCGATCGAGGACCTCACGAGCCGCGGCATCGTCTACGTCGGCCGTCTGCCGCCGCCCAAGGGCCAGCCGTCGGACGATTGGGAGGATCGCGAGCAGACGCTGTTCCGCTCGACCGATTTCGGCGACGACGTCGACCGACCGCTGATCAAATCGGACGGCGGCTACACCTATTTCGCCAGCGACATCGCCTATCACAAGTCGAAGATCGACCGCGGCTTTTTCACGCTGATCGACGTTTGGGGGGCCGATCACGGCGGCTACGTCAAACGCATGCAGGCGGCGGTCGCCGCGCTGTCGGGCGGCAAGGCCAATCTCGACGTGAAGCTATGCCAGCTCGTCCGCCTGATGCGGGCCGGCGAGCCGGTGAAAATGTCGAAGCGCTCCGGAGAATTCGTTACCTTGCGGGAAGTCGTCGACGAGGTCGGCGCCGATCCGGCGCGGTTCATCATGTTGATGCGCAAGAACGACGCGCCGCTCGACTTCGACCTCGCCAAGGTGATCGAGCAGAGCCAAGATAATCCAGTCTTCTATGTGCAATATGCGCATGCCCGCGCGCGCAGCGTCCTACGCCAGGCGCACGCGACCTTTCCCGCCCTCGATCTCGCGCCTAAGACCTTGTCCGGAGCGGATTTCAGCCTGCTCTCGGACGAGGGCGAGCGCGGCTTGATGCGCGCGCTCTCCCAGTACCCGCGCGTCGTCGTCCAGGCCGCAGAAGCCCATGAACCGCACCGGATCGCCTTTTATGCACATGATTTAGCGACCCTGTTCCACTCGCACTGGAACCGCGGCAAGGATTCGCCACATTTACGCTTCGTTAATGATGGTAATGCAAGTTTAACCAATGCGCGCATAGGTCTGGTGACGGCGACCGCCTTTGTTTTGGCTTCGGCGTTGACTATCCTAGGCGTGAGCGCGCCCGAGGAAATGCGCTAGAGCGGCCTATCGCGGCCGTTCGCCGCGCCGGACGCGAGGGGGGAAGCGTGAAAGACGTTGACTCTCGACGTCTCAAACGCCTGCCACCCCTCAAGCGAGGCCAGTCATGAGCGGTTCGCCAGGCAAAATTGTGCCCGAAATCAACCTCGACGAATTCGAGAAGCGGTTGCGCGCCGCCGGGGCGCCGTCAGCGGGGACCGAAGACCCGCTGGCGGAACTGACGCGGCTGGTCAACTCCGTCCACGCCGACGCTCGGCGCGCCGCGCGAGCGCCGCAGTCCGAGCCGCAGGCGGAAGGCGAGCCGGCGGCGACGCTCCCGCCGGCCTTCGGCGCGGACTTGCGTCCCGCCTTCGCCGAGCCCGAGACCGACGACGCGGCCGAGGCGCCGCCTCCGCAGGAGCCCGCCTCCGCTGGACCGGCGCCGGCGCGAGGCTCGCGTGGTTGGGGATTCAAGGTGGTAGGGATGATCGTCGTCGGCGTCGCGTTGCTCGCCGGCGGCGTGGCGCTGAAGCGTGGCGTGCCGGGATTGGCCAAGGCGCCGCCGTTCATCGCCGCGGACGAGGCGCCGACCAAGGTTCAGCCGCCGAACGCGGCGAACGTTCAGTCGAACAGCGACATCGCGGCGTTGTTGATGAAGGATTCCGCGAACCCGACGCCGGTCAAGGTCGTCAATTCGGAAGAGCAACCGATCGATCTGCGCACTCAGACGCAGCCGTCTGCTTCAGCGGGGCCGCCGAACGCTGTCGGCGCCGCGCCGACGCCCGTCGCCGACGCCGGTTCGCCGGTCGCAACCGCGCCCGACACGCCGGTCGTTCCGCCCGCCGCCGCTTCGGCCTCGGTCGCGCCGTTGTTTCCGGCAGCCAAGCCGGTGAAGACGGTGTCGGTGCGCCCGGACGGGACGCTGATCGCTGCCGCCGAGGCGACTCCGCCCACGGCGGCGCCTGCGCCGGACGTCGTCCCGACGCCGCCGGTAAAGACCGCCGTGCGCGCCGTCGATCCGATCGACGCGACGCCGGAAGCGGCGACGCCGAAGCTCGACCTGCCGACCAAGCTGTCGCCGAAATCGCAGCAGCGGGTCGTCGCCAAGACCGACACGACGGCGCCCAACGCCGACGCGAGCGCGACGCCGAGCGCGCCGCTGCAGCTCGTCGCGTCGCCAAAACCGGTCAAGCCGGCCAAGCCTGCGCCGAAGACCGTCGCCGAGGCCTCGGCCGCAGATTCGCCGCCCGCCGACGCGGCGCCAGCCGCCGCAGCGGCGCCGACAGTTGCAGCGCCGGCGCCGACCGTTGCGGCGGCGACCGCGCCTCCCGCGGCCGCAACCGCCGCGGAAGGCGGCGGCGAATGGGCGGTGCAACTCAGCGCGCCGCGCTCGGAAGCCGACGCGCAAAGCGCAATCGCCAAGCTCAAGAGCAAGTACGCCGACGCGCTCGGCGATTCGACGCTGTCGGTCCACCAGGCCGACGTGAAGGGTCAGACGATCTATCGCGTTCGCGTCAGCGGGCTGACGAGGGCCGACGCGGGCGCGCTGTGCTCGAAGCTGAAGGCCGGGGGCGGCGATTGCTTCATCGCCAAGGATTGATTTCGTTCGGTCTTCTGGGGGCGTCGAGACGCGTATGATCCGCGCCGCCGTCCTTGGCTGCGCCGGGCCGAGCCTCGGCGACGAAGAGCGCGCGTTCCTCAGCGACGCGCGGCCGTGGGGACTGATCCTGTTCAAGCGCAACGTGGTCGATCGGGCGCAATTGCGCGCGCTCGTCGACGACTTCCGCGCCATCGCCGGCCGCGCCGACGCGCCGGTGCTCATCGACCAGGAAGGCGGCCGGGTACAGCGCATGGGGCCGCCGCATTGGCTCCCTTATCCAGCCGCGGCGCGCTTCGCCGCGACGCGCGCGCCCGAACGCGCCGCCTGGCTGGCGGCGCGGCTCATCGCCGCCGATCTCGCCGAGGTCGGGATCAACGTCGATTGCGCGCCGGTGCTCGACGTCGCTGGCGAGGGAATGCACGCGGCGATCGGCGCGCGCGCGTTCTCCGGTTCCGCCGAGCAGGTGGCGACGCTCGGCCGCGCCTCTGCCGACGGCCTCATCGCCGGCGGCGTCGCGCCCGTCGTCAAGCACATGCCCGGCCACGGGCGGGCGCAGGTCGACAGCCATCTCGATCTGCCGGCAGTGAGCGCAAGCCGCGACGAGCTCGCCGCGCGCGACTTTCTGCCGTTCGCGGCGCTCAACGATCTGCCGATGGCGATGACCGCGCATATCGTTTTCACCGCGATCGACGACAAGGCGCCGGCGACCACGTCGCCGCGCGTGGTCTCGGAAATCATGCGCGGCGCGATTGGTTTCGACGGTCTGATTTTCAGCGACGACACGTCGATGAAGGCGCTGAGAGGAACGTTCGCTGAAAAGACGCGCGCGATCTTCGCCGCCGGGCTCGACATCGTGCTTCACTGCAACGGCGATCTCGCCGAGGCGCGCGCGGTCGTCGCGGAAACGCCAGAGCTGAAAGGCGAGGCGTTGCGCCGCGCCGAGGCGGCGCTGAAATGCGTCGCCGGCGGGCCGCAGGCCTTCGACGCGGCGGCCGGCCGCGCCGAGCTCGAGGCGCTGCTGGCGACCGCGCCGGCCTAGCGTTTGTCGATCGACAGCCGCTGGAAGCCCGCGCCGGCGATCGGCTTCTTCGCCGAGAGGACGCGCGAATTGACGCCCGTCCATCCGATCTCGCCCGACAGGCGGCCGTACTCGATCTTCGGGCAGCGGTTCATCACCACTTTCACGCCGCGCGCTTCGGCCCGCGCCGCAGCTGCATCGTCGCGCACGCCGAGCTGCATCCAAATGACCTTCGGCGGCGTCTTCAGCGCAAGCGCGGCGTCGACGACCTCGCCTGCGGCGTCGGATCTGCGGAAAACGTCGACCATGTCGATCGGCGGCTCGACATCGGCGAGGCTGGCGTAGACCGGCAAGTCGAGGATCGTCTGGCCGGCGAGACCGGGGTTGATCGGCAGCATCGTGAAGCCGCGCGCGGAGAGATATTTGAGCACGATGTAGGACGGCCGCGCCGTATTGGCCGACGCGCCGACCATGGCGATCGTCTTCACGGTGGCGAGAATGTCGCGGATGGTGTCGTCGGAATAGGAATCGTGGTTCATGCGCCCTCCCAGTGTGGCGGCCGCTTGTCGAGAAAGGCGGCGGCGCCTTCGGCGGAATCGGGATGGAGGAGATTGTCGATCATCGCGCGGCCAGCAAGCGCGTAGGCCTCGTCGAGCGGCATGTCGATCTGGCGATAGTACGCGCGCTTGCCGATCGCCAGCGTCGCCGCCGAACGGGCGGCGATGCGCTGAGCGAGCGCGTGCGCTTCGGCGAGCGCCGCGCCGACCGGGACGACGCGATTGACGAGGCCGAAACGCTCGGCGGTCTCAGCGTCGTAAAGGTCGCCGGTCAGCGCCATTTCCATCGCGTGCTTGCGCGAAACGGCGCGGCCGACGGCGACCAGCGGCGTCGAACAGAAGAGACCGATCGACACGCCGGGCAGGGCGAAGCGCGCGTCGGCGCCGGCGATCGCGAGGTCGCAAGCGGCGACGAGCTGGCAGCCGGCGGCGGTGGCGACGCCTTCGACGGCGGCGATCACCGGCTTCTCCAGGGCGACGATGGCGCGCATCAGGTCGGCGCAGCGCGTCATCGCGCGCTCAAAGAACGCGCGGCCGCGGTCGGCGTCGTTGCGATGCGCCTGCAGCTCCTTGAGATCGTGGCCGGCCGAGAGCGCCGGCCCGTCGCCGGCGAGGACGACGACGCGCGTCGCGGGATCGACTTCGATCGCCGCGAAGGCGTCGATCAGCGCTTCGATCATCGCCAGGCTCAGCGCGTTGCGCGAAGCCGGCGACTGCAGGGTGAGGGTCGCGACGCCGCTCCTGTCCTCGCGGCGCGCCAGAGCGAGCGGGTCTTCGCGGCGTTGCGTGGGGGACATGCCGGCGCTCCTCCGTCAAAGCTTCAGCCTTACGCGCTCGCAGCCGCGAGAACGATCTTCGCGCACGCCATCGCGTCGGACAGCGCTTCGTGGTGGTTGAGCGCGATGCGGAGCTTCGCGCAGACGTCGGAAAGCTTCGTCGGACGGATATTCCAGACGTGGCGGGAAATCTGCACCGTGCAGCGAAATGGCGGCGACGGCGCGCGAATTCCATAGCGCGCGCAGCACGCGTGCAAAACGCTCTTGTCGAAGGGGGCGTTGTGCGCGGCGAAAAACTCGGCGCCGTCGAGCATCGGTTCGAGCCTCGGCCAGAGCGTCCCGAAATCGTCGGCATTCGCCACGTCTTTCCACCTCAACCCGTGGATATGGGTGAACACGAATTCTCTCGTCGGCGGCCGGATCAAGTGAACGGCCTGGTCGACGATTTCGCCGCCGACCACCTTCACCAGCCCGACCGCGCAGGCGCTGTCGGGCTGATAATTCGCGGTCTCGAAGTCTATCGCGACAAAATTCATCGACCCTTTCCTCGCACCGCTCGCGATCGCTTGCGCGCGCTCCGCCGACATAGCGTTACGCGGCGCCGGCGCGCGGGTCCACTGCGTTGCGGCGCAGCGGCGAAATGAATACGGTATCTAGCTACCACATCGAAAATTCTGCTATTTTTCAGCCGATTCCGCGTCTTTGCTGTTGACGGACGTGTGCGCTCGCCCGTATAAGCGCGGCCCTGACCGGCCCGCCGCTCGCAGCGGGCGTTCACGCGAGAAACGGACCGCAATTCATGTTCGGCAAGACCCATTCGACCAAGACGGCCGACGTCGAGAAGAAGTGGTTGCTCATCGACGCCAAGGGCCTGGTCGTCGGCCGCCTGGCGACGATCGTCGCCATGCGCCTGCGCGGCAAGCACAAGCCTTCCTTCACGCCCCACATCGACGACGGCGACAACGTGATCGTCGTCAACGCTGAGAAGGTGGTGCTCACCGGCCGCAAGCGCGACCAGAAGGTTTACTACCACTACTCCGGTTTCATCGGCGGCATAAAAGAGCGCACCGCCAAGTCGATCCTTGACGGACGCTACCCTGAGCGCGTCGTCGTCAAGGCGGTCGAGCGCATGCTGCCGCGGGGCCCGCTGGGCAAGAAGCAGCTGAGCAACCTCAAGGTCTACAAGGGCCCGGACCATCCGCACGCGGCGCAGTCGCCTGAAGTTTTCGACGTCGCCAAGCTCAATCCGAAAAACAGCCGGAGCGCCTGATCCATGGCCGAGACGACTCTTTCCTCCCTCGCCGATCTCAAGGAGACGGCGCTCGCCCCGGCGGTCGTGGAAGCCCCGGTTCACGTGCAGAAGCTCGACAAGCAGGGCCGCGCCTATGCGACCGGCAAGCGCAAGAACGCGGTCGCGCGCGTCTGGATCAAGCCCGGCAAGGGCCAGGCGACCGTCAACGGCAAGGCGCTCGACGTCTATTTCGCCCGGCCCGTCCTGCGCATGATCCTCAACCAGCCGCTGGTCGTCGCCAACCGCTTCGGCCAATACGATCTCACCGTCACCGTCGCTGGCGGCGGCCTCTCCGGCCAGGCGGGCGCGGTGCGCCACGGCCTCGCCAAGGCGCTGACGTATTTCGAGCCGGAGCTGCGCGCCTCGCTGAAGAAAGAGGGCTTCCTCACCCGCGACTCGCGCGTCGTCGAGCGCAAGAAGTACGGCCACGCCAAGGCGCGCCGCAGCTTCCAGTTCTCCAAGCGCTGAGGCGCGGCGAGAGAGCCACAGTTCGGAAAGGGCGGCTTCGGCCGCCCTTTTTGTTATGCGGCGCCTCGCTTGCTGCGCGGCCTCGCGCCGGCAGTGTCTCAGTTTGAAAATCTGATGGCCTTGACTCGCGCTCGCACGCCCCCTGCAACCCATGTTATGCTTGCCGGGAAGCAGGGGTATGTCGTGCGGTACGAAGTCCAATTGAATCGGAATGATCGATGTATCCAGTTCGGCTCTGTTGAGGCCAGAAATGATGTCGATGCTTATGAAGCGGCAAGAACGTGGGCGAACTCACTTAACATACCGCTCGAAGGAGCATCGCTTATCGTGAAGAATGCCGGCGGAAAGTTCAAATCGTTCGGACCGGGTAAGTTCTGATGCCTCGCGGCCCTAAAGGCGAACGGCATGAAATCTGTTGAGCAGCGTGGCTTCATATGCCGAGAAAGCGGCGAACCGTGCGCTGACCCTCGCTGCACCCAAACGCTCTGCTGCGAGCAGGAAAAGATGAGGGCGACTGAGACTCAGAGGGCGGCCTCGGAATACGCCCGCGCTTCGACATGGGCAGAGCGCGCGGCTGTCGACGCACTCATCAAATCGAAAAGATCACAAAACTCAAACTGAGACATTACCGGCTAGGAGGGCAGCGCCTCAGTTTCTTCGCCAATTGCGATGCGCGCGATCATGGCGGCGCGGGAGTTCACCGTTACGCCGTTACGGCGACACCTTACCGTATGCACTTAACCCGCGCCGCATCCAGGGTGGTTCCGTCAACCTCTCCCGCCGACCCACCGCGCCGTCGACCTCATGGAGGCCAAAACTTCCGAAGCCGAAGGGCTGTCAAGGGCGCGCTTTTCGCGCGCCGCCGTAGGCGGGCATCGCCCCTTGACAGCCCTTCGGCTTCGGAAACAAGACGCTTCCATGAGGTCGACGGCGCTCTCCGCCAAAGCGCGGCGAACGCCGCCCGCGTCGGCGACCGCGGAGTGTCGTCCATGAAAGAACCAACGACGCCTGACGAAGTGAAGGCGCTGCATGATATCTGTCGCACCGATCCGCAGCGCTATCTTGAGATTGTCGATGAGTGGCTGAACGAGAACCCGAACAATCACCGCGCCTATTACGGGCGTCATTTCGCGTGGAGGGACTTGGGCGAGCCGCGTCGGGCGCTCGACGACATGAACAAGGTCGTGGAGTTGAATCCCGACCCGTTTTCATATTTTTCGCGCGGCGAAGTCTTTCGCCATCTCGGCGAATACGAGAAGGCGCTCGACGACTTCGATCGCAGCGAACGGATGATGCCCGACGAATGGCAAGACCTCGGCTTCGGTCTGCTGTTCCAGGCGGATTGCCATGCGAGGCTGGGCGACGAGGACAAGGCGCTAGCTTGCTGCGAACGCTTGCCCGACGATTTCTGGACGCCTGGAATCTTCGAGGCCCCCGGCGGCGACAAGACAGCCGTCGCGCCGCAATTGCGCCTCATCGCCGCCGAGGCGCGCCGGCGCCGCGGCGAGGGCGGCCCGCCGTCTTGACGCCGGCCCGCAGATGGCGCATTTGAGCCGCGCCATGATCGCAACTCGCCTCCGCCGACGCTGACTCTGCTCCCGCGCGCCTTGCGCGCGTTCCGCGTTGTTCTTTCCGAAGCGAGACGATCATGACCTCCACTATCTTCATCGACGGCGAAGCCGGGACCACCGGATTGCAAATCCGCGACAAGCTGGCGGGGTTCGCAGGAATCAAGCTGCAAAGCCTGCCGGCCGAGCTGCGCAAGGATGCGGCGGCCAAGCTGCGCCTCTATGCCGAGGTCGATCTCGTCATCCTCTGCCTGCCCGACGAGGCGGCCAAGGAGACCGCCAAGGCGATCGAGGGTATGGGCGCGAAAGCGCCGCGGGTGATCGACGCCTCCTCGGCGCACCGCGTCGCGCCCGGCTGGGTCTACGGTTTTCCGGAGCTTGCGGCGGGGCAGGGGGCGGTGATCGCCAACGCGCGCCTCGTGACCAATCCAGGCTGCCACGCGACCGGCGCGATCGCGCTTCTCGCGCCGCTGACCGCGAGCGGCCTGATCGCCAAGGACGCAGCGATCGCGATCAATTCGGTCAGCGGTTATTCGGGCGGCGGCAAGGCGATGATCGAAGCGTTCGAGAGCGGCCGCGCGCCGAGCTTCGAGCTCTACGGGCTCGCGTTGCATCACAAGCACCTGCCGGAGATCGAGCGCTACTCGGGCCTCGCGGCGCTTCCGATCTTCGTGCCGTCGGTCGGCAATTTCCGCCAGGGCATGATCGTCAGCGTCCCGCTGCATCTCGACGCATTGCCGGGCAAGCCGAAGGGCGCCGTCCTGCGCGCCGCGCTCGCCGCCCATTACGCGGGCGCACAATACGTCAGGGTCGCGAGCGCCGAGGAGACCGCCGCCGCGCTGCGCCTCGAGCCGGAGTCGCTCAACGGCACGAACGACATGCTGATCCACGTCTACGAAAACGAAGCGCGGCGGCAGGCGGTGCTGGCGGCGAAGTTCGACAATCTCGGCAAGGGCGCGTCCGGCGCGGCGGTGCAGAACCTGCAATTGATGCTGGGGCTTGAGAGCGCACCTCCATCCGACCGTCATGACCGGGCTTGACCCGGTCATCCAGGCTGTCCGGTCGCGCCGATAACCGCGCGGCTTGCCGTCGGTCATCGCAGTTGGATGGCCGGGTCAAGCCCGGCCATGACGTGGAAGCGGCCGCGAAACCTATCCCGTCGCTCGCCTTTTCCGTGTCGCCAATCGAAACGCGCCGCGCAGCAACGCCTCGACCAGCGCGCCCGCGACATAAGCGAGCGCTGAGCAGAACGCCGCCGCCGCCAGCACCTGATCGATCGAGTCGGCGGCGAAATCCGACGCGCCGGTCAGCGCGACCGATGTCAAAATATAGGGTATCGCGGCGAGCGACAGCCAAATATCGGCCATGAAGGCGCCCGCCGCTTGCGCGTAGAGCCAATAGGCGACGGCGAAGGCGGCGGCATAGAGAACCGCCAGCCCCGCGCCGAGATACGAGCGCGCCGCGCGCATCGGCAGGCGCGCGCTTAAGCCGACTTCGACCACGCGACGACGCGCTGCGCCTGCTGGCCGAGGCCGTCGACGCCGAGCGAGACCGTGTCGCCGGCCTTGAGATAGCGTGGCGGCTTCTTGCCGTCGCCGACGCCCGGCGGCGTGCCGGTGGTGATGACGTCGCCCGGCTCGAGGATCAAGAACTGCGAGATATCGGAAACGAGCTTGGCGACGCCGAAGATCATCGTCGCCGTCGAACCGCTCTGCATCCGCTCGCCGTCGACGTCGAGCCACATCGACAGGTTCTGCGGATCGGGGACCTCGTCCTTCGTGACCAGCCACGGGCCGATCGGGCCGAAAGTCGCGCAGCCCTTGCCTTTGGTCCATTGGCCGCCGCCGCGCCGTTTCTGATAGTCGCGCTCTGAAACGTCATCGACGACGCAATAGCCGGCGACATGGGCGAGCGCGTCCTTCTCGCTGACGTAGCTCGCGCGCGTCCCGATGACGACGCCGAGTTCGACCTCCCAGTCGGTCTTTTCCGAACCCTTGGGGATCACGAGGTCGTCATAGGGGCCGACGATGCAGGTGCGCGCCTTGATGAACAGCACCGGCTCCGTGGGGATCGCCAATCCCTGCTCCGCCGCATGGTCGGCGTAGTTGAGCCCGACGGCGACGAAATTGCCGACATTGCCGACGCAGGGGCCGATGCGCGGCGCGCCGCGAACCGCCGGCAGGCTCTCCGGCTTGATCTTGGCGAGGCGCGCGAGGACGCGCGGGGCGAGCGTCGCAGCGTCGATGTCGGCGACGACCTCGCTCAGGTCGCGGATCTTGCCGGCCGCGTCGATGAGTCCCGGCTTTTCCTTGCCCGGCTTGCCGTAACGGACCAATTTCATGCGCATTCCCTCCGTTCGACCGTCTGCCCCGTCTGCGGCCTCTCGGGTGCGAGCCTTAGCCCAGCCACGGGCCATAGACAACGAAACTGGCCAGGCGCTCCGGCGCATTGTTCTGGCAAACGAAACCGGCGCGTCATAAGATGAACGGCGAAGGCCGCGTCAAGCGCGGAGCGGCGAATTGGTCGACACTATGCCGGATCAGGAACGTTTCGCCCTCTTCATTGACGGCGCCAATCTCTATGCGTCGGCCAAATCGCTCGGCTTCGACATCGATTACAAGCGGCTGCTGCGCGAGTTCCAGGGCAGGGGCCGGCTGGTGCGCGCCTATTATTACACTGCTCTCGTGGAAGACCAGGAATATTCGTCGATTCGGCCGCTGGTCGACTGGCTCGACTACAACGGCTATTCGGTCGTCACCAAGCCGACCAAGGAATTCGTCGACTCGACCGGACGGCGCAAAGTCAAAGGCAACATGGACATCGAGCTGGCGGTGACGGCGATGGAGATGGCGCCGCATGTCGACCAGATGGTGCTGTTTTCCGGCGACGGTGATTTCCGTTCCCTGGTCGAATCGCTGCAGCGGCAAGGGGTGCGGGTGTCGGTCGTCTCGACCGTCGCCACCCAGCCGCCGATGGTCGCCGACGAACTGCGCCGCCAGGCCGACGAATTCATCGACCTCGCGCAGCTCGCGCCGCGCATCGGCCGGGATCCGAGCGAGCGCGCGGCGCGCGCCGGCGAACCGCGTCGCCAAGCCGCCTACGCGCCGGCGCCGACGCCCGCGCCGCAGGACGAGACCGGGCGCGAGTGAGCGGGCGGGGGCTTCGGGCCATGGCACACGGATCGCAGCGGGAGCGCCCGCTTGCCTTTTGACGTCAGTCCGCCCGCCGATTGCCGCATCTGCGATCGGCTCGCCGCCTTTCGCGACGCCAACCGCGCCGCGTTTCCCGCGTTCCGCAACGCGCCGGTCGAATCGTTTGGCGACCCGTCGGCGCGGCTGTTGATCGTCGGCCTCGCGCCGGGCCTGCGCGGCGCCAACCGCACCGGCCGGCCGTTCACCGGCGACTACGCCGGCGATCTGCTTTACGCGACGCTGCTGGCGTTCGGCTTCGCGGCCGGCGTTTACGACCGCCGCCCGGACGACGGGCTCGCGCTCGTCGACTGCGCCATCGTCAATGCGGTGCGCTGCGTGCCGCCCGAGAACAAGCCGACGCCGGCCGAGATCGCCGCCTGTCGGCCCTATCTCGCCGGCGCGGTGAAAGCGCTGCCGCGCCTCGCGGCGATCGTCGCCCTCGGGCGTGTCGCTCACGACAGCGCTCTGCGCGCCCTCGACGCGCGTCCGTCGCGTTTTCCCTTCACGCACGGTGCGCGACACAAGGTCGCGCAGTCGCCGCTCATCCTGTTCGATAGCTATCACTGTTCGCGCTACAATACGAACACGGGTAGGTTGACCGCCGAGATGTTCCGCGCTGTTTTCGCCGCCGCGCGCGCGCATCTCGACGCCCCGTCAATGCGATAAGGGCGAGAGGCGAAGCGCGGTCTCACGATCGGCGCGGCGGAATTGGGGAGGGGGAACGGGCATGAATGTGCATTCGTTTGGGCAGCACGAGGGGGCCCCGGTGTTCGAGGCGACGATCGCTTCCAAAGCGGGAGCGACGGCCAAGATTCTCACCTGGGGCGCGGTGCTGCGCGATCTCGTCGTGCCGCTCGGTCAGGGCAAGCAGCGGGTGACGCTCGGCGTCAATTCAATCGAGGATTACGCCGCCCATTCGCCGTACTTCGGCGCGGTGCCCGGCCGCTTCGCCAATCGCATCGCCAACGGCCGCTTCGCCCTCGACGGCGCCGTGCACGCCCTCGCGCGCAAGCCCGAAGAGAAGCACACGCTGCACGGCGGACCCGACGGCTTCGGGCGGCGCGTGTGGAAGCTCGGCCCGGTCGACGCGACGTCGGCGACGCTCGAACTCGATTCGGCCGACGGCGATCAGGGATTTCCCGGCGCCTTGCACGCCGTCTGCGTCTACCGATTGCTCGAGCCGGCGACGTTGCGCCTCGAGCTCACCGCGACCTGCGCCCGGCCGACGATCGTCAATCTCACTCAGCACGCCTACTTCAATCTCGACGGCTCGAGCGACGTGCGCGACCACGAGCTAGCGATCTTGAGCGACTTCTACACTCCGACCGACGACGAGCTGATCCCGACCGGCGAAATCCGCTCCGTGGCGGGAACGCCGTTCGACTTCCGCCAGCCGCGGTCGATCCGCAACCCGTCCGGACAGGTCTACGACGTCAATTTCGTCGTCGCGCGCTCGCCCGACGCGACTGGCCTCGCGCCGATTGCGCGCGTGCGTTCGCCGGTCAACGGCCTGACCATGGAGCTGCACAGCAGCGAGCCGGGCGTACAGTTCTACGACGCCGCCAAGCTCGTCTGCGCGGCGACCGGGCTCGACGGCGCGCGCTATGGCGCCCATTCAGGCCTGTGCTTGGAGCCGCAGCGCTTCCCCGATTCGCCCAACCGGCGCCATTTCACCCCGTGCCGGTTGGATCCCGGCGAGACCTATCGCCACGTCAGCGAATACCGCTTCGCCTGATCGACGCCTGCAGGCGCGGCCGTCGGCCGCGCCTCTGACGGCGTTCGGCGCGGTTAATCCTGCGCGAGGCTCGCGTTGGGCCCGGCGGCGGCGAGAGCCTGGCCGACCTCGAGGCCGAGATCGTCCATCGAGGTCTCCTCGCGCACGTTGAGGTCCTCGCCCTTGGCCTGGCGCTCCGCCTGCTCCTGAGAGCGGGCCACGTTGACGGTGACGAACGCCTCGACTTCCGGGTGGGGATGGATCGGCGTCTTGTGCAAGCCGAGCGTCTTGATCGGGTGGAGCAGCGCCACCTGGTTGCGGTGGACCTGGAAGCCCGCGGCGCTGATCGCCTCGGCGATGTCGCGCGCCGAAACCGAGCCGTAGAGCTGTCCGGTCTCGCCCGCCTGGCGGATGATGACGAAGCTCTTGCCGTCGAGCGTGGAGGCGACGTCGCCGGCCTCGCGCTTCATCTCGAGGTTGCGCGCCTCGAGGTCGGCCCGCTGGCTTTCGAACTTCTTCTTATTGGCCTCGGTGGCGCGCAAAGCCTTGCCGTGCGGCAAGAGAAAATTGCGGGCGTAGCCGTCTTTGACCCGCACCGTGTCGCCCATGTGGCCGAGCTTGCCGATGCGCTCCAACAAAATCACATCCATTGTTCTCTCCTTACGTTCGGCGTGATTGCAAAACTCAAATTTTCGAGCGGCGCGCCGCCGCGGCGCGCGCGCGCAAATTCGCCGCGCTGTCGACCAGCCCGACCAGGGCGATCAGCGGCAGCGTCCAGCCGGCGCGAACGCCGCAGCAGAAATAGAGCGCGACGATCAGCAGCGGACGCAGCGGCAGGCCGCGCGACAGCGCGTGCAGCACGGCAAGGCCCTGCAGCGCGTAAGCCGCGCCGAGCGGGCCGGCGAACACCCAGGCAAACTGGTCGATCGGCTCGGGCAGGGCGATCGCCACGCCGACGGCGACGACCGCGACGACGGCGAGCGGCCGCGGCAGAACGAATTCGGTCGGCAGGTCGGGCCAGGGACGCGGCAGGCGATGCGACAGCGCGGTCGAACGCCCCGCGGCGTAGAGATTGGCGCACAGCGTCAGGAAACCGAGCGTCGCCGTCGCCAGCGGCGCGAGCTTCGCCACTTCTTCGGCGACGTCCCGCGCGCTGACGCCGTCGGGCAGGACGTCGACGCCCTCGAGCGCCTGCTCGATCGCTGGCGTGAGTTCGGAAATGAGCGCCTGCAGACCCGCCTCGTAGCCGCTGTAACCAATGATCAGCGTCGCCAAGCCGGCGAGGCCGGCGAGAGCCCCGAGCCCCGCCGCCACCGTGACGACCACGCCAACCGGGGTGCGGGCAGGGACGTCGGGGTCGCCGTGTCGCCAGGGCGGCGCGTAGCGCGGCAATACGGCCAAGGTCGGCAGGATCCAGGCAGGTGCGGCGACGACCAGGAGGAAGGCCAGCGCGCCCTGCAAATCGAACACGGCGACCAGCGCCAATGCGGCGACCACGGCCGCCACGAGCCCGCCGAGCGCCCCCCAGCCGAAGGCGGCGATCATCAGCGGCATCGGCGCGAGATAGGCGAGGGCGAGCGCGACCGGCGTGCCCTTGACGGTCAGGGCGAACAGCAGGGCCGAAACGGCGCCGGCGCCGACCGGAACGGCGAAGCGTTGGATCATGCGAATGCGCTGTCCCGCGGTTCGAGGCGGTTAGAGGCCGACGATCCCGCCGGCCCCAACTCGTCCCGCGCGGCT
>Ga0181529_10002558_pt1 | contig 21656 bp, 5 predicted proteins | sample PEATcosm2014_Bin_36_FD_119763 | JGI IMG/M metagenome (GOLD analysis project Ga0181529, IMG submission 119763) | Peatland microbial communities from MTU Mesocosm Facility, Houghton, MI, USA - PEATcosm2014_Bin10_30_metaG | ecosystem: Environmental > Terrestrial > Soil > Wetlands > Peat | place... | reverse complement strand
CCTCGATGGTGGTGGTTCCAGAAGCTTCGTCGTGGGCAACCTCAATGATTGAGCCATTAGATGATGCAATCTCCTGCAGCTGGCCATCCTTGTCATAACGAAAATTCGTTTCGGAGATGCCAGTGCCGGTCAGATGTGTTGGGCGGCCTTCGGAGTCAAATTCCAGCTTGGCCGACTCCGCGGTTGTCTTCCCCGGTCCGTCTGGCCGTTCGAGTTGATAGCCTGTAGTTCTTCCCGCGCTGTCGAGGGTGAAAACCTCAGAGTAATTCCCTTGGTTGATCCGCGCCGATCCGCCCGAGGCCTGCTTATGAAACTGTGCCCATGGCTTGCCATCCACCGCAATCTCTTCGCTGGTGCCCGCGGAATCGGAGACAACATCGATCTGATTACCCCGTGCGGTGGTCAACTTAAGCGTGTCGCCGCTCTTGGTCTCCTGCTCCACCGCATGCCAGCCTTCCACGCCGTCGACTTCAACTCCGCCCGCCACGCCCATCGCGGGATCCCGGAACCGGGTTCGATTGCCGCGCAGGTCGACCATTTCGGCGAGTCTACCCTGGGAATCGAGTCGGTACACATTGCCGTTTCTCACATAAGACTTCGAGTTAGCCCGCCGCAACACGGCCTCACTCGTCAGGGGAAGGACGGTGCCCTCAAAAGTCCTGCCGCCATAGTTGACCTGGAATTGTGGATTTTCGCCTTGACTCAGCTTCTCATGGACGATCCGCTGTAGCTCTCCGACGCTCGCATCGGAGCGAAACTCGGGGCTGCTTTTCAGATCCACTCCGCCAAACAGATACAGGTCAGTGGTGGAAATCAGAGTTCCCTCGCGGTTGCCCTCGTGAAAAGCCTTTCTCTGCACCTTTTGGTAAGTCGTCGAGAGAGCCGACACTTGATAGTGCGCCTGTGCGTCGGCGTTTTTCAGCCCAAGCTTATCCAAATGCATGGCCGCCATATCGACTGGAACGTTATTCTGCCGCAACCATTTGGCGATTGCTACTGCTTTTGCCAGTTCGCGAACGCGCTCCAAGTCAGGGCTCTCGGCCGCCAGTTCGTCGTAATGCTCTGTGAAAAGCCTCGCAAATTCCTCGTGAATCGGGTCCCTCGTGCTGTTGTCGTCGGCCAGGCCGGTCTTGCTTCTTGGATCGATCACCTGGCGCTTGGTCTTCACACCCATCGACGCCTTATCGAAGACAATCGCCGATCCCTCGCGCCGGATTTTCATCTCCCCGGAGACAATCCAGAAGCGCGACATTGTCGCCGGCCGGTTTGCTCCACGGTCATTCTCCATTGACAGGGCCGCCACGCTCTTGAAGCCTGGCACTGAGGAAATTCGCTCCCTCTGCGGCTTCCCCAACTCCGCCACAACTCCAAAGGAGTACTGCTTGAGCAGCCAGTCCGCGTCGAACATCGACTTGCCAAAATCGGTCCCCGCAAGAAGACCGTCCGGATAGTAGACCTTTTTCAACCACGGTCCCCTGGGATTCTTCGGGTCAGCCGGGTCCAGCGAGAAAGCCGCCTCCTCGGGAGAATCGGAATACGCCAGTTGCAGGGCAATCGCGAAATCCTCCGCTTTGAGGCCGCTGACTGCCGCGCCGCTATTGTCGCTTAACAGCACAATCGACCCGGTGGCCGGATCGTAGACTGCGCCGGAGATGCGCCCAATGTCGCCCTGCACCGCGGAGCCCAATTCAATGCCGCCCAGGCCGGGTTTGTTGAATTCTTTGTGTTCCCGACTGTTGTTCGCCGATTCAGCCAGTTCATACCCCTTTTTGATTCCAAATTCCGCGAATTGTTCTGGAAGTCGATGCGCCATTGCATAGGCCGCTGTGACTGCTCCATATGTCTTACCGTTCAGATCCCCAACGACATTCCATCTCTCTAGGATGTCGCCTGCAGATGTCGATATTGTTTTTCCTGCTGTGGATGCAGATTTGCCGTTGGCAAACGCAAAGGCAGCTGTGATCGCATTATAAGTAGACTTATCGATATCTCCATTTTTGAACATAACCCCTAAGTACCTTCCGGCCAATGGGTCTATCGCCGACTTGAAAGCGGGCTTGATCGCTGAAGCTAGAAATGGAGCGAATGCGCCTGCCAGCATATCTCCGGCCTTACTCATGACCACATCGAATTCCATCTGCGCTCCGGCGCTTCCTACCGATAAAAGACTTTTTTGGCTCGGTGACATAAAAAAGCTGTCAAGAGCCGATGTCGTTTTAGTTATCGAATTGGCTATACCGACAGGACCGCTTATAGTTAAAGCACCAACACTGGAACCTATTCCAATAATTCCTCCGCGCTTCCACTGCTGGGCAGCATATCGATCTAGGGATTCCTTACTATTCGTTAAAGCATCCTGCACGGGCTGCAAGAACTCGACCGCTCTTTTGTAGTCTTGCGCGTTCGGCATTTGAAAAAGGCCTTGCCACCACCCTTGCGTTGCAGCCGTCTGTAATGAATCCGATTCGTGCCATTGTCTCCAAATCGGATCAGATGGCAGCGGTTGCTGGGGGTAGGATCCCTGCGCCAGCACGAGCGCACCCTCGGCGCTCCGCCCTCCATCCCGGAGGACGTGGCGGCGCCGTGAAAACGCCGCAGGAATCAGCCCCGGCACGCCACGCATCCGCGCCTGCTTTCCTTCGTCGCCCACCAGGAGCCCCTGCTCGTTCACCACATAGCCCGCGGCGCCGGTCGCGCCCTCTAGATAAAACCGAGCAGCTCCCGCGCCCATGCGGCCCAAAACTGTTTTCCCGACCAACTGTTTCAGTTCCGCGCCGCCCTCGTCGCTGAACTCCACAAACGGCGCTTGGATTCCGGTCCCCGCCGCCGGAACAAAATGCTCCGTCTTTCCGTAGCGAGTGAGCGAGACCAGGTTTCCTTCGCCATCCCATGTGTAGCGCAACTTCCCGCTCTTGGTCGCGATCTCCAGAGGCTGGTTCTGATAGTTGTAGCGAATCTCCGTCGTTTCATCATCGTCCCGCCGGGCGTTCATGGCGCCCTCGGGGCTCAAGCTCATCGCCACTCCTTTTGCGCTTGTGATTCTCCCCAACCCATCGAAGTTATATGTGACAGACTTCCCGCCGCTTGTGACGGTCATGCGACGAGCCATTTCATCGTACTGATAGACAAACTCTGCGCCGCCGGTGGCAATCTTCCGCAGCCGCCCGGGTTCATCCCATTCGTAGTCAGTCTTCTGTATCGTCCGGCCCTGCTCCGTGCCGCTCACGGTCTGCAAGCGCCCGTTGCTCCCATAGCTATAGCTGTAGCTTGCGATCTCGTGCCCTGCCGGGTCCGTATGGCTCAAACGGGAAAGCCGCCGGCCGGCGGCGTATTCAAAGGTCGAATGAACGCCGTTGGGCAGTGTTCGTTCCACTCGGTTTCCGTCCGGCGAACGGTTGAATTGGACGTTTCCCGCCGCGCTGCGAATCTCTTCGAGGTTGCCCTGAAGGTTGCGCACGTATGAGATGTCGTTGGCCAACCAGGCTGCATTCCCACCGTCGGCAACGGCGCGAAGCTGACTGGCCAGTTCAAGCACCAGTTGTTCGCGCATATGCCAGCCGCTCCCATCCGATGGAGCCGGCGCTTCTATCCTCGCAACCTCCGCTGAAAACTTTGGATCGCTCGCCAGCGGCTGCAAATTGAAGACGGAGATGCGCGATGGCAAGCCGGCATGGTCGTATTGATACGCCAGCAGTCTGCGGGGACCCCGATCCCAGATCGCAGCTGAGAGCCGGTCGAATGCATCGTAGTAATACTCCGTCGCTCCCGCATCGTCCCGCACCCAGATCCGATTGCCGTGTGCATCGTAGCCGTAGTGGGCAGAACCATCTGGAGAGACAACATCGGTTGGAAGGCCCTCGGAGTTGTAACTGAACGAGGCCTTCTTGCCGTCTGGACCCGTTGCAGAGAGCAAATGACCGGCGGCATCGAACTCGAAGCTGGCGGCGACCCGCTGATGTTTCTTGCAGCTGGCCACAAAACACAGCGCCGACACAACAATGATCATCGAGAAACGGCAAAGCTTAGCGGTCATTCGGCACCTCCAAACCTCTTCTACTGCCTTTCGCGCATCCAAGGGCAGATTCCTCTATGGAAATCTCTTACTTATGCGGCGATGAAGTTCTACGCTGGTAGGACGCAAGCCATAACGAGAATGCCGAGGGCCGTCCTGCAGGATTCCAAGGTACTGTCTCCTCAGCCGATGGTCGTCCAATTGTCCTTCTGGTCTTGCAGCCCGTCTCATGCCGTTCTAACGCTGAATGTGCAGACTCTTCGCCAGCACATCTTCTTTTGTGGAACCGAAGACCGCTCTGACATCTCCGCCAACATGAATGATGCCTGCGGAATCCTCGGCTTGTGAGGGAGCATCTGTTTCCGACTGCGCCTCGGATAGAACATCTTTCAGCAAGGACTCGATTGAATCCGCATCGTTTCCATGAGTTCCCGCATTCGAGTCGAGTGTTGCCTTCATCCAATAGGTCTTTGGCGCGCCCCCTTGAATCGGTCTCAATCCCAAGGAAAAGACGACATCTCTCCGATCGCCATCCTGCACGGTCTCGATTGATTTCGTATCGATCTGAATCCACTGCGTGTCAAACTGTCCGGGTGAGAATCCATACGGAGCCTTCGCATCCCCCTGGAGCGAGGACCCGAGAATTCCGGTTGCGATCTCCTCGGTAAACTCGTAAAGCAGCCCGTTGACCTCAAGCCATGGCCGATTGATCACCGGTTGGGGTTTCTTTCCGCCCGCGGCATAGATTGCGTCCATGAAAGCTCCCCTCGGCTTCACGGATTTTCCGTCTTCCCGCAAGGAATAGTACCGGTCGATTTGCCCCTTTTCCTCGTGGTTGCGCACGGCAAGTGGCGTAATCACCGCATAAGGACGATTTGCGTTCCTCAGTCTGCGGATCAGACCCTCCGTATGAGCAACCCCGCTATTCAGGACAACCGGAGAGACTCCTCCATCCGCCGAGGCCAGGAGGACAGCATCTGCCATGGTGTTGTTCCCTGCTGCCCGCCCTCTCCAGAAACCCATCCAGCTCTGCCAGTCCAGCAGAGACTGGGTCGGCAAAACGATGTTTTTTGACACGCGCAACTCATCCAGCTCTTCGGCCATCTTGAGCTCGTCCTCGGCGCTGATCGGTTCGGTCTGCAGTTTGTCGATGCGCTCCGTGAATTCCTTGCCCTTTCCCGTTCCCACTCGCTGCGCAAGCTCTTGGGCCGCCTGAAGCGCGCCATCTCTCAAGGTCACTTTATATTCGGAGCCAACTTCGGCGGGTAGGAGTTCTATGTCCGGATAGACAAGTACCATGAATTCGGGAGCCGAGATCTCTCCTTCCTTGAGCAGTCGCACCGCGACTTCGGCGCGGCTCGAGAGAGTGGACCCAGGTAAGCGATTGAACCAAGAAGCGTCCAACCGGGGCTCGTCCTGAAGGTACCCCTCGACGGCGATCTCTCTCACGCCATAATGCGCATGCAGGCGTGTCAGCACAATCGCGTTCTCAATCAGGCTTGGCCTGGAATCGTGGATCTCCTCAAGAACCAGCACAGGTGCGCCAACGCCAGCGGAGGAAGTCCTTCCCACAACCGCAATGTCATGAGTAGCATTTTGACTAAGGCTCTTCAGTTCCCCGTTCCAGACCTTGCCAGCCGCGTGGGTACGGTCGTGAGAGCTTCGGCAGCCAGGAAAGGCGAAGACGACAAGAGATAGGAACGCAACACGAGTTCCATTGCGAAAGATAGGTATGACCATTCGCGTCCTCTTCAGGCATTGCCATATTAGCACGCACCCGGGCACCGATGTAAGGGCCGTGTTATCCGCAAATCAATCGGAGTCCCCGCCGATTCTCTATCCATCGGACCGCGACAATCCTCTGTTTTTCTTGTGGCAGCCATTCGGTCCGCCGCTTGGACACCGGCAAGCCGACGCATAGGACTGAAACGTCCGATCCCAGTCGATGCGCAAAATCATCGCGGAAGCATCGCAATTGAAAGGCCGCAATCCCCAGGTTGCGGTTTCTCATAGGAGATCCTTGGTAGGCAGCTGCCGGTTGGCCGGCCGGGTTCTCTGCCGCACCATTACGCCCAACTGCCGCCGGCATCACGGCTCGAATCGAGAATAACGCCGATTTCCCCCGCCGATTCAAGCGCGTTCTATCCCAGCTTCCTCTGCACAGCTTCGAGGTAGCACTCGTCGCCAGGCAAGAGAATGCCTCTGTCTTTCGACTCCGTGAGCAGGGCGTGTGTCTTGCGCCACCACTCTTTCGCGTCCATCGAGCCTACCCGCTCGGACATATCCGCCATCCTCCAGCAGCTAATCCAAAGATCGCGGGCGCAGTCTGCCGATTGCGGGTTCTGCTGGCACAGCTGATGACGAAGGGCGACAGCCTTCCGGTAGAACTCGCCGGCTTGCTTCATCTCTCCCATCCCACGGTGGTAGTCGCCCATCCGCTCGTAGTCGACACCGAGGTGACGCGCGAATTCGGGTGCTTCAGAATTGCAAGCGCGAAGGTCCTCAGAGATACTGAGAGCCTTGCTGAAACACTCACGCGCCTTCTCCTTCCCACCCAGGCTGGAGTAGAGATCGCCCATGCGCCCATAACTTACCGACAGTTCGCGGAAAAGTTCGGCCGACTTGGGGTTGCGTAGGTGCAGGTCTTGGGCAATCGCAAGATCTTTGCCATAAGACTCGAGGGCCTCGCTGGTTAGTCCCATGCTCATTTGGCATTCGCCGATCCGCTGGTATGCAATGGCGAGCTGACGCAAGCAATCGGCGGATTCCGGATCGCGGCAAGTCATGGATAGACCGATATCTAGCGCCTTCTGAAAGTAGGGGAGGGCCTTCTCTCCCTCGCCCAGGTCGCGATGAGTGTCGCCAATCCGCTCGACAGTGGCGGAAAGCATGCTCAGATCTTCCGCCATGTCCGGGCTCCGCCGGACCAGTTCTTCTCTAAGTTCCAGGGCCTTCGAATAGAGTTCCAGAGCCAACTCTCTCCGGCCCATAGTCTTGTTAAGATCGCCCATGCACTCATAACTGGCAGAAAGGTCGCGGGCGCACTCCCGCGATTCCGCATTACGGCGGTAGAGGCGCTGCCTGAATGTGTAGGCTTCTGAAAACGAGCCCAGCGCGAGGTCTAGCTTGCCAAGCTCCAAGTACAGGTTCCCAATTCGCTCATGGCTGATCGAGAGGTCGCGCACGGATTCCGTGAATTGAGGATTGCGCCGATAGATTTCCTTGGCGATCGCAAGTTGCCTCTGGTACACGGCAAGAGCTTGTTTTCTATTACCGAGAGCCATTTGCAGATCGCCCATCCGCTCGCAAATCACGAAGATCGCGCGTGCCAAGTCGGCAGACTCCTGGTCCTTCTGCCGCATTTCCTCTCTTAGGTGGAGAGCCTTGGAGTAGAAGTCGAGGGCCTCCTCGCTGTGGCCTCTTCGAAGGTGAATGTCTCCTATTCGTTCATAGCTTAGCGATAGGTCGCACGCAAGGTCGGATGAACCTGCGTCCTGCTCATGCAGGTACACCCTGAGTTCGAACGCCCGGCTGTGATGTTCGAGAGCGCGATCGCCATGTCCTATAGCGAGTTGCAGGTCGCCGATGCATTCATGGGCGGCGGCGACATTACGCGTGCAGTCCGCGGAACGTGGGTCACGCAGGCGCAGTTCCTCGGCCTTTTCGAGAGATATCCGATAGCATACGAGGGCCGCTTCACTCTCTCCTCGAATGCGGTGCAGGTCTCCCATTCTCCGGTAGCAGACCGCTTGGTCCCTGGTGTAAGCGGCGGATTGCGGATTGCGGCGGATTAACTCCTCTGCTATCTCCAGCTGCTTCCGGCAAAACTCCATGGCCTGGCTGTCATCTCCCTGCCGCTGCGCCAGTTCGGAAAGCCGCTCATAGCTTGCAAAAGCCTCCTGGGCGGCCGTTGAGGACAGCGGACTCGCAATGCGAAGATTGTCCCGAATATCGAGAGCTTTACGGTGAGACTCGATTGCCTGCCCGGCCATGCCTCGTTCAATCTGTATATCGCCGAGCCGCTCGTAACTCGTGGCTAAATCGCGGGCCGAATCGGCATGTGCAGAGCGCCTATGAAGCTCCTGAGCGATTTCCAGGCCCCGCTGGAAATAATTCAGAGCTAATTCGCTCTGCCCCATGCTGAGATAAAGATCGCCTAGCCGCTCGTACGAGACTGAGAGATCGCGATTGAAAGGGATGGATTGTGGGTCGCGCCGGCAAAGCTCTTTGCCGATTTCGAGGCCTTTGCGATAAAGTTCGAGGGCCTTCTCTCGATTCGCTGAGCTGCGTTGGAGGTCGCCCAGCCTGTTGTAGACGATGGAAAGATCGCGGGCAAAGCCGGCGGATTCCGGGTTCTTGTCATGGAGTTCTTCTCGCAGTTGAAGGGCCTTGGAATACGAGTCAAACGCCTTGTCCCCTTCTCCGAGAGCCGCTTGTAGGTCTCCCTGGCGCTCATGGCAAACTGAGAGAGCGCGTGCATATTCGTCCGATTCTGGATGGCCTGCGTGCAGTTTTGCCAACAGGGATTCTGCTGAGTTCAGGACTGACGCTAGAAGCGCCGCCCCATTCCGTTCGTCGAGCGCCGGAACTAGATCGAAGATGAACTTGTTGCCAATTCCAGCTTGTGTGGCAGACTGAACTCCAGCGTCCGAGATTGTTCCAAGCGCAAATTCGAGCAGCGGGTGTTCCGATTGATGGCTCTCTTCGATAAGGTATTCGGCAAGCGCCGCGCTGCCGGTCTCTGGCAAGAGGTAATAACGCGCAAAGCGATGAGCATCCAGAGTGCCAAGGACCTGCCACATCCTTTCCTCGGCACGCGTCGGGCCGGCGCCGCGTGACTTCTCCAGATAGTCGGCGATGACTGAATGCAGCAATGGCAGCGGATCCGCGGAAGTGGGTCGCCAAGGGTTACGAACTTGCTCCAGAATAGATGCGCGCAGAGTGGCATGGGCGAAGTCCCAATGCAGACTTTCACCGCGCGCGACGAGCTGAGCGCGGAGAAAGCGGCGGAACGTGGCAAAACGCAGGGCATCCCACTTGACAGGCGGCTGGGCGGGGAAGAGAACGGCGGCTGCGGGCGCCAATAGCTGCTCCAGGTCTTTTTCGGCCAAGCCGTGCCGCGATAGCGCGATCAAAGCCGAGAAAGCGCGCGTTTCCACCTTTCCAGCCGCCTTCTCCGCCTGGCGCAGGAAGAGTCCATAGAGCGGCCCAATCGATGGCGGAAGATCGCGGCAGCGATTCAACACCAGCCGGCGAAGCTTCTCTTCCGATTCCCTTTCGCCGTAGCTCTCCGCTTCGGCAAAGTCGTCGGCATCCAGCAGATTCAGCAGTTCCACAGCCATCGTCAACCACAGGGCGTTCCCGGCCGCTGGCTGCCCATCTGGGCGCAAGACCCCGGCGAGCAGCGGGATCACCCCTTCCGCGGGCTCGCGGTGGTAACGCGCGAAGATCGACTTGGCTACCGACTCCACCTCGGCAGCCGTGAAGACCGGCAGTTCCGTGGTGCGCGCGCCCTTGCGCCGCCCCAGCCTCTCGCTCTCCTCCCCAGGAATCGCCGTAGCCAGAAAACGCACATTCCGCGGCAAAGGGTCTGGAAGCCAGCAAAGCGAGAGCATCCGGTCGGTCCGTTCGAACTGATTGAGCGCATCGGCCATGACGATCACTCGGCGCTTGCTGGCCGCATGGGACAGCACCTCGGCAAACCGTGCCTCCAGCGCCTGCCCGCTCAGATCTTCCGGCAAATCCACAACGAGCCCTACTGCCGTTGCTAACTCGCTCGTCCAGCGTCGCAGTGTCCAGTGCAGCCTGCCGGCGCGTGGCGAAATGCCGCCGGCCTCGGCAAGCAGGATCGGCTCCTTCTGCTTTGATAGCAGTCTGTAGACCCGGCTGAAGAAGGCGCTCTTGCCTGCCCCGCTCTCTGCTGTCACACACCACGCCTGTTCGTCCTGGCCCGCGGACGAAAGGGCAAAGGTCACAACCTCATTCACCAGGGAGTCGCGCCCGCAGAAACTACGGTCCAGCCGCTCTGTGAACTCCTCAAGTGAAAAGAGCTCCTGTTCTTGCCAAGACCTTTCAGCCTTCTGGGCAAAAGCCTGTGTCTCGGCATCCAGTTGCCTCCAGATCGCGTCGATGACGGTCTCTGCCCACCGGTTGTCTAGCCCCTTGGGGCACTTTGCCTTACTATCCCAGCCCAGTTCGTACCACAGCAGATGTGGCTCAAGAACAGGATCGGCGGCAAGCTTCTCCTTCAGTTCATCCAGTTGCTTTGCCCGTTGGGCCGCTCCTGCAGCAGTAGAATGCGCCTCGCTATAGATCGCTGCCTCTTCGCCCATCTCCGAGTAGGGCATCGGTCTGCGCATCAACAGAATGCTGCGGCTGCGCTGCTCCGAGTCCTTTTCTAGCAGCCCGTACTCTATCTCGAGCGAGGTCACGCTCCGGCCCGCTGCCGATGTCGTGAGCCCCGCCTGTTGCGTCGCTGTCCGGATCCGCTCTTCTCCCGGCACCCAGCCGTAGCGGTCCCCAAGCATTACCAAGAGGAAGGGCCGGCTACGGTCAATCTCATTCAGGCAGACTTTCAAGATGCGCTCTTCGCGCTCCTGCTCGGAATCGGCGGTGTCCGTCTTGACGCCGACGCGCAGATCGATAGGTTCCAGACGGCACCGCCGTTCGCGCAGACGCTCCTCAAGCGCGGGGAAAACCGTGTTGTTCAGTTTGTCCCGTTCCGCGTGCATATCGCGAAACGTCGAGCTGATAAAGACCGGTATGGTCTTCCAGCGGGACATGGCCCCAATCTCAGCTCCTGCGCCTTTCATCGGCGTGCTCCTAACTTCGATGAGAATGCGTTCGGTTTCAGGCTCTGGCTTAGCTGTCGTCCTTGAGGCGGGTCGTCACCCTGCCCGAATCCCCACGCATTGCGGCAACTTATCATCCAGTTTCGACTGGAATCCCCTGACTTTTTCCAGCCTAGTCTCGCACTCCAAAGCGCCCGCCGTCCCGGCCTTCGCTTTGGAGTCGCGACTGTCTTTCTTGCTGTGAAACAACGGTTCGCAGCGAGGTGGTCGCCGCCATTCTTCGAAAAGTTTCAAATGGTCTGAAAGGCAATACCCGCACCCACTTGAGGTTAGCATCGCCTCCAGGATTTCGCTGGGAGGTTCTAGCTGTGAAGCGCGCGTTGTTCTCCTCGCAGAGCTTGCGCCGCCTGGGGAAGACGTCGCGCTGCAAAGCATCGCGCTCGGCCTTCAGGTCTTCAAAGGTTGAACTGACAAATACTCGAAATGTCCGTGTCGCGATCGGCATGTGTTCGTCTCCAAGCAACATGACGCCGGATAAACCGGACAACGGCCTGCAACGGCGGCACAGGTTGCGCGAGAAACTCGATGGGGAGGATTCGCGATAAGTCTAGCGCCGGGCCACACGGAGATACAAGGACAATCGGCGGCAAGAACGGAATACTGGAGTTGCTGCCGGACGCTCGCATTTGGAGCACATGAGACGGCCTTTGCCCATCCGCCAACCATGCATCCGATGGGCGAGCGATCCCTCTACCCTCAAGTCACGATCTTGATCGGACGATCCCGATGCAGCAATAGCCAGTCCCCATTTTCTTCGAGGGCCTGAATCCCCAGATGAAGAATCACCTCGCGAGCGTTCTTCACACGCGCCGCCAGTTGGCCGGCGCCCCGCGCCAGGCCGGAGAGCACAACGATGGGCGTGGAAGGGAGCCGTGTTCGAAAGCCTCGGATGACCGACTCAACAGCGGCCTCAATCGCGGGAGGACGTTTACCCCGGAATGGAAGTCCGAATCGGTCTAGCAGTCGTGGGCAGACAGCTGCGGAACAATGCGGATCGGCGATCAGCCGGGGATAGCCTCCACAGCCTGTGCGGCGGGCAATTACGATCGAAACCGGCAAGGAACCTCATGGAAGAACCGACGCTGGATCATCTGTTATTGCGCTACTGCCGGCAACATCGCAAGATTCGAACTGAATGATATCTCCGTCTGGAGTGCCAAGAACCATCCGGCCTAACTCCGAGGAAGTCGCAACCGCCGATGCTCCCGACGGCAGATGCTCAACAGCAACGGAGGCCCCTGTCTCCAAGTCGAATATGCGCAATGTCCTATCCATGCCCGTCGTGATAAGATGCTGGCCATCCTTGGTCATATCCATGCTCCACTCCGTCGCCTTGTGACCGTCAAACACATGGACGCAGGACCCTGAATCAATATCCCACACTCGAACCTTCCCGCCGTACCCCGTTGAAATGACACGCCTACTATTCGGTATTACGATGACGTTGCCGACCCAACCTTTATATCCATCGAGTACCCGTAGGCACGCGCCGGTCTCCAGATCCCATACCCGCAGCGTTTTATCCCAACTAGCCGAAATCACGTGGAGTCCATCAGGCATTATGCAAACACCGTCGATGGAGTCCGTGTGCCCCTCGAACACCCGCAGACACGTGCCTGTCTCAATTTCCCACACCCGCAACGTTTTGTCCTGACTAGCTGAGACTGCACGCCGGCCATCAGGGGTCAGGACCACCTTCCGCACTCCGTATTTATGCCCTTCAAAGACGCGCGGGCTTGCTGTCGTTTCCAAATCCCACACCCGTAGCGTCTTGTCAATACTGGCGGAGACTGCGCGTCGGCCATCCGGCGTGAAGCACACACTTGTCACCATTCCCGTGTGCCCTTCGAGCATGCGCAGACACGTGCCTGTCTCCACATCCCACACTCGCAACGTCTTGTCCCGGCTCCCGGTGATCGCACGCAGGCCGTCCGGCGAGAGGCTCACGCTTCTCACCTCATCAGCATGACTGCCAATTGCCCGCACGACAGGCCTGGCATTTAGGTTCCACAACCGCAGAGTGGAGTCATAACTCGCAGATATCGCGTACCGGCCACCCGGGATCACAGCCACGCTCGCTGCGGGCAAGTGTCCCTCAAGGATACTCTTGCATTCTCCGGTTTCTAGATCCCACACCCGCAGGAACCCCAAACCCGCAGAAACTGCGTACTGGCCGTCCGGTGTCACGCTTATACTCACAGTTTCCTTTTTGTGTCCTTCCAGCACCCGCGAGCACGAAGCCGTTTCCAGGTTCCACACCCGCAATGTCTCGTCCCGACTTGCTGAGACCGCACACCGACCATCCGGCGTCACAGCCACCGCCTTCACCCCTCCCGTATGTCCCTTAAGGACCTGCAAGCATGCGCCCGTCTCCAGATCCCAAACCCGCAATGTCTTGTCCACACTCCCTGAGACCGCGCGGCGACCGTCTGGCGTCACGCTCACGCTCCAGACGGAAGACAAGTGCCCTTTGAGTACATGCAGGCATGCCCCCATCTTCAGGTCCCACACTCGCAATGTCCTGTCCCAGCTTCCGGAGACTGCGTATCTACCATCCGGAGTCACACACACGGCAAATACGGCGTCGGTATGCCCTTCCAACACTCGCAGGCAAACCCCTTCCTCTAGGCCCCATACACGCACCGTGTTGTCGTCGCCGGGCTTCGTTCCACTGCCTGAGACTGCGCAACTGCCGTCCGCAGTCACCGATACGCTATTGACTGCTCCTGCATGACCTTTCAGCACCCGCAGGCACGATCCCGTCTCCAAATCCCAAACCTGCACAGTCTGATCCGCGCTGCCCGATACCGCCCGCCTGCCATCCTGCGTCACGCTAACGCTCATAACGAACGATGTGTGCCCATCCAGCGTTTTCAGCAGTGTTGGCCTCGGGTTGTATTCATCCTTGGCAAACCAATGCCGCATCAATAGCGGCCCACTGACAGCAGGCAGTACGGGAGCTGCCGCCTCATGCACCGGTCCGCGTGGTGCATGGTTGAAGGCGTGTTGCACGACAAATCCCGGCCTTGTTCCGAATTCAATTAGCGGATAGCACTCCTGCTGGACAAAGCCCCCGAAGGCCTTTATCCGGTCGAGCTCCGTCGGGTACTCGATGATTCGCTTGCACTCCGCCTCGATTACTTCTCCGGTCCCCAGTCGGCAGGTTGCAGGGGGAGGCGGGAGATGAGGCTCCGGCTCACTGACGACTTCGCCTCGCGCAATCCGGTCGCGGCGTTCGCTCCACTGGTGGGAGTATGCGACGATCTCCTCTGTCCAGCGATCGAGGCGTGCTTGCCGCGCTCTCTCTTTGCGCAGTTCCTCTTGTGCTTCTGGCAGGTGCTCTTGCGCCAACTGGTAATCGGCGATCAGTTCGAAGACCTGACGATGCCGGCACCGCGCCTCGACGAAGCGGAGGTCGCAGAGGGTTGCGTACAGTTCATCCAAGCGTTCAGCTCTTGCGAGATGAAACACAATTTCAAGAAACGGGCGCGGGCCGCCTCCTTTCCAGCTTTGGCTCCTCTGGGGATCGGCCAGATCGCGGAAGTAGGTCGCAATGTCTGAATGCACATTGGCTGGCTCGACCTGAGAACCGTATTGTTCGAACACAGCTTGCCAAAGCTGACCATGAAAGAAGTCGAATTGCGGCCCGCGCCGTAGAAGGTAGCGGCGCAAGCCACGCTCAATGAGCAGAGCAGTGGCAGCGGCGTCCGAACCGAGCTTGCGGGCGAGCAGGCCGGCAAGTTCTTGGCTGGACATGCCGATGCGGCCGTACGCGAGGTACAGACACCACCATTGGACGGCTTCCTCGCCGAAGACTTCCAGCCTTTGCAACACCCAGCGGAAAAGGCTCACAGTGTCGGGGTGGTCCTGGGGCATCGAAGCGATCAGCTCGCCCACGATGCGATTCATGTCATTGCCGCCCATGGTGCGCAGCTCGCCTAACATCACCAGCAGGTAAAGCGGGTTGCGCGCCTGCGGCAATGCGCAGATCGCGTCGACCTGTGCGGTATCGAGGACTTTGCAGTACTCTTCGAGGTAGGCGACAACGATGGTGCGCACGTCAGCTTCGGTCAGCGGTCCGAGCGGCACGCGCAGCGGAGCGGGTCGACGGGCATTGAGTGCGCGAAGGACGCGCTGTTCAGGGCTGTCCGCGTTCTTTGAAGCATCCTCGACACAGCTAACGATCATGCGCACACTCGGGCCGAGCCGGTAGGGTAGCCATTGCAGGTCGAGCCCATCGGAAAGCTGGTTAAGGGCGTCGAGCAAGATGACAACGCGGCGCTCGCCGGCGTAATCGCCAAGGCGCATTGCAAGTCGCAAGCAGAGAGTGCTGAAGTCCCGCTTCGGCTCCTGACCCTCCTGTTGCTCAGTTGGCCAGGCGATGCCGCCGCGGTCGAGTTCGTCGAGCAGCCGTTGAACGAGCGCATGAGCCGAGGCCGATCGCTCCGTGGCTCCGACGAAGTGCGCGATTACGAAGTGCGGGGGGTTCTGAAGTTGTTGGTGCAATTTCGCCAGCAGCGCCGATTTTCCCTGTCCCGGCACCGCCGCGACGACTGCCAAACGCGGAGCATCGTCCGCGGAGGTGTTGATGAATTCGTTGAGCTGCTGAATCTCGTGCGTCCGGCCATGGAACCATCGCAACCTGGAAGTCGCGAAGGCATCCATCTGTTCACGTTCCGCGTCCAGGGGGTTTTTCGGCTCGGGCTTTGCCAGCGCAACAATCTTCTTCCAAAGCTCACTTGGCACAGGCTGGGATTCGTCGGTGTAGAGCGGGTCAGTGTCGGGGTCGGCGCCAAGCGCCTGCCGCCAGATTTCTTTGCTCACGAAGCGTTGGTCGCGCAGAACGCCCGACCAGAGGTCGTCGAGCACGAGCCGGCCGAACTGCTCCATCTCGGCGAAGCCCTCGCCGGTCCACCGGCACGGGTAGGAGCGCACTGGCCTGCCACAGGAGCGGATCTCGTTCTTAAGCTGCTCCAGCTTGACCAACAACGCCGATGGATCGACGTAGTCGCTGGCGCTGGCCGGCGCTTCGCCGGCGCGAAGGTAGAAGTAGCTGCGGCGTCTCAGATTTGTTTCGAGCACTCCATGGCGCACCTCCATGTCGGTGATCGAACGCCTGCAGTCCTGCTGCCGCTGGCGGTCGGCTGGGTCCTTCAATTGCTCCGCTTCCGGCTCCCAGCCATAGCGCTGCCCGAGCATGCAGACGAAGAACGGCTCGACGCGATCGATCCACTGCCGGCAGTACTCCCAGGAGTTGGCGGTCTCGCCGTTGGCGTCCTTGGCGGGCACGCCCCAGCGCAAGTCGACGTCGAAGAACTCAAGGCCGAGCCATTCAACCCGCTCACGCAACTCCGGGAAGACGACGGTAACCAAGTGATCGCGCTCCGCATTCATGTCGCGAAACGTGCTGCTGATAAAGACACGGACGGTTTGGTCAGTGGATGCCATGGATCATCCTTTGAAGGAGGCTTGCCTTTGCGGAGCGGGCTTGGTTGTTGTTTCCCTGTGTTGGAATCTTGGAAGCAATGATACCCCGGCCGCGGTCCGATCAGCAGCATCTGGCGATCCTTGAAGATGCTGCTTGCTCTACCGCATGCACTGTCTTTCGAATGCGAGGCCGGGGGCGGCGAGACGGACTTGGAGGCCCGACATGGAGTAATAGGCACAGAGGGCGAGCCACCTGGCATACCAGGCAACGAAGGCGATGGCATCTGCCTTGAGTTCAGCGGGCCGGCACCGTTGTACGATCCCGGCGTTGGTCATGTCCGGCGGTGCATCCCCAGGTGGCAGTTTGCGGGCCTTTTCGGCCACGGCCAGTGACCAGCGGGCATGCTCGACAATCTGCTCGCCGGAGGAGCCGGGAATATCCTCCGCCGCCCGCCAATCGCAGATCGCCGGCCAACGAGGGAGGCCTGTGCGCGATCCAGATCTTGAAGGGTGTCGCAATTGTCCTGAAGATCGACGACGGCTGAAGAGAAAGTAGTCATGAGCAAGGGCTCCTTCTCGCAGGCAACTTCTGCCCCTGCTCCTATCTGGAATGGGGTTGCACGTCGAAAACTGATGATTTGCCCCGGCGAGGCGCATTTGTTCTGCTGGTGTGCACATTTTCAGTGACAGTTGCGCAACGACTCCAGGCAATGGTCGAGCGTTGTGAGGGCAAGGTCACAGTATCGGGCAGTACGGACAAAACGCTGCGGGTTTGGGACCTGGAGCAGGCCGCTCCCTTGCTCTCGCGTGTCTCCCTGCCCCGCCAATTTTGTTGCCTTATCTTTGGGATTCGGTCAGGGCGTAATTTGCGCCTCGACAGGCCAGGTACTCCAGTTTGATCTCCGCGGGCCGACTTGAAACCGAGCCCCCCTCCTGAATTGAGCGACCTACCGCGCCAAGGGGTAACGGAGGAGCGACTTGCGCTTCCCTGGTCGAAGCAATTCAGGACTCCCAACCCGAAACCATGCGCTGGATGACGACACTGTGTGACATGAGGACAGCCATGCCAGCAAAGAAGTCGCCAACTGACCCACCAAAGCGCAAGCCTCTGGAACAAACCCAATTCCAATCGAAACATGCGCCTTTCGGGTATATATCCTTCCCCTTTTGCACAATCTCAGCAATGAGAAGAACACACGCTTCTAGGCCTCCAACCCGCGCTGGGGCGGGCACCACGAAGCGGCCTGATCCGGAATTCACGATCTCTTCAGCAAGCGGATCACCTGTTCAGCCAGCACCAGATTCTTTGCAGCGACAAACGGCGTGCGCTTGGGATGTGTCGAATCCTTGCGGAAGGCGGCGAAGATCTCGGCTAAGTCGAGCTTGGATGCGATGGGATTGCCATCTAGGTCGAGAATCGTCAGGCCGGTCTTGAGCCCGATGTAGAGGCCGGGCAGAATGTCGTAGGTGGCGAAGCCTTTGGCAAACTCAATCGCCACATCGGCATAGCCCGCCGCCACCTGAATGATGGTGTTCGATCCCCAGGAAAGATTCACGCGGCCATCGTGCTCGCGAATGGCGTCCATTAGCGCCGTCTGCTCGCTGAGCGCGCGAAAGCGGTCCACCTTGGTGGTAAGCACATTGACGCGCGCGCCGGCCAGCGTTGATTTAGGCTCGGTGCCGCCATCGAGGCGAAACCAGGAGTGGGTGATGAAGTCCAGACACTCCGCGTAGCCGCTGGCCGAGGCCCAATAGATGCGGTCGAGAAAGATGTCGCCTGCCACGGCGGCGATCACATCGCCGACGCGCCGGTCATAGACCGCGATCAGCGACCAGCCGCCCTGCAGCGCCTCGACAAACTCCGTGCCGTCGATGGGGTCGATGAAGACGACCAGGTCGGCGTCGTCCTCGCTGGCGCCCTCGGGAAAAGTCTGGATGCCCAACTCCTCTGAGAACACCGTGTACGCCTTCACCCCCGGCAGCTTGGCGAACTTGCGCCGCAGCGCTTTGACGATGAGGTCTTCCGCCTCCTGATCGATAGCCTTGGTGACGTTCAGCTCGGACTTTTCGATGTGGAGGTTCTTCACCTGCCGCTTGAGGGAAGGCAGGTTCTCCTCGCGCATCCGGCTGCGCACGTGATCCATCGTCTGCATGATGACTTGCCGGCAATAGCGCAACACCAGGTGGTCCAGCGTCAGTTCTTCCATGGATGCCTCGATGCACAGATGATACCTGCTTGCGCTGCCTCTCGGTGTGAATCGGGCGGCGTCGCGGTTGTCGATTGAGCTTGTCCAGTGGCCCGCCGGGCGCTAGACTGGTCGCGCTTCTTTAGCCAGGATTCAAGGTGTTCTCAGTTCGACCGCGGGGCAGTCGCCAGACTGACCGGGCCACTGCAAGGGGAGAGCTTATGTCCAAGGGAATCAACGCCAAACCGCCAGCCGCCAACCGGCGCGAGATTCGCGTCTTCATCTCCTCCACCTTTCGCGATATGCAAGAGGAGCGCGAGGAACTGGTCAAGCAGGTCTTTCCGCAACTGCGCCGGTTGTGCGAGAGCCGCGGGGTCACCTGGGGCGAGGTCGACCTGCGCTGGGGCGTCCCGGACGAAGCCAAGGCCGAAGGCAAGGTTCTGCCGCTGTGTCTGCAGGAAATCGAGCACTGCCGGCCGTACTTCATTGGCCTGCTGGGCGAGCGCTACGGCTGGGTTCCGGAGGATTTTTCCCTCGATTTGGTCGAGAGCCAACCCTGGCTGGAAAAGCATCGGGGCAAGTCGGTCACCGCTCTGGAAATCCTCCACGGCGTGCTCGAAAACCCGGAGATGGCCGAGCATGCCTTCTTCTACTTCCGCGACCTAGCCTATGCCGCCGCGCATCCCGGCTTCACGGAAGAGGACCCCGCCCTGCGCGAGAAGCTGGCCAAGCTCAAGGACGATATTCGCCACAGTGGCTTCCCGGTTTCAGAGCCTTTCATCTCGCCCAAGCAACTGGGCGAGTGGGTGCTGCGTGACCTGACCGCCGTCATCGAGCAGATCTACCCAGAAGCGAACATTCCCAACGCGCTCGAACGCGCTGCTCTCGATCACGAGGCGTATTCCGCCAGCCGGCGCACGGTCTACATGGGCCGCCAGGAGTACATGGACCGGCTCGACGCCCATGCTGCTGGCGATGGGCCACCGCTCGTAATCACTGGCGAGTCGGGCGGGGGCAAGTCGGCGCTCCTGGCCAACTGGACCCACACCTGGAGCGAGCTGCACCCGGAGACGCCAGTCCTGGTTCACTTCATCGGCGCCGCGCCCGACTCGGCCGACTGGATGGCCATGCTGCGCCGGCTGCTGGGTGAGTTCCAGCGCAAATTCGGCATCCAGATCCAGATCCCCGACAAGCCCGACGCCCTGCGGTCGGCCTTCGCCAACGCGCTGCATATGGTGGCCGCACGCGGTCGGCTGGTACTTGTGCTCGACGCGCTCAACCAGATTGAAGATCGGGACGGCGCGCCGGACCTGGTTTGGCTGCCGCCGGTCATTCCGGACAACGTTCGCCTCGTTGTCTCCACCCTCCCCGGCCGGCCGTGGGACGACCTGAAGAAGCGCGGCTGGCTGGTGCTGACCGTGGAACCGCTCACGGTGCCAGAGCGCGAAGAACTGATCGTGAGATACCTGAAGCGGTACTCCAAGGCGTTGAGTCCGGAACCTGCTCACCGCATCGCCGCAGCGCCACAGACCGGCAATGGCCTATATCTCAGCACGCTGCTGAACGAATTGCGTCAGTTTGGCAGCTACGAGCGGCTGAACGAGCGGATCGATTGGTACCTGCAAGCGGCTAATTCAGTTGAGCTGTATGGCAAGGTGATCCAACGCTGGGAACAGGATTACGGCAATCCCGACCCGGCCTGCGAGAACATCGTGCGCGAAAGTCTGACGCACCTGTGGGCCGCGCGCCGTGGACTGTCTGAGACTGAGTTGCTCGGATCACTTCGCACGCCATCTTCGCCGATACCGCGAGCCCTGTGGAGTCCTGTCTATCTTGCGGCTGGTGATGCTTTTGTGAACCGAGGGGGCCTGCTTTCCCTTTCACACTCTTACTTCCGGGAAGCGGTCGAGAGGAGGCATCTCCAAACCTCTGAATCCAAGCGTGCCGCTCATGAGCGCCTGGCACTCTATTTTGAATTTGCGCCAATCCCAGCGAGGTCTGACGCGCGCCTGTCAGTTTCCCTTATTCACTCCGCCATCGCGACGTCCAGATACTTGGACGAGGAGCCCTGGCAGCTTCATGCTGCCTCCCGCTGGGATACGTTGACACAATGCCTCTCCTTCTTACCAGTTTTTGAGGCAGCATGTTCTACCGGGCGTGAGTTCGAGTGGATGATGTACTGGCAATCCGTCAAGTCCGCCGCGATGGATGGTGCAGCTCGGCCTGTCGACATTCCGCGTCTGTATCTCGGCTCATTTCATCTATTGAACGAGGTTGAGAAGGGTCGTTTGGCCGGCACACTTGGTCAGTTCCTCTATGAGCTCGATTACTTCGACGCCGCCCTCGAATGTTTTGCAGAAGAGGAAAGGCTGGAGACACTTGCTGGAAACACCTTTCTCCGCGCAATCCGATTGAACGACAAGGGACTCATCGAGAGGGACCGCGAGCACCATAAAGAAGCACTGGAACTCTTCGATGAAGCGGCGTCGATACTTGAGAGCGTTGGGTCGTGCAATCCGGGTATCGGATCCGAGGAGCCCGAGCGCAGGCTCCTTGCGTCGGTCTTGATGAACAAGATAAGCGTGATGCGAGCTGACCGCGATGCGACAGCTTGTAAATCGGTGCTTCAACGCGCGCTCGAACTGATGGTCGAAACCACAGGAGTGCGCTCGCCGGAAGTCGCAACAGTACTTCAAAGCCTGGGCAATCTTGCAATCGAAGAGAGAGATTTCAAGGCCGCATTGGACCTGCACCTCCAGGCGCATGCAATTCGACGCGAAAACCTCGGCCCCGATCATCGCGATGTTGCATTGAGCATCGGAAGCGTCGCAAACACCTTGGCGGGGATGGATCATTATCACTATGCAATGTGCCTATGGGAACGATCGCTGAGTATTTTGAATAGGACGGTGGGCGAAGACCACCATTTCTCTAGAGTAGTCTCCACGTCGCTATCACAATGCAAGCATTTTGCAGATAAAGCGGTAAAGAACGTTTCTTGGGCTGGCATTGTTTTGCTTGTATTCAACTCGTTACCGTCGCACGAGAGCTCTCCGGACCCAACGACGGGTGAGGGTGCACAGGCGTTGACGCAGGAAATCAGCGACAACTTGATCGAAATCTGGGACGATTCAGTTGCCCACGGAAACTCTTTTCCGGTTTTGGTTATCTCCTGCCCTG
>Ga0181529_10002557_pt1 | contig 21656 bp, 19 predicted proteins | sample PEATcosm2014_Bin_36_FD_119763 | JGI IMG/M metagenome (GOLD analysis project Ga0181529, IMG submission 119763) | Peatland microbial communities from MTU Mesocosm Facility, Houghton, MI, USA - PEATcosm2014_Bin10_30_metaG | ecosystem: Environmental > Terrestrial > Soil > Wetlands > Peat | place... | reverse complement strand
GCCTGCGGGCACTATTGCCCTTTCACATACACCCAGGGCCATCCGCGTAAACCGGCGTGCCGTGCATTGTCCAGAATGTACTCGACTGCGTGAGTGAACTCCGCCTCATCGCGAATCAAGTGATCGTATGAGTTGCCGGCCAGAGCGCAATAACAGCTTGATCGTCTCCCGTTGGCGGGTCAATTTCGCAAGCACTGTGGCGGGTAAAGAGTCGCCTAAAGGGAAAGTGACGGCGGAAGATACCCGCGAGTTCTCTTGGTAGAGCGCCATGGAAAGGCTCATCGTACGAGCGGGAGAATCATAGCGCATGCCTAGCGTGTGTCCAAACCTGACTCAATCACAACGTTGATGTACCACCACACAGGGCCCGCAGGCGGGGGCGCCTGCGCTACGTTTGCCGCGCTGATAGTCGGTCAAAATCGTTCGGGCTTCTGTTGCAAGAAGCCAGGAAATTGAGGAAGGGGCCCGGTGGGCGCGATGGCGGAGATCGCGTAAACGCTCATCCAGTACTCGCCCCATCTCATGCCGTCCGCTTCCGGAGCAGCGTTCCGCTTCGGTTATGTCCGGATTGTTGGCTTAACCGGAACCTGGGTCAACAACCACCTATTGGGAAAATGGGCTTTGCTTGAATGTGGGTCACCGGGGGTGCGGGCCTCCCCGCCCGCACCCCCAGACGACTTCCGTATCATTACAAACAGGCTGCGCAAGACCAACGAGAAATGCCTCAACCTTATTCCCGCATCGTGGCTATTTCTTAAACCGCCGCCTTGTGCCCAAAATGGGAAATCGAGGGCGGGAATGGGGCCAAAAAGGGAAGCCTGGGCGAGTATAGAAGTGGTACCATGAGCAGCAACTCGGCTTCGAGTTCCCAATACCTATGGAGTCCATTTATGGAGCCAGCTCAGGGAGAGATCACTCTGCTCCTGGCGAAGTGGAAAGACGGCGAACCGTCTGCCTTTGAGCAATTGATGCCGCTGGTCTACCCCCATCTGCGGGAGGTAGCTGCGGCCTATGTCCGCCGTGAGCGGAATCCCGATGTCTTACAGGCCACGGCTCTGGTCCACGAACTTTATCTGCGACTGGTCAACCAGAAGAAGGCCGCGTGGGAAGATCGCCGGCATTTTTATACCTTTACCGCCAAAGTGATGCGCATGATTCTGATCGACCATGCGCGCGGCAATCAGGCGCAGATACGCGGCGGTGGATGTCAGCGCGTCCCCTTGAGCGACGATCTTCCTTGGATTAATATCGGCAGCCCGGAACTGTTGGACCTGAATCGGGCCTTGGACGAGTTGAACGCGATTGATGCGCACAAGGTCCAACTCGTCGAGTTGCGCTACTTCCTGGGGTGCACCGCGGAGGAAACCGCGATTCTCATGCAGGTTTCCAAGGCTACGGTTGATCGCGATTTGAAATTCATCAAGAGCTGGTTATACCGGCGCATTCACCCGGATGCGGTAGCGGCCGCCAGCGGCCTCTGATTCATCACGGCCGCCCGTCATTCGGAGGCGGCCACAGGCGGAGAGACTCCCCATCGCGCCGACGGACAGTTCGAGCACTTATTCCCCGCTGGCCAGCCGGGAATCGTGAACCCCAGGGTTCGCAAGCTCCTGGACATCGAATGGAGCCGCTGACTGTAGCGCCGGCCTCCCGGCCGGAAGGCCGGCGCTACCTACCAGGCTCTCCCTGCCTGTTCCTCTCCTCCCGTCGGTGCATCCAAAACTATGAGGGAGTCCCATGAGCAAGCACATCGAGGAACGCGGCTATAGCCGGAGCGATATTCTGGTTTCCACCGACTGGGTGCAAGAACACCTGAACGATCCATCTGTCCGTGTTGCCGAATCCAATGAAGATCCGCTGCTATACAGCTTTGAACATATTCCCGGCGCGGTTGAGATTGACTGGACTCGGGATTTGAACGATCCCGTTCGGCGGGATTATCTGGGACGAAGCGCTTTCCAGTCCCTCATGCGCCGAATCGGGGCGACTCGCGAAACCACTATTGTCTTGTATGGCGACAAAAACAATTGGTGGGCGACTTACGCTTTTTGGGTATTGCAGCTCTTCGGGCATACGCAGGCGCGGATCATGGATGGTGGACGGTTGAAGTGGATTGAAGAAAACCGGCCGCTTTCGCGTCAAGTCTTAGAGCACCAGCCCAGCCGGTACGAGGCGCCGGAGCGGGACGACACCCGCTATCGCGCCTTCCGCGACCAGGTGCTGCGTCACGTGGAGCAGAAGTTGCCGCTGGTCGATGTTCGCAGTCTGGAAGAGTACCGCGGGGAACGATTGCATATGCCGGAGTATCCGAATGAGGGAGCGCTCCGCGGCGGTCACATTCCGGGCGCGCTGAGTATCCCTTGGGTTCGCGCCATCAATCCCCAGGACGGCACGTTTAAAGACGCCGAGGAGTTGCGCCAGATCTACTCCCAGGAGAACCAGTTGCGGCCACAAGATGATGTGATCGCCTATTGCCGGATTGGAGAACGTAGCAGCCATACCTGGTTTGTCCTGACCTATTTGCTCGGGTTTCCCCAGGTTCGTAATTACGATGGCAGTTGGACCGAGTGGGGCAATCTGGTTCAAGTGCCCATTGAAAATCCCAGCGCCGTGGAGCGTCATGAAGTCGCTGCCTGAACGATTGGAGCGTTTGCTCTTTACCTTGGAGAACCTCGATCGCACCGACCGGATACAGATGCTGGTCGATATTTCGAAGCAGTTTCGGCGCGTGCCGCCGCAGATCGCCAGCCGGCCTTACCCGGCCGACCATCGTGTTCCGGGCTGCGAATCGGAGGCCTACGTCTGGGCCGAGCCCAACGACGCCGATAGCCTCACCTATTACTTCGCCGTGGAAAATCCGCAGGGAATCTCCGCGATGTCTCTGGCGGCAATTCTTGGCAAGTGTCTTTCCGGGGCGCCTCTGGAGCAAGTGGCGGAGGTGTCCGGCGACCTCATATACCGCATCTTTGGCCGCGAACTGTCGATGGGCAAGTCCTTAGGATTGATGGGAATGGTCAATATGGTCCGGGCGGCCGCGCGACAGCATTTGCAGGCTAACGGCCGCAAAGGTCATCCTCTCGCCAGCTAGCGAACCGAGACACGAGTTGCGAGTCGCGAGTAGCCCTCGTGACGCGTGTCTCGCGACTCGCGACTCGTGTCTTCCTCCAGTTGGCTCTCTTCCAGCACCGTCCGGCTCAGCAAACCCGAGTTCTTACCCGGCATCTAACCTCGGACCAGGAGTCGCGAGACACGAGTCGCGAGTAGCTCCCCGTGACTCGTGTCTCGCGTCTCCCTGTTGGGAGCGGAGGAAGGGGATGAGCAAACGGGTGCTGGTCACCGGCGGAGCCGGTTTTGTGGGATCGCACACGGTTGACGCGTTGTTGGCGGCCGGCCACGCGGTTCGCGTCTTCGACAGCCTCGCCGTTCAGGTTCATCCGGCGGGAAGGCCATCTTACCTGGCCAAAGAAATTGAATTTCAATTGGGGGATATGCGCGACATCGACGCGGTTCGGGCGGCCTTACGGAATGTCGATGTGGTCTACCATCTGGCGGCCGTCGTGGGTGTGGGGCAGTCCATGTACGAGATTGGCAACTACATGGGAACGAATACGCAGGGTACGGCCGTGCTCCTGCAAGCCTTGCTGGACGCCCGCCTGCCCATTGAAAAGCTGATTGTGGCCTCTTCCATGTCGATCTATGGTGAGGGCGGGTATTTCTGCAGCCATTGCGGAATGATGTCGCCCGCGCCCCGCGACGTCCAGCAACTGCGCGGCCGGGAATGGGAGCCCTGCTGTCCTCTTTGTGAACGCCAGCTCTCGCCGGTGGCTACCCAGGAAACCAAGCCGCTCCAGACCTCTTCCTTTTATGCTCTTTCCAAAAAGGACCAGGAAGAGATGTGTCTCATGTTCGGCCGCACTTACGGGCTGCCAGTGGTGGCGCTGCGTTATTTCAATATCTATGGTCCCCGGCAGGCGCTCTCGAACCCGTACACCGGGGTGGCGGCCATCTTTGCCTCCCGTCTGCTGAATGCAAGCGCGCCCCTGGTTTTTGAAGATGGCCGGCAGATGCGCGATTTTGTCAGCGTGCATGATGTGGTGCGGGCGAACCTGCTCGCCCTGCAGCGTCCGGCAGCCAGCGGACTGGCGATGAACATCGGTTCTGGCGAGCCGATCTCTATCCGGCGGGTGGCAAGAATTTTGGCCGAGACGCTGGGCAGCGATATCGAGCCGGAGATTACCGGCAAATACCGCGCCGGCGATATTCGCCATTGCTTTGCCGATATTTCGTTGGCTTCTCGTACCCTCGGCTTCGAGCCGCAGATGCCGTTTGCCCAGGGGATCGAAGAGCTGGTGGATTGGCTGCGGTCGCAGACCGCGGAAGACCGGACGGCTGAGGCGGTGCGCCTACTCCATGCTCACGGATTGGCGGCCTGACCGCGGCGGCCATCGGTTTTCGGGGCAGCGACCAGAATGTCCGCTTTTTGTTTTCGGGCTTTAACCCGCAAGAGTGCCTCCCGGGAGGAGTGAACGAGATTATGAAGGAGCAAGATCGCTTTCGCTCCGTGTTGATCTTCGGCGGAGCCGGTTTTATCGGGTCCAACTGGGCTCACCGGCTGCTGGAGACCTCGGAGGCCAAGGTCCATGTTTTCGATAACCTTTCCCGCCACGGCGTTCGTCACAATCTGGAGTCGTTGCAAAGGGCGGCCGGCAAGTCCGGACGGTTGCAGATTACGGTGGGCGATGTGCGCGATGCCGCCTCCGTCGAGCGGGTCGCCCGGCATGCCACCGAGATCTACAATTTTGCCGCTCAGGTTGCTGTCACCACTTCCATTCAGGATCCGCGCTTGGATTTTCAAGTCAACGCCCAGGGGACATTCAATGTGCTGGAGGGCGCTCGCAAGAGCGGCAATCTGCCTTTTCTGCTGTTCACCTCCACCAATAAGGTTTATGGCGACTTGGGTATCCGGCAGCTACGCGGCACCTTGAAGCGATACGTATTGGAAGGTTGCGGCGTCTCCGAAACCCAGCCGCTGGATTTTCATTCCCCCTACGGTTGTTCGAAAGGGGCGGCCGATCAGTACGTTCGCGATTATGCCCGCATCTATGACCTTCCTTCGTTGGTGCTGCGCATGTCCTGCATTGCCGGTCCCCGGCAGTTCGGCAACGAGGAGCAAGGCTGGGTCGCTCATTTCGTGTATTCCGCGCTTACCGGCGCTCCGCTGACCATCTATGGCGATGGCCGGCAGTTGCGCGACGTGCTTTGTGTCCATGACCTGTTGCGGGTTTTTGAAACCGTCCGCGAGCATAAGGCGGTGATCCCCGGGCAGGTTTACAACGTCGGAGGGGGACCGCAAAATACCATATCGCTGCTGGAACTTATCGACGAGATCGAGTGTTTCACCGGCCGGCGTCTCCACTATGAGTTGGAGGAAAGCCGCCCCGGAGATCAGTTGGCGTATGTGACCAACTTTGCCAAGCTGCACCACGATACCGGTTGGACGCCGCAGTATTCCGTACGCGACACGGTGGCCGAGATCTATCGCTGGTGGCAGCGCAACCGCCAACTGTTGGCGCCGGCGCGGGTACCGGCGCGTCTGGCGGCGCGCGGTTGGGAGGAGTTGCCGGAGGCTGCCGCATGAAATTCGCGCTGGTCAATCCAAATTGGGATTTTCGCGGCTCCACCTATTTTGGCTGTCACGAATCGCATTACCCGCTCGAACTGATGTTCGCTTTTGAAAAACTGCGGGAGCATGGCCATGAGCCCTTGCTGGTGGATGCGCAAAACGAGTCGTCGAGCATCGAGGAAGTCAAAGCCAGGCTTGCCGGCTGGCAACCGGATTTTCTGGTAATTCCCACCGCGCCCTCGTACCTGTTCTGGCGCTGCCCGCCTCCGGAACTGCGCGTGCCTCGGGAGTGGTTTGAAGGACTAGGTGGAATCGCGGCTACGAACGTTGCGGTGGGTCCGCACTCCTCGGCCACGCCGTTGGCGGTGCTCCGCAAATTGCAGGTCGATGTGGCGCTGCGCGGCGAGTGTGATCAGTCGATCGTGGAACTCGCGCTTAAGCCCTGGGCGCAAATCGAGGGTTGCTGTTATCGCAAGAGCGATGGCGAGTTTCACCTCAGTCCCGCGTTGGGCGTTGTGGACATGCGGACTCTGGGGCCGCTCGGCTTCGAGAACTACAACGTGGAACGGCATACCCACCGGCATCATGTTTTCTGGGGCGCCGGACATGGAGCGGAATTGGAATTTGCCCGCGGCTGTCCCTGGTCTTGCCACTTCTGCAATAAGACGCTGTTTCGTAATAAGTTTCGCGAGCGTAGCGTGGACTTCGTGCTGACCGAAATCGATCGGCTGGTCGAGCGCGGCGTGGACTACATCTATTTCATCGATGAGATCTTTGGCGTTGGTCCAAATGTACGGCGGCTCTTGGAGGGGATTGCCGAGCGGAAGGTTAGTATCGGCTTCCAGACCCGGATTGACCTATGGGAGGAAGAGACTCTGGATCTGCTGGGCCGCGCCCACACCATCTCGATCGAATGTGGCATCGAATCGATTACCGCGACGGGGCGGGATGCGTTGAATAAGAACTGTCGCATGTCCACGGAACGGCTGACCGAGTTGCTCATCTATGCGCGGCAGCGGATACCCTGGGTGCAGGCCAACCTGATCCTGACCGAAACCGACGACAAAGACGCGATCCGCCGCTGGCAGGAGCACCTGAAGGCGCAAGGCGTGTGGGTGAGCGAGCCGGTCCCGATGTTTCCCTTTCCGGGGACACCGCTGTATGGCCAGATGTTCGGCGCTCCCGACGATACGGCCTGGGAGCGCGCGCATCACTATTACACCTCGACCTTCGGCGGCAAAGGCTACAGCGATATCCAGGAGCAGCAGCCCTCCTCGATCGAAAATCTGGAATGTGCGCACTAGCCAAAGTCGGAATTATCGGCGCGGGTGCGGTGGGTTCCGCGTGTCTGCTGTCGCTGGTATTGCGTGGCGCCGCCCGTGAGGTGGTGCTGGTGAATCGCAATCGCAAGCGGGCCGAGGGCGTGGTTACGGACACCCAATATGGCGCAATCTTGTCGCCCACCGTCGAAGTACGCGACGGGGATTACTCCGACCTGGCGGAAGCGGCGCTGGTGATAATCACCGCTGGAGTCAACGAAAAAGCCGGCGGCGCGACCGACCGCGGCGATTCCTCCGGCAGGCTTCGCCTGCTGCAAGCCAACGCCGTCGTTTATCAGGAGATGGTTTCGCGGATACACCGGGCTGCGCCGGCGGCGCTGGTGCTGGTGGTCACCGATCCGCCGGACCCGCTCGCCGATGTGGTGCGCCTCTTAGGGCACGAGCGTGTAGTGAGCACCGGAACCTATCTGGATAGCCTGCGATTCCGATTTCATCTGGCCAGGCGATTGAAGGTGAAACCGGCCGATGTGGAGGCGCTGGTATTGGGCGAACACGGTATCTCCTCGGTATTTCTGTGGTCGTTGGCGCGGGTGGGCGGCCGGCCGGTGCTGGAGTTGTTGGCCGAGTCGAGGGAACAACGCGAAAACATGCGCCTGCAAATCGAGCGGGAGGTCCGCTACGCCAATATCACCATCATCGAAGGCATTGGCGCCAGCCAATATGGGATTGGCATGGTCTGTGCCCACATCGCCGAAATGGTGTTGCGCGACGAACGGGCGGTGATCCCCATTGGCTCCTACCACGCGAAGTATGGCGTTACTCTTTCTCTGCCCAGCGTTGTCGGCGCCGAAGGCGTCGTGCAAGTACTGGAACCGGAAATGTCGGAGTCGGAACAGCAGGGAATTGAACGCAGCGCCGAAGTGCTGCGAAAAGCCCTGAAACACCTCAACCTCGACGGCTCTACTCGCCAAGTGGCCTAAGCGGGACATTCACCGCAGAGGACGCAGAGGTCGCAGAGGAAACAAACCCCACCCAGCCTTAGCCGCGGATCGACGCAGATAGACGCAGATCGGAATCCCACTCCTAACTCCTAACTACCAACTCCTAGCTACGAATCGGTCAACTACTCAATGGGATCGAGAACCACCAGCGGCTCCGGCTTCGCGCCTTCGGGCAATTGCACGAGAATGGTGGCGGTGAGAACCACGGCAATGCCGGCCGTCCGCAGCAGGGTTATGCCTTCTCCCAGCGCCAGGGCGGCTATGGCAATGGTGAACACGGGCTCCAGACAGCTCGTCACAATCGCCCGCGTGGGATCGAGGTACTGCAGACCGCCGATATAGAGAGAAAAGGGCAACAACATACTGACCACAGCAAAGCAGGCCAAAAACATCCATTCGTGCCGGCCGTAATGCAGAGCGCCAAACCTCCATGGCGGGTTCACACATTGCCAGAACAAGGATGCGCCCAGCAACGTGATCAGCAAAACGCGCCAACGGTCATAACGCCCGAGCAGGCTGCTGCCGGCGATGTTGTAATAGGCAAAGGAAACCGCGGCGATTTCCGCCGCCACCACGCCGAGCGTGTCGATCCGGATGCGCCCGCGGCCGCCGACGCCGATCGCCACCGCGATACCAAAGACGGCCAGAAACACCGAACCCACGCGCCGCCAGGTTGCGCGTTGCAGTCCCCGCGCCAGCATGTAGAAAAGAACCAGGATGGGCGCCGTGTACTGCAAGGTGATTGCGGTGGCGACGTTAGTGCGCTGGATAGCCAAATAATAGAAATAGTTGGACACCGCCATCCCCAGCACACCCAAGGCGAGACAGGCCGCGAAATCGCGCCATGGCATACGAAAAACGCCGGTCCCCCGCCGCATCAGCAATGCCGGCATCAGCACGAACAAGGAAATGGTAGTCCGGCTTTGCGACAGAATAATCGGGTTGATCGGATGGACCGCTCCCGCCAATAGCCGACCGGTAAAGATGGCCCGGCCCAAGGTGGCGGAAATCCCCCAGCACAAACCGGCGCCGGCAATGAGGCAATATCCGCGTAGCGCGTGCGAATGTCGCGTGGAAGAGGGACCGAGTTTTGCTCTGGCAGTGGCCGCCACGATGAACCTCGGAGCTGCGGTCGTGAATTTCCGTTCGCTTAATATTGTAAGCCGCCAAGGAGGATGAACCGCAGGGGACGGTTTACTTGTTACCGAGTATCTAACTCCTAACTGCTAACTCCTGTTTTTCACACACCTGGCGCCCAAGGGGATCAAAGAGTTCCAAGAGGATCATCAAAAAATCCCAAGGGGGTCATCGATTTTGTGCGTTCTAGGCCAAGGGGATCATGTTTCCCAAGGGGATCATCAATGCAGCAATCTCTCGTTTCCGGTTTCACGCTGCAAAACCCGGATCTCGCGCAGAGAGGCGGGGGCGCGGAGGTTGAGCTCGTTGCTGTTTTGAAACCTCCGAAATCTTGCTTTCTAAACCTCCGAAACCTTGCTGCTTGGAGCGTTGCTTCAGGGAGCAGGTGAGTACGGGCGACCGCGACGCCAAGACCTATCGGCGTTGATTCTGCGTCACCTTTCCGCTGAAGGCAATCCTGTGGAAACGAGTTTCTTTAACGTGGAACGGGCCGCGTTGAACAGACGGGACGTTCCCCACGCTTTCCGCGGGCAACCGGTCATTTATGGAGCATGCCAGGGATTCCGGCTTTTCCTCGCTCCGCCGGGTAAAGCCGCGATCCCGGGTCCTCTCCATGCGTGCCTGCGGCACGTCTTCTTTGATCTGCGTTTCTCTGCGTTCATCCGCGGCTAATGCTTTTCTGGGAGGGCCTACGAGCGTGCGTGAGACCTCATCCTTCACCCTCACGAGAAGTGTCATGCTGAGCGGAGCGCCGGAGGCGCGGAGTCGAAGCACCTATGCACTCTCGTGCACCCGCACAGTATGGCGGGCGCACGAACGGCCTCGCTCAGGAGGACACCCGTGAAGGGGGCGGAAAATGAGTTCTCACGCACGCTCCTACGACGCCCTGGCCGCCCGGGGCGAATCCATGCGCCTCGGTTTTCGTATCCATCTGGCAGCTACCCAGATAAGAATTACCACGGCTCCCAGAAGGCCCAGCAGTTGCCACTTCAACTGACTCACTATCTGACGGACAATGCGTAACGAGTCGAATGAAGTCCATTCGTCATGAATTCTTCCATCGACGATGCGCCAAATCGTGATACCACGTGCCTCGATTCTCGCTCCGGTTGCCGGCAGGAGACCAATGGGTACGCTGTTGGTTCCGCGTGCCGTCCACACCACCGTGACCAAGTCGCCCTCGGCCATCATCATATCTACGGTTATCTTTAAATCGGGAAGATGCTGCTTCTCCCAGCGAGCCCATGATTGGTCCTGTTGCAGGTCGGCATTTTTATGCAATCCATGGTTCAGAAAATCTTTGGCGTAGATTTCGTCCGCAACCTGGAACTTCCCCTGACTGAGAATTTCTTCCAATACTCGCCGGGCAATGGCTTTGTTCTGGTCCTGCGGAGAGGAGTCCGTGGGCAAGGATGGCGCCGTACTCTTGGCGAAAGCCGCGGGCAGAAGCGCGAAGGTTAGCAGCACGCTAGCCAAGACTATTTTCATGGTCGTTCTCCCCGAAATTCGCTTCATAAGACCTCCTCGTTCTCAGCAGAACCGTGCTAGCCCTTTGATTGGTATACGGTTCGGTGTGATCGATAGTTCCGCAAGTTGATAAAGTTTAATTGCTCGACGACGGCCGGGAACGCAATCGGAACGATCCATGACGAACGGTAGAAGCGCTCTTTGAACCCGACGACGTTGCGGAGCATTTGAATCGGCAACCTAACTATTCAAAGTGAAACTGTCTACCCGTCAGCGAGCGGAGTGAGGTGCGCCGGTTCTTCAAGAATGTTGAGCAGCGCCTGAGCGCAATAGACGCGGTCGCGCTTCGCCTCGGAAGTCTGTTGCACAATGCCGTTCCGTTCCAGCCGTTCGATAGCTCGCTGAGCCGTAGTAAAGGCTAGCTTCAGTTCCCGAGCCACGCCGGTAGTCGTGATGAATGGGTTTGCCGAAAGGAGTTCGAGCACCCTCAAGGGGGTTTGCCTCGACTCTCCGGTGAGACTGCTCCGCCATTGCGCAAGAATGTCATTGATGCGGGTTGCGCGGTTCAATGCATCCTCCGACATGCGCGCGATTCCCTGCAGGAAATACTCCAGCCATTCCAGCCACGCGCCGCGTTCGCTCACTGCGCGCAAACTGCCGTAGTAGTCCGCTCGTGAAGCTTCAAAGAACGCCGAGAGATAGAGCAACGGCGTCGGCAGGATCTTCTTTTCAATCAGGAACAGAGTAATCAGCAGCCGCCCCACTCGGCCATTCCCATCAAGGAATGGAATGGCTTCGAACTGGTAGTGCGCGAGTGCGATGGTCACCAGTGGCGGCAGTTGGGATTCGTGGAGAAACTTCTCCCAGGCGGCGAGGCAGGGTTCCACTTCGCCCGGCGGCGGTGGAACATAGGTGGCCGTCGCCAAGGTGCTGCCCGGTCTGCCGATCCAGTTTTGCGTGGTGCGGAAGCTCCCCGGCGTCGCGTTGTTTCCACGCACATTCACCATCAGTTTTTCATGTAACTCCCGAATGAGACGCACACACAAGGGCAGTTCCCGGAGCAAGGAAATGCCATGCTCCAGCGCGACCACGTAGTTTCCGACTTCGCGCAGATCGTCTGGACTGCGCTGCACCACCGCGCCAGCCTCAGCCGCCAGTAGTTCGCCGAGAGTGGCTTGGGTGCCTTCGATCTTGCTCGACAGAACCGCTTCACGGCGCACAAAAGGCCGCATCAGCACGTGCGGATTGGGCAGCCTCCCCCCCTCGCCCGCCAGCCGGCCGATCAGCCGATCGGCTTCGGAGAGCACACGAATCAGCCGCGGTGTCCACTCCAGTGCCGGGGGAAGCGGAGCAGGAACAAATGCCGAATATGCGCCTCGGGAAACCCGCCTGCCGGGAATGTTCTCGGTTTTCGCCATACTTCCCCTTATGAGAGAACGAAAATAGGGATAATCTCTATTTTCGATATTCATCATAATCGAAAATAGGAAGCGCGGCTATTAGCGTGTTTGTGAATGCCTGAGGCCGCTGTTAGCAGAGCGCCATCGAGGGCGGCCCGGCCTTGCCACGGCTTCTCCTCGCTCCGCAGGGCGGCACACTGCCAGCGGGGAGGCGTGGTTCCAGGCTTTGTTGCGATTGTGGCGCTTTGTAGCGACTTCTTTGCTTCCGCGTCACCAGAGCGTCATCGGAATCTGGCGGTTTCTAGTCAACTGTCCGGCAAACAAATTCATCAGGCAGAATGATCCTTCCAGACCTGCTGTTGACAGGAGTGTTGGTGCAGCCCTATCGTTGCCCGGAGTATCCCAAAATCAAAAAGCTGTCAGAGAGAAGTCGCGAATGACTGGACGAAAGCTTGCCGTGCGGTGCGTCATGGCTACCACTTGCGTTTGTCTTTGCCTCTCATGGTTCGCGCCGGTTCGTATGGTCGCAAATGACACTGCCCGGCAGGCTTTATGACGTACGCTTGACGTATGGCCGGAAGGATTCTGGTTGGAATGCTGCTAAGTCCTTTATTTTTTTGGCGTCCCCGACGGGATTCGAACCCGTGTTATCGCCGTGAAAGCGTCGCCCTAAACCGCAACCCTAACGAACGGCTGAGAATCAGAATGCATCGGAAAGAATCCCAGCAACTGCAACGAACAGCTTTTCTGCTCCGCAGATGTCCGCAAGGTTTGAACCCAATCGTGGCAGCCGCAACCAGGGACCCCGCAGAGCGGTACTGCCTACCCCACAAGGCCTTATGGCAATTGTCTTTTATTTTCAGTCTCTTGCCCTAGAACCGCGACACAGGAATTGGCGCCGTTATGTCAAATTTTATTGCAAAAAAACCTGACACGAAAACACAGATGCAAGAAACTGGCGCGGCGAGAACACAGAGACGACAGCCAAGCGAATCAAGCCAGGTCATAGGCCTTGGCCGTCGCCGGATCGAGTGCTCGGGCGAACGCATGTGGCAGTTTGAAGATTTCGATGACCTCCCATTTTTGGAGTCATGCAATCGCTGTCACTTCTCACGCGGGAGGGACTATCGTATCAAGCCGTTCATTGTGAATTACTTACGCTAATTTGATTGGAAGGTTTGCTCCGTTTCATTCATGCTATTTCACCGTAAATGGCCATTTCAGCAATCGTTGAAATGGCCTTAGGGATGAAAATCTGTTCTCTCTATTTCACTAGATGTGGTATTTTCAACACATGCTGAAATTGCAGCTTTCAGTGAAAGAGATTGAAAAGAAAGCCGCAGATGCGCTTCAGGCATTGCTGGCAGAAATTCCTGCGCTCAAACTCAAGATTCTCAAAACTGAATCGGCGGCGGTCGATTCTGGCATCGACCTCACAGCTCGCCTGGAAGTGTCCGGCCAACCGCATCTTCTAGTCTGCGAAGTGAAGATGAACGGCCAACCCAGATACGTTCGTGACGCCATCTATCACCTGCGAAGCTATATTGCCCATCTGGGCAAACCCGCGACCCCGGTGTTGATTGCCCCGTATCTTTCCCCCGAATCAAGGGAACTCTGTCTGGAGAACGAAATTTCTTTTCTGGATTTCGAAGGAAATGCTCGTCTTGCTTTTGGTACCGTCTTCATCGGCCGATCGGTTTCAAACAAACCAGTACCAGAGCGCCGTGAATTCAAATCGCTGTTCCGACCGAAATCAGCGCAGGCCCTACGGGTTCTTCTGCGCGATCCGAATCGAGTTTGGCGGGTTGCGGATTTAGCAGAGGCCGCCGATGTCAGTCTTGGGCACGTCAGCAATGTGCGTGCGGCGCTTCTGGATCGCGAGTGGGCGCAAGTTGTCCCCGAAGGACTTCGCCTGACGGCTCCCGATGCGCTGCTAGATGCCTGGAAATCCGGTTACGAGCCGCCCGTGGAACACGAAATGCGTTTCTACACGACCTTGCATGGTAGCGCCCTGGAGCAGTCGATCCGGGAAATGTTTGCGTCGATACCTGTGAAGGCGGATGCGGCTCTGGCATCCTATTCGGCGGCTCATTGGATTGCGCCTTACGCCCGGACCGGGACCCAATACCTGTATGCGGATACGCTGACGTTAGAGCACATCAAACAAGGGCTGCGCCTCTCGTCTTCCCTCAAGGGCGAAAACGTAATCGTATCTCTCCCCCGAGATCGCGGTGTTTTTCTTGATGTCTATGAACCAGTACCGGGCATTCGCTGCACAAGCCCAGTGCAAACCTACCTCGACCTCTCGGCAAGCGGCGAACGAGGCGCAGAAGCGGCAGAACATCTACGTCGCACGAGGCTCACATGGCAGAATTGACTCCTCCAGATCCACAATCGGCGAACGACTACGATGACCGTACTACGGCGGCGGTTAAGTCTGTGCTTGTCGAGATCGGTCAGATATTGGGCAGCTTTCAGGGGAAATACGCCGTCATCGGCGGGGCAGTACCGTGGCTTCTTCTCGACAACGAAGAGATGCCGCACGTTGGCACTCTCGATGTAGACCTTGGCCTTGACGCTGAAGCCCTGGGGGATGGCGAGTACGCTTTGTTAGTAGAAACGCTGATGAGGCATGGCTATGATCAGCGCGAGGATCTGCGGCGCTTTCAGCTCATACGCCACATTCCTGCAACGGATGGCGGAACTCCTATTGATGTAGTCGTTGATTTTCTCATGCCGCGAGACGCCAAAATTGTAAGGAACAAACCGCCACTCGTCGACGACTTCGCAGTTCAAAGAGCGGACGGAGCGGATCTTGCGATGCGTTTTTACCAGATGGTTGCAGTGCGCGGCTCGATGCCCGGTGGTGGCACAAATAGGGTCGAGATTGCTGTGTGCTCTATTCCCGCGCTGCTCGCAATGAAGGGACATGCGGTGAACGGGCGCTATAAGCAGAAGGACGCCTACGATATTTACTACTGCATCCGCAATTATCCAACAGGTATCGCAGCTCTTGCTGAAGATTGTCGGCCTCTGTTGGAACATCCGAGCGGGGCGGAGGGCTACGGTTTTATCAACGAAAAATTCGATGCTCCTGACGGCTATGGCCCTTCGTGCGTAAGAAACTTCGTCGAGGCAACCAGGCTACTGGGCGACCGCACTGCAGAGCAGTGGCAACAAGATGCGTTTGGCCAAGTTGATGAATGGTTGAAAGCTCTTGGTTTGAGAAAGTAGCACGTGTGAATCAGGGATATAGCGATGGCCAGATCAATCATTGCACCAAAAAAAATCGGCCAAGCGGACATGACTGGCTCTCTCGGTGTGAATATCATCGAGCGACGAATTTTGGAAATGGGGTTTCTCTGGTATCCAAGCGGCGGGGTGGAGGCGGGGATTGACGGTCGCATGGAGATCAGGAACGAAGATGGCGAGGTCACCAATCTCATTATTTCTGTACAGAGCAAAGCCACGGACGGCAGATTTGAAGGAGAAACGGAAAAAGAATTCACATTCACTTGTTCGGAGCGCGACCTTCGCTACTGGCTTAAAGGAAACCTGCCTGTCGTTCTGGTGTGTGCTCGCCCCAGAACCAATGAAGCGTACTGGCTATCCGTAAAGGACTTCTTTTCCGATCCGCAGGCCCGCGCCACACGCAAGCTGCGCTTCGTTAAGGCGTCGCATTCCTTCGATCTTTCCGCCAAAGACGCCCTGAAACGAATAGCGCTCCCAAAGGACGGCGGCCTTTACCTTGGATCAGTTCCAAAACAAGAGACAGTTTTTTCTGACTTACTGCCAGTGGCGCAATTTCCCGCCCGCTATTACACAGCCCATACTCAGCTTGCATCCAAGAAGGCTGCCCTGGACCTACTCTTTTCCCTTCGAAAGGAAGGCGAGGAGGTATGGAGAGCCTTCGTCATTCATGGAAATACCATTTATTCGTTTTACGATTTGTCTGCTAACCGCTGGGCCGACATCGCTGACGGTGGAACAGTGGAAAGCCACCTCACCTTCGAGTGGTCAATTGAGGAGAACGGCGACAGGCAAAGGCTCTTTGTCGAGTTATTGAACGCCACATTGCAGGATCAGTTGCGCGAGGATGACATCCTGTTCTCCAATCTTCACGGCTTCTATTTCCATCGTGCCAGTCTGGACCTCAGCGATCGATCAAGGCGGTACATGAGTAGGCGAAAGAATGCGAGCCGGGAGGTTTTCAAACGGTATCAGTCGAAGCTCAATCCGGAAAGAACCTCGTATTTTCGCCACGTTGCATTCTTCGGCCGATTTCTGCAGATGGATGGAAACTGGTTTCTTCAAATTGCGCCGACCTACCGTTTCACCAATGACGGTTTTCACGATAGTCGGTTTAGCTCAGACGCGCTGAGCGGAATCAAGCGGCTGGAGAACAACCAAGCTGTTCATGGGCAGGTCGTGATGTGGGCGGAGTTCTTGCAGAAGGAGACTTTGTTCAGTCAGCACAACATGATCAAGTTTTTTCCTTTGCTGCAATTCACAGCAGACAGCGGCTTTAGTGATCCCGATTGGCTCAAGCGCGAGGAGCACGATCGGCAGGAAACCGTGTTTGCCGAGGACTCGGATGAACAGGCGGTCTTGGATCTATGAACCTATCCATTATTGAAGAGCCGGAACTGGAGTTTGGCGGGAACAACCGTCACGTGGATATTCGTTTTGGAATTAAGGACTATGGCCCTTTCGATCTTCAGTCTCCTCGCGCCCCTAAAGAAATTCGGATCGGTCTAGTGGGAACCGCTGAGACCACGGAAGGTGCTGCGCGTTGGATTGAGAAGTGTGTGCGAGGGGTTCCGCAAAAACCGACAAACAAGCCGAATCTGTTTCCCGCATTCCCGGAAGTTTCTTCCAGTAGCTCGTTCTGCTGCAGCTTTGTCACTGACGCGACTCTCACCCGCAGCATCCCAGGTGCCTCAATCGAGGATATGGAAACATTGGCTGATATTGGGCTTCGGATTGAAGCCGCGGGCGAGATGTTCATGCGTGAGATCCAATTCTTGGCCGAGAACGCCAATCCGAACGTAATTGTCTGCGCATTGCCGCTAGAGTTGCTGGAGCTATTAGCGGAAGATACGAGAGTGCCGGGACGAAAGGATTTGCATCATCTTCTCAAGGCAAGGTCCATGCAATTGCGTGTTCCGATTCAACTGATTCTACCAGGCACGTACGATGAATCCAAAGCAAAGAAGCAAAAGAGAGCGGGCACGCCCAGACCCCTCCAGGATGAGGCAACTCGTGCGTGGAATATCTTTTCGGCTCTCTACTACAAAGCAGGAGGAACACCTTGGAGACTGGTCAGGGATTCGTCTCAGCTATCTGCGTGTTTCGTCGGAATCAGCTTTTTTGAAAGCCTTGACCGGACGAAGTTGGTCACGAGTATGGCTCAGGTTTTTAATGAGCTTGGCGAAGGGGTTGTCGTTCGCGGAGGACCTGCAGATCTCTCGAAGGAAGATCGTCAGCCACACCTGACTGGGGAAAGCTGTCAGCGTCTAATCGCAGATGCACTGGCGAAGTATCGTGAAGTCCATTGGACACTGCCTGCGCGCATTGTGATTCACAAGAGTTCTCCGTTTTCGGTGGATGAAGAGGCTGGCGCAAAACGGGCGATCAGGGCAGCAAGCATTAATATTTATGATCTGGTGCATCTTACGGATTCCGAGATTCGCTTGTACCGCGACGGCGTGTATCCGCCGCTTCGCGGAACATTCCTTCAAACCAGCGGCAAGAGCGGTGTGCTTTATACCAAGGGAAGTGTTCCTTTCTTCGAGACTTATCCTGGGATGTACGTTCCGCGGCCCGTGTCCATCAAGATAGCGGCTGGAGATCAAACACCGTTGGCACACGCAAAGGAGATTTTGGCGCTAAGCAAGATGAACTGGAATAGCACACAGTTCGACGGCGGTATGCCGTTGACGCTTACGGCAGCCTCCAGTGTTGGAAAGGTATTGAAGCATTGTCAGGAGAATCAACGGATCGAGCCGCGCTATAGCTTTTATATGTGACTTGCCGCTGGCTCGAAAGCATTCTGGGCACGGGATTTCATTTCAGAGAGGCCATTGGATGGCACGGAAGCGAAGCAAACGCGCGGAACTACGTCTCTTTGCCGTAAACATATGACGGGCGGGCGCTGGATTTGGCCGGCTGAGCCACCTTGCAAGGGAGATTGAAAAAATGCTGCGTCCCTCCACTTACGTACAACCGATTCACTTTGAGGATTTCGATGGTGCTCAATTCGAGCGGCTTGTTTTCGCGTTTCATGCTTGTTGCGATGAGTGGCAATCACTGGAATGGTACGGACAAGCAGGAAGTGATCTTGGACGAGACATTTGGGGGATTCGGCATAACGGAGAGTCCGTTTGCATCCAGTGCGTTAATCGCATGAATCTGACATTTGCAAAAGCAAGAGGCGACCTAGCAAAAGTGTTGAGCGCAGGTAAAGGCCTGCCAAATCGGTTCCGCATCGTCGGACGTGCGACAGTTTCTGCCATGATGAGAGATAGAATCAAGGAGCATGTTCAGTCCATGGGTGTCATGCATTGTGACATTTGGTCGGGCATGGAGTTCGAAGAGTTTTTACGGCACGGAGCTGAGTCACTTCTAAAGAGGTTCGTAGAAGGGGAAGTGTTTCCTGACACAGGACCGGAGCTGACAACATTAGCTCGAACGGAGGGAACGCCCGGCGACAAAGACATTCTGGCCCTGATGGTCAGATTGTTTGACCGTCCAGCTTTCTACACGCCGATCCACCAGGAGAGTAATCTCTCCGACTTTAGGCAAGCGATCACTGACACGATTCAGGCGTTGGGTACGGGCGTATGGAAGGCGCGCGATGGTCAGGTGCTCGGACGTATTCCTTCACGGCACCAGCTCCGAGACATCAGGTTGGGTGAGCAGATCCAAGCAGTGGAAAAGGCATTGGCGAAGCTGCGAGCAGCATTCGATGATTTTCTGAAACAGGGAGTCATTCGCCCATGTGGTTGCCAGCAACCTGACTGTCCGACCTATTTTATGCCGCCACACGCGGCGCATGAACTGGATCGGCTCCGCAGCGATGTCTTGAGACGGTTTCACGACGCCTATCCAGCATTCGACGGGCGGGTGGCATGGTGAGTAGCGAGTTAGGGCGTTGCACACGGTAGAGCGGAAGGAGACGTATGTCATCCGACAACGACGAATGGGACGAATTCCGGGGCGATGATTGCGAACCGATTGGGCTTGAGCAGTTGGTACGTCTGGATCTTTCACAAATGCCCGACGATGTCGTCATTTCCATAATGGATAACTACTTTCCTGAAACCACCATTACGCGTGAGGGCGAATTGCTCATCTGCGAAATCCAGGAACATCTTTACACCAAGTTCTGGGAGCATAAGTTTTCGGCTTACGCTTTTGCCGAAGCGATGGAACGAGCGGTCAAACGTCTCATACACGAGGGGCAGCCATTCTCAGAGCCGTCATGTGATGCCGAGGATGTTCATATCTTTGTTCGATGGCAATTGCGGCTTCCTGTTGCCGCTGAACCTTCCAAGCTCACGGTATCTATAAAGGCCGCTTTCGATTTGGTGTGGCAACGCGCCGACGCCATTCTGGAGGATTCAGATTCTGTCTTGATCCTCGGGAAAGATACTGGCCCTGCGCTTGACCGACTGAAGCGGATCGAATCTAAACTGCAGAATCTGGGCTACTACACCTACATCATCAAGGAACAGCCCGACAAGGCGGGCGAAGGCGTCATACAGAAGGTCATGCGGTATGCGCTCTCTTCTAAGTTCGTATTGATCGAAAATACTGAGGCGGCTGGTCATCTCTATGAAATCCCGCATGTGGCGAAGGCCGCTGAATGCGTCACCGTCGTCCTGCAGGAGGAAGGGCGGGGAGCTACCTGGATGTTTGAGGATGCATATGCAAAGCACAAACACTGGCACAAGATCGAATACAAAGACGCCGAGTTGGAAGTAGCTGTCGAACTCGCTGTCTCCTGGGCAGAGAAGTTTGTAAATGAATTCAGCAGTTTTCAAGCGGCTACTCTGCCGTGGCTCAAGAAATAATTGTATCGCCCCGTTCCAATGTGTAGCATCGCACAGTAGTCACTCGGCAGCATTGTGAACTCTACAAGCCGCTCCTGTTGTGTCTCTGGATCTCAAGAATGCACAAGTTCCTCTGTCGTACATATTGAAGGCCCTCTCCAAATATCCTTCTATCAAAAACAGGTCTTGGAAATATTGCCTGTGTACTGAGGTTTATTAGCGCCCTCGATCGGCAGTTTGCCTTTTCTTGAATCGCGGAGCCTGGTTTGTGGGCACTTGGAGGGCTTCGCCTGGGACATCATCGACGGCAATCTGGGTTGGAGATTGGACTTCGACAGGTTCCTCTGGAGCGTGCTCTGCGATTTCAGTGGATTCACGTTCGACCGAATGGGTCTTTGAAGACGAAAGCTCCTCGGTTTCAGCATCGACAAGTTCCTCGACCTCTTCTGCCTTGCCAAGCAGTTCCTTGTCGATCTCCGCAAGGCGCTGCTCGTATTCTTTGAGCTTCGTCTCGTAGGGGCTTTGGTAGCCGAGCGCGGTGTGCAAACGGGTCAGCGTGGACTCGCTTTCGAGAATGGAGGCTTCCGTTTCGAGGATCTTCGACGGCAAGTCGCTGCCACGGCGCAAGACGGAAGTGAGTAGGGATTGGGCTGATGGCAGCCCCATGTGGGCTTCCGAGCGCGGCACATCGAACCATTCGCCTGCCAGGTTGTAGCGGACGGCCGTAATGTCCGTGATGATACCGAGTTCATCCTTGATGAGAGCATCGCTGACGGCGAGAGGAATGTCGAGGCCGTTGACGGTGAGCTGCGTTGTGCTGTCGAGGGTGACCGTGCGCAGGTATTCGTTGGCGTCTTTTAGTTTGGAGAATTCAAGCCCGTTGAAGCGCACTTGGAGACTCTGGAGCTTGCCTTCATCGTCGCGGTGTTCGTGCGATTTGAAGGTCTCGCTGGCCTTCTTGAGCTGGGGCAGCCTATCTTGAAGATGCGCAATCCGGTACTCGACGTTGAGCAGTTGCTGGCGGTTGTTGTAGTGGTCAAGCCGGTTGGAGCGGGCGAGCAGCGTCAGGTTCTTGATCTCGTACTCCAGCTTGATCTTTTCGAGCGCAAGAGGGTTGCCGGTGGCTTGGGCCTTGGCCAGTGCGAATAACTGAGGACTCAACCGTGTCTCGCCGGCGATGTCCTCGATCTTTCGACCCATGCGACCGCCAGATTTGAACTGTGACAGAAAGGTCTGCTTGCGCTCCAAGAGCTGGGCACGTTGGAGATCGTGCGCTTTGGGAGACGCTACATCACGAGGCTCTGAGATCATCCGGTAGAACTCGACCTCGGAGAAGGTGTTGCCGGAGCGGCGCATTCGTCCGTGACGCTGCTCCAACTGGTCGGGCCGCTGGGGGAGATCGAGATCGATCAGCGCCTTGAGGCGCGTCTGAATGTTGACGCCGATGCCGCATTTTTCCGTGGTGCCAAGCAGGACGCGAACGCGGCCCGCGCGCATGGCCTGTTGGAGGCCAAAGAATTCCTTGCCCTTCTTGTAGTCGTGAACGATGGCAACCTGTTCTCTGGGCACTCCGGCGGCAATGAGTTTCTTCTTCATGTCCTCGAAGAGATTGAATTCGCCGCGCTGGTAGCGGTCGGCGAAAAGAATGACAGTCCCGCGTTCGGCTTCCGTGCGGCGCAAGACATCGAGCGTGG
>Ga0181529_10002556_pt1 | contig 21668 bp, 18 predicted proteins | sample PEATcosm2014_Bin_36_FD_119763 | JGI IMG/M metagenome (GOLD analysis project Ga0181529, IMG submission 119763) | Peatland microbial communities from MTU Mesocosm Facility, Houghton, MI, USA - PEATcosm2014_Bin10_30_metaG | ecosystem: Environmental > Terrestrial > Soil > Wetlands > Peat | place... | reverse complement strand
GGCTATGACCGGCAGCACGGCGTAAAAGCGCCTCTGCCTTCAGTTTGGCAAACCTTTTTCACGTTGAAAAATGTCGCCGACATCAAAACAAACAACTCAAACAGCCTTTTTCAGAGGTCTCAGTATCATTATTTACTTCCTTTTGTTCGGGGTTTCAGATCGCGAATCCAAATGTTCCGAAAACGCACCGGGTTGCTGTGATGGTTTTGCAACTGGATGAAAACCGCCGGGTCATGCTGCTGGTAAAACGGCTTCGCCTTGTAAGCAACGCCGTCTCCAATGCCTTCCGTGCGACCAATGAACTCCGTCCGATGCTGCACCACCACGCCGTTGTAAATCACCGTCACGCAGGCTTTCTGGATTAATTCGCCCTTGTCGTTCCAGCGCGGAGATTCCCAGATGATGTCGTAAGTCTGCCATTCGCCCGGCGGCTTGCTGGGATTGACGAACGGCGGCATCTGTCCATAAAGCGCGCCGGCCTGTCCGTCGGGATAAGTCTTGTCATTGAAAGAATCCAGCACTTGAATCTCATACATGCCGTTGATTTCAATCCCGCTGTTGCCGCGCGTCTGTCCGTGGCCCGTGGGCGGATCGGGCGTGGCCCATTCGATGTGCAATTGGAAATCAGTCCATTTCCCGCGTGTGCGGATGTCGGTGCCGTCCGGTGGACTTACTTCCACATAACCATCCCGAACTTTCCAAGTCGCGGGCTGGTCTTTCCAAAACGGATTTTTTTCCAGGCCGCCCTGCCATTTGGAAAGGTCTTTGCCGTCAAATAGAATTTCCGCATCCGACGGCGGCGGAGCGCCCTGGCTGAAATTTGTCCCCGGACTGACAACCGGCGGCTGGGGACGATTCGGATCGTGCTGGTGCCATTTGCCACCGGGAAGCATCGGGGTGTCCGTGAAACCTTCGATGCGGCCGTCAGGGATGGCGGCGGGAGGAGGCGAGTTTTGAGGTGGAGAAGAACAGGCGGTCATGACCAAGACGGCCAAGCACGCGGAAAGACAAGCTTGAAATATCCTGCTATTTTGAAGAAATAATTTGGGTCTCATTTGTAGGTAGCTTATGAGTCGCGTGACAGACTGACAGAAAAATATCTGCAAGAAACCATTTCCAATCGGCTTTGCTGCAAGCCGATTACTGTTGAACTGGCGCTCCGGTTTACATTGCTCATGGAGATCATACGAATTGCCCGTCACATTTTCTTTTCGGCAAATTCCGCCGGGATTTGCGTGATGAGTTGGACTTCCACATTGCGGAAAAAGCATTCGCCGCCTTCCGTCTGCAGGCAGATTTTCCCGGACGTGATCGGCGCGGGCGTGCCGCCGTCGAGCCGCTGCGCGTTGTGCAGGCGCATGACAACCTGACCGTTGACGACGTGGACGCTGTCGCCGTTGAAAGTGATCAGGTCGAGCGTGTTCCATTCGCCCTTGGGTTTCTCGGCGTCCACAAGATGCACGCAATGATTGCTAATCGGCGCTTTCTGGACAAAAACCGTATTCGTGCCGGCGGGATCGTAGCGCCATAAATTCTTCTCCACAAATTGCGAACCGCTGAATGTCCTGCACAAGGCCTGGCTCGCTGGCACGGTGATTTGCGCGCCGAGCGCGTAGAGGTCGCCGAATTCGTTCTCACAGATTTGAAATTCAAACGAGCGCGGCCATGTTTTATGGCTGTCCGTTGGCGCGACTCCGGCGTCGCTGTGGCAGAAATAAAGCAGCCCGGTGTCAAACGGCTGGCCGATTTTTTTGCTCCATTTCTTGTCGCCCCATCTGATTTGCAGCCGGATGTGGACATTCGTGAACGTCGCGGTGGTCATCATCACGCCGAAGCCCTGCCCGGAAACGTGGATGACCGGGCCGCCGTCCAGGTTGGTCACGGTGAATACATGGAGCGGGTCGTTGTTTTTGCCGACGGGCGCGGTGTAGTTGCCGTCCGCGTCGCGAGCGAGGCCGGGCACATCCCATTTTGGATCGGGCAGGATCATCATCTCGGTGTCCCAGCCAGCGAGGTCTTTGCCGTTGAACAGCGGCTGCCACGAGTCGTCTTCGGCGAGCGCGACATTGGCCAGAAACAATAATCCCGAGATCATAGGAATTTGGAAACGCATGGTAGAGAATTAATAAATCACAGATTTAGGTTGCCGATTTTATCTTGGTTGTCGCTACAGACGCCACACCCAGTTGCACCGGTTCGTAGCCGCCTTTGGATTTGAAATGCAACATCAGCGCAAGGTAACAAACCAGTCCGAAAATCGGAAACAAAACCATTTTCCCCAGCGCACTGAATTGCCCCGTGGTCGTTGCGGTGGCGATTGCGGCTGTCGAGGCCGCGTCGGTCACCGCCGCGCTTTTCACCGGGTCAATCGCTTGATACTTGCCGAGCAGATAATTTTTCTCGATGGTCACGGTTTGATAGAGGGCGGGATTGGCCGCAGCCAATTGTTTCGTCGCGGAAGATTCCTGCAAATAGCCGATAAACGGCGCGCCGAGAATCCCGACGGCGAGCATCCCGATGCCGCCCATCGCGTTCAACGTGAGCGCGCCGCCGCGCGGACATTGTTCCGAAGTCAGGCCGAGAATCGTCGGCCAGAAAAAAGTGATGCCGACGCCGAAAAGCGTTGCGGCGGAAAATATGGGGAACATTCCGGCGCCAGCCGTTTTGGAAAGCGCAAAAAGTCCAAACGCGGTCAGCGCGGAACAAGCCGCGAGCAGACCAATCGGCGAAAATTTATGGACGAGCGGGCCGGCCCAGAAACGCAAAATCACCATGATTGCAGAAGTATAGACGAGAACCCACGCTGGATTATGTCCGGCGGCCTGCATCGGGCTGGACATCAGCGAAGTGATCCAGCCGTTCGTGCCGAGTTCGGTCGTCGCCTGCGGCATCATGATGATGATGAGAAACGCGAGGAGGAGACGGCCAAAAGATTTTGTTACGACGGCGAAAATGAGAACGACCGCGCCGATGAATCCCCAAATCAAACCGTTGCTCCAGCCGAAAACCTGCCCGATCTGCGCGAACACCAGCCCGAAGCCGACCAGCGCGCCAAACGCACCGAATTCCTTGAGCATGGCGAGATAGCTAACGCCAAACTGTTCGCGTTCGCTCTTCGGAAATTTTTCCCCGATCAAAATCAAAAAGAAGGTGAACGCCGGAATCAAAATCAGACCGAGCGAGATTCGCCAGTCGTTGTTGCCGGCAAGCGCGATGGCGCAAAGTCCGCCGAGCACGAGTCCGCCCGGCCAGCCTGCGTGCAGCCGGTTGAGCCATTTCGTTTTATCGGTATTGAACATCGTGGTGACGATGGGATTGACGTAAGCTTCAACACTGCCGTTGCCGAGGCCGAGGATGATGCTGCCCCAGTAAAGCAGTTGACAACCGTGTTTTTGAACCGCGACGAGCGCATCGCCGGTGACGCCGTGAATGGAATTGTAAGCCGCAAACGCGAGCGCGGTGTAAATCAGATAACTGGCGAAGGAAAAAATCATCGCGACCTTGTAGCCGATGCGGTCAATGAAGAGACTGAACAGAATGATGCTCACTCCGAACGGCCAGATACCCGCGCCGACCAGTTCGCCGACGGAAACTTTGTCGAGGCCAAAGTCCGTGGAAAATTGTGTTCCAGTGCATAAAATTATGCGGCTGATGAAAGCGTAGCTGGTGGTGATGAGGGCAATGAAGCAGCCCCAGAACAGGATGTTGTCGTGACGGCTGTTCATGGGTGGCCAGAATTAAAAAACTGCGACATTATGATTCGATTCGTCACTGACAATTTTCACAATAGAAGATTATTCCCGGTCAAAAGATTTCATGGATAAGGATAAATCGTCTGATAAAAGTTAATCCAGTCGGGCTTCTGCGAGGCGGGAACCGTAGCCCCGCCCTGTAGGAAGGTTTCCTTTTCACCTTCATTGAAAGACATCACTCCCACATGTCCATCGGCGAATGAGAGTGTCATGGTGGTTCCGCCATGGCGGAGGCTGGGCGAGTTGCCATAACAATTCGGATTGGTGCCCGAACCCTGATAATTGTCCATCTCAAAAAAACCGTCGTCAATCGTGGTCACGGATTCGTCAACAAAAACCGAAGCGTTCACCGGAGCTGGATTTTTTATGTCGCTCAACTTTAGGATTTGCCCGTTCGGCAGGCTGGGAGAATTCATCAGCGTCTGATTGCCCGGCGGGGTCGGCTGGTTGCCCATCCGGGACGTAATGGAACAGGTTCTGACCAGCAAAGACCCGTCCAAACCAGACCGTGTTTGACCAGGATTTTGCGTGTTCACTGTCGGCCCGCGCGCGGAAGGGCATTTGTAAATGCCATATGACTTGTTGTAAGTAAAAAGAAGTCCGCTGGATAAACCCGCAAGATTTGTGGCACCCGTCGGGCTGCTCATGTCTCCTATGGCTGCCGTCCCATTGATCCATGAATTTGGATCTTTGGTGTTATTCCTCACCAATGCGTCCTGATTGTCGTCGGCATACATCTGCCAGCAAAGTTGCATCTGCTTCATGTTGCTCAAGCACTGCGCCTGTTGCGCTTTCAACTTCGCCTTGGCCAGCGCGGGCAACAACATTGCCGCCAGGATCGCAATGATGGCGATGACCACAAGCAGTTCAATCAAGGTGAATGCTTTTCGTTTTTTCAATTTCAAATGTGAACGGCAAATCATCTGTGCAGGCATATTTTAATCAAGGCTGATGGTTGACTTTAATTAGACCTGGCTGCATATTCTTTCAAGATTGCGTTATTGGTAAAATTTGAACAAAATAATTGCAGCCATGAAGCGCTCCGCCACTTTTCGTTCGCCCAGCCAGTTGTTTCATGCCGACTCATGCGAGCCGTTGAAACAAGCCGCCGATGCCGGCTCGGTGCGGCTGGCGGCATTGGGGCGAAGGACTTATCCCGGCGAACGCCTGCCCAAAAATGATTTGCGCGAACTTTGCCTGACGGGTTATTGGGATGCAGCCCGCGACCAGTCGTGGGGGCTTGACTGGCATCGCAATGAAGGCTTGGAATTTTCCTTTGTCGAAGCCGGGCAGGTGCCATTTATCCTCGAAGGTGGACGCTCATTTCTGCTCAAGCCCGGCGATTTGACGATTACCCGCCCCTGGCAACGCCATCGCGTCGGCAATCCAAATGTTCTCGCGTCACGTTTTCACTGGCTCATCATTGATGTGGGCGTCCGCCGGCCAAATCAGACCTGGGTTTGGCCGCCGTGGTTGCTGTATCCGCGCGGCGGACTTCAACGTCTCACCACAATTCTACGGCACAATGAACAACCCGTCTGGCACGCAGACGAGGAAATTGCCCGCTGTTACCGCAAACTTGGCAAGGCCGCCACTCTCGGTGCGACCAATCCGGAAACCATCGCCCGCCTCAAAATTCTCATCAATGAATTTATCATCGCCCTTGCCGAAATGCTCGAACATCGCAAGCCGCATCTGGATGAAAGTCTTTCCAGCAGCGAACGCGCCATCCAGCTTTTTCTGAAAGAACTGCCCCGCCGCCTCGACGAACCGTGGACGCTGGAATCCATGGCCAAAAACTGCGGCCTTGGGCGCAGCCGTTTTGCCGCGTATTGCCGCCAGATCACGAATGTTTCGCCGGTGGAATATCTCACCCGCTGCCGTGTGGACGCCGCCGCCGAGTTGCTGGTCAAAAGTCCGGAAATGAACATCACCGATGTCGCATTCGCCTGCGGTTTCCAGTCCAGTCAATATTTCGCCACCGTTTTTCATCAGCGCCTCAACTGTTCCCCGCGCGACTGGCGGAAGCAATCGCCCAAAGCTGATTGTATAAAATCCGCCAATGGCATTTCTTGAAAGAAAACTTTTCGCCGTCCGGCAATACTCACGGGCCTTTGCAAAAAACATTGAAACTTTTGTTTGAATAAGGCGTCCACAAATATGAGCAGTCCGTCCAAACCCTGTTTATCATGCCAAGACCCGTCACACTTTTCACCGGCCAGTGGGCCGACCTTCCGCTTGTCAAACTGCTGCCGCTCGTCAAAAGGATGGGCTACGACGGCGTGGAACTCGCCTGCTGGGGCGATCACTTTGAACCGGATCGCGCGCTCGTTGAACCGGATTACGTCAGAAAGAAATGGGCGCTGCTCGCGAAGCATGGGCTGAAATGTTTTGCGATTTCAAATCATCTCGTCGGGCAGGCCGTCTGTGATTTGATTGACGAACGGCACAAAGGAATTTTGCCCGCCGACGTTTGGGGCGATGGCAAACCCGAAGGCGTCCGCCAGCGTGCCGCCGAAAAAACAAAGGCCACCGCCCGCGCCGCGCGGAAATTTTTCAATGCCAGGCCCGGGGCAAAAAATGAGTTCCCAGCCGTCATCAACGGCTTTACCGGCTCAAGCATATGGCACGCACTCTATGCTTTTCCGCCGACGAGCCAGGAATTTCTCAACAAAGGTTTCGCCGATTTCGCAAAGCGCTGGCTGCCGATCCTCGACGTGTTTGAAACAGAAAACGTGAATTTCGCGCTCGAAGTTCATCCGACGGAAATCGCCTTTGACATCGCCTCGGCCAGACGCGCTCTTGAAGCGGTGAAGCATCATCCACGTTTCGGTTTCAATTATGACCCGTCGCACTTCGGATATCAAGGCGTGGATTATGTGAAATTCATCCGTGAATTCGGCGGCCGCATTTTCCACACGCACATGAAAGATGCGTGGTGGGGACATGGCGATGGGACCGTCGGCGTGTTCGGCGGCCACACGGATTTTAGCGATGCGCGACGCTTCTGGGATTTCCGCTCTCTTGGTCGCGGCGACATCAATTTCGAGGAAATCATCGTTGCGCTGAACGACATCAGCTATCGCGGCCCGCTTTCAGTGGAATGGGAGGATGGCCGCATGGATCGCGTCCGCGGCGCGACGGAAAGCTGCGCTTTCGTCCGCAAGCTGGATTTTATCCCGAACACAGCAGCTTTTGACGAAGCTTTTTCAAAGAAAAAATAATTTATGGCGTTAAAACGCAAACTTCGTTACGGCATGGTCGGTGGCGGCCAGGGTGCCTTCATCGGCGCGGTGCATCGCATGGCAGCGAACCTTGACGGCCAGATTGAACTCGTCGCCGGGTGTTTTTCCGCCGACCCAAATAATTCGCGGATAACCGGCGAACAACTTTTCCTGGATCCAAAACGCATCTATGCGAGCTACACGGAAATGGCGGAACGCGAAGCCGCACTGCCGCCGGGCGAACGGATTGATTTCGTTTCCATCGTCACGCCAAATTTTTTACACGCGCCCGTCGCCACGACATTTTTGAAAAATGGCTTTCATGTCATCTGCGACAAGCCGATGACCTTGAATTTGAAAGAGGCGAAGGCATTGCGCGCAATCGTCCGCCGATCAGGAAAAATTTTCGCGCTCACTCACAATTACACCGGCTACCCGATGGTGAAAGAGGCGCGCGAACTCGTGCGCTCCGGGAGGCTCGGCAAGATTTTGAAAGTCGTCGCCGAATATCCGCAAGGATGGCTGCTCGACCGCCTCGAAACGAACGGACACAAACAGGCCGCGTGGCGCGGAGACCCCAAACGCACCGGCGCGACCTGCTGCGTGGGCGACATTGGCACACATGCTGAAAATCTCGGACGTTACATCACGGGCTTGGAAATTGAATCGCTCTGCGCGGATCTCACAACTTTTATTCCAGGCCGCAAACTGGAGGACGACGCAAACATGCTGCTGCGTTACCACGGCGATGCGAAGGGAGTTTTGCATTGTTCGCAAATTTCCTGCGGCGAGGAGAACAATTTGAACATTCGCGTCTATGGAACGAAAGGTTCGCTTGCGTGGCATCAGGAATATCCGAACGAACTGAATTTCCAACCGAAAGGCGAACCGGCAAAAATTCTCCGGCGCGGAAATGCTTACGTCAGCGACGGGGCGAAAAAATTCACACGCCTGCCCTCCGGCCATCCCGAGGCGTTCATCGAGGCGTTCGCGAACATTTATCTCGAAGCCGTCGCCGCAATCCGCGCGAACCTCGTTGGCAAGCGCGGTGGAAAATATGATTTTCCGACGATTGACGACGGCGTCTACGGCATGGCCTTTGTCGAAACCGCCCTGAAATCAGCGAAGTCGAATGTGAAGTGGACAAAGTTCGTGGCATTGTAAGCCAAAAGTTCAAAAATATTCGTGGATTCTTGAGCTAATGTGTCTTCCGTGAAAAAGCGGGAATGTCATACCCAGACATCCCCGCTTTAGTTTAATTCAATTATTCGATTTCGAATCTTCAGCCGCCTCACGGCGAGACGAGCAGGAAGAAATTCGCCTTGTTTGTCGGCGCTGCATTAGTGTAGCCGTAACTGCCATCGCTTCCAAACGTGTTTGTCAGCACCGGCGTCCAGCTCGCCAGCGGCAACGCTACGTTCGTCGAGGCTAATATCCGGTATTGCATTCCAGCCGGCCCGTTCATGCCTGTGAATTCAAAGTTTCCGCCCGATAACACCGGCTTCCCAAGCATAGGTTTGGGTTTGACCACGATGTAATTCACTTGAGTATTCGTGCTTGATCCGCCCGCGCCGGTTACAATCAACTGCACCATGTAAGTGCCCACATTGTTATAGGTGTCGCTTACGTTATTGCTCACGTTTGCGCCGGAGAGGTTCGCCACGTTTCCATCCCCGAAGCTCCAGGCGGAGTTCGTGAAGCTGCCGGATGAGGTGTTCGTGAAGACCACCGACTGCGTGGCAAAGATGTTCGTGGAGGTCAAGGCCGTAAACCCGGCCACTGGAGCGGACGCCTGGGCCGGCGCACCGGCGACCAGTATGAGCGTGCCATTGACGGCAAGGTTGTTGGTGTTCCATACATAGGTATACAAACTATCAGGGCTGCTCGCAGGCAGGGTCACCGAGAGGTTGGTCAGGGTGGAAACTCCAGAATTGCCGGCGATGTTGAATAAATGGAAAATATCGCCGGTTTGCAGATCGTTGGTCCCCTGATTGACGGTCAATGTCGGCAACGCGCTTCCATTCGTCAGTATTGTGATGCCGCGTGCGGTCACTGAATCATTTATCGCGCCGGAAGCGGGATGGTCTATGTTGATGATGATCGCACCGCCACCATTAACAACGTCCCCTACCGTGATCTGATTGCCCACGGTCAGAGTCCCATAACCCGTGAGTGGTCCGGGCGTCAACATGCCGTAAGTGCCGACGACTACATTGCTGACTACGGAGCCATTGCCTGAAAGCGTTTGCGCGCCTTCACCGGCATTGGGATCACCTATGTGCAGAGATCCATCGAGCGCCAGTCCGGTTGGATCCAGGATACCTGGAAAATTAACCGTGATCATGGATGATTGTAAGATGACCCCTGAACTTACGCCGTCGCCGACGAGGGCGAGCGTGCCATTGTTGATGGTGGTGGGGCCGAAGTAAGTATTGTTGCCCGCAAGGGTGAGTTTGTTGGTGCCATTCTGGTTGAGCGCACCAGCCCCGGTAATCCCACCAGACAATGTCTGGGCATTCTTGGTGTTGAAATTGAGAGTGCCTTCGATGTCAATGGAGGCGGCATAAGTGCCGCTACCCAGAAGGCCGTTGCCGCCCACCGTAAGCGTGCCGCCACTGATGGTGGTGGATCCGGTGTAGGTGTTGGTGCCTGTAAGTGTCAGAATGCCTGTAGGATTACCGCTGGCAGGCGGAAAGGCGCCAACAGTCAAAGCACCGGTCGAGTTTGCTCCATCTGAAATCACACCCGACAAGGTCTGCAAGCCACTGCTGCTGTAGTCGAAGGTGCCGTTGTTAGTAATGTTGCCCGCATAAGTGCCGAGACCAAAACTGCCAGGATCGCCAATGCTAAGCGTGCCAGCAGCAATGGTCGTGTTGCCGGTGTAAGTATTTGCACCAGCCAGCGCCACCGTGCCGCCACTGCCGGGTTGGGAGTTGACCACTAGACTGATTATGCCCGTGTTGCCGGCGGAGACAAGATTGCCGGCGATGGTGAAGGTTCCAGTCGCGTCTATCAGGGCAGTCGCGCCGACGGAACCTGATGCCGCTCCAACACCGATGTCGCGATTGGTATTGAGGGTGAAGGCACCCGTTCCCGTCAAGTCGCCGCCATTGAGGAAGATGTTGGTGGTTGCAGAACCCGGCACCGCGCCAGCAGCCCGATCGGACGAATAACTTAAGATGCCTCCAGTAACGGTGGTAACACTGTTGCTGTAGGTGCTGCTGCCACTGGTCAAGCTCAATGTGCCGGGACCGTTGACATTGATGGCACCGCCATTGCCGGAAATCACCCCGGACAAGGTCGTGTTGCTGGAACTGTTATAACTGAAGATGCCGGAGATGGACATGGCTTCACCATAAGCACCGGCATAGCTCTGGCCCAACAATTGACCGCCGCCGCCGACGATGAAGGTGGCGCCGCTGCCGATGGTAAACGTGCCGCTGCCGTTTAATGCGTTACCGGTTGTCGTCGTGACCGGACCGGTTCCCAATATCTGGACGCTGCCACCGCCCTCAAATCCTGCCGACATAAATGTGCCAGAGAAGGTCTGCGGGGCACTGCTGTTCCAGACGAAGGTGTTTGCGGTTTGAGGGCTAAGAACGTTGGCATAATTGCCGCCGCCCAGTTGTCCTGCGCCGCCGATGACAAGTTGATCTCCACTCCCCAGAATGCTGATGCTGCCATTGAAAGTGCTGACGCCCGTCAATGTCTCGTTGGTTCCCTCCACAACGAGCACACCACCCAGACCAGCGTCGCTCAAGATGCCTGCATAATTGCCGCCATTTGCTACGATCAAAGTGACCGGGTTGCCCGAATCCACCAGCGCCAGATTTGCCGAGCTATTCGTGCCGTTCAATCCGCCAATGGTGGCCAATGTGACTCCGTTGCCGAAGGTCAAGGCTCCAGCGTTGAAATATAACGCGCTGCCAGCCAGCGCCGATGCATTGTTGAGCTGAAGTTGGGAGCCGGTGCCGGTGGTTGTTGCGCCGGTAAAGGAAGGGTTCGCGCTGCTCAAGGTAAGCTTGCCGGTGCCAGTGGCATTGATCGCGCCGCTTCCGGAAATGATTCCCGACAGAACCTGGTTGGCCGTGCTGTTATAATTGAAGCTGCCATTGTCAGTGATGTTTTGCGCATAGTTGCCACTGCCTAGCTGACCCGCGCCACCGATGGCGAGCGTGCTGCCGGTGCCGATGCCGGTTTGTCCGCTGTAGGTGTTGACACCGTTCAAGGATAGCGTGCTGGCACCGTTCTGATTTAGCGCGCCAGCCCCGGAGATGACTCCCGACAGGATCTGGTTGGCAGTGCTGTTATAGTTCAAGGTGCCGGAGTTGTTGATGGCACCCGCATAGTTTCCACCGCCCAACTGACCGGCTCCGCCGATGATGAGAGTGCTACCGGCACCATTGGTGGTTGAACCGGTGTAGGTGCTGACGCCAGATAGTGTCTGCGTCCCAGTTCCAGAGACGGTCAAGCTGGCTCCATTGCCGGTATCAGTCAGATTTCCAGAGTAGGCATTTGAACTATTATTGCCGCCAATGTTCAAGGCCACCGGCGCAGGCGTTGTGTTTTCCAAGGGCAGGTTTTGCGTGCCGCTCAATGCGCCAATCGAGGCCGTCGTCAGGGTTCCAAAACTTAACGTGCCGCCGCCATTATAATTCAAGGTGCTGTTCTGTAGCGCGCCCGCATTATTCAGCTTCAATGTGCCGCTCGCAGTTGTGGTCGTGCCGGCGAAAGTATTCGCATTATTCAAAGTTACATTTCCAGATGTCGTTAAACTATCGCTGCTGGGGCCGGAAACCACGCCGCCCAACACGACACCGGCGGAATTGGCATCGTTGACAGTCACTGTCGGAGCGTTAAGCACGACCGGCACGTTCAAGATTTGCTGGGCGGAAGAGTTGTTGGTTGCACCACCGGTCAGCGTCAGCACGCTGCCACCGGAAGCGGTAATGTTGAAACTACCCGCGCCGTTGGTGAACGTCACTCCGGCAAGGCTGTAGGATTGATCCATCACTGGTGTCGGGCCGGTCGAGCCGGCGAAGAAGATATTGTCGCCAAATCCGGGTGCCAGTCCGCTGATCCAGTTGCCATTCTGACTCCAGTTAGGCGAAGTTCCAAAGACTCCGCCATTCCATGTTTCCGATGCGCCTAGTGCGCCCGTAACCGTCAGTTGAACACTGCTGCTGCTGGAATTGACCGGACTGTCGGTATCCGACGCCGTCATGGCCAAAGAATAGTTCCCCGGGAAGGCTGCGGCTGGCACGGGAAGCGTGACGCTCCAATTGTTGCCGCCCGTGTTGATGAGCGCTTGAGTTGATGATCCGCCAATCGGCGACAAATTTACTGTCACACTACTGATTGGCAACTGGCCCGGCGTCACCGTCGCGGAGATGGTCACGTTTTGATTGGCCTGCACCGTGGTCGGACTGATGTTCGTGCTTGTGATTGTCGGCGGATTTACGAACTGATACTGAAGAACCACATTTCCACCTATGTTCTGCACGGAATAGTAGCTGGGATGCGCCAACGCGGTTCCCGTAAAATGCGGAAGGGTATTGAAAGCGCCCGCGATGGCAGCGCCGCTGCCGGACAAGTTAAAAAGCGCGTAATTTTGCGTATCCAAACCCGCGCCAGTCACGTTGATGGTGACGGTAATGTTGGTGCCGCAATACAGTGTGCTGCTCCCGCCGCCGCTCAAAACAATTTTGCCATTGCTGCTGCTAACGGCACTTGCAGTCAGGTCAAATACTGCGCTGGCTCCGTTGGTATAGGTCAGATTCTGGCCAATTGTAGTGGTCACGCCGCCGGGATGTGTCTGGCCGCCATTGGTCACAGTCACGCTGCCGGAAATCGTTCCGCTGCCGGCTAGAACGCCGGTGCCGCTAACCGTGACATTGCCCGAACCCGTGCCACTGCCGCTGGTATTGTTGACATTCAGCGTGCCGCCGCTGATGGTCGTGCCTGTGTCGTAAGTATTCGCAGCGGTGAGAGTCAAGGTGCCGTTTCCTATCTTGGTCAAACTGGTTCCAGCGCCTTGTATTGCAGTCGCAAAGGTGACGTTCTGGCCGGCGGTGTCAATGCTGATGGGCTGGTTCCCCAGCGTGCCATTGTCAAAGCGACCGGAGTAATCGAATTGATTTGCGGCGGAGTATTGCAGCGTGCCGCCGCCAAAAAGAAGGCTGCCAGCAACCGTCGTCGGTTCACCCAGCGGCCCGGAAACGCCCGGCGTTTCAGCCGCACCCAGATTAACAATTCCGTTGCTGATGGTGGTGTTACCATTATAGGTGTTCGTGTTGGACAGGTTAAGAACGCCGCCGCCAGTCACAATGAGACCCGCCGGAGGTGTTACCGCTGAGATCGGACCGGAAATGATCCCGCTCAAGGTGATGTTGTGAGGGACGCCATTGACATCGGCTGTCTTAATGGTAAAGGGCGCGGCGGTTGTGCTGTTCAGTAGAAAGTTAAGCGAACTGGACCAATTGGTGGCGGCTCCCAATACACCGCTGACCAAAGAATTCGTATACAAGTAGCCGTGGGTGTTGGGACAGATGATGCCGCCGCTGCCCACATACAATGCAGAACTGGTTACGGCATTTTTTATGACCATGACTCCGATGCCCGACTGGGCGTCGCCAGCCAGCCCATAAGATATTTTCCCGATGATGTTGGTTCCACCGGCAAAGTAAATCAGCGAGGATTGGGCGGCACCGGAGAAGTTTGGCGCGACAATAAAACCGTTGGCCAGATCGTTCGCAATAAAAGTGCCGCCCGCGTTTTCAAATTCATTCCAGCGGCTCGAAGCACCGCCCGAACTTCCGGCGATCACCTGACCGGCAACCGTCAGCGTGCCGCCATTCAGGAGACCCATGGCAGCGGCATTGCCGAAACCGCCGCCAATCGAAAGTGTGCCCAAATTCACGATGGGCTGCGCCCCTCCTCCTGTTGTTCCAACAACCAAGCCTTGACTTGCAGTCGTCGCTGGCGGCGAGATTAATGACGGCCTTTGAAATGATCCGCCACCGCGCTGGATGAGGATTCCCAAGCCGTTAAAAGTGGTGCTGCCCGTTATGAGGATTTCGGGGTTGGCACTTATTCCAGTGCCGCTGCCGGTAAAATTGGGTATGATAACCGCGTTGGGAACATTCACAATGCCCCCGCCTGTAATGGTAAGAACCTGCGCACCGGCTTGGTTAAAGGTTACTACCGAATTGTTTAATGCCAAGGTGGTGTTCGGAGCTACATTCCAAGTTACGTTGCCGGGCGCGGAATAACCACAATTGATAGTCACATTAGTAATGGCCGCAGACATGTTAATGCCGGAAGTGCCGTTCGTGAAAATGTTGCCGCTGGCGATGGTCAGCGGGCTGGCCATGCTGGCATCAAATTGAAGTCCCGCCAGTTGCAAGTTTGCTCCGCCCAAGGTCATGTTCGCCAGGCTGGTTGACGAGACGGTGCCGTCAAACTCGCCAATGTCTGTGGTTGCCGGAACAATGCCGGTTCCGCCACTGCCGGGATCAGCATTAAGCCAGTTGGCCGTGTTGGCGGCCATTGACGCGGTATCCGCCTTGATGTCGTTGGCCGCCCACGCGGCAGGAAGGCTTGAAAATAACAACAAGACACAAAGGGACACGCGACGAAGAAACATTGCATTTTTCATGTGTTTAGTATTTGCAGGATTGTTCATATTAATAACCCATTCCTCCGGCACATGGGCTTGACGAAAGGTTTATTGATTTGACTCTAGCGGAGCTTGGCTGCGTTTTCTTTCAAGATTTCGCTATTGGTAAAATTTGAACAAAATAATTGCAATCGCGATCACGCGGTAAAAGCGGATAAGGTAAAATCTGTCAATGGCATTCCCTGAAAGAAAGCTTTCTTCCAGCCAATAACATCGCAGGAGAATCTAAACCATGAAGTTTTTCCAACGGCCCGCTCTTAACATATAGCCTTTTGCACAGATGCTGCGTTTAACGAGGACTACGCCGCTGCTAAAATGCTGCTTCAGGGGTGCCGTGCTAGATCTCGTTCCGAACCTCGTCAAGAAATTCCGAGCCAGGGAGCCGGCGTGAAACCCCTTCCTTCTCGAAAAAGCGGATTAGGTTTTTATCTAAGCGTGGTTGCTAGTCCGCCTCTTTCAGACAGATTCTCCGGCATCGTGCCGCCCAGTTCGTGAATCGTCCGGCGCACCGCGCGGCCTACGGACTCGTGAATCCGATTGGCCTGATCCTTGTTGCGCACATTCTCGCAGCGCAACTTTTCCTCTGTCTGCGTGGCGCGAAATAAATTCGCCGCCAGTTCCGTGCTACCCATGTAGTCAAGCAAAGGTTCTTTCGGCTTTCCGCTTCATACCGCCGCCGCAATCGCATCGCCCATTTCGCGCGTGCCGACGCGCTTGGCGCTTGTTTCGCTGGGATTATAGATGTCGCCGGTGCGGTTGCCCGCTGCAATTGCTTTTGCGACCGCATTTTCAATCGCCGCCGCCGCGTCGTTCAAGCCAAAGCTGTGCCGCAGCATCAGCGCGCTCGACAGAATCTGCGCGATGGGGTTCGCCAGGTTTTTCCCCGCGATGTCCGGTGCCGTGCCGCCGGCGGGTTCGTAGAAGCCAAACGTCTGGTTGCCATTCGTCGCGCCAAGGCTGGCGCTCGGCAGCATGCCCAGCGAGCCGCCCAGCGCCGCTGCCTCGTCGCTCAAGATGTCGCCAAACATGTTTTCACACAGCATCACGTCGAATTGCGTGGGCTTGAGCATGAGCTGCATCGCGCCGTTGTCCACGAACATGTGGTCGAGCGCCACGTCGGGATAATTTTTGCCGACGCGCGTGACGGTTTCGCGCCAGAGAATGCCGTTTTCCAGCACGTTCGCCTTGTCAATGCTTGTCAGTTTCTTCCGGCGCAACGACGCGGCCTTGAACGCCACGTGCGCGATGCGCTCGATTTCCGGCGTGGTATAGACCATCGTGTCAATCGCGCGGAAATTGCCGCCGCCCAAATCTTCCGTCTTCTTCGGCTGGCCAAAATACATGCCGCCGGTGAGTTCGCGGACGACCAAAATATCAATGCCGTCGCCCTGGCGTTCCTTCGCCAGCGGGCACGCGTGCGAAAGAATTTTGGGCAGCTTCACCGGGCGCAGGTTCGCAAACAAACCGAACTCCTTCCGCAGCCGCAGCAGCGCGGCGCGCTCCGGGCGTTCCTCTTTCGGAATCGTCGGGTCGCGGTCCGGCAGGCCGACGGAGCCGAACAAAATGGAATCGCTTTTTTTGCAGAGCGCCAGCGTCGCGTCGGGCAGGGCGTTGCCGGCGGCGTCAATGCCCGCCCAGCCGACGGGGGCGGCGGTGATGTTGATCTGGAAGCCGAATTTTTTCTCGGTGACGCACAAAACCTTGACGGCTTCGGCCATGACTTCGTTGCCGATGCCGTCGCCGGCCAGCGCTGCGATGCTGTAAGTTTTCATGAAAACGAGCGGACAGTTTATTCAAACAAAAAGGAAGAAGGAAGAAGGAAGAATGCAAAAACAATTTTTGCAGCCCGCGTTTGAATTTTGTTTCCGCATTCTGCATTCTTCCTCCTGCATTCGCTTTATGCTGCCCTACAAAATCGCCACGCTGCTTTACGTTTTCAACGAGCGCGATGAAATCCTGCTGCTCGAACGCGCACAAGAGCCGAACCGCGGCCTGTGGAGTCCGTGCGGCGGCAAATTGAAAATGGACATCGGCGAATCGCCGTATGCCTGCGCTGCCCGTGAGGCACACGAAGAAATCGGCTTGTCAGCCGTCCCGTCAGACTTGCATCTCGCTGGATTGATAAGTGAACACGGTTATCAAGGCCAGACGCACTGGCTGATGTTTTTGTTCGAGGTGAAGGTGAAATTAAAATCATTGCCGCCGCCGCACACAGAAGGCCGTTTTGAATTTTTCCCGCGCGAAATAATTTCTTCGTTGAAAATCCCGCAGACCGACCGCGAGCAGATATGGCCGTGGTTCTGGCAGTTTCGTGGCGGCTTCTTTGCGGCGCACTGCCATTGTCACGCCGATGGGCGGAATGAATGGACGCTGGAACAGGCAAGGCAGAAGTAAGAAGGCAAAATGAAGAAATTTTTGCGCGATGCGTTGTGTTTTACTTCTGCATTCCGCATTCTTCCTTCTGGATTTAAAAATGAACGACCCCATCATTGACCTGCACAGCGACGATTATTTCATGGGCGAGGCGCTGCGCCAGGCCGCGAAGGCCTTTGAACAAGGCGAAGTGCCTGTCGGCGCACTCGTCGTGCGCGAAGGGCGAATCATCGCCCGCGCGTTCAACCAGGTCGAATTGCTGAAGGACGCCACGGCCCATGCCGAGATGCTGGCACTCACGCAGGCGGAAAATGCCGTGGGCGACTGGCGGCTGACGGATTGCACGCTTTATGTGACGAAGGAGCCGTGCCCGATGTGCGCGGGCGCGATTGTCCACACGCGGCTGGCGCGCGTCGTTTTTGGCGCAAGCGATGCGAAAGGCGGCGCGGCGGGCGGCGCGATGAACCTGCTTCAATTTCCGACGCTGAACCATCGTTGCGAAATCACCGCCGGCATCCGCGGCACGGAATGCAGCACGCTGCTGAAAAATTTCTTCGCGGCACAGCGGGCGGCGAAGAAAAAAGTGTAAGGCGAATGATGGTGGCGTGCCTTTCGAGATTACAAACTCGACCACAATAAATCGCAAACAAAAAACGAGGCATCCTTGCGAATGCCTCGTTCGTGTTTTAAGCAAACCAGACGGGGTTAATTCGGCATGTTGTAAGCCGGTGTTGCCGTAGGTCCATTGGTTCCGTTCTGGATGGCGGCTTGCAAAAGGGAAATGGATACTTGCTGCGCACTGCCATCAGCCAGCCCGATATCGCCATTTTTTTGGTGCAAGTCGGGGGCGGTCCAGGAAGCTTCTGATCCAGGATTGGGTTTTTGAGCTGTGGCTAAACTGCCGCTAGTCAGCATACTTGCTGCCGGACCAGTTCCAACCGCAGCGAGCACTCCCATGTTGCGGTCGCCGGTGAGAATCATTTGCGGATAAGCGTCAGCGGCGTCGCCATCTACAAAGTAGCTGAGATTGGTTGTGCCTGCAACGAAATTGTTGGAAGCATTGCGGCCGCTGTCCGATGGACAATACAAGACTTTTGCCGTGGACAGTTGATTCGACATGCAGTTAAAGGCGTTGGTCATGCCTAGCACTGAGACGCCTGTTGTTTCTTGCGCACTCCAACAATCTTGCTTCGCACCGCCGCCAGTCACATCCACCGCCATGGGATATTGATCGTTGTTGTCACCTTCCCAAGTCTTGAAGGCCAGCCCGATCTGGTGAATGTCATTGACGCAACTGATGCGCTGGGCTTTGCGCTTGGCGGCGGCGAGCGCCGGCAGGAGCATGGCCGCGAGGATTGCGATGATGGCGATGACGACGAGCAGCTCGATGAGCGTGAACGCCACTTTTTGTTTGTTCATTTTTTTCATACGTTGACAGCTTTTAAGTTTATGTTTTTTCGTCCGGGGACAGTCGGCAAACTTTACTTGAATCATGCCTGCTGTCAATTGGATTTCTGAAGTTTCTTTAGCACCACCCATGCCAACCGTGTTTTTTCCTGAAATTCAAGCAAAAGCGTGAACCGGTTTTCCGCATCATATCCAAAATGCGTGAAAATCTCACGCATCGCGCGTGAAATTCACGCATCAACTGACAACTGGTTCACAAAAATGATTGCTCTGTTGAAAACGCCACCGGGAAGAAATTGACCAGGCCAGTTTGGTTTTCGCGACTTGTTGTCGGGATAAACCGTAATTCCACCTCGAATCTTTCCATAGATGGACTTTCATCGCCAGTGCGTCCCGATTGTCAGTGCAGCACCTCCCATCGCACGCGATCAATGGCTGGATAATATTTTCACCGCGTCGGATGACAACACCAATGCGGTCCGGCAATTTCAACGCACCGCCAAGGGCGACTTCGCCAAGCTGCGGACGCTCCGCGCCGCGCTTTTTCCCGATGTTCCTTGAGAAAATCGTTCAGCCTGAGTTGCGCGGTTGACCACACCGTTGGGTGATTGCACCGTGCCGGAGAACGGCGGGTTTTCCAAAATGCAATCGAACTGCACTTCGTCCCATTTGTCTTCGCCGCCGCCGATGGAATCACACGGCACGATTGGCGACTGGTCAAATCCGTGCAGCACGGAGTTCATAGCGGCCATGCGGATGATGTCCTTGTCCGCCTCAAAAATGTGAATCATGCCGGACTGCAAAAATTTCCATTGCGACGGCTTGAGGCGGTCGCCCATGCCGCGTTTGACCGGCAGGCCGCAGGGCGGCGTGCGGAACTGCGCAGCCTTCTTCTGGCTGCCGAGGTCGTTGACGAGAATTTCAAACAGGTCGCCCTTCACGTCTGCAGCTTCGCCCAGCAAGTTCTGGCCTTTGAGCGTGTCCACGGCCTTGCGCGGCGTCGCGCCGTCCGGGATGACGACGGCGGAATCTTCAGACAAGCGCGGGCGGCGGGCTAGAGCGCGGGGTGCAGCGCGAGTTTCGGGAGCAACGGTTACAGATGTTTCACGCGATAAAACTGTTGCGGACCGGTGGCTCCGCACACTGCGTCAAATTGAGTTGAACCGAGCTGGTTGATGACGATGTTTGTGTCGCAGAATGGACTGCAACAATCAGCCGAGGATTGCAGCAGAAATGACGACGCGGTGTCGTTCGGTCCGCCAGTAAAATAAATCAATGCGTTGCCGTTGGTAAGAACGAGGCTGGTGATGACGGGTGGAGTGGCGGCAATGGCGGCGTTCGTCGTCCACGAAAGTGAAAAATTGTCCACGCCAAACGTATCGCGACTGCCGCTGCCGGTGCTGGCGCTCAAGGCGATGATTCTGATCCAGACATTTGAACCTTGATTATCCAGCGCCGTGCCCAGGGAAATATTCGTGTGGGTCGCACCGAACACGCCGGGATCGGTGTAAACCGCCAGCGGAATGAAATTGGTTGGATTGTTGCCGACAGCGTAATCCACGGTCCAGACGGTGGATCGCGATTGCACGGACAACATCAAAAAATCCAAGCCCAACTGAAAATTCGCCATGCCGGTCGTGTTCATGATGTTCAGGATAAACGCCGCGCCGGGATCGCCAAAAGCGCCTGTCTGCCGGACGCCCAAGGCGCGGTTGGTAATTGCGGCCTGGGTGCTTGCGCTTTCGGAACCGAGACAGGCCGTCCCCGCATTGTTGGTCAGCGAGGCGTAATTTCCGAAGGCTCCGGAGGAACCGCCCCAACTGGTGTGGTTTGTGGCAAAACCCGCCGCCGTTCCGGCATTGGTGGCATGGGCATTCGTGCAAACCATCCAGCCGGCTGGCAGGCCGGAATCGAGTCCATCGAAGTTCTGAACGTAGTTTGTTCCGGTGAGGGTTAACTGGGCTTGCGCGCCGAAGGGCAGGACAAGGGCTGCTCCCAACACGATCCATTTTCGTGCATTCATAATTTTACTTTCGAACCCGTCCGCTGACGGCAGGGAGTGCGGGAAATTTCATCGCCGTATTGCCCAGTCGCCATTGTTGCAGGCCTTTGAGACTTGGAGCGGACGTCCGTCCAAGTTTCCGCCTGTTTTTACCACCGGACATTTTAACAAAAATTGGCGGGCTGTCATTTGACATGTTTTGTCCTGCCGACAGCAATAACGGGTGTCCAGTCGCCTGCACTGCCGGGTCAGTGACAACCCGCCGGATAAATATTCGAGACCGGCTGAGAGGAAACAACACGGTCCGGCAACCAATCAAAGTTCCTTCTTTCGTCCGGCGGCGGCTTGTGGTGAAATCCCGCCATGCCTCGGGGACAGGGATTCAAATGTAATTTTCGCAGGTGCTTTGCCGAAACCTTCAGGGAATGGCGGCGCAGGAAAAGAATCCCCCTGAAACAAATCGCCGCCGAACTGGGCTTCTCCGTGGCCACCATCAGCAAATGGGAACGCGGCGAGCGGTTCCCCACCGGCCAGAATCTTGAACTGCTGGTCGCCTACACCGGCCAGCCGCCCTACCATCTGTTCTGCGCCCTCGCCCGCCGCTGCAATAGTGGCAGATGTCTCCTCAAAAAATCGCCGCGCGCCTGAAAGCCGCCGCCGGGCCGTTCTACAAAGAGTAGAAAACGAGGTCTCGCATGCCCGCGCCGTGTCCCTAAAATCCATTTTTGTTGATCCGGTCAACGATTATGGAAACCACAGTTTTGGTGAAAGCTCTTCGGCAGGTGCGTTTGGCGCAAAACAGCGCGGCTCCCGACCGTCGCCCGGCCCGCCCCGGTCGCCCGGCCAACCCGCCCGGTCTTCGCGCAATTCTGTCCGATCATCGGACCATTCTGTCCGACCTTTGCACCATTCTGTCCGACCCTCGCGCCATTCTGTCCGACCTTCGGACCATTCTGCCCGACCCTCCGACCATTCTGCCCGACCTTCGCGCAAGTCTGTCCGACCTTTGGACCATTCTGTCCGACCTTTGCGCAAGTCTGTCCGACTATCCGACCATTCTGTCCGACCTTTGCGCCATTCTGTCCGAACGTCGGGGAATTCTGTCCGATCATCGGGCGGAGCCGCCCGGCCACCCAGATTTGCCCCCTAAACATCCGTATAACCAATTAAATATTAAACACATATGAAATCAGATTATCTGGAAAGAGACGACGAAGGGCGCGCCCAGCAAT
>Ga0181529_10002551_pt1 | contig 21686 bp, 16 predicted proteins | sample PEATcosm2014_Bin_36_FD_119763 | JGI IMG/M metagenome (GOLD analysis project Ga0181529, IMG submission 119763) | Peatland microbial communities from MTU Mesocosm Facility, Houghton, MI, USA - PEATcosm2014_Bin10_30_metaG | ecosystem: Environmental > Terrestrial > Soil > Wetlands > Peat | place... | reverse complement strand
CCCTTCCCACAGACCTTGAAAATCGATGAAACTGATTTTCACATTTCCACCGCCTCGATTACGACGAACAATTATTCCACTTAAAAACCCGAAAAACCTGTCCGAACAAACGGGACCACCGCACCATTCTGCGGACTCTCAGCTTGGTTCTACAGGAAGGACCGGAACCGAAGGGGCCGATTCTGCAACTTGCGAAGATGCTCCGGCAGAATCCGATTCCCGCGTTGGACTATGGTCCGTTCGAGCGGAAACAGATAAATCGATCAAGATGAACATCCATCTTGCTCGGGAGAATTGACAGCGAATGCTTATTTGCATAAGCGATGCAACACGCTTTTCGGTGAGGCAATACAGCGAGAGTCTGTCCACCACAACTCCCGCTCTCATAATGAAAGCTGGAGCCAACGCCAATGGACCCCCATAGACAAGTATGGACGCAACAGCTTAATAGGGGGTATATTTGGGGGTACAAGTGGACAAAGACTCATCAACATGCTCATTTATAAATAGTTGCAAACAGGTTCGAATCCAGTCGTGCTATAAATCAATTATTTACGGTTTCCCGGTAGAGTTCTTCAACCCGAAGTCCAACCCGCGATCACTCAATTCTTCCCGTTTTGCCTTTTCTTGGCTTCGGCATGCCCCTCTAGCTGTCAAATTTAACCCCGAGCTGACTGCTGTTTGCTGTTGATCCGGTGGGCGTTACGCTCTATCGTCGTGGAAATCATTTTGTGGCGTAAGGTTTTCATCGTGACCGCCGGATCGCCCTCACCCGCAGCCTTCACTTTGAAAAAATAGTTCAGAGCCGTCGATCTCATACCGCGGTCAGAAGCATGCCGCGTCAGATCAATCAACTCTGGCCGTCGAAAGCTTGTTGTCCCAGACACCACCAGCTCACCCTCCCTCAACCCGCCACTGACTGCTACAAATCCGTCCAGATTGAAGAACTCAAAAGGCAGCCACGAGCCGGCAACTCAACTCAAAATGATAGAGAATTCGCATCGCATACATTTCATGCTTAATCAAGAACGACAGGCCCACCGCAGTTCTTTGAGCGTGCAGTCTATCAAATTAGAAGCCATTCTATTGTGAATGCTATGCAAATATTTCAAGCTTTTTGTCCTCCTGCCTGCGGAATTGTTAAATGTGTGTAAATTCGTCATATATTCACAATTCTCTGCGACTCTAGTAATCGAAGGCAGCACTTGAAAAGCCATGCGCCAATTTACTTTTCTGCCGCCGACGCCAAAGAGTATCCCGTAACGCGATCCGGACTTATGTTGAGGATTTAATTGGATGAGAAACTCCAGAAAGCTCAATCTGACCAGCGAGCGTCGTCATGATTCAAACCGATTTGAAAGGACACTGAGAGGCCCCATGAATTTCAAACTCAAAATAGCCGCCGCCGTAATCATGGCAGCGTCTGCCGTTGTTTCCTATGGACAGGCAACCGCAACCAAGAAGCCTGTCAAGAAGCACACTGCAACCAAGATGGTTGAAGCGGCTCCAGAACCCGTTGAAGTCAAGAAGGTCAAGGCCCCCGCTTCCGCTTCCGTTGAAGAACAAATTGAAGCGCTGAAGCACGAGCTCGAAGGGCAGATCGATAGCCTCAAGACTGACCTGAACAACAAGGACGAGCAGTTAAAGCTGGCACAGCAGGCCGCTGCCGCTGCGCAAGCGCAAGCCGCCAAGGCACAGGCCGCGGCAGACGCCCAGCAGCAGGCGGTCACAGACAACACCAACGCCGTCACCACTCTACAATCCTCGGTCACCGACCTCAAAGGCAACCAGGCTTCGCTGGCTACCACCGTCTCCGACGAGACGACAAAGATCAAGAAAGAATTTGAAAGCCCCACTGCCTTGCGCTACAAGGGCATCAACCTCACCCCCGGCGGCTTCGTGGCGGCTGAAACGGTTTACCGCACCAAGGCTACAGGCGGCGACATTCCCACTGCCTTTAGCTCGATTCCCTACGAGGGCGCCGACGCATACTCGCTCAGCGAGTTCTTCGGTTCAGCCCGTCAGTCGCGCCTCACGCTGTTAGCTGAGGGCAAGACCAATTGGGGCACTCTGCGCGGCTACTACGAGGCTGACTTCCTGGGCACCGGCATCACTTCCAACAACAACCAGTCCAACAGCTACGTTCTGCGCCAGCGCATTCTTTACGCCGAAGCCAAGACCAACAGCGGCTGGACGTTTGTCGGCGGACAGCTCTGGTCTCTGGCCTCTGAAGGCAAGAAGGGCATCTCCAGCGCCCCTGGCGATACACTTACCCCGCTGACCATAGACCCGAATTACGTCCCGGGCTTTGTCTGGACCCGTCAGTACGGCTTCCGCATGGTCAAGAGCACTGCGCACACGGCCTTCGGCATCTCGGTTGAAAATCCCCAGCTTCTCTACTCGGCTGCTCTGGCCGGCAGCACACCCTACGCAATCCTGGGCTCGGCCGGGCAAAACGGCGGCAACTACAACGCGGCCATCAGCGGCCTGAGCGGACTTACCACTTACGTCCAGAGCTACTCCGCTTTGAACACCATCGACAGCGCCGGCAACACGGTCTACGGCTACGTCCGCAATTACAACACCGTCTCGGCCAACAGCAACGTCGCCAACATCTCCTTCAACGAAGCGCCCGATGTGATCGTGAAGGCCGCCTTCGATCCAGGCTGGGGACACTATGAACTCATCGGCATCGCCGGTTTCGCGCACGAAACGGTCTACCCCGGCGTCACGCAGAACTCGGTCAAGTACGGCGGCATCGCCGACATCGAAGGCTATGATGTGGGCGTCAGCACTCCCGGCGCCGCGGTCTTGGCCAAATCCACCACTACCGGCAGCTACTCTGACAACATCACGCTCGGCGGCATCGGCGGCAGCTTCCGCGTGCCGATTATCAAGGACAAGGTGACCTTCGGCGCCAAGGCGCTCTATGGACCCGGCGTCGGCCGTTACGGCGACACCACCCTCTCCGATGTCACCAACAACGCCAACGGAGACCTGAGGCCTATCCACAACGCCTCCGGCCTCTTGACGCTGGAAGCCACGCCGACTCCGAAGCTGACCATCTACCTCAACTACGGTGGCGACTACGCAGCCCGCGCCGATTACGCAACCTCGGCCCTCACGCTGACCGATCCGACGGCCACCTTCTGCGAAACCGGAACGACCGCGGCCAACGCCTCCACCAACTGCTCGGCCAAGCCCACCGCCGCCATGTTCGCCGTCGGCGGCAGCTACGGCTCTCACTTCACCGCCGCTCCTGCCATCACCGCCATCGGTTACGGCTCGCGCTACGCCAGCGTCTCAGCCACCTGCGCCATCCCAGGCAACCCCGGACTGGCCTCCGGCTCGGTCGGTTACCAGCCTGGTGGCTCCGGCTGCGGAAACAACACCCGCGACGTGCAGGAAGTCACTGCCGGCTACTGGTACGACATTTTCAAAGGCGACAAAGGACGCTTCCGCCAAGGCTTCCAGTACGGTTATGCAGTCCGCGAAGGCTGGAGTGGCACCGGAACCGCAGGCGCTCTCTCCACGCCTCTGAACGGCGCCAAGGGCATCGATAATATGTTCTGGACCAGCCTCCGCTATTACCTGCCGTAAACCCGCCAACCAGCGGCAGCGGCAATCTCCGAAGAGGCAGCCCACACGGCTGCCTCTTCGGCTTTCTGGCCTGGAAGGCTTAAGGTGTTAGATGATGTCCTCAGGCCGGAATGCCATTCCTGCGCGATGAACCCAATGAATCCTACAGAAAAGCAACTCGAGCGCGTCACGCAACTGCTGCGCGAGCAGACCACCCTGTCGCTCGCCACCACCGGCGAAGACGGCATGCCCTCGGTGGCGCCGCTCTTTTACTTCGCCGATGAGAACCTCACTCTCTATTGGCTCTCCTCGCCTGCAAGCCTGCACAGTCGCAACCTGATGCGCTCGCCCCGAGCCGCCACCAACATCTATCGCAACGCCCTAAGCTGGCGCGAGATTCGCGGCGTGCAAATCATCGGATCTGTCTGCGTCATCGCCGAACCAAAGCTTCGCGCCACGATTCTAGAAAGGTACTGCCAGCGTTTTCATCTGGGAAGAGTCCTCAAAGTTGCTGTAAGACAAAGTGTCTTACACGCATTGCAGCCAGAGTTTATCCGTTACATCGACAACTCAAGCGGCTTTAAGTCCAAATTTGAATGGATGCGCACGCAACAAGGTTGGACACCCGCCAGCCTTTGACTGCCTGCGATTCAACTCTGATTTGAAAAGCCAACGGCTTCACTCGGGTCGCTCAAGTTATAAAATAATTTTGCGGCAAACTCTGCGCTCTTCTCCCGTTTACATCTGCATCTCCAGCAACTTGCGGACGCGCGGCTTCACGCTTTCCGGCCGAGCCGCCGGTAACAGCGCCAGCCCTTCATTCGCCGCCGCGCGGCTCTTGTCCATCTGGCCGGCGGCGCGATAGGCCTGGGCCAGCGTGAGCAGCATCGACGGGATCTGATGGTGACTCAGTGTCACCGCCCGCTCGGCGCAGGTCACGGCGAACTGCGCGTCGCGCAGAGACTTCGGCTCAACCATCAACAGATCGCTCGCCGTCATATCGAGTGTCAGTGCGGAGGCCTGCTGCTTGCCAGCCAACTCTTTCATTCCGTTTATGCCTTGTTTGACCAGCGCAACGGAATTCGTTGAAGAACCTAATTGCGTTTGAATGGTTCCTAAACGCGCCTGCGCGTCTGCCTTGGAGAGCAACCAATCCTTATCTGTGGGCTCTTGCTTCATTGCTTGGCCAATCAAGCCTAATATCTTTATCCAGATCCTTTGCGCTTCTGCCAGATTTCGCCTCTGATCGCTTTTGGACGCGCCCAAAGACGGATCGGCTGCTGTTTCAAAGCCCAACGCCTCGAAGTTCAGCGCGACCTTCAAGTCAGTAAGAGCGCGCGAATCCCTTGGATCCGCCGCGACAAACTTCTGATAGATCTCCACCGCCTCATGAAAGGAATCCTCGGCCCTCGAGTATTCTCCCAACTGAACCAGAGCGGCCCCTTCCTTGCGGCGCAATATTCCTCTCATGCGCAGCATCGAGAGGTTCTTTTGTTCCTCCTCCGGCAATGAATCCAGTTCATGCAAACCCTGTTGAAATTCCTTCAGCGCCAGAGCCGGGTCTGTCTCAGTCTCAACGCTGCCGATCTTTCCCCGGTTGATCAAAAGCCCCCGCTGCGCGCGCAGATAATGGGGATCAATGACCAATGCGCTTGCATCCAAAGCGACGGCCTTGCGGAAGGCTTCCAAAGCCGCGGTAGAGCTGGCAAGGCTGGCCGAACCGCCTTCAGAAAGTTCATCTCCCAGAACGCTGTTTGCGCTGGCAACGTCGCAGATCTGAGCGGGCTGAGGATTCCCGATCGCTATCAGCCGGCCATAAATATCAACGGCTTTGCGCATGGTGGGGATCGCCTCTTGGGTTTGCGCATCTCCGAAGAGAATCTCACTGCGGGACTCCAGCGCGAAGGCCAGCGCCCGCAAAGCCTCGCGATCTTTGGGGCCTTCGCGCGTCAAAGGCACGGCCAGGGCAATCGCCTTATTGACGCTGACCAGCGCACCGGCCGCATCGCCCAGATTTTGGTCGTAATCATTGCCCTGAAGATTGGCCAGCCGCGTATAAGCATCCACCAGATCAAGCTGCCCCAGCCGGTCGCCCTCCGAGTCTTTAGCCATGCGGTCCAAGTGCTCAAGAACCCGCGTCACCAGCAGAGCCTGCGCGCCGGTCGAGCCGGGCAGTTCCTTGATCGCCTCATCCAGTTCAGAGAGCAGGCTGTTGCTCAGTTGCCGCAAGTCCGCCGAACGCGCCTCTGCCTTGCGCCGCTGCTCGGTGGCCACCTTGGCCTGCCACAGCACACCCAGCACGCCGGCAATCAGCGTCACCGCCAGCACGCCGGCAAAGAGCAGTCCCAAGCGGTGACGCCGCACAAATTTGCAAGCCCGATAGCGAACCGTTCCCTGCCGCGCACCCACTGGCAACCCATCCAGATAGGCGCGAATATCATTCGCCAACTGCTCGGCGGTCAGATAGCGGTCCTTGGCTTCTTTGCGCAGCGCCTTGTCCAGAATCGCCACCAGATCCGCGTCCAGCGCCTTGCCCGAGCCAACTGCTTTACTGGGCCGGCGCGGCTCCTCGGTGCAGATCACCCGCAGCATCTCGCCCGTGGTCAGCTCTGAAAACTCATAAGGATGCTCCCCGGTCAACAGAAGATACAGCAAAACTCCCAGCGAATAAGTATCACTGGCCGTGGTGATCGGATTGCCCATCACCTGCTCTGGACTGGCGTACAGCGGAGTGTAAGACTGATAGCCCTCGCGCGTCTCTTGGCTGCCCGGCGCGGTCTGCGACGGTGAAAGCATCTTGGCCGTTCCAAAGTCCAACAGTCGCGGCCTTCCGTCCTCCACCACCAGGATGTTATCCGGCTTCAGATCACGATGCACGATAAAGTTCTGATGGGCAAACTGCACCGCCTCCGAGACCCGAAGAAAAATCTCCAGCCGCTGCTCAATAGAGAGTTGATGCTCCTGGCAGTAGCGATGAATCGGCAGCCCGTCCACGTACTCCATCACCAGGTACAATTCACCTGCCCTGGTCACTCCGCCGTCCAGCAGCCGCGTAATGTAGGGATGGTTCAGACCTGCCAGAATCTGCCGCTCCTGGCGAAATCTCCCTTGAAAAACGGCCGTCGCCAGCGGCAGGTCAATCAACTTGATGGCCACCTTCTGTTCGAACTGACCATCGGCGCGATGCGCTAGATACACCGCACCCATGCCTCCGCGGCCCAGCAGCCGGTCCAGAAGATATGGACCAATCTGTCGCGATTCCTCTTGCGCCTCCCGGCCTGTCCCCGGATCCTGGCGGCGCTTGACGGCCTGCAGCTCTTCTTCCGCACTGGCTTCCAGTAGCTGCCGCACCTCGGCGGCCAACTCTGCGTCGCCCGCGCACCGGCTCGCAATCAGATCCGCGCGCCCCTCGGCCGAAGCCGCCAGTGCCTCGTGAAAGATCGCCTCAATGCGCAGAAAGCTTTCAGTCGTTTCGACCATGCGAGCGATAACCCCTGAAGGATACGAGCTTCAGCCCGTACAAATGCCTGTGGACCTTAAACAAGATTGCGGAAAGATGAGAAATTATGAATCAAATGGCGCTGCCATCCTCGCGGCTCTTCGGACGAATACGCCGAAAAAGCCAACTTTTGATGAACTTCAACTCGCGATCCACAGTGGACTTGGAGACCTGCATCAGCGCCGCTGTCTCTTCGGCCGTGCAACCCAGAAAGTAGCGCAACTCCACCAGTTGCACCTTCCCGGCATCCAGCGCGCCCAGCTCATCCAGTGCCCGATTCAGGTCCAGAAGTTCCGGACTGTCGATATTCACCCATGCCAGATCGTCGCTCAGAGGAACCCGATCATAGCCCCCGCCGCGCATCTGCGCCTGTGTCTCCCGCGCGTGATCGATCAGGATCATGCGCATCACCTTGGCCGCAAAGGTATAAAAGTGCCGTCGATCTTCCCACGCTGCTTTTTTCTGGTTCAACAGGCGGAGATAAAGCTCATGCACCAGCACCGTCGCCTGCAAGACATCTGGATTCCGCTCGCGGCGAATGTAGGACGCGGCCACCTCGCGCAGATGAGAGTAAACCAAAGGCATCAGCTCCTCAAAAGCCGATGGCTCTCCATCCCTCCACTTTGCCAACAGTAAGGTGATCTCTCCCTTGGATGGCTGCAATTCCGCCTCCGTGCGCGCGGCGCGACGCTCGCTCTCTCCGCTAAGTCTATCATTTCCCTTTTCTTTTCATCCCGGATTGAGCCCATGACGGAATCACTGACGCATTATTCGCCTGCTTCCCGCACTCTTTAATGAGCGAAGATAAGGAAAGCTCTGGATCGAAGATGTGAGATCTGTGGATTTTTCTCCACTTCCCAAGCCTTTCGATCTTCCCCGGCTCCAGAGAATGTTCCTTCTTCGCCAACAGTGTTACGCGGCTCCCCGGCCACCGGGCGCGCCTTGATCTTGTCAGGGCGCGCTTGATCCAAAAGGCGGGGTCGATTCGCAACGCTCAAACAATTCATGGAGAATTTCGTCTCCACAACGATCCGGCTCAGAAGGAGACTCCGATGTTCATCTCTCGCCTCAAAACCCTCAACCCGAAGCTCTCTGCCGCATGCGATATGCAAAAGCCGTTAATCGCCTGGACCAGCGATATGAGCGTACAGGTGAAACTGCTCGACAATGACCATAAAAAACTCCTGATCCTGCTCAGCGATCTGCACGATGGCGTAATCAACGGCTACCTCCGCCAGATTCTCGACATGATCTTTGATTGCCTTGTTCGCGCCACCCGCGCCCATTTTTCCCACGAAGAACAGTTCTTTACTGAAACTGCATTTCCCGGCGCGCTCAGCCACGAGCGCGAGCACGATCACATCATCGAGCGATTCAAAGTCTTGCAGGTGCGCCTCAGAAACTGTACGGATATCGCCAGCTCTCTCGACGTCATTCAGTTACTTAAAAACTGCCTCCTCAGGCATATTGAAATCTCTGACCAGCAGTATGTGGCTCATCTTAAGGAGAGAGAGTTGGGATCCTGCAAAGCCGTCAGTGGCGCTCTGACGGCCGCCCTGCTTGGCAGACAGCCCATGCCTCCCAGAATCATGCAGGGAGTCTGGTAATGGCCGAAGCCTTCCCTCGCCTTTCATTGGATTGGAACGATGGGCTGATAGGCAGGACTCAATAGCGTGCCTGCAAAGCGTGACGACATGAATGCACGACAGAGCCGGACTCCAAAGAAGACGCACGTTCCCGCAACTCAGCCGGCTCTGCTACGGAAGCGTTGCAAAGTGTATTCAAGACCGATGCGCACCTTCTCGTTGAACGGCAAAGACCATGCCTTCGCGCCCCCTCAGATTCAATGGGAAGCGCAGCACGAAATACAATTTGCCCTGTCCTTCAGAGATCTCCCGGCCTTGCCGGCAATCCTGCCGAAAGGGCCAGCCGGGATTCTGGCTCAATCCTTATTGAGCAGCTGCGCCCACTTCCAGCACGTGCAATTCTTTGCCGGGCTTGAAGCGCACAGCTTTGCCGGGAGTGATGCTCACTTCGGTCCCGGTGCGCGGGTTGCGACCGATCCCGGTCTTGCGGGCGCGCACGCTGAAAACGCCAAATCCACGCAATTCAATGCGCTCACCGGCCGTCAAGGCCTCTTTGAGGCCCTCGAAAACCGTATCCACGGCCGCCTCCGCCTTGGTGCGGGGCAGGCCCGTACGCTCAATCACATGATGGACGATGTCCTGCTTAATCAATGGAGTATCCTCACTGGCTCAACTATTTTGACTTTACTACGACCTGCCGCTTTGATACTACCCCATTTGGGGCAATTATGGAAAATTCCGGCAAAACCGCACTTCGCATTCCCCCTTCGTTTCTGAAATTGGCTTATCTCGGTGGTCGATCATACTCCGCCAACCACGTTCGAAAAATTTTTTATAGATCTGTTGATTGTGAAGAAAAAAAAACGTAAGATAGCCGGTAAAGTCACATTGAACTGGTTCGAGTTTTTGGGCACCGATGCCCTGCTCCGGAAGTGAAATGAATGGTACTGTCAAAGCCTAAAGTGTTTTGAAGTGGCGCCCCTATCTTCCGGGAGGAATGGCTTTCGCTGGCACTGGAGTTTGGCAAGAGTTTTTTTAAACCTGCTTTGCTGTATTGTTCGGAGAGTGCTTCATGCCCTTGATGCAAAATACTGAACCAATTCGTGTGGGTGTGCTGACGGATGAGCCGCTCCGTCTGGTGGGACTTCACAGTATCTTTGAAGGAGGTCCGGGCGAGGGTTATGCACCCATGACTCCCGTCATTGGGACAATTGACGAACTGCTGGCCGACTCGACATTGGAGTACATGGTCGTTGACCTGAGCACCTCCTCCAAGGGCCTCCGGTCCCTGGACGTCATCCGCGCCCAGCGTCCCAGGATGCGATTGATCGTGATCGGCCCTGAGAATGACGATCAGCTGGTGCTTGAATCCATCATGGCCGGCGCCCGTGCCTACCTTGATCTGAAAGCCAGCCCGCGGATTGTTCGCCAAGCGATCGAAGTCGTCGTCAGCGGCTCCATCTGGGCCTCACGGCGCTTACTCTCCATCTTGATTGACCGCTTGATGGGCGTCTCTGACACCAGCCTCACCAACGATCCGCCACCACTGACCGACCGGGAACGCCAGGTGCTCGATCTCATCCTTACCGCCCGTTCCAATCGAGAGATTGCCCGCGAACTCGGCATCGAGGAGCGCACCGTGCAGGCGCACGTCGGCCGGTTGATGAGAAAAACAGGCGCAGACAATCGAATCGACCTGCTCATGCGCGCCTCAAGCCCAGCTCTGCTCGAAGCCGCAGGCATAAAGGATCGCCGTTCGGATGAGCGACGTCAGGATGACCGCCGCAGGGATGATCGCCGCTATGGTGAACGGCGCCGTTATCTGGATATCCGTCCCTGACCCGTTACTTATCAGTAAACATGGCAGGTTACTTCAATCTACACGCTATCTGTAATCTTGTGGCTGTTGAGGAATTTCCGCAGAATGGATTTCAGAAACAACGCAGATCTGGGGAAAGGAGTTCCCAGGCTGCATGGCTACCATGAATCCTGGGAACTCCTCTTTTTTCAATATGGTCTGAGCCACTCTATATCGAGTACACTTCCGTTGTTCGTTGCCTGAAGCAAAATCCCCTGTCTATCCCCCGTCTCCAGTTTTATCTTTGGAAGGTTTTACCGCCCGCGGTCAATCCTCCATCCCTTCTCAGACACCACGCGTGTGGTTGGTCGGCTGCAAAAGCTGCCAAGGCTCTGGATTCATTCGACTTTGAAAGATTATCAACACGATGAACTTCTAGAGTGGAATCAGAATCGATGTGCCCTATGGGGTTCAGTGGAAGGTTGCCGCTCCCTGTTGGTCGCGACCACTTGAGTGTTCCGGCTCTGGGGATACCAAATCTGATTCCGCTATAATCGATGCCTAAAAAAGGGGAAGGAGTTTCCAAGCTGCAAGTGGACCATGCACCCTGAAAACTCCTGATAAGTACCACGCTTCTCATTTACATCAGATGCACCCTTTTCTCCTCCGGTTGCCCAAATTGCTTTTTATTTTTCTTTTTTCTGAAAAATTGAGCGAGAACTGTCTTCACGCATTCTTACTGCAAATGCAGACTTGGATGCTGTACCCTGTTAGGGGAACCTGAGGGTCTCATTCGGCGGAATACCGAACCCAGCTCCATCAACAGCTCAACGCCCGCACATTTGCCAACCGCGGATCGGAAAGGATCAGAATGATGAAGAAAACATTTGCTTTGCTCGCTCTCTGTTTCATGCTTTCCTCGGCGTCCTTCGCCGCTTCCACGCGCGAGACACTGCAAGCGCGCATCGATGCCGCCAAAATTGTTCTGGAAGAGATCATGACCACACAGGACAACAGCATCCCTATGGGAATCCTCCAACAGGCCACCTGTGTCGGGGTTGTGCCTGGATTGAAAAAGGGCGCCTTTGGATGGGGCGGCCAGTATGGGCAGGGCGTAGTCACCTGCCGCACCGGCCACGGCTGGAGCGCTCCAGTCTTCATTCGCATGGCCGGTGGCTCCTTCGGTTTCCAGATCGGCGCTCAATCGACGGACCTGATTCTGGTCGCGGTGAATGATCGCGGCTTTCAGGATCTATTGAAAAACAAATTCAAGATCGGCGGAGATGCCTCGGCCGCGGCTGGCCCCGTTGGGCGCAGCGGACAGGCCTCGACCGACTGGAAGCTGAGCGCTGAATTGCTCAGCTACTCACGCAACAAGGGGCTCTTTGCCGGCATCAGCTTGGATGGAACCAGCGTCAGCCAGAACTTCGAGGACACTGAGATCTACTTCGGTGGACCGCACAGCTTCGATGCCATCCTCAAAGGCGATATCCCTGTCCCCGATGGCGCAGTGTCGTTTGTCCGCACCGTCGCGCATTATTTCGTCGAGTCCAGAAATCACAAATAAGCGCGCATCGGGAATTTGTAACGCCGCCTTTATAGCGCCGACCTCCCGGTCGGCTGCGGCGTGGACCTGCAGGTCCACGCCGCACTCCACTTCACGCGAGAAATATGCTCGAATCGCTTGAACCCATCGCAAAGAGCTAAACTTGTACTTTGCCTCCTTCCATGCGGGAAAAACTTGAATTTTGGCTGGTACTGGCCGTGGCGCGCCCTCTGGGCTGGATCCCGCGTCGGCTGGCGCGTCTCATTGCTGCTCTGCTTGCCTCAAGTATTTACCGTTTGCAGGGCCGCTTGCGCCGTGTGGGCCAGCGCAATCTGGAGCTCGCTCTGCCCGAGCTTTCCGTTGATGAGCGAAACCGGATTCTTAGAGGCGTCTTCCGTCATCTCAGCTGGCAGTTGGTCGAGTTCTGCCGCATGAGCCGCTATACGCGCGAGAATATCCAAGGCTGGATTCGCCACCAGGGCCTCGATCACTATATGGTCGCCAAGGCTCGCGGCAAGGGCGTATTGATCGTCACCGGCCACATGGGTGCATGGGAGCTCTCCGGGTTTTTCCACTCACTGATGGGCTATACCATGACCGTGGTCGTCCGGCCGTTAGACAACAAGTTGCTGGACAAGTTTGTCAACGACAACCGCAGCAAGCATGGCAACCGGATGCTGCCCAAAAACGACTTTGCCCGCGGACTGCTCAACGCCATGCGTCAGGGCGAGACAGTGGCCATTTTGATGGACACCAATATGACCCCGCCGCAGGGCGTCTTCGTGGATTTCTTCGGCATCAAGGCCTGCACCGCCTCCGGCCTCGCCCGTATCGCCCTTAAAACCGGCGCGGCCGTGCTGCCCGCCTTCATGCTTTGGGAAGAGGCCGAGCAGAGCTACGTCCTGCACTTTGGCCCTGAGTTGGACTTCGAGCGCACTGAAGATGCCGAGGCCGACATCCTCGCCGCCACACAGGTATGCAACAGCGCCATCGAAAGCTGGATTCGCCGCTATCCCGACCAGTGGCTCTGGATACATCGCCGCTGGAAGACCCGGCCCGCCGGCGAAGCGGGATTGTATTCTTGATACAGGAGTTTCTTACAGAATTCCATTTGGATTGCGAAGATGCGTCAAGGCATAACCATAGTCGTGCCGCAAAAGCAGCGAAAAATGTCGGACTTTAGCCCCCGCGGGATGTTCTTTAACGGTAGTTTTTCTCTGCAATTTGGCGTAGCCTAAGAGCAGGAGTTGCGGCCATGGAAGTTGAACTCACATCCGATCAGCGAGCATTTGCGCGGCAAGCCGTGGAAACGGGACGGCTGCGCAGCGAAGACGAGGTTGTTGAGGAAGCTCTTGCTTTGTGGGAAGAGCGCGAGCGCCGCAGGTTCGAGTTTCGCGCCACGCTCGACGATGCCCGCGCATCGCTGGCGCGTGGCGAAGGACGCGTGATTACACCGGAATCGATGCGCGAGCTATCCGCTGAAGTGCGAGAACGTGGACGGGAGCGGCTCATCGCGGAATTGGCGCACGCAAGCTGATGACCCACCTGATTGCACCACAGGCCGAGGCTGATCTTGACGGCATTTGGCTCTATGTTGCCAGGGAATGCGGCAGTATGGATGTTGCTACTCGGTTGGTGGACTCCATTACCGATAGATTCTGTTTTCTGGCCAGATTTCCGTACGCAGGACGCTCTCGTGATCGGGATTTTGGAATTGGAATGCGCAGCTTTCCCGTCGGCGAATATGTGATTGTCTATTGCGTTGAAGGCGAGGATGTATTCATTCTCCGAGTGGTCCACGGCAAACGGGATTTTGATGCGCTCTGGGAATTGTGATCCGGCATCATCGCTCGCAAGAGCAGGAAGGGGTAAGATTGCAGGTGCGGACGTAAAGCTCAGTCGAATCTCAGGATTCAGAAGCGAGACTAGAGTACCAGACTAAAAGCACAAAAATAAATTGAGTGCCTGAATACGATGTCTACATCAAGGAGGTATTATGTCACCTGAAGAAAGGTTGTTGCGGTTGGCTAACTTTCGAGGATATGGCGATTATGATAAATCACGATTTTTATACATTGGAATTGAGGAAGGGTTAGCACTTACTGAGGGCAAGATTGATGAACACTTGGACGGTTCATCAATAGACATCCCTTGGTCTAAACCAGCACTGGGGTACCCCACAAATATTACTGAGAGAATGCAAGCGCTTCTTTCAATTGCACTTCTTAAAAATTTTGATAAACCATGTGAACCGGATGTATCTAAATATCTGCTTTCTGAAAAGAATGAGTTTTGTGCCAACATTTACCCCATTGGTGCAAAATCCCTGAAATATCAACCTCCTCAATACGAACACTTATTTGAAAAAAATAAACCAGATGCGCAATTCAACCTAGTTAAAGAGAGGAAAGTTATAATCAAAGAGATGATTCATGATTTTTTAATTAGTGAAGATGGCAAGGTTTTTATCTTTGGGAAAAATGCACATGATTTTCTAGATCGATATAATATATTGGATGAGTTGAAAATCCAGATTTCAGACGACCGAATTGAATTTAAAGGTAAAAGACCTTCTACAATAAGATATTCTACTGATTTGAAAGTATGGTTAACAGGCCATCCATCCTATAGTTGGTTTAATGGAGAAGCTATTGATGAAATCATCAAAAAGATTAACGAATAAACAAGTCTCAAGTGAAGAGAGGCATCGAAGGGAAACCAGCTTAAAGCAAGTACGCCAACTTCTCTTCGAGGCACAGGGCGATGACCTCGCGCACGCGCTTCATCAGAGTATCGAGGCTTTTCGCCTGCGTATGGCAGCCGCGAAGGGCTGGAACGGTGGCAACGAGATAGCCCTCTTCGTCTTGCTCAATCAGGACGGTGAATGTTCTTTGGGGCCTCATGCACCACCTCACGCTATTAATCTATCACAATCTGCAAGATTGCGGTTTTCCAACTCGGGTTTGCCTTGGCCTTGGGCACCTCGCCGGATTTCTGGCTGAAGATGCAAATGTAGCGCGATTTCTGGCTGGAACAGCAGCGGCCGACGCGCTTCAAATTGGAGCCGTTTCCACGCGAGATGGCTGCGGAAGCTCAGTAAGGCCTTCAGCCTTGCTATGATTTCTCTATGACCGCAGTGGAGATTCTCTTTCACACGACCGTGCCGCCTTCCGCTTCCGCCGCCGCCGCGCTGGCTAGTACGCGCGAGGTCTACGGCATTCGGCGGCTTGCCTTTGACCGCGCCGCCCAAACCCTGCGCGTCGAATACGACGCCACACGGCTCAGCGCCGCCGCCGTCGCCAAGCTGGTGCGTCAAGCCGGCATACAGATCGAAGCCGAAGTTCCCCTGATTGCGGCCTAGAAAGAAACAGGCGTGGACCAGGAGGTCCACGCGACAGCCGGCCAGGAGGCCGGCGCTACAGTTTATTCCCTGTGGGGCGCTTGCACAGGCTGGAGACTGAGTGGATCGGAGCGAAATGAGCAGCCCCCAAAAGCATCCCCTGCAAAAGATTCTCGAAAGCCGGATCGCCATTATCGATGGAGCGATGGGCACCACCATCCGCACCTACGGCATGACGGAAGCCGATATGCGCGGGGAGCGCTTCAAAAACTCCACCAAAGACCTGCTCAATAACGGCGACCTCTTCAGCCTGACGCAACCGAAGATGATCTGCGACATTCACCGCCGCTTTCTGGAGGCGGGGGCGGACATCATTGAGACCAACACCTTCGGCGCCACCAGCATCACCCAGAGCGAGTTTTTTGTCGATGATCCGCGCGAGCGCGGCGGTCGCAAAGACCCCGACTTCTACCAGAAGATCGTCGATGACAGCTTCCTCAACGGTCTGGCCTGGGAGATCAACGAGCAGTCCGCCCGCCAGTGCCGCGAGTGGGCCGACCGCGTGGCCAATGCGACCGGGCGGCAGCGATTTGTCGCCGGCGCGCTGGGGCCGCTGACCGTTTCGCTCTCCAACTCGCCCGACGCTGACGACGCCGGGTTTCGCGTGGTCACCTTCGACCAGGTGAAGGCCGCCTACGCCCAGCAGGCACGCGCCCTGATCGCCGGCGGCGTGGACCTGCTGCTGGTCGAGATCATCTTTGATTCGCTCAACGCCAAAGCCGCGCTCGTCGCCCTGCGCGAGGTCTTCGATGCGGACGGAAAAGAGCTGCCCGTCATGATCTCGGCAGCCGTGGGCCGCGGCGGCGAGACGATGATCTCCGCGCAGACCATTGAAGCCTTCTGGAACGCCGTCAAGCACGTCAAGCCGTTCTCGGTGGGCCTGAACTGCTCGCTCGGTCCCGACCTGATGTATCCCTTCCTCGCCGAACTGGCCGAGAAGGCGAACACGGCAATCTCCTGCTACCCAAACGCCGGCCTGCCCAACCCGCTCTCGCCCACCGGCTTTGATCTGCAACCGCCGGACATGGCGCGCCACCTGAGCAACTTCGCCAAAAACGGCCTGATCAACATCGCCGGCGGATGCTGCGGCAATACGCCGGAGCACATCGCCGCCATCGCTCAAGCCCTGCAGGCCCAGCCCCCGCGCAAGCTGTGGCCAGCGGGCGAGATTAAGCTGGGTGCCCCATCCATTCTGCGTACTTTGCAGAATGGGTGGGAAACCACAACACCCGAAGTAGCCCAAACTCCCGTCGAATCCCGCCCCCTCCGCCTCTCCGGCTCCCAGCCCTTCACCCAGCAGCCCGGCGTCTACATCCTGATCGGCGAGCGCACCAACGTCGCCGGTTCGCCCAAATTCGCCCGCCTCATCAAGGAAGGCAAATTCGAGGAGGCCGTCTCTGTCGCCCGCCAGCAGGTCGATAATGGCGCCAACATTCTGGATATTTGCATGGACGAGGGCATGATCGACGGCGTCGCCGCCATCACCCGCTACCTGCAACTGCTGGGCAGCGAGCCGGAGGTCGCCCGCGTTCCCTTCATGGTCGATTCCTCCAAGTGGGAGGTCATCGAGGCCGGCCTCAAGTGCCTGCAAGGCAAAGGCATCGTCAACTCCATCTCGCTCAAAGAGGGTGAGGATAAATTCCGCCAGCGCGCCGCCGCCGTCCTCAAATACGGTGCAGCCGTCGTCGTGATGGCCTTCGACGAGCAGGGCCAGGCCGCCACCTACGAAGACCGCATCCGCATCTGCCAGCGCGCTTACAACATTCTCATCGAGATCGGCTTCCCGCCTGAAGACATCATCTTCGACCCCAACGTGCTTACCGTCGCCACCGGCATGGAGGAGCACAATGATTACGCGCTAGACTTTATCCGCGCCACTCGCTGGATCAAGCAGAACCTGCCTCACGCCAAAGTCTCCGGCGGCGTCTCCAATATTTCCTTCAGCTTCCGCGGCAACAACAAAGTCCGCGAGGCCATGCACTCCGCCTTCCTCTATCACGCTATCCATGCGGGCATGGACATGGGCATCGTCAACGCCGGAATGTTGGAGGTTTATGAGGAGATTGATCCAGAGTTAAAGGCACTGGTCGAAGATGTGCTGCTCAATCGCCGCCCCGATGCCACCGAGCGATTGGTCGAATTCGGCGAAGCCCTCAAGGCCTCCGGCAGCGCCAACACCAGCGAAGAAACGAAGACCGAAGAGTGGCGCGCGGGCACCGTCGAAGAGCGTCTTACTCACGCCCTCGTCAAAGGCATCGACAGCTACATCGAGATCGACACCGAAGAAGCACGCCTCAAGTTAGGCCGCCCGCTTCTAGTCATTGAAGGTCCGCTGATGGCCGGCATGAGCGTCGTCGGCGACCTCTTCGGCGCGGGCAAAATGTTCCTTCCGCAGGTGGTCAAATCCGCTCGCGTCATGAAGAAGGCCGTCGCCCACCTCACCCCTTTCATGGAGGCCGAAAAAGCCGCCCTCGCCGCCGCCGGTCAGGTCGTCAAAGCGCAAGGCAAAATCCTCCTCGCCACCGTCAAAGGCGACGTCCACGACATCGGCAAAAACATCGTCGGCGTCGTCCTCGCCTGCAACAACTACGAGGTCATCGACCTCGGCGTTATGGTCAGTTGCGAAAAAATCCTCGAGCGCGCCCGCGCCGAAAACGCCGACCTCATCGGTCTCAGCGGCCTTATCACTCCCTCGCTCGACGAGATGATCCACGTCGCCCGCGAACTGGAACGCCAGGGCTTCCGCCTGCCTCTGCTCATCGGCGGAGCCACCACCAGCCGCGCCCACACCGCCATCAAGATCGCCCCGCATTACAGCCAGCCGGTGGTCCACGTCCTCGACGCCAGCCGCGCCGTCCCCGTCACCACCAGCCTCCTCAGTGAGGACGGCAAAGCAGCCTTTGTCGCCGAGCACTGCGCCGCTTACGAAGCCCTCCGTCAGGCCCACGCGGCCCCGCGCCCCAAGCTTCTCTCGCTCGATGAAGCCCGCAAACGCCGCACGCCCATTGACTGGCGCGCCGAAGACATTCCTCAGCCGGCCTTCACCGGCCTCCGCGTGCTCAACGACTTCCCGCTCGCCGAACTGCGCCCCTTCATCGACTGGACCCCGTTCTTTCACACCTGGGGACTGAAAGGCGTCTATCCGCGCATCCTCCAGGAAGGCGAACAAGGCAAAGAGGCCGCCAAGCTCTTCGCCGATGCACAAATCCTGCTCGATCAAATCATCGCCCAAAAGCAGCTCACCGCCCGCGGCGTGTATGGCTTCTTCCCCGCCGCGGCCGTCGGCGACGACGCTGATCTCTATACCGACGAAAGCCGCGCAACCGTCCTCGAGCGCCTCCACTTCCTCCGCCAGCAGAATGAAGGCAGCCAGCCCAACCGCTCGCTCTCGGACTTCATCGCGCCCCACGAGACCAACCTGCCCGATCACATCGGTGCCTTTGCCGTCACAGCTGGCCACGAACTCAAGCAGCTCTGCGACAGCTTCCGCGCCCAGAACGACGACTACAGCGCCATTCTCGCCGAAGCTCTCGCCGACCGCCTCGCCGAAGCCTTCGCCGAATGCCTCCATAAGCGCGTCCGCGACGAATGGGGCTATGGGCGCGAGGAATCTCTTACTATCGACGAAATCATCCACGAAAAATATCGCGGCATCCGTCCCGCTCCCGGCTACCCCGCTTGCCCCGATCACACTGAAAAAGCCCAGCTCTGGCGTCTGCTCAACGTCGAAGCCAACACCGGTATCAAGATCACCGAATCGTATGCCATGTGGCCTGGCTCCAGCGTCAGCGGCCTTTATTTCGCTCATCCCGAAGCACGCTACTTCTCCCTCGGCAAAATCGACCGCGACCAGATCGCCGACTACGCCCAACGCAAAGGCATCAGCGTCGCCGAAGCCGAGCGCTGGCTCAGTCCCAACCTCAACTACGATCCCGCGTAACTGTAGCCCGCAGAACCAACTGGAGCGCCGGCCTCCCGGCCTGCTGTGGCGCGGACGTCCTCGTCCGCGCCGCCAACTCGCTAACTTGCGATCTCCGCGAAGCGGAGGCGAATTCGCTGAATCGCCTCCCAACCAGCTCGACTGGTCCCCGCGCCAGCCAACTCCTGAACCGGCGGGAGGCCTTGGTCTTATAGAGCGTTTCATCAAGTTGAAGGTACCCCCGGTCGCTTTTGGGGACCGGGGAGGATGATTTGAATTGCCGCCGGGCAGCCCATCTCCGACCATCAGAAAATGCTTGTGTGCCCCAGGTCCCGCATTTGGCACTTGGGAATCAACAAACCTCATGCGAGCGAATAGCGAGCAGATGGCCCCACCGCAGGTGCCAAAAGCCGTACTATGAATGGGGAAGCAACATCTCATCAGGAGCGCCCCATGGCCTGCGACGACTTGCGCGATTGGATCAAGACACTGGAAAAGGCCGGCGAACTCCGGCGGATCGGCGAAGAAGTTTCGCCGGAGCTGGAGATCACCGAGATCACCGATCGTGTTTCCAAAGCCGGCGGTCCTGCGCTGCTCTTTGAAAATGTAAAAGGGCATCCAGGCCACAAAGTCTTCATCAATCAGTTCGGCAGCGAGCGGCGTATGGCCATGGCGCTCGGCGTAAATCGGCTGGACGAGGTCGCCGAGCGCATTACCGGCCTTCTGAATCTGAAGGCCCCTGAAGGCTTTCTCGACAAGCTCAAGATGCTGCCGCAACTCGGCGCGCTCACGAGCGCCTTTCCCAAAACCGTCAGCGCCAAGGACGCTCCCTGCAAGGAAGTGATTCTGCGCGAGGGCTTTGACCTGAACCAGTTTCCGATTCTCAAGTGCTGGCCGCACGACGGCGGGCGCTTCATTACGCTGCCTTGCGTGCACACCAAAGACCCGCGATCGGGCAAGCGCAACATCGGAATGTATCGTATGCAGGTCTACGACGGCCAGACCACCGGAATGCACTGGCAACGGCAAAAGGTCGCTGCCGAGCACTATCGCAACGCTCTGCGTGCCGAAGCTGCAAAACACTCCACCGAAGAGCCGCTCCAAGCAATGGTTGCGGCCATGGCCGAGTCAGCGGGCGGCGCGGTAGCCATTCCCGACGGCCCGATTGGCGGCCTGCCGCAAGTCGCGCTCGGCAACCTGACCGGCTCGCGCCTGGAGGTTGCCGTGGCCATCGGAACCGATCCGGCCACCACCTTCGTCGCCATCGTTCCCGCGCCGCCGGAGGTCGAGGAGTTTCTGATCGCCGGCTTCCTGCGCGGCAAGCCGGTCGAGATTGTGCAGTGCGAGACCGTCGATCTGCAAGTCCCCGCCCAAGCCGAGATCATCCTCGAAGGCTACGTCGAGCTAGGCGAGCTGCGCACCGAAGGCCCTTTCGGCGACCACACCGGATTCTACACGATGACCGACCAGTACCCGGTCTTCCATCTCACATGCATCACCCACCGCAAGAATCCCATCTACGCCGCCACCATTGTCGGCAAGCCGCCCATGGAAGACGCCTGGATGGGCAAGGCCGTCGAGCGCATCTTTCTGCCCGCGATGAAGATGCAGATTCCCGAAATTGTTGACATCAATCTGCCGGTCGAAGGCGTCTTTCACAACCTGATGCTGGTCTCCATCCGCAAGAGCTATCCCGGCCAGGCGCGCAAGGTGATGAGCGCCATCTGGTCGCTGGGCCAGGCCATGTTCACCAAAATTATTGTCGTGGTGGACGAAGACTGCGACGTGCAGAATATCGGCGAAGTGACGCTGCGCGTGGCCAATAACATCGACCCCGAGCGCGACATCCAATTCACCCTCGGCCCGGTCGATTCGCTGGACCACGCCAGCCGCCTGCCGAATTACGGCTCCAAGATGGGCATCGATGCCACAAGAAAATGGAAGGCCGAAGGCTTCACCCGCCCTTGGCCGGCAATGATCGAGATGGACCGCGCCACCAAAGCCAGAATCGATTCCCTCTGGTCCAAGTTAGCCCTGTGATGCGGGCAGGCAATACACTGGAAGAGACACTCTTTGATCTCTGGAGCGACATTGAATATTCTCTTCATCGGCGACATCTTTGGCAGCGCGGGACGCCGCATTGTGCGCGAGCACATTGGCCACTTGCGTGAGGCGCACAACATTGAGCTGGCCGTCGTTAACGCCGAGAACGCCGCCGGTGGCTTCGGGATTACGCCTTCGCTGGCCGAGGAGCTTTTTGATCTGGGCGCGGATGTTCTGACCACCGGCAACCACGTCTGGGACAAGCGCGAACTGATCGACACCATGAACGCCGCGCCCACTGAGAGCCACGCGCGTG
>Ga0181529_10002547_pt1 | contig 21696 bp, 16 predicted proteins | sample PEATcosm2014_Bin_36_FD_119763 | JGI IMG/M metagenome (GOLD analysis project Ga0181529, IMG submission 119763) | Peatland microbial communities from MTU Mesocosm Facility, Houghton, MI, USA - PEATcosm2014_Bin10_30_metaG | ecosystem: Environmental > Terrestrial > Soil > Wetlands > Peat | place... | reverse complement strand
CCTGGCGGTACCGGCCTGCCCTGAACTGTACAATCGAGGAGTGACCGACGTTGCCCTGCTCGAACACATTAACCGCCTGCCGCATGCCCGTGCTAACTTTAAGCAACTTGTGCGGGAGCTGGGGACCAAGGGCGAAGGGCGCACCGCACTGGAGACCGCGCTCGCCCGTCTCACCGCCCGCGGCGATCTCATCGAGCTGCGCTCCGGCCACTACACGGCCACCGCGCGCAGCCGTGAATTCGCCGTCGGCCGTGTGAACATGCACCGCGACGGCTACGGCTTCCTGATTTCCGACCGTCCCATCGAAGGCATCCAGGGCGATATCTTCCTACCGCCGGAAACGGCTGAGAAAGCCATGCACGGCGACCGCGTGGTGGTCCGCATCGCGCGCATCGAAGCCAACGGCCGCGCCGATGGCGAGATCGTCAAGGTCTTGCAGCGCGCGCACCTGACCGTGGTCGGCGAATTCCGCTTTGGCAAACGCGGGCAGTTTGTGGTGCCGCACGACGACCGCATCCGCCAGTGGATCGAAATTCCGGAAGGCATGGAGATTCCGCCGGCCGGCGCCATCATAGACCGCATCGGCGTCACCCCGCGCCAGGTGAGATCACCGGAGGAACTGGCCGGCCTGATCGTCAACGTGGAACTGCTCGAATACGCCGAGCGCGGAGAGCATCCGGTGGGCCGCGTGGTCGAGATCCTCGGCTCGCCGGACGATTTCGGCGTCGATGTCGAGATCGTCATCCGCCAGCATCACCTGCCGCACCGCTTTCCGCCGGAAGTGGTGGAGCAGGCGCGCACCATTCCAGACTCGATCGCCGCCGCCGAACTCGGGGCGCGCCGCGATTTCCGTGGGTTGGATATCGTTACCATTGACGGCGAAACCGCGCGCGATTTCGACGATGCGGTCTGGGTGGAGCGCCTCGCGAACGGCAACTATGCCTTGCAAGTCCACATCGCCGACGTGAGCCACTACGTGCGCCCCGGCACGCCGATCGACATCGAAGCCCGCCTGCGCGGCACCAGCGTCTACTTCCCCGACCGCGCGGTTCCTATGCTGCCGTTCGAGCTTTCGACCGACATCTGCTCGCTGCGCCCGCAGGTGGACCGGCTGGTTCTTTCGGCGCTGCTCGAGATCGACGCCCGCGGAGAAACCGTGGCGCAGGAGTTTACCGTCGGTGTGATCCGCAGCGCCGAGCGGATGACTTACACCGACGTCCATCTTTTGCTCGAAGGCGATGCCGCCAAGCGCGAGCGCTATCAGCCGCTGGTCGAGCGCTTCGAGCTGATGCGGGAGCTGGCGCTGCTGCTGAATCGCAAGCGGGTGCGCCGCGGCTCGATCGATTTCGACATGCCCGAGCCGAGCATCGAGTTCGACGAATGGGGCGCCATGATTGGCGTCAGCCGCGCCGCGCGCAACATCGCCCACCGCATCATCGAAGAGTTCATGCTGGCCGCGAACGAAGCCGTGGCCTCGCACCTGGAAACCGCCGTCCCGGCGAGCATCTATCGCATTCACGAAAAGCCCGACCCCAAGCGCGTGATGGATTTCGAGGAAGTGGCCGCGCACTTCGGCTATTCGCTCGGCGTGGGAGCGATTCCCGTGCGGCGGTTCGGCATTACCGACCGCCATCGCGATGGCAGCAAGCGGCGGCACGACATCGAGCTGGCCGCGCCCGAGCTGAAGATCTCGTCGCGCCAATACCAGAAGCTGGTGGCGAAGATCGAAGGCAAGCCCGAGGAGCGCATCCTCAGTTACCTGATGCTGCGGTCGCTCAAACAGGCGCGCTACGCGACCAACAACGTGGGCCACTTCGCGCTGGCCGCCGATACTTACACGCACTTCACGTCACCCATCCGCCGCTATCCGGACCTGGTGGTACACCGCTTGCTGCGCGCCGCGCTGACCGGCGCGGAGACGCCGCCCGAGCCGGAACTGAGTGCCATCGCCGGCGAGTGCTCGCACACCGAACGGCGCGCCGCCGAAGCCGAGCGCGAACTGGTGGAGTGGAAGAAGGTGCGCTTCATGGCGGACCGCGTGGGCGAGGACTTCGACGCGCTCGTCATCAGCACCGCCAAGTACGGGATATTCGTCGAGCTGACCGAGCTGTTCATCGAAGGCCTGGTGCCGATCGACACCCTCCCCGGCGACGAATATGCCTACCGCGAAAATGTGCGCAAGGTAGTCGGCAAACGCACCCGCCGCGAGTTCTCCATCGGCGACCGCGTCCGCGTAGTCCTGGTCCGCATCGACGCCAACGAGCGCAAGCTGCAGTTCTCCGTGTTCGAAGATCCGAAGCCCCGGCGGCGAAAGGGGCGATAGACGTTCGTGGCGCAGGCTGTCCAGCAGCCCCGCGGCTACTTACTGGGCGATTTTCCACTCACCCTTGGCTAAGACGACCCGGAGACTCTGCTTGGGCTCCGAGCCCGCCTTGCCATCCCCGAAATCGATCACGGCGGAATCGCCGCGGACGGTCACCTTGTTCAGTTTGAGGGCGGCGGCTTCGGCGGCCATACTCGCAAACATGTTGAGCGCCTCTGCCTGGTTGCTCTTGAACAGCTCCGCCATCGACTCGCGGGACTGCGGATCCACGCTGTTGATGATGGCGTCGCGGTCTTTCTTCCGGCAGGCATCCAGAAACGCCAGCACGGCTTTGTATTGCGGACTGTTCTGCGCCGGCGCTCCGGAGAGCACCCCGCTCACGGCGGCGGGGCGGACCACGGCGGCGTGGAACTCGGCTTCGACGCGCCAGGCGCCGGTTTCATCGTGGGCGCCCTTCATCGGCGCTGTCATCGACAGCTTGCCGGCCACCTGGTCGCCGATCGGCCCGGCCGGTGCGAATCGCAAGCTACTCAACTCCGGAGACGAAACGCTCTCCGAATAGAATTCGGCGCCTTGGCGCGTCAACAGTTGGCCGCCGCTCCAGACGCCGGTAGCCGGATCGATGGACAGGACTACGCCGTGGAGCGTGCCGCCGCGCGCCTGTTTGTCGGCCCAGTAGAGCCAGTCGTCGGAAGCCTTGCGCAGATCGTCGGGCACCGGCAGGTCCGACAGGAGAACCTTAAGCTCCTCCTTGTTGCCGTGGGCCATTTCGTTCTGTTCCACAACCCCGAAGGCGTATTTCAGAGCGAAGCGCTCCGCGCCCACCTGAAGCGTGCCGGAAGCGCTGTCTGTTGCGCCGTTGGCAACCGAGACACCCAGCAATAAACTGAGGGTGGCGAATCCGACGCAAATCAATCCCCAGGAACCCGGCATCTTGCTTGTCTCCAATCTGAAAGAGCTCCGCGACGTTACCGGACAGAATGATAGCAGGAATCGCCCGAAGAAAGAGCCTTGCGGCCCTTTCCATCAGCCCGACTGTGTGCGGGATGCCTACTTTATGTACTTCACAGCCAGCACGGCGTTTCCGGGCTGATTATAGAGCAGTTCGTCGACCAGGCTGCGCGACATGAGGATGCCAAAACCGCCGGCGCGCTGGCCCTGCTCTTCGCGGTATTCGATGTGCTTAATGGGCGAGCCGTCGGGGTTGGAGATGGCGGCGTGCGGCAGGGCCTGGAGCGAGAAGCCCTTGCCCGGATCGGCGATGTGCGTCATCACCGCGCGTGAGGTGCGCAGCAGCGAGGCCCTCACCCGCTTGTGCGCGTCGGACTTGCCGCCATGTTCGATGGCATTGATCAGCAGCTCGCGGAAGGCAATGGCGATATCCTCGGCCGTTTGCGGGTCCAGATCCGCCAGCAGTTCGCGGACAAACTGCGTGGTGCGCTCGGCGGCTTCGAGTTTGCAGCGCACTTCGAGGGTAATCCACTCCGGTCGGGCGGAAGCCACCCGGATATCGTCGCGCCAGGCCGTGGCGTCGAGCGCCAGTTGCACCATGTCGGCCAGCGGGCCGGTGGGAATCGGCTTGTGAAAGTATGCGTAGGCGCGTTGGCGAATGGCTGCCAGCGCCCCGGCCGGATCGCAGTTACCGGCCAGGATCACCTTGGCCTCGGAGCGGATGGAGCGCATGCGGCGCAGCAGCTTCAGCCCTTCGTCGCCATTCCGGCCCTGCCCTGCCAGCACCAGGTCGCACTCGGAATGCCGCAGCGCCTCCAGCGCTTCTTGCCGGTCGTAAGCGTCTTGAATGGAGCGTCCTTCGCGCTTCAGCACTGGGGCCAGCAGTTCATGGAGGGCGGGATCGGCATCGTAGACCAGTAACCGGCTTGGGTTCACAGCATCTCTCACCTTCACTTTAGCCGAGGAACTTCCCGGCTTGGAACTCCTATCGGCATTTTATGAGCGGGAATATACAGGTAACCTGGGACTCGCTTGCCGCATCTCATCTGGTGATGGAAAAGTTCGAGCCTGCCCGAAGTGTGTCTCACGCCGGCAGCGCCGTCTTGCGCACCGGCGGTTGGTTCGCTATTTGGCTGCTCGCGGCCGGCGCCGCGAGTGCGCAAGTATACCCGCCCGGCGGCTATCCAGGCGGAGGTTACCCGCCTGGCGGAAACTATCCCAGCGGCCCCAGCGTTCCACTCGGCCGCAGCAAGACCAATCCCAACAGCTCCACCAAGGGCCAGCCCATGCCCAGCTTTCGCGGCAAGCTGCGGCAGATGGACAACAAGACCATTACCATCGCGCTCGACGACGACCGCCAGGTGGACTTCAAGCGCAACGACAAGACCAAGTTCTTCAGGAACGGGGAAGAAGTCAAGAACCCGCAGTTCGCGGTTGGTGACCAGTTGTCGGTGGAGGGCCCGCAAGATGAGAAGGGCTACCTGATCGCCGTGAATGTCTACTGGGAGAGAGCCGCGGGCGCCCACACTGCGGCGACGAACGACAAAGATGGCGGCGCGGTCGACACCTGGAAGGACAATCCGAAGGATGCCGCGCCAGCCAACTCGGAGGCGGCTGCGCCGGTTACCCACGTCACGCCGCCGCCGACCAAGCCGGATGCCGACGATCCTGGCCCGCCCGTTTTGCACCGCGGCAAGCCCACCGACGCGGCGCGGGAACACGCTGCCGAGCCGCCGGCGCAAACCGGGACGGCCGGCAACGCGCCGCCGGTTGCCGGGCCGCCGGTTGCCGCCCCGCAAACCGGGACGGCCGAGGCCGCGGTGACGCCTCCCGCCCCGGTTTACCGGGATGCGGACGAAGCGCCCGTTCCGGAGGCGCGGCCCCAGCGCAGCGACGACCTGATCCGCAGGGCCGCCGGGGCGGCGTTCGATTTCACCGAGGGCTTGCCCAATTACGTGTGCCAGGAGCAGATCGCGCGTTACACCAGCGACACCAGGCCGGCGAATTGGCAGTCCGTCGACCTGGTTTCGGCCAACGTGATCTATGAGAACGGGAAAGAGGACTACCGCAATATCAAGGTGAATAACAAACCGCGCAAAGACTTTGCGGATACCGACGGCTCGTGGTCCACGGGCGAATTCGGCACCCTGTTGGTCGACCTGTTCTCGCCGTCCACCGACGCCCAATTCCGCTTCCGACAGACCGAGCGCATCGCCGGCGTCAACGCGAAGGTCTACGATTACACCGTGGACCACCCGCACTCGCACTGGAACGTGGTCGTATCGGCGCAACGCTACATGCCGGCATACAAGGGAGCGGTGTGGATCGACCCGCAGACCGCGCGCGTGCTGCGTATCGAGGAGCGGGCGTACGGTTTTCCCGCGGACTTTCCCTCCGATCATGTGGAATCCGCCACCGACTACGAGTACGTCCAACTGGGCGATGCCAGAAAGTACCTGCTGCCCGTTCACTCGGAGACTCTGATGTGCCAGCGCGGCTCCGACATATGCAGCCGCAATACCATCGATTTCCGCAACTATCACAAATACGCGGGAGAATCCACCATCACGTTCGGCGATCCGGGCAAGCAATAGAGCACGCATCGGCGGCCACGTTGACCGCTCCCTACGGTCGCGGCTCTGAACGCCTATCGGAGCCGTGACCGGAGGGAGCGGTGCTGCTGGCCGAGCTGGCGCCTCCCGATCAGGCGGCCGGCTCGACCACGGCCGACATGGAGCACTGCGAGCGCGGCAGGCGCGCATCCGGGCCGTAGGAGAGGATCTGGTCGCGGGCGAATTCGGCTTCCGGCAATTCGCAGGTGATCAGCACGGTCCGGCCCATGCGGTCCACTTCCTCGGCGTGACGGTAAGCTTCATCCAAGGTGAAGATGAAAATCTTTTGCAACATCTCGATGATGTAATCGCAGGTGTGGTCGTTGTCGTCGAGCAGAACGACGCGATAGAGCGGAACCAGACGGCGCTGTTCGCCAATCTCGGTGTCGGGGGAAGTGGATGGCTTCGCCATGGCGCGGCCGCCAGATCCCAGTATGCGACATCCCGCCGCCCGGCGACAACGGGCGAGTCCGCACCCAGAAAGGCAACATGCCAACCGCTCCAGCCGGTTGCGATATGATGCTGTCTTGACCCGCAAAACCCTCATCCCCGTCGGGCTGGCGCTGTTCATCTTCCAGGCCCGGACGGCGGAGAAATTCTCGCTAACGGTCGACAACATCATGCGCGGCCCGGCGCTGGTAGGTTACGAACCGGCGCAGATCCGCTGGTCGTACGACAGTCAGCGCGTCTTCTTCCAGTGGAAGCAGGCCAGCGACAAACCGTCGGCGCCGCTCGATACTTATGTGGTGGGGCGCGACGGATCGCCTCCGCGCAAGCTCAGCGATGCGGAAGCAAAACAGGCGCCGCCGGTCTATGGTGATGTTTCGCACGACCAGCGGCTCACGGTTTTTTCCCGCGACGGCGACTTGTTCCTCTATGACTCGACCAACGGCCAGGTCCGCCAGATCACCGACACCACCGAAGCCGAGACCGACCCGCATTTCCTGCCCGACGGTAAACGAATTTGCTTCACGCGCGGCGGCAACCTGTACGTCATGTCGCTCGACACCGGCTACCTGGAGCAGATGACCGACATTCGCGCCGCCGGCGCGCCCCAGCCGGCTGCGCCAATGGGCCTCGGAGGTGGACGGGGTGGACGCGGTGGGCGCGGCGGCGCTGCGCCGCCCGAAGCCTCCGCCGACCAAAAGCCCGCCAGCGCCAGCCAGGAGAGCCTGAAGAAGGAGCAGAAGGAACTCTTCGAAACGGTCCGCGAGCGCGCGGCGCGGCGCGAGGAAGCCGAGGCCAAACGCAAACAGGAACACCCGCGCAAGCCATTCACGCTCGAGGCGCGCCAGTCGGTGGCGGAATTGCAGCTTTCGCCCGACCGGAAATACGCGATCGTCTCCGTGGTGGATGCCTCCGGCGCCAGGAATACCACGGTTCCCAACTGGATCACCGACAGCGCTTATACCGAAGACTCGAGCGGCCGCCCCAACGTGGGCGACACGCAAGGACGCACGCGCCTGGCGGTCTTCGATACCGCGTCGGGCGAGATGAAATGGGTGGATCACGGCCAGAAGGCCGCGCCCGCCGCGTCGCCCGCGCCGCCGGCTCCTAACGCGGAACAGGGAGGGCGCGGCACCGGGGCGCCGGAGCGCGAGGTCGAACTTGCCATGCCGGTCTGGAGCGAGGACGGCTCCAAGGCCGCGCTGCTGGGCCGCTCCGCCGACAACAAAGACCGCTGGATCTTCGCCCTGGATCCCGCCACCGGTAAGACGCGGGTGCTGGCGCACGACCATGACGACGCCTGGATCGGCAGCATCGGCGCATTCACGCTGGGTTGGATGAGGAACGGCCGCGAAGTCTACTTCCAATCCGAGCGCACAGGCTATTCGCACCTTTACGCGGTGGCTTGGGATGGCGGCGAGCCGCGCGCTTTGACGTCGGGCCATTGGGAAGTGCTGGCCGTGCGCCAGTCGCGCGACAAATCGCATTTCTATATCACCGCGAGCAAGGATTCGCCGTACGAGAATCATCTTTACGAGATGAGTGGCGAAGGGGGCGATCTCACCCGGCTCACCGGCCGGCCTGGCAAGCACACCACCACGATTTCGCCCGATGAGCGCTGGATCGCCGATGTCTACTCTTACACCAACCAGCCGCCCGATCTTTACGTGCAGGAGAACCGGCCGGGCGCCGAACCGCAGCGCGTCACCACATCGCCGGCGCCCGATTTCGCCGCGTATCCGTGGCTCGACGTGCCGATTATCACTTTCACCGCGCGCGACGGCGTCGAGGTGCCGGCGCGCCTGTTCAAACCGGCGCATTTTCGCAAGGGCGGTCCCGGCGTGGTGTTCGTGCACGGCGCCGGATACTTGCAGAACGTGGACCGCTGGTGGAGCGCCAATTATTACCGCGAGTACCTGTTCGACCACCTGCTGATGGAGCGCGGTTTCATCGTCATCGACGTCGATTACCGCGGCTCGGCCGGTTACGGCCGCGAATGGCGCGCCGCGGTCTACGAGCATATGGGCGGCAAGGACCTGGACGACATCACCGACGCCGCCCGATACCTGGTGGCGCGGCACGGTGCCAACCCCGCCAGAATCGGCCTCTGGGGCGGCAGCTATGGCGGCTTCCTCACCCTGATGGCGATGTTCACCGAGGGCGATACCTTCGCCGCCGGCGCGGCACTGCGGCCGGTCTCCGATTGGGCGCTCTACAATCAGGCCTACACCTCGGACATCCTGAACCTGCCGCAAAGCGACGCGCAAGCTTACCGGCGCTCTTCACCCATCTTCTTCGCCGAGGGCCTCAAGGGCGCGCTGCTCATCTGTCACGGCATGGTGGATTCGAACGTTGAGTTTAACGATACCGTGCGTCTGGTCCAGCGGCTCATCGAACTGCGAAAAGAGAACTGGCAACTCGCCGTCTACCCGGTCGAGAATCATACCTTCACCGAGCCGAGCAGTTGGGCCGACGAGTATAAGCGCATCCTGGCGCTGTTTGAGCGAACTTTGGGCGGTGGATGAGGATCGATTCGCCGGTTTAAGTAAACGTTTCCGCACCCCGGCTATAGGGGTTCATAACGGTGACTCAGTTCATATCTGATGTTATGGGGGTTCTATATCGGAACTTAGTCTTGTTTGTACCCCCCCGTACGGCTAGCCTATGAATGCACCCTCTCACGCGTCGAGATGGGCTTTCTGATAACCGGCTCGACCGCACATCACTGGCCGAGCCGGGAATTTTTCCACACTTTCCGGCGCGGCTCACCTATTTTTTGCAGATCGCAGTCAAGAACCGGCCGTCGGGCGATAAGTGTACCCGCACCAGATCCAGCCCGCCGTGTTCGGTGAGCAGCCAGCGGAAGGCTTCCGGAGTGTAAGCATACTGGAAGTTGAGCCCGATGCGCTCGCCACGCTGTAGTGCGACGTCCTGGCTCACCACGGTGGCCGAAAGGTCGGTTTCGGCGCGGAAATAGCGCGTGATCAGGTGCAGTCCTTCGTGGCGCTCGTCGTGTTTCTGGTTGAATCGAAGCTCGCCGTTGGCCTGCTGGATTCCCACGCTTTCGAGCACCGCCCAAAGGAAGTTGCGCACCGCGGGCCGTGTGTTCCGCTCCATGGTCTGCTCCGCGTGGTGGATCTCGCCGTCGATGATCAACCGGTCGCCTGGCTTCATGCACTGCGCCAGGTAGCGGATCTCGGCCAGCGGATCGAGGGAACTGACGGTGTTGCCGGAGAGCACGAACAGGCGGGGCGGATCGGCGGCGTCGGCGGCGTACACCAGGTGCACGGGGCTGGAAATATCGGCCTTGATGCAGGTGGTTTCGATGTCGTTGTCCTCGGCCTTGGCCGATGCAAGCTCCAGCAGACCCTGGCTCGAGTCCACCGGGAAGTAGAGGCATTCGGAGCCGGAATCCTTCAAAGCCCCCAGCAGCAGCGCGTCGCGCGCGCCATCGCCGGCGCCGAAGCTGATGACGGGCACGCGCCCGTGGAAATGCGAGGCGAGTTCGAAGGCGCTCGATCCCAGCTCCTTCCAGGTCGCCGACAGGCCACCGTAAAGTTCCGGGTCGGCCGCCAGCGCGGTCCAATCCGCCGCCGAGCGCGGGAACCAGTAGAAGAATTTCTCGGGCAGATCGCGCGCTTCGAAAGCGTCGGTGAACTCCTGCGCGAGGTCGGCTTCGGTGAGAACCACTTCGACTTTCATTTAGAACCCCATGATCTGCATTCCCGAATCGACGAACAGTACGTTGCCGGTGACGCCGCGCCCCAGCGCGCTGGCCAGAAACACGGCCGCGTCGGCCACTTCCGCCGGATCCGTATTGCGCCGCAGCGGGTTGCGCGCGGCGGCGTCCAGAATGCCGGAAAATCCTTTGATGCCCCGCGCCGAGGCCGTCTTCACCGGCCCGGCCGAAATGGCGTTCACGCGAATGTTGCGCTCACCCAATTCGCTCGCCAGATATCGCATAGCAGCTTCCAGCGACGCCTTGGCCACGCCCATTACATTGTAGTTCGGCACAACCCGCTGCGAACCGAGGTAAGTAAGCGTGGAGATCGAGCCGCCCTCGGCCATCGCCGGCATCACCGCCCGCGCCAGCGCCACCAGCGAATAGGCGCTCACGTCCTGCGCCAGCAGGAAGCCCGCCCGGCTGGTTTCGAAGAACGGCCGCATCAGGTCCTCGGGATTGGCGAAGGCCAGGCTGTGCACCGCCGCGTGGAGTGGCCGCTGCAAGGCGGCGAGCGCATCCGTGAGCGCCGCCAACTCCTCGTCCTTGGTGACGTCGCAAGGTTGAATCAGCGCCACGTTGAGATCCGGCGCCAGTTCGTCGATCTTCGCCTTCTGCCGCTCGCCAAGATAGGTGAGCACCAGCGTGGCCCCTTCGCGCGCAAATGCCTGCGCGATCGAGTAAGCCAGGCTCCATCTGTTGGCGATTCCGGTGACGAGGGCAAGCTTGCCCTCCAGCAATCTGGACATGAACTACCCAGTGTATCGGAGACCAAGGCGCCGCGTGAAGCCGCTGCATTTACCCGGGACTCTCGATCCCCCAAGCCGGTTATCTCAGGACGGGCCCTTGTCGCCCGGAAGAAACAGCAGGAGTCTCACGCCGGAAACGTCAGTTGCAGCAGCGGCGCGAAATCTTCTCGCTGCCAGGACGCGGGTGGCTTCCTCCAGGCTGGAAGCCAGCGTGTACCGGTTCTGGATGATCACCGCCGGCCCGGTCGCGTCGCTCTCATTGCAGAAACGGCCGCTCAAGCCGGGCTCGAAAAGCTGGTACATCTCCTTCGGTTCGGGGCTTGGCACAACCGCGCACGCTCCGTGACTGGTGGCCGCCAGCAGCGCACGCGCCGCGCCCGGCCAATCCTCGCCGGGATTGCGGAAATAGCGCACGTCCTTGGCCAGTGAGGCTACCAGGAAAATCGCCAGCAGGCCGGGCTGCCACCATTCGCGGCGGAGGCTGGGAAGTCCGGCCGTCGCGAGCAACAGCACCGCCGGCACCACGAACAGCACCTGGCGCGCGGCGAAGAAGTAGCTGGAAACGGCATCCGCGGCGATGGCGCAGACGATGCCGGAGACGATGCTTCCGAGCAGGAACCGCCTGACGAGCGAATCCGCGCGGCGCCAGCCGAGCACCGCCGCGCCGATCAGCGCCAACGAAGCCACATAACCGCCGCCCGAAATCTCGCGCAGCAGCATCCAGACAATCCTCGGCGCCATGGCGAAATTATACTGGCTGGCGGCGATTCCGAAATGCCACGCGCTTCTGACATAGAGATACCAGGGCGCGAACAACAGGCAGGCGATCGCCAGTGCGATTCCGCCCAACCGCACCGCCCTGCGCCGGCCGGCGGCCGCCAGCGCGGCCAGTGCGCCCAGTTGCACTACAGCCGCCAGCGGCTGCGTGTACAAACCGGCTGTCACCAACCCGGCATAGACCGCCGCGATTCCCGGAGACGGCGCTTGCGCCAGCCGCCACAGACACCACAGCGCGGCCAGCGCGAAGAACAACGCTTGCGAATAAGGGCGCCCCTCCACCGCGTAACGGAGTTGCAGCGGCGTCACCAGAAACGCCGCCAGCACAACCCAGGTTGCCCCCGCCTTTAGATCGCGGGCGAACCCCACCAGTGTGATGGCGGAAAGCAGGCCGAAGATCGCCGGCGCCGCGCGCGCCGCCCATGGCGACAGTCCCAGTGTCAAAACGAAAAGGCGCTGCACCAGATAGCCGAGCGGCGCCGCGCCCGGATTGTAAGTGACCCACCGGATTACGCTCCGCGCATCGGGCTGGGTGGACGCGACCAGTTGCAGAACCTCGTCCAGCCACAAAGGACGGAGTCCTGCGACCCACGCCAGCACCCCGGCATAGGCGGTTAGCAGCAAAAGATCGCGTCTCTTCGGCACCGAAGCTACTGTAACATCGCGGCGCGATTCAGGCCTCGATGCGTCAGTAAAACGTATAATCGCGGGCCGCGTCGTCCCAAATGATTTTCTTCTGATGGCGGAACGAGAGCGTGGCCATGTGGCCGGAAATGGCGGCCTGCTGGCCCACCGTGGGCGGCGCAATCACCTTCTCGTTGCCCAGCACGGATTGAATGAAATTGCGGAAATGGTTGTTGACGCCGTCGGCTTCGCCGAAATCCGCCTTGCCGTTCAGGTGAATTGGCTTGCGGCCGGCGATGGCGGCGGGCGCCTTGTTGTGGAACGTTTCCGGATAAAAGTACAGGTCCTGCCGGTTCATGACTTCGATGGTGCCCTCGTTGCCGCACACCTGCTCGCCGTAGCCGTAATGGTCGTTGCCGAAGAAGCAACTGTAGTTGATGTGGAAGTTGTCGCCGTATTCGTAAATGGCACTGAACGTGTCGGGTACGTCGCGGTCGTCGTGCCAGCGGTAAATGCCACCCGAGGCCACGCAGGTCTTCGGCGTCGTCTTGCCGAGCATGAAGTTTACGATGTCGGTCTGGTGCACCAGCAAGTCTGTCGAAATGCCGCCCGAATAGTCCCAATACAGGCGCCACTGGAAGTAGCGCTCGGGGCTCCAGCTTCGCTTGGGAGCGCTTCCCAAAAAGCGGTTCCAATCGGTATTTTCCGGCGTGGCTTCGGCCGGGATCACGTAGCGCCATGCCGGTTCGTTCGGCAGCGAGTTGCGATACCAGAAGGCACGCACGTATTGCACCTCGCCGATCATGCCCTGCTCGATCAGTTCCTTGGCTTTCCTGTAGAGCGAGGAGCTGCGGTTCTGCGTGCCCACCTGCACTATTCTGCCCGACCGTTCCCATTCGCGCACAATGTCAAAGCCTTCTTCGATGGTGTGCGCCAGCGGCTTTTCGATATAAACGTGCTTCCCCGCTTCGAGCGCCGCAACGGTCATGTCGCGGTGCAGGTGTTCGGGCGTCATAATGAACACGGCGTCCACGTTGCGGTCGGCCAGCAGCTCGCGATAATCCACGTAAGTGGCCGGCTCGTTGCCCCACACCGTTTTCACGCGATTCCTGGCGCGCGCGATGTAGCCTTGATAGGTATCGCACACGGCGGTGAGCGCCACGTCATTGGGAGCGGCAGTGTGCAGCCACTCGATGGCCGCGTTACCGCGCGTACCCACACCGATCCAGCCTATGTTGACTTTTTGATTAGCCCCGCGCGCGGAGATAACGGCGGGACCGGCGGCCAGCGCGGCTGTCTTGAGAAAACTGCGCCGGTTGACTTCAGCGGCCATGAATGGAACCTCCCGATGGAATTGCGAACTTTATGATATCAAGCGGCGCGCGGCACCCCCGGGCCGGGATAATAATCAGATGTCCATCGGGTAAGTGCGCGCGGGTCCGGCGGAGAACGGGACAAGGGGCCCGGTGCGACGAGGGCGTCCGCCCCATCTTCGGGCGATAGTCAGGCTGCGGTGGCCGCGCCGGACCCTCGCGTTGCCGCCAGCCTGGTGGACCCGACCGGCCGAGGGGAGGGGGGTGTCAGCGAGGCCGCCGAGTAGGCTGCCTTGATCTTGACGACCAGATCGGGGCCGAACGCTTCCACCAGATCCATGAACGCAGCCACCGGTTCCCGCGCCTCCTGCAACCGTGAGACCGCCTCCGGCAAACCAGGAGCGCCGACGGCTTCGGCAGCGCTCTCGACCGCGCCGAGCGAGATACTGGTATAGCCGAAGACGCCATCCGAGTTCCACGGCCCCATGCGGCGCACATCCGGTCCGAAGCGTCTTTCCAGGCGCTTCAGATCGTCTTCCGGGATGACGATGAACTTCATGCTGCGTTACCCCCGGCTCTCTGGGAGCTTTCAGCCTGGCACTGGAACCGGTGCTGCCACAGACTCCAGGCCGAAGTGACCGTACGAATCACTTCCTCGCTGTTGAAGGGCCTCGCCAAGACGTCGTAGCCTCCCAGGTTGAGAACCTCGGCCCACATGCGCTCGTCGGCCATGCGCGATGTCACGATCAGCGGCGGCGGCAACGGGAGGCGCTCGGTGAAGTCCAGCACCTCCTTCCACGACCCCGGCGACAGGTCATGCTCGCACATCACAATCGAGATCCGTCCCCGCTGCAGAGCGCTCTTCGCCGCCACAATTGTGCTCTTGGCGGTCATGGTGAAAGCCAGGTCCGGGTAGAGCGTCCGTTCGGGGCTCGAAAAAATGTCTTGCAGGTGGAAATGGTCTTCCTCGGCCGAGCTCACGGATAGCACGGCGATGGTCTGCGCCACGGGTTTGCGAATTGCTCCAGCGGGTGTCATCGGCTACTACCTTCCTTCGGACGCAAGCTCGCCATTGACTATGGTTCTATGAGTTCTGATAACTACGGTATATCTATACATTAAACTCGTTTAATACAGATCGCAAGGTTATTTTTGGTGATTCAATACCCAAGTTTGAGGGTAGTGGTGAACCAGGGGACCACCTGCGCGGAACTTCTAGACCATCGAGCTGCCGCCCACGCTCTGCGCTGCCAACCAACGTGTTTTCAGCGAACGCCATGGTTCCGTAGCGACCCCTTTCAAGCAACTCCCGTACCCGGCAGCGGTACGGTTTCCAGAATTGGGGATATTAGCAGCCCTTTTTCTTTTAGCCCTGAGAGCGCCAGGCCGTAGCGGCCGCGGATGCCGGTTTTTTCGAAAATGTGTTTCAAGTGGATTTTGACAGTGCCGATGCGGATGCCGAGCGCGCTGGCGATGTCCTTATTCTTCAGGCCGCGCTCGACCAGTTCCATAACCTCGAGTTCCCTCCCCGTCAGCGGTGACCGGGCTGCGCGATACGGCCGATCCCGCTCCCACATCATGGAATCTTCCATCCAGGACCCGCCCGCCGCCACGGCGCGCACGCAAGCCATCACCGAATCCAGCTTGGAGGTCTTTCGCATGACGCCGGCCGCCCCGGCTTGCAGGATGCGCAGAGCCTCGGATTCCGACAGCGCCGCTCCCCACACAATTACCGCCGGCCGCTGATCCATCCCACGCAAAGCGATCACCCAGTCCAGCACGGCGTGGATACCGAGCGCCTTGTCCACAAGCAAGACGGCCGGCCGCAATTCACGCACAGCTTCCATGCCATCTGCCAGAGTGCTTTCCGCCGCGACAACGCGCAACTCTTCTCTCGATTCCAGAAGGCCTCGCAGCCCTTCGATGGCGATCGGCTCTGTATCGCAAACCGCAATGGTTACCAAAAGTTCCCCTTTGACGGCGCGGACTGTCACGTCCAAATTAGTCTATCGGCTGAAACCGCCAGACCTTTAGCAACTCGTTCGGCCAAGTTTCCAGCGGCGACCGGGCAAGTCGCATTTCGCGCGAATCGGGCGCTTCCCGATTCCAGCCTCACGTCTAACGAGCTGGCATAAGCGTGTAGTGGCTGCAAGGAAAAGGGGATCTCACAAATTAACAAGCGTGCTGCCAAGCCGGTATTCGGCCAAATCGAGCCAGCGGTCGCTGATGGTGTTTTGCACGAACACAGCGCGCTCGGCGCGGAAGCTGCGCTGGCCGCGGAACTCCTGCCAGCGCCGCTCGGCCAGCTTGAGCATGTCCCCAACGTCCTGGTGGGAGATATCTTGCGCCAGGGTCACGTGCGGGTGATAGGCAAACGGCTCCTGAAAAGCCAGTGAGCTCGAATTCATTTGAGTGTGGATCTCGCACAGCTCCGCAGCCCCGGCGCCGACTTCAAGGTAAATCACATCGGTCACCGGAAACGTCCGGATTCCGGTCAGTTCCACCTCAAAAGCTGCGCGGCGCCTGAGCGTGTTGCGGACCTCGGCCCAAGCCTGGCGCCACTCGCCGGCCAGAGGGCGGGGCGGCAACAAACTAACGTGGGCGCGCGGGTCGTCGCCGGGCACCAGTTCACGGCGCAGTTGATCCAGAAACTCCCCGAGCGGAGCCGGGATGTAGGTGACCAGGGCGAACACGTTCAGCCATTCTTCGGGCGGGACACGGCCCGGCGGCTCGTTCGGATCGGAACTCATTGCTTCTCACCATTCTAGAGCGTTCGCACGCCGCTTGTGGGCCGGCCCAAGGGATTCGCGGCGGGCACGGATACTGGTACGCTCAAAAAGATGCTGCCCGCCACCCATCCCAATCCTCTTTTGTCGCCTGAGTTTCGTATACCGTTCGACCGCATCCGTGCCAAACACGTGGCCCCGGCCACCGAAGAGTTGCTGCGCCAGGCGCGCCAGCGCCTCGAAGAAGTAGCGGCCACCGGCGGCCCGCGCACCTTCGTCAACCCGCTGCGAAGTCTCGACGATCTGTCGGAGCCGCTCGAATACGCGATCGGCGTGGTGCGCCACCTGGAGGCCGTGGCCACCTACCCGGAGCTGCGAGCCGCCTACAGCGCGGCGCAGCCGCAGGTCAGCGCCTTCTATTCCGGCATCCCGCTGCATGCCGGCCTCTGGCGCGCGGTACAGGATTTTGCCGCGACCGATGAGGCCGCGCGCCTGGAAGGCGAGCGCCGCCGTCTGCTCGCCAAGACCGTCGACAACTTCCGCCGCCACGGCGCCAATCTCGACCCGGCAGGCAAGCAACGGCTGGAAGCCCTGGACGTGGAACTGAGCCAGCTTACCATCAAGTTCGCGGAGAACGTGCTCGATTCCACCAACGCCTTCGAGCTGATCGTCGGCGATCCCGCAGGCCTCGCCGGCCTGCCGCCCAGCGCCGTGGCCGCCGCCCGCGAAAGCGCCGCGCGCAAGGGCCGCGAGGGCTGGCGCTTCACCCTGCACGCGCCCGATTACTTCGCGGTGATGACCTACCTGGACGACCCGGCAGCCCGCCGGCGCGTGTACGAAGCTTTCAGCGTGCGGGCGACCGAGGCCGGGCGCGACAACCGCCCTCTGATTGCGCGCATTCTGGAATTGCGCAGTGCGAAGGCCCACCTGCTGGGTTTCGCAAACTTCGCCGACCTGGTGCTGGAAGACCGCATGGCGCACGATGGCGCCCGCGCGCTCGCCTTCCTGGACGATCTCAAGGGGAAGACCGAGGCCCGCTTCGGCGAGGAAAATCGCCAGCTGCTCGAATTCCGGCGTTCGCTCGAAGGCCCGGCCGCGGCCGAATTGGCGGGCTGGGATGTAGCCTACTACGCGGAGAAGCAGCGCGCCGCGCTCTACGACTTCGACGAGGAAGCCCTGCGGCCCTACTTCCCGCTGGAGCAGGCGGTGGCCGGTTTGTTCGATCTGGTGCATCGCCTTTATGGCTTGCGCATTGAGCAAGAGGCCGGCGTGCCGGTGTGGGACGAAGCCGTCCGATATTACAATGTCCACGACGAAACGGGCGAGTTTCTGGGCGGCTTCTACACCGATTGGTTCCCGCGCGAGAACAAACGCGGCGGCGCCTGGATGGATGCGCTGATCACCGGCGGGCCGGACGGCGCGAAATTCCGCCCGCACCTGGGCTTGGTCTGCGGCAACCTGACGCCGCCGGTGGCCGGCAAGCCGGCTCTGCTCACGCACCGCGAAGTGGAAACCATCTTCCACGAATTCGGCCACCTGCTCCATCACATGCTGAGCCGCGTGGAATCGCGCGGCCTGGCCGGCACGAATGTGGCCTGGGATTTCGTCGAGCTGCCGTCGCAGATCATGGAGAACTGGTGCTGGGAGCGCGAGTCGCTCGATCTGTTCGCGCGTCACTGGGAAACCGGCCAGCCGGTGCCGCACGAGTTGTTTGAGAAAATGCGGCGGGCGCGCACCTTTCGCGCCGCCAACCAACAGATGCGGCAGCTCGGGTTCGGCTATATCGATCTGCTGCTGCACGTGCGGTACTCGGCCGAGCGCGATGGCGACGCGGTGGATTACGCCCGGCGCATCTTGCAGGAATTCAGCCCGGCGCCGCTCCCGCCCGCCCACGCCATGCTGGCGGCCTTCACGCACCTATTTGCGAGCCCGGTGGGTTATGGCGCTGGGTATTACTCCTACAAGTGGGCCGAAGTCTTGGAGGCCGATGCGTTCACACGCTTCCGCGAGCACGGCATCTTCAGCCGTGAAGTCGGCCAAGACTTCCGCCGGAGTATTCTCTCCCGCGGCGACAGCGCCGACCCCGCCGAGTTATACCGCGCATTCATGGGCCGAGATCCGGACCCGCGAGCGCTGCTGATTAGGAATGGGCTGGCGGGGTGAGGGGCTCTCCGCCGGCGCGGCCTGGTTGACAACGCGTGCCCGCGCGGCGAATACGTTCCGTCCGTCATCACGATCCGGCCCTCTCGAAAACCGGCGACGTTCCTGTCACTAACGCTTATATGTTCGCCATTGGGCGCCTTAGACTTTCATGAGACGATAAAATAGGACGGTAGACTCCGAAATGTGGCACAACGTAGCAGTGGGGGCATTCCTCCTGCAAAGCGCCGTTGCTCAGGACCCGAGCTCCTTGAGCCGCACAGCCGAAGCATCGCAAGCGCAACGGAACCTCCCGGAGGAGGAACGTATTCTCGACGAGGCATCCGATGTACTTCGCAGCCTTGGGGCGCAGATCGCCACTTGGGGCGCCCATTACGCGGACTACGTAACCGGCGTCTGCATTCTTTACTCCTCAATCGACCGCCAGCCCAAGACCGATTCGCTCTTTCAGTCCGCTCTGGAGGCCGCACGCCGCCAGAAGGCGCCGGCCGCGGTTGAAGCGCTATTGGCATGGAAGGGTCGGGACGCAATGCGGCGGGGCCGGCTCGATGAGGCCGCCAGTGAACTCCAGGAGGCCCTCAGTTTAGGGGAGAAGGAAAGATTGGGCGGGCTGGACGACCTCTTGATCGATCTGTCGCAGGTACAATCGCGGCTGGGCCACGTTCAAGAGGCGGAGGCGTTGCTGCGCCGGAAAGGGAGCCTGCCACAAGGGAGCCCGGCAAGAGGATTTCCGCCACGCTATATGTGCGAGAGTATGTGCCCTTGCGGCGATCCAGAGATACCCGGCCGGGAGCCGCCCTCTTGGGGTTGGCTTCAAGGGCTCTTTGAAATCCAGCAGCCCGACAAGGCGGAAGAGGTCCTTCGACTCCTGGTGGAAGAATCCTCGGGCCGCTCCATAGCCGAGCGGTTCAGGAGATTGGAAGATCTGCAAGAGTTTCTATGGCGGCACCGGCGGTATGCGGAAGCGGCCGAGATTCGCAGAAACCTGATCGCGGTTGTGTCGAGTCCGGAATCGCCTGGTTGGGGGACGCAATGTGCGGAAGAACAGATTCGGTCGCTGGCGGCGTACTATTCCCAAGACGAACACGTCGCCGCGGCCGATGACTTGATTCGGAGGGAGATCGCCAATTCAGCGCGCGCCAGCGGCGCAGCCGGCATCGAGTACGTTCGCAACGTGGAACCGCGGGTGGAGGCTGCGATTGGGAAAGCCGATTACGCCGCGGCGGAAAGGGTTCTCGATGAGCTTGGCAAAGCCGCCGCCAAGAGCGGCGATAAGCCCACGAGGTACCTTCTCTTACGGAGCCGAAAGGCCGTGGTGGACGCCTATTTGCACGCGGAGAAGTTCGATCTTGCCAAGAAGCTGGTCGATCGGCAGATGGCCGACACGCTCGAGTGGTTCGGGCGAGAGACGTACTACTACGCCGGCGCCCTGAGCTTACTCATGGATCTGGCCATGCGGCAGAAGGACTACGCGACCGCGGACGCGTGGTCTAGGGGGTTCGCCGCCCTTGTACAGCTAGTCGGAGACCCAGGCTTCGAGAGGATGGGCCATGAATGGAGTGTCCAACTGACCGCATGGAGGAAGGCTGAAGGAGCCAGTTCATCGAAATCACCGAAGTGACCGCACTCTTACCCATCTTCCAGACTTGCGGAAAGACCGGCACGAACCGATCAGGGAATCCGGGGGCGGACGGAACGTATTCTCCCACCGGAAAGTGGAAACACGCAGCCCGTCATCGTTCAGCTTACACTGGGTGCTACGTGCGTGGCGCAGACGATTGAAGGCGGCCGTCCGCACCACGCAGCCCTCCGATCAAGCCTTCCGGCGTGAGTGCCCGGCCAACCGCCAAACAACCAGGACGCCCGCCAAGGCGCCCAACAGTGCCGCCGAATTTGGTTCGGGAGAGCTCGAAAGCGGAGCCCCGAGCGGACTGTTGAACTCAATTTCGTAGGGAGGGTCATCCGTGCTGTTCAAGTCGGTCAACTGCAGCTCGTAATTACCCGCAGCCCGGTACCCAAAATCAAACGTGGAAGAGGTGGTTGAGGAACCGAGCACCGTCGTGCTGCCCACCAGATCCCCGGAAGCGTCGTAGAGAGCCAGTCCCATGCCACTCTCGAAACCGCCGCCGCTCGAGCCGTTCCCCCAAACCAGATCCGTCACAGCGGTGCCGCTCAGGTCGCCGGAAGCGGTCCAGTCGAACGCATACGTATCGACGGAATGACCCGCGGACGGATCGAGACTTCCGGAGATCCCCAGGTACGAACCGTTTACCGTTTGCGTACCGCTGCTGCCGGAACCCTGAAAATCGCCGCTGTACTGGGCGTTCATGTCGAGCGTGGCGCTATCGTTTGAATATAGGTTCATATTCTCGATCAGCGCTGCAATTACATCCCCGGTCTGCACCGGCACGCCGCCCAGCGACGTCACCTGCCGCAACGGTATGCAATTTGCCGTCCCATAACTAACGAAACCGCTGCAGGAGCCACCGCCCGAAATCGTGCCGGTGGCAATTTCCGTCGCCCCGGACCGGGTATTGACGTTGGGTGGATTGACCGGGGGAGTCACTTGCGCGAACACGCTGGCCGGAAAGTAATACAACCAGACGTCGTCGGTACTTTGTGTCGCCATAGCGCCACCGGACAGAGTGACGCTGCCGTTCCCCGGACTAGTCCAGAGAATCATGCCCCAGCTCGAATAATTCGGCGGGTTCTGGCCTCCCGCGGTCCAACTCGCCAAGTTCAGCGCGTCGCCGAAGGCCGACACCGCCATCAGCACACCAACAAAAAAGATAATGAGAACTTTTTTCATCGGTTCCTTCCTCTCCCGCCATGCGGGATCACCGGAATCTTAAGCTGCCACACGCAGCCGGACAAGCATCTGTGGGTGCACACCTGTTGTAACGCAGTCGAATGAATGGCTTACGAACCGCCATAGTTAATGTCCAACGGCCGTGGAAGGACTGCGGAAATGTGCGACAATACCTTCGAATATCGGGCTCTCATGTCCATTTTTCGCGCCAGGAACAAAGCGGGGCCCGGTGCTTCGGTTTCTCCCGAATCGGTGAAGTCCGAACTCGCGCGGGTTCTACGGTCCTCCACCTTCGCGGCTGCGGAGCGCCACCGGCGGTTTCTGCGATTCGTTGTTGAAGAGACTATCGTCGGCCGCCGGGAAGGTATCAAGGAGGCCGTCCTGGCCTTGGAAGTCTTCGACCGCGGCGCTCTGTTTGATCCACGCACGGATTCGGTGGTCCGCTCGGAAGCCCGCAACCTCCGCGCGCGGCTGAACGAATACT
>Ga0181529_10002544_pt1 | contig 21700 bp, 22 predicted proteins | sample PEATcosm2014_Bin_36_FD_119763 | JGI IMG/M metagenome (GOLD analysis project Ga0181529, IMG submission 119763) | Peatland microbial communities from MTU Mesocosm Facility, Houghton, MI, USA - PEATcosm2014_Bin10_30_metaG | ecosystem: Environmental > Terrestrial > Soil > Wetlands > Peat | place... | reverse complement strand
ATCGGCCTGGTGCTGAGCCGGCAAATCGCCGAAGCTCACGGCGGCGAGCTAGCGCTGGAGAACCGGGGAGGCGCGACGGGGTGTATCGCGAGGCTGCGGCTGCCGGGGTGAGTTGGGGCGGCTCGGGTGAGCCTTCGCGAATCCTTCCCCCCGGCGCCGTGATCGCTTGTGCAATCAACGGCGCCGATGCCGGGTGCGAAGCGTGAAGCTCCCCGTTACGGGGGTTAGTTCACCGTGATGGTAAAGGCCTGCGTGCTCTTGCAGCCGGAGGAGTTGGTGTAGGTCGCCGTATACACGTTGGAGCCCGTCTTCAGCGGAATGTCGTCGATCTGACGCGAGGTGGATTCATATCCGTTGGGGCCGGACCAGCTCCATGATCCGCCGGATATGGGCTGCGGGCCAAGGTCCACGTCCGTGCTTGTGGAGCTCACGGTGGCGCTGGTTTCCTCAGCCCAGGATGAGCCGCCGTTCACGGAGATATACGGGGTGATTGGGGTGGGCGTGCAGCCGCCGCCTTTGCTCGTGCTGAGGCTGTAGGAATTCACCGTGAAGGTTTGAGAACCGTTGGTTTTCGTGATTTCAAAGCCGAAATCTGCCGTGGAGAACGTCTTGCTTTCGAGCTTGCCCTCGTTCGCAAGCCAATTCATTAAATCCAGAAGATTCACACTGCCGCTCGTCGTCTTCGAGGTGCGCAGGAAGGAAACGACGTTGTGGCCAGTGTTGCCCTGAAAGACATCGTAAGTAACGCCATCGATGGAGACGTTGGTGGCGAAGGGGCAGCCACTGACACCAAGTTGGTTGCAATTGTACGAGCTGGCGATAGGGCCGTTGTTGTTCCAATCCTCCCAGACCATCACTTCGTCCACGTTACCATTCGTCCAGAGATCGTAGGCTGCGTCGAAAGATGCGCCGCTTGGCACCGAAAAGTTGAACGACGAGGTTACGGAACTGAGGGAACTGAGATTTACGTTGCCCAAGCCGATTTCCGTGTCGGGATACGCCTGGACACTGCTGCCGTTGGGGTAATCCGCTACTGACCACCAATTGGTGGAGCTGTTGGCATAGACGCACTGGCCGGATGACGCGCCCCATTCGTCGGTGTACAGGTTATAACCGTTTTCACTGTAGGTTGCGTATTGACTACACGAACTCCATGAGTAGGCCATTGCCGGCATGGAAGTGACTGCGCAGAGGGCGAGCACGCCGACCGCGATTGCGATTGCGCGAAAACGTTTGCACATTGAAGCACTCTCCTTTTTACCCATTCTGGTTTCTGGAGCAGCATTTCTGCTCCGATTCAATTGGCCATATCTTAGTGGCAGATTCAACGAGTGTCCATCGTTTTGTTGTACGAACTTGTTTCGCGCAGGATTGTAACATGTACATCATGAAATTGTCAGCATTTGGTCGATGTTCTGAAGCATAATTGCAAAAGTTACGCGTAGACAGATGAGTTCCTGAGAGTCATCGCCAGACAGCTACTTGATGAAATGGGGCGCCGGACTGCCGGCCTTTGCGCCAGCCGATGGACCGATGGCCAACTGCGTCGCTTCAGGGAAAGTGGTTGAGATTCTTGGCTCTTCTCTGCCGGAGATGACGATGTTATTCGCCGGAAGTTGGAGGAAGGCAAGTCAGGCGAGGTGCTGTTCTTCGAGTTGGCGCTCGAAGATCTGAGGCAGCCGATCTTTTCCGGCCTATACACGACCGAACCGGCGGCGTGGACGGCTGGGTCTCACTGGAGGTATCGCCCCAGCCAAGGCTCTCCACAACCGCGCGGCGCGGCCCAATCTTTTCATCGAGATTCCCGCTGCCCAAATCGGGAGCGGCCATAGCCCTCGCGGTCACTCACCGGCCGAGCGCACATTCGGTCGGCAGGATTACCGCAGGGTTTCGCGCAAAGACTTCAGGTAAGAAGGGCGCCGATTGGAAGCTGGGCCGGTGCAAGTCTTGAGGAACAGCCACCAGAACAGCCATTCGCCGGAAACAAAAATGGCAGCCATTTTGGCTGCCTCGCATGTTATTGATTTTATTTGATTTCTGGCTCCTCAGGTAGGGCTCGGAACCATCAAGCAAACGCATTTTCAACAACCTGCAGGTCAGCGGGTGATACCTGATACCGGGAAAAGCAGCCGCCGTTGCGAATCCTCGCAAGCGACTGTACATATAACTGTACATATAATGGTACGAAAGAGAGAGTGACCGCGCCGGGGACCAGCACCATGCAGGACAACTCCGCGGAAGTTTCCAAAGAAGCAGAACGTGAGGAACTCGAGACGGTCGCGGAAGCGCTTGGCCGATCTTCCCGACTGGCCAATCTCCTGCACTACATCGGTGAGAAGTATTTCCGGGGTGAGAGTAGTCAGCTTAACGAGTACAACATTGCCACCGAGGTATTTGCCCGCTCCAAGACCACCTTCGACGCCGGGAAAGACGCCATCGCTCGTGTTGAAGTTCATCGGCTGCGAAAGCGGCTGCAGGAGTTCTACGAAGGGGCGGGCAGAGGCCGCCCCATACAATTGTCGATTCCTTCTGGAACTTACGTTCCAGTTTTTTCCCGCCGTGCTGCCGCTGTTCCATCCCTGAAAGCACCCGACCTTCCGGGAAAGCCCGGAGATCGGACTGCGGGCCTCACCGCTCCCCAAGCCGTACAGCCAACCCAAGCCGCTCACAATCAGAGTGGGCCAGCTAATGTTGGGACTCACGCCCTTTCGCGGCTTGCGTCCCCCATCTGGTTATATTCGCTCCTGGCAGCGGCTTTGATCCTGTCCGCTCTAGGGGCCTATCGATTCTTCCGTCCACGCGCCGCATCCACAGTGGCGACCATTGCGGCTCCGCGGAACACCTCAGGCACTGCACTGCAAATTGCCGCCCCCGCCCCGGCATCTTTGCCTCTTCGCCTATTGGCGGGCTATAGCGGAATGTCCAAGACTGACAGCGCTGGTGCGGTCTGGGAAGCAGACCGGTACGTTCATGGAGGCGGGTCATGGCGGTGTCCGGAGGGTCCCATTGCCAGAACGAGCGATCGCCTGCTCTTTCGACAATGGCGGATCGGAGATTTCGTGTACGAGATACCCCTTCGCCCTGGCGTGTACGAAGTCCACCTCTACTTCGTAGCGTCCGATCCTTCCGGTGAAAAACCGTCCAACTTCAGCGTTGATATCAACGGAGTGCCGGTCTTGCAGCGATTCGATGTGAATTCGGACGCTCTAGGTGACAATATCGCCGACGAACGTGTCTTTCGGGACGTATCCCCTGCCAAAGATGGAATACTTCATCTCAGGTTTGCGAGCGGAAGCGGGACTCCGAAACTTAATGCTCTTGAGGTGCTGCCGGGAATTCCACATAAGCTTCTCCCTATCCGGCTGACCGTTCAATCAACGTCGTTTACTGACCACAATGGCCAGTTATGGCATTGCGACAATTACTATGAGAACGGCCTGGCGTTGAGTCGGCAGCAAGAAATCACGGGCTCGCCCGATCCTGACTTGTTTTCGGCCGAACGCTACGGACATTTCACATATGCCATCCCGGTCGATACTCGCGATAGGTACACGTTGGTGCTCCATTTTGCCGAGTTCTACTTTGGACCGCAACTACCCGGAGGCGGTGGCGCCGGAAGCCGCGTATTTCGCGTGATGTGCAACGGCAAAATTCTGTTGGACAACTTCGACATCTACAAAGAGGCGGGCAGCCTCCATGCACTGACCAAAACCTTTTATCGCTTGAAAGCATCGCCACAGGGAAAGCTGAACCTGATCTTTGAGCCCATCGCGAACTACGCCACAGTTTCGGGCATTGAAGTTTTGGATGAATCCCAATGAGCGGACCGGTCTATCGGGACGGACGGGGGACAGACGCATTTTCTGATGGACGACGAACAACAATAAAGGTGGATGCGAATCGAAAATGCGTCTGCTGTCCCCTTTTCTCCCTTTTCTGCAAGCTTTTCGGCGGGCATGCTATGGTCGGGCGGGCGCGCGTGCCGACGGTCGTAGTCTTCCACCAACAGGGCCAACCAGGCGCAGGAGCCTGGTTTCTACCGCCGAGCGGGCGCGGCCTTTGCCGACCAGGTTGCCGAATCGCCGGGCGGTCAGATCATACTGCGCCTCCGTCTCGATCACCTGGGGCAGGATCTCGGTCGGCAATTTCTTGTACGTTGCGGTGGGCATGGCTACAGGTCCTCCCTGTCGTCCTCCTACGGCAGGGCGGGCGCGGCGGTTGCACTCGCCGCTTCCTGGTACACGGCGGCGAAGAAATCGCGCGAGCTGGGGGAACAGCCGACGTGGAGGTTGTCACGGCCTTCTTCCACGAAGCCGAGGTAACCGTCGTCGCCTAAGTCGTCGAGGATGAAGCGCAGGCATTCCAGCTCCATCGGCGGCAGCCCCGAGTAATCGATGTCGAAGACTTGCCCCGAGCCGTGGGCCGCCTCGTCGCGCCGGTTCTGCAATTGAGCGTCATCTTCGGGCGCCACCAGCTCAGTGACCGGCAACGGGCGAAACTTCTCCTGGTTCGCATCCATGGCCTCGAACAGGCGCCGTGTCTCGAAGGCGATGTAGGTCAGCGCGCCGAGCGTGGCGGGAGACGCCGCGGCAAGTTCCGCCCGATCGCCGGCCGCGGCGCCGGGGAAGTGTAAAGTGTAACCGAAGAACTCGGGCCGCTCGATCGCTCGGGCCAACAGCTTGCCGTTGTCCGCGCGAATGTCTTCGTCGGAATGGAAGATCAGGTCCTCGCGCTTCAGCCACACCGAAAGGCGATGCGGCGCGCGGCCGACGGTGTTGAACTCGCTCTTGTTGGCGTCGGCCAGGGCGGCAAAGGCGGCCGGGTCGGAACGGTACAGGGCCAACAGTTGGCTGGCGCAGAGAATCCGGAAATAGTAAGTGGGCGAGTAATCGCGTTGCATCTGCTGCTGAACGGCGAGGTAGAGTTCGCGGTTCCACGCCGGGTTGGAGGAGAAGTACATGCGCGGCACGGTGATCTGGTCCTTGGGAATGCCACGCGCGCGGCGCGTGAGCTCCTGCATTTCGGCCACGCATCCCTGCCCGCAGTGGTATGCGAAGATGGCCCAGTCGCGGGCGCCGAAGGTCCGCTCCATGCCAGCCAGGTAGTGGGCAGCGGCGGGGATGGCGCGTTCCGGAATCAAGCGCTCGTCGCGGACGATCACGACATAGGGCGTGCGGCGGCTGACGGTCTTGTACTTCACCTTGCCGTTGGCGCCCTTCACGCGCACCTTGACCTTCACGGTGCGGTAGCGGGTCGCCTGGCCCACTTTGAGTCCCATGGTCCGCGCGGTGGCGAGCGAGATCTGCATGATCCCGCGCGGGCTGCCGGCCCAGCTTTCCGCGCTGACGTCGCCCCAGCTTTCCAGATAGGCGATCGCCTCCAGCAGATCCTGCGGGAAACCGCTGGCTGCGGCGGCGGCGCGAAACACCGACTGCAGCTTGGGATCGCTGGTCACGCGTTTCGCTCCGGCCACGGCCTTGGGTTCCCGCATGATGATGAACGTCTGCGATTCGATCATCAGCCGCGTGCGCGTGGCCAGCGCGTCATCGGCAAGTCCGTCGCGATCCACGCCGATCCCGGCCAGCCGGTGCTCGGGCGCAAAGTAGGCGGAGGAGCCGGCCTGGGAAAGCGAGGCGAGGCAGAAGAGAAAGAGCGCCGCGAGTTTCATGGGTACTTCCAGTGTAGTGGGATACCGGGGCGCTCGCGGTGCCGGCGGAAAGTGCGCGGCAGCGCAAGAAACGCGTCCGCAAGCGGGCGTTGCCAAGCTGAAGCATGCCCCACCGCCGCAAAGTGTGGGTACAATGAGGATTCGCCCATGAAGCCATATCTGGTTCTGCTCCTGGCGGCGGGGTGCGCCCTGTTTCAGGTTGCGTGCAAACACGCGCCACCCGCCAACGTTGCCGCGGTGGTGAACGGTCACCCCATCACCTACATGGAGCTCGAGAAGACCTACAAGACGCAGTACCCGCAACAACCGGAGGCCGTCAACCGGGACTTGGTGATGTCGCAGAAGCTGGACCTGCTGACCACCCTGATCACCCAGGAGATTCTCCTGCAGCGCGCCGAAAAGCTGGGTCTCACGGCGGTGGATGCCGATGTGGACACCGAGATCAACAAGATGAAGGCGCCCTTCACCAAGGAGGGATTCGAGCGCCAGCTTGCCGACCGGCACATGACGATTGGCGATTTGCGCGCGCAGATCCGCCAGCAGCTTACGGTTCAGAAGCTGATCAACAAGGAGATCACATCCCAGGTCAATATTACCGACGCCGACGTGGCGAATTTTTACAACGCCAATAAAGCCAGCTTCAACCTGGCCGAGTCGCAGGTACACCTGGCGCAGATCCTGGTTACGGCCGATCCCAACACGCCGGTGCGCAACCTGCGGAACAGCAAAGCCCACAGCGAGGCGGAAGCCAGGGCCAAGATCCAAAACCTGGAAGCGCAGCTCAAGCAGGGCGCCGATTTCGCCCAGTTGGCGCAGAACTACTCGGAAGACGCGGACTCGGCGCCCAACGGCGGCGACCGCGGATTCATCCCGGAATCGGCGCTGGCTAACTCTTCGCCAGAGCTGCGTAAGCTGATACTGTCGATGCAGCCCAACCAGATTTCGCCGATTCTTCCCTCGCCGGATGGCTATCGCATCCTCAAGTTGATTTCCAAGGAATCCGCCGGCCAGCGCGAGCTCAACGACCCGAACGTGCAGCAGAGTATTCGCGAGAACCTGCGCAATGCCAAGGACCAGTTGCTGAAAGCGGCGTATTACGAAGTGGCGCGCAACGGCTCGAAAATCGAAAACTACCTGGCTCGCAGCATTGTGGAGAACACCGGGCAGACCAAGTAGCCAAGCACGTCATGCGCGCGTTTGTTTTTCAAGATCGTTTTTCGCTCGACGCGCTCCAGCTGGTGGAACGGCCGGAACCGAAACCCGGGCCCGGGCAGGCGCTGGTCCGCGTGCGGGCCAATTCCCTGAATTACCGCGACCTGGTGGTGGCAAGCGGCGGATATGGCCGCCAGGTGAAACTTCCGCTGATCCCGTTGTCCGACGGCGCCGGCGAGGTGGTCGAGGTGGGAGCGGGTGTGACGCGGGTTGGTCCGGGCTCGCGGGTGGCCGCCATCTTCATGCAGACCTGGCTGGCGGGCGCTCTCACGGAAGACAAAAGCAAGTCCGCGCTGGGTGGCGCCATCGATGGCATGCTGGCGGAATACGTGGTGCTGGACGCGGAGGGCCTGGTTCCGATTCCCGAGCACCTCTCTTACGCGGAGGCCGCGACCTTGCCGTGCGCCGCGGTAACCGCCTGGAATGCGCTGGTTTCGGAAGGCGGAATTCGGGCCGGCGATTCGGTGCTGGTGCTGGGCACCGGCGGCGTATCGATATTCGCGCTGCAATTGGCGCGCCTCCATGGGGCTCGCGTGATCGCCACTTCGAGGAGGGACGACAAGCTCGCCAGGGCGATTGCGCTGGGCGCATCGGATGGCATCAATTACCGCCAGACGCCGGAGTGGGGCCGCCGCGTGCTGGAGTTGACAGGCGGCGCCGGCGTGGATCATGTGATCGAAGTGGGCGGGGCCGGAACTTTGCCGCAATCGTTCCGCGCGGTGCGGCATGGCGGGCGCATTAGCTTGATCGGCGTACTCGCGGAGCCGGGCGCCCAAGTAGATCCGCGTCCGCTGATGATGAAGGGCGCGCGGCTGCAGGGAATCTACGTCGGATCGCGCGAAATGTTCGAATCCATGAACCGGGCGATTGCGCTCAGCGGGATGCGGCCGGTGATCGACCGGGTATTCCCGTTTGAGGAAGCGGCCGAGGCGTATCGTTACATGAAAAGCGCGGGACACTTCGGGAAAATCGTGGTAGGCCAGGAGTGAGTGGTCAGTTCTCCGAGGGCCTGTCTATACTGTCAATCACCAGAACCTCCACGGGACTTCTTTGCGACTCGAGCCTGAGCCCCAGTTGCTCCCGCAACGCCGTGACCAACGACGGCGCCGGGGAGTCCTGCGCTTCGTCCGGCGCCCACTCCAGGGTGAAGTCGTAGCTGTCGCTGAGCCCGGTCTTATCCACCACGATCCGGCCCAACCTGTTCCCGACGTAACTTGCCAGTGCCCCCATGGAGACGCCGGTTCCCACCAACTGTGATTTTCCGTTTCCACCGTGGGTGTTCATCGCGGTTCGCTCGTCCTCGGCTTTCGCCTTGAGCTTCGGACCGCCCTTTTGATTCTTCTCGAGCACCAACGCGTACACAGTTGAATCCCGCATCTCCCGGTGGGATTTCAAGTTGAACCGGTCGGTCAGCAGGCTCCTCAGTAGAGGGCTCATTTGATCCGGCCCAGGCTTCTCCGGATGGCCCGTCTTCGCCTCGATATCGTACCGATCGGTATCGAGCCACGCCGGCCCGCCCGTGATCTGGGCGCTCTGGATCTGAAAGGCTGCACGGATCAGGAGTTTCACCGGCTCGTTGGTGATTCTGAGCCGTCCGCCTTCGAATACGTTGAAGCTCGTGCTGGCGCCGGTTTCCGCGAGCGTGGGCCGGATTACAGCCACTTCGAAGTGCTGCGGCGGTTGCCCGGGGAGACCCTTCGACAGCAGCAGCGCCAGGACTCCCATCACGATGAACCGGCTCAGATCTGAAACGCGCATTTCCTGCCCATTACAGACGGACTCCGCGCCGGACGATTCGGTAGCAGATAGCCGTGGGAAAAACTTGCCAGCACCTGCTCAGGGGTCCGAGCCCGGAGCTCCCTCATAAGTACTGATACGATCGGCGGCGTCTAGAGTTTGCGTTTTAGTGCGGCGCCCTATCGCCACCAGGGGCTGACGGGCTGGCCGGGTTCGGGTTTGCGGCGTGCGGGACCGCTGCGGCGCGCCTCGGCCTTGCGCTCCGCGGCCACGGCCCGATCGGTGGCGTAGGCGAGGATGTCTTCGTTGGTCAGTTCGTGGTCACCTTGACGATCTGCCTCCAGATCGGCGGTGATTTTCTGCGCGCAAAGCGCCGGGCCTTCCTGGATGCCGACATGGTGCTTCAAGAACAGTTCCATATCCACGCTCACCACGTGCGGGACGGAGGACTTGGTCCCGGCATCGTTCATGTCGAACCGGTACAACCGCCTGTTCTGCTTCTGCTGAAACCCCATGTACCGCAGTTCCATCGCTAGCTCCCTTGGCCGTGCCGCGCCGCGCCTGGGTTCCGGGCTCATTCGGGCGCACCAATGTTTTCGTTGGCCGGCGCCGTGACCGCGCCAGTTTCGATAGCGGCGGCGTGAGGCCCTTCGGGGCGCTGCGCCATGCGCTGTGCCGCCTTTTCCTTTTGCTTTTCCATCCGGGCGATCTCCTTTTGACGCTTCCTAAAGAGGTATGCGATCGAGTCGGGATGGGTTAATCCTCCACGAAACGCACGAAGCCGGCGCCCGACCGGGGCCGGCTTCGATAACACGATTTACCAGCGTGGCTCGCGGCGCTGCCGCGGTCCTCCGCCCCCGCTGCCGCCCCGCGGACCACCGCGGAAGGAGCGGCCGCTATCGGACTTGGGCCGGGCTTCGTTAATGTTGAGGGCGCGCCCATTCAACTCGGTGCCGTTCAAGGCGGCGATAGCGCGATCGGCCTCGGCGCTGTCCGTCATCTCGACAAACGCGAAGCCACGCGAGCGGCCCGTATCGCGGTCGGTGACCAGGTTGACCCTCTCCACGTTCCCGTGAGGCTCAAAGAGCGCACGGATGGAAGACTCGGTGGCGGCAAAATCCAAATTGCCTACAAAAATGTTTTTCATCTTAGGTTCCTTCGTATTTGACGGTTCGGGCAAGAGACCAGGCAGATGGACTTCGGCCAAGGCTGTAGCGGGACGATCAAAGACAAATATAGTGTAGCAGATCCAGCCGGCACGCGCTCGCCGCGGCTTGCGGAGCGTGCCACAACGCACGTTTCGCTCACAGGCGCATCTCCCTCCCTCTTCCATTGTCAACCGAAACCGGGCGGAACGGAAAGCTTGACTTCGAGACGACTTTCGACCCGGTACGCAGGAACACGCGCGCCACGGCTAGTTGCCGGGGATCGGATCGCCGCGATTGATTACGTAGGGGTTGGTGTAGGCGGGCAGAATGCGATCGCTGACCATGCCGGCCCAGACCATGAACCAGGCCCACCTGGGTTGGGCCTTGAGCGCCTCGGCGGAAGGCGGTACGCCCACTTCGCCGAGCGCGATCGGCTTGCCTTCGGCCAGCGCCAGCATCTCGTAATAATACCGGTCGCTCAATTCGCGGTAGTTGTCATAGCTGACGATGTCGACATACTGCTGGCCCGGGAAGAAATTAAGGAACTCGCCCATGGGAGCGGGGCCGTTCTGATTCCACACCCAGATCAGGTTATCCAGGTGATGGACGTAAACCATGCGGGCATACACCTCACGATAAAGCTGCGCCGTGCCACCCATCCCCGGCCGGCCTCCCCACCAGAAGAAGCTGCCGTTGTTTTCGTGCATGGGCCGCCAGAGGACCGGGATGTGCGCATCCTGCAACTGTTTGAGATAGCCGGCCGCGGTATCCATGTATTTCTCCCACCGCTTGTGCAGCGGCGTGTCGGGCGTGATCAGCTCCGCCCACTGATCGTCGGTGAGACGGGCCTGGACGCTGCCCCTCCAGCTTGCGCCCGGCTTGCCCGGCTCGTCCTCGGTGGGCCGCAGCATGTGCCAGCACAGGTAAATGATGGAGCCGGCGGCGGCCTGCTTCTTCGCTTCCGCGATCATCAGGTCGCGGTGAACGATGGAATCCTTGTCCTCCTCGTCGGTGAACCCGAAATCGGAACCCCAAATGGCGGGGTACTTGCCAGTGATGGCGTGGACCTTTTCGGTATCCAGATCGCGGTGGTTGGGGTAGTTGTGCTGGCCGGACAGGATGCCCTTGCCGGAGACCGCGCAGATGGTCTTCAGCAGCGCTCGAGCCTCCGGCGTGGCGTTGGGATTTGCCGGCTCGCAGTTGTAAGTTGGCGGAGCCTGGGCGCGCGGCTGAGCGGGTGCCGGCGCCATCTGCGGGGCAGTCGCTTGGGGCGGGGCCGGCGGCGCGGCCTGCGCACGCAGAAGCGCAGTTGCGCTGAGCAGGATCACGAAGGGAGTTATCAATTTCCGCATATGGTTATTCCTGGGAACCAAAGGTTATCACGTTTCCCGGGACCAGGTGAGTGGAATGGCGGGTGGTGGTGCTTTTCAGCCGTTTTGGCCAACTGCGCCCGGGAAAGCCGGATTGCGGATGCCTGGGGCGTGTCCGGCCGAAGGATTGGCGCACGAACCGCGGGCGCTAGTCGAGATCGATATCGCGCACGGGCGGCGGGGCGTCGGGGTCTTCCTTGACGCGCTTGAAGAGCTCGTCGAATTTCTTCTCGAGCACCTTTCCGTGCGACTTTTGCGCTTCGACCTGCTTACGGAAGACTTCGTCGCGCCGCGCCTCTTCGCCTTTCAGCTTGACCACTTCGGCCGCCAAGTCCTCAATCGGTCTGGGCCTCTCGGGAATGGTATGGGCAATGATGGCACGCGTTTCGGCATCAATCCGAAGAGTCGCCTGGCAGCAGGGACATTGCACGTCGAAAGTAGCTTTGACCATGGAACCATATTACGCGATGGCGCCGGGTTGGAGGTGCCAGGCTCCAAGGAGAGACGATTGTGGGGGTTTGTGAGGTCTAATGGTGGGCTTGCTGGTGAGGTGACTCGTTCGGCAGGTCGGCTAAGGTGGGGTCAATCGTCTCTCTTCGGGCCCATGTAATCCTAGTCACGAGACTTCGTTGAGCAATTACCGCTCCAAACCCTAACTGGCGTGGAATCAATCCAACGATCCCAAACGGGTGCTTCAGCACATGGAGAATTGGTACCGATGTGTCAGACAAAAGCAACATCTTGTCACCGGCTGTTACCGTTCGGCAGTAACTTGCTGCGTAGGCGGATGTTATAGTGGCGAGTGTGATACCCGCCACCGAGTCGGTCCTGGAGTTGTTCCGTTTTACGGGGGCGTACCTGGAGGGCCACTTCCGCCTGACCAGCGGCCTGCACAGCGACCGCTATCTGCAATGCGCGCTGGTGCTGGAGCACCCGCTGGCGGCGGAGAAACTGGGCAAGATGCTGGCGAGCGCGCTGCAGCCCAGTCTCGCGACGGGGGTGGGCGTGGTGGTCTCGCCGGCGCTGGGCGGCTTAATCATTGGCCACGAAGTGGCGCGCGCCCTGGGCTGCCGGCACATCTTCACCGAGCGCGATCCGGAATCCCGAAAAATGGTTTTGCGGCGGGGATTTTCGGTCGAGGCCGGTCAGACCGCGTGCGTCGTGGAAGACGTCATCACCACCGGAGGCAGCACGGCGGACGTGATCGCGGTTCTGCGGGCGGCGGGCGCCACGGTAGCGGCCGCCGGTTCCATCATCGACCGCAGCGGCGGAACCGCGGATGTGGGCGTGCCGCGCGTGGCGCTGGCTACGCTCAATGTGGCCGCTTACAAGCCCGAGGAGTGCCCGCTATGCCGGCAGGGGATTCGGCTGGTGAAGCCGGGCTCGCGCCCCGCCTGATGCGCCGCATCCGTATCACCCTGGCGTACGATGGCGGCCCTTTCCATGGCTGGCAGGTGCAGCCCGGCCTGCCGACCATTCAAGGGACGTTGGAGGAAGTCATTTCCGGCATGGAAGGCAAGCCGGTGCATGTGGCCGGCTCGGGCCGCACCGATGCCGGCGTGCACGCGCTCCGGCAGGTGGCCGCTTTCAGCCTCGAGAACCCGATTCCCCTCGCCAATTTGCGCCGCGCCGTGAACCGCCTTCTGCCGCCGGCCATACGTGTTTGCTCGGCCGAAGAGGTGGGCGCCGACTTTCACCCGCGCTTCGACGCCAAAGCCAAGACTTACGAATACCGTATCGCGCGCGGTGAGGTTTGCAGCCCGTTCGATTGGCCTTTCGTGCATCATTACCCTTACCCGCTGGACGAAGACCGTATGGCGCGATTGGCAGCCGTTTTCGAGGGCGACCACGATTTCAGCGCGTTTGCCGCTTCCGACGATCGCGACGCCGAGGGCCAGTCTAAGGTGCGGACGATTTTCTCCTCCGCGGTCACTCGCGGCGAGGACCGGCTGATCTACCGGGTGCGTGGCAGCGGCTTCTTGAAACACATGGTGCGCAACCTGGTGGGGACGCTGATCGAGGCCGGCCGCGGCAACATTGGCGATACCGAGTTTCCGAAGGAATCTGGCGCTACCGCGCCGGCCAAGGGCCTGTTCCTGGTCGAAGTGGAATACTGAGGCCGAATGCAGTAAGACAGGAGTCAGAAGTCAGAAGAGGAAAGCGGGAATGTGCGGCGCCCTGCCGACGTCCGTCTTCCAACTCCTGTCTTCTGACTCCTGACTCCTGTCTTCCGACTCCTCCGCCCCGCGCTGTGGTTACAATCACACTTATGCGAAGGCTCGCGCTCATAGTTCTGCTGGCATCCTCTGTCTTGGCGCAGAAGAAGCCGGTCACGCTCGAGACACTCAGCCAGGCCGCGCGCGGCGGACGCGGAGCGCCGGCCCCGGAACTGTGGATGCCGGACGGCAAGAGCTTCCTGACGCGCCAGGGCAACCGTCTCTCGGTGTACGACTGCGCCACCAGGCAGAGCAAGACGGTGATGGAACTCGATGAGATCGATGCCGCGGCGGTGGCGCCGCCCGCCGACGAAGGGCCGATGGATTGGATCAACCGGCGCGCCGGTCTGGGAACCATGCAGCTTTCCGCCAGCGGCAAGGAGCTGCTCTACACCGCCCGCGGCGACATTTTCCTGATCCACCTGGACACGGGTAAGTGGGACCAGATCACCAAGACGCCAGTGATAGAGCGGGACGCCCGGCTGGCGCCCGATGGCAAGACAGTCGCCTTCCGCCGCGGCTCGGATCTTTACGCGGTGGACTTGGCCAGCAGGAACGAAAGCCGGCTCACCAGGGATGGATCCGACACTCTGCGCAACGGGGGGCTCGACTGGGTCTATCCGGAAGAACTCGAGCTGGACGCAGCCTTCTGGTGGTCGCCGGATTCGAAATCCATAGCCTATTTGCAGTTCGACACACACGCCGAACCGAGTTACCCGCACGAAGACCTGCTGAGGTTGCGCGCGGTCTACGAGCCGGAGCGTTACCCCCAGGCCGGCGATAACAATGCGATTATTCACTGGGGTGTGGTTTCCCTGGCGGGCGGCCCGACGCGGTGGTACGACGTGGGTGACACGCGCGATTCGTACCTGATCGCCCGCGCGGGCTGGATGCCCGGCTCCCGCGCGCTCTACATGCTGCGTTTCAACCGCGTGCAGAACCGCGACGCATTGTTCTCCATCGATCTCGAATCTGGCAGTCGCACAACCATCTTTGAAGAGTCCGACCCGTACTGGATCAACCTGAAAGGCGATCTACAGTTCCTCGACGACGGCAAGCGGTTCCTCTGGACCAGCGAGCGCGGACCCGGCGGCTACCGCCATATCTTCCTCTATTCGAACGACGGCAAACAGGTGCAACAGCTCACCGGCGGGGCGTGGGAAGTTTCTGGAATTGCCGCGGTGGATGAAAGCAGCGGCCGCATCTTCTACATTTCCGATGAGCCGAACCACTTCGGGCGGAACCTCTATGCGATTGACCTGGACGGCCGGAACAAACGCCGCCTCACTCAGGATCCGGGCAGCCATGCCATCTCGATGGGGCCCGGCGGCCGCTATTACCTGGACACCTGGTCGAGCCTCAAAGAGCCACCGCGCAGCATCCTCCATTCGGGCGACGGCAGCGAACTCGGCATCTATCGCGAGCCGGACCGCGCCCAGGACGAGTACGAAATCCTGCCCGCCGTAATCGAGCCATTCAAGACCCCCGATGGCGTGACGCTTTACGGCCGGCTCATCAAACCGGCCGGCTACGAACAGGGCAAACGGTATCCGGTGATTGTCAGCGTGTATGGCGGGCCCGGCGTCGGCTTGCCGGTGCGCGATGCGTGGCCGGAGATCGATATCGACCAGGTGCTGGCACAGAAGGGCTACGCGATCTGGCAATGCGAAAACCGCGGTGGGGAAGGACGCGGCCACGACTTCGAGACCGCCATCTACCACAAGCTCGGTGTCACCGAGCTGGCCGACCAGATCGCGGGTGTGCGCCACCTGATCGCCGCGGGAATCGCCGACCCGGAGCGCATCGGCATTCACGGCTGGAGCTATGGCGGCTTCATGACCGTCAACGCCATGCTCAATGCGCCGGAGGTTTTCAGGGCCGGTTTCGCCGGCGCCCCGGTCACCAACTGGATGAACTACGACTCCATCTACACCGAGCGCTACATGGGGCTGCCCAAGGACAATCCGGACGGCTACCGCGACACGGCGCTTCCGCCGAAGGCCGGGAACCTGAAGGGCAAGCTGATGCTGGTGCAGAACTTTGAGGATGACAATGTGTTGTTCCAGAATTCCATCCAGCTCGTCAGCGCGCTCGAACTGGCCGGCAAGCAGTTCGAATACATGCTCTATCCGCACAAGGCGCACGGCGTCAGCGGCATCGCTAAGCAGCATTTGAACCAGATGATGGTCGACTTTTTCGAACGGAGCTTGCGGTAGGGCAGGCGCAGTATATAATCGAGCCCATGGATGATTCCCTGTATGCCGAGCAGGTTCGCACAATGGTCCGACATGAGGACGAGTTGATCAACCACCGTATCAGTTGGATGGCTACCTGTAACGGCCTGTTTCTCACGGCCGCGGGCTTCGCTTGGGGCAAACAGGGTGGCAAGGTATTGGCCTACGTGCTCGCTGCGCTTGGGATTGCCACAAGCGCCTCAGCCTGGTCATCGCTGCACGTGGCCACGAGAGCTCTGGGCCGGCTTCGGCGCCTGTGGGAAGACAAGGGGATCGATGCGGCCGATGTGCCACCTGTCATTGGTTATGATGCGTCCCGTTGGCTCCGGTGGCTACTTCCCTGGCAGTCGCTGCCTGTGATTTTTGCTGCTGCGTGGCTCGTTGTCATAGTGATCACGGCTACTGGCGGTCAGAAGCCCGGCCCTTGAGATGGGACCATCATACGGAACTCGCCGCGATCGCATGGCTGTCGCGAAACCCTCATCTGCCCAGCAATCGGCCAGCACCTCTCGACTTGACGTTCATGCCCGCGCGATGCCGGGCCGCTTGGGTTCCGAAACGCGCCGCCGCTTTTCTTCGTAATCTGAATGTATGAAGCCTTTATTGTTACTGCTGCTGGTTGGCGGGGCCGCGCTGGCCCAGCCGTTTTCGGCCGGGATCAAAGGCGGGCTGCCACTGACGGACTTCTTGAGCGAGGTGCAGGGCACCTCTACCACCGCGACCGACCATTACCTGATTGGTCCGGAAGTGGAAGTGCGGCTGCCGCTCGGCCTGAGCGTCGAATTCGACGCGCTCTACCGGCATTTCAGCTACACCAACGTGCTGGGTTCGGTCGGCAACTCCATAACCAGCGTCGGATCGTCGGGCAATTGGGAGTTTCCGCTGGTTGCCAAGTACAAGTTTCCCAGCAAAATCGTCCGGCCCTATGTGGAAGCGGGCGTGGCTTGGGATACGCTGTCGGGGCTAAAGAACACGGTGACTGAAAACCTTTGCGGCCCCACTACCGCCAACCCCGTTTGTAACGTGGTGGCCACCCCTCCCGCGGCCACCAGCAAGGGGACCATGGGGGTGGTGATTGGCGGCGGAGTGGATATCCACGCGATTGTCATTCACGTGGCGCCCGAAATCCGTTTCACCCGCTGGGCACAACAATACTTCAACCTATCCGGCGTCCTCAACAGCGGCAAGAACCAAGCCGAGTTTCTGGTTGGGTTTACGTTTTAAGAGAGGCTCGCGCGCCCGATCGCGGCCTACTGTTTGTTGATCATCGCGGAAAGCACCGCCGACGGCGTGCCGGCGGCCTTCAGCTTGGCCAGAGCGTCCGGCCCGAGGTCGAAGCTGGCGGGCTGGTCGGTGACCATTTTGACGATCTCGTCTTCCGCTACGTTGCTTTCCACCAACTGCATGATGAAGGCGTTGGTCATCACGGTTGCGCTCTGAACCTGGATTTGGTCCTTTTCGGGCAGAGCGAGCGGCCCGGCGGCATCCGTGATGGCACTGTCGTTCCGGCAGTCGGCGATGAGGGCGGCGGCTGGCCCTTTGCCCGTGGGAGTGTGCGCCTGCTCGAACGCGTAGAGAGCTTCGGCGTAGAAGCGCTGGGTCGTCAGAACGACGCCGAGGTTGTACCACGCGCCCGCCACCACCTTGGGACCGGCCGCGCAGGAAGTGGCGCTGTCGCGTGCGAGCTTGAGCGCGCCATCATAGTCGCCGGATTTCATCAGGTCGAACTCCTGCTTCAGGTTGCACTCCTTGCCGTCCACGAACGGCACTTCCCTTAGTTCGATCCATGGAAGGAACAGGTGCTGCGACTCAGCCAGTGCCTTAGCCAGGGTGTCGGCCTTTACCTCGTTCTTTCCAGGATACGGGGGGGCCGTAACCTCGGCCTGGTTCTCTTTGCTGGCCTCGGCATGCACCGGTCGATTCCCGAGTTCTGCACCGCCGGCCAGGTCGATGATTCGGACCTGCGCCTGAAAGCCGCCCTCCATGCGGGAGGTATAGACCGCCGGAATGGTCTGCGAGACGGTGGGTGGCTTCGCCCTGACGTCGCAGCGGGAAACCTCCACTGTCAACATTGCGGAGGGGCCCAGGAGAGTCCCCAACCGTTTGGCGCTGCCCGGGTCGACCGGCGAGCCGATCTGGATATGATTCTTAGCGAGCAGAGCATCCAACTCTTCGCCGGGCACCACGAAAGTGCCATGGGCTGCCAGGGCCACCGCGAGCATTTGCGAGAACTCTTGGGAGCACTCGCCGCTGCCTGGCCCGATTACCACGCGCTTGCCGGCCAGCAAGTGGCCCATGCTGGCTGGGTGGGTCAATTTGACGGTCAATTTCTTGTCCGCGTGCGCCAAGGGGGCCAACGCCAGATATGCGGTGAGCAACGCTGCAGGGGTTAAGGTTCGAGAGCACATTTCTCGGTTCCTCCAGCAATACGCTGAACTAAATCAATTGCATTCCACAAGCCAATTACATCCCCTGCGGCCTGCCCAAGAAAGTGCTGGTTCTATCATCCCGGTACCATATCGGCTAAGTACTCGGCGTTCCCCAGGGGCAATGCCGAGAAAGACGCATCAAAAACAGCCGCCTCGAGTTCCCAGCCGGCAGCGTGGCGCGCGGCGCACGCTATGATTGTTAGGGAATGCCCGAAATCCTCGACGGAAATCGCGTCCGCGATGAAATCAAAGCCGAGCTGAAACCTCGCATATCGATCCTGGCCGCCAAGGGCCGTCCCCCCGGACTCGCTGTAGTGCTGGTGGGGAACAATCCAGCCTCGGAAATCTACGTTCGCAACAAGGTCAAGACCTGCGAAGACCTGGGAATTCACTCGGAGACGCTGCGGCCGCCGGAGAGCGTGACTACGGCCGAGCTGCTGGCCATGATCGACGGGCTGAATGCGCGGGATGACCTGGACGGCATTCTGGTGCAATTGCCGCTACCGCCGCAGGTGGATTCGAAGCGCGTACTGCTGGCGGTGGCGCCATCGAAGGACGTGGACGGCTTCCATCCATGCAATGTAGGCAACCTGGTGGCGGGGCTGCCTGGACCGCGCCCGTGCACGCCGGCCGGCATCATGGAACTGCTGAAACGCTACCGCATCCCGGTGGCGGGCAAGCGCGCGGTGGTGGTGGGCCGTAGCGACATTGTGGGCAAACCGGCCGCGTTGCTGCTGCTGCATGAACACGCCACGGTTACCATCTGCCATTCGAAGACGGCGGACTTGCCTGGCGTGTGCCGCGAAGGGGAAATCCTGGTGGCGGCGCTAGGCAGGCCGGCGATGATCACCGCCGAGTACATAAGGCCGGGCGCGGTGGTAATCGATGTCGGCACCACGCGCGTGACGGACCGTTCGCTTGCCGGGCGCGTCTTCCGCAACTCGGCGGACAAGCTGGCGGCTTTCGACAAACGAGGCTTCGTGCTGATGGGCGACGTGGATCCAGTCGACGTGATCGAGAAGGCCTCCGCCTATACGCCGGTTCCGGGAGGCGTGGGACCGCTGACAATCGCCATGCTGATGGCCAACACGGTAGCCGCCGCCGAACGGCGGGCCGGCCCATGTTGAAAGTCGGGCTGACGGGCGGTCTGGCGAGCGGGAAATCGTTCGTCGGGGACGCGCTGGCGAGCTTCGGGTGCCTGGTGGTCCAGGCCGACGAGTTGGGACACCAGGCGCTCGGCCCTGGCGGCGAAGCGCACGACGAGGTGATCCGCGAATTCGGCGCTTCGATCGTCGGTGTAGCGGGCGAGATCGACCGGCGTCGGCTGGCCGAACTGGTTTTCGACCAGCCCCAAAAGCTGGCACGGCTCAACGCGCTGGTGCACCCGTGGGTGGTGCGTCGCGAGGAGGAAATGGCGGCGGAATTCGCCCGGCGCACGCCGGAAGGCATCTTCGTGGTGGAGGCCGCGATTCTCATCGAAACCGGCAGCTACAAGCGGTTTGAGCGGCTGATTCTGGTGATCTGCTCCGAGGAACAGCAGGTGGAGCGCGCGATGCGCCGCGAGGGGGCCGTGGAATCGGTAGTGCGCGCGCGCCTCAGCCGCCAGATGCCGATCAAGGAAAAGCGCAAATTCGCCGATTTCGTCATAGACACGTCCGGGACCAAGGAAAATACGCTGCGGCAGACCGAAGCCGTCTATGCGGCGTTACGGAGAATCGAACCATGAAAGTGATGCGACCGTTTCTGTGGGCCGCCCTGCTGGTGGTCTGCTTCCTGATCATAACCTCCGCCGGGCATTGGAGGCTCGCCCAGTTCCTGCCGGAGCTCTCCTCCAGCGGGCGCCTTTGGGAAGCGCCGGCATCGGCCGCGTCGGAATACTCGTCGGACGAGCAAAACAACATCGAGATCTACAAGGCGGCGCGTGAGGCCACCGTCAACATCACTTCGCGCGTCTATCGCCAGGACTGGTTCTTCCAGCTCTACCCGGAAGATGGCACCGGGTCCGGCTTCATCGTGAATGCGGATGGCACCATTCTGACCAATAACCACGTGGTGCGCGGCAGCTCGAAGCTCACCGTGAAGCTCTCTGACATGAAATCGTACACGGCGAAAGTGCTCGGGACGGACGCGGGCAACGACCTGGCGCTGATCAAGATCGATGCCGGCCGCAAGCTGCCCACGCTGCGGCTGGGCGATTCGAGCGCGCTGGTGGTCGGCCAGAAGGTGCTGGCGATTGGCAATCCGTTCGGCCTGGAGGGAACGCTCACCACCGGAATCGTCAGCTCGCTCAATCGCAAACTGCAAACCGAAGAAGAGCGACTGGAAGGCATGATCCAGACCGACGCCGCCATCAACCCCGGCAACAGCGGCGGGCCGCTGCTCGATTCGCACGGCAGCGTAATTGGCATCAACACGGCGATCTACGGGCAAGGCAACATCGGCCTCGGCTTCGCCATGCCGGTCAACCGCGCCAAGGAGATGCTGGATCAGTTCCAGGCACGCGGGCACATTTCGCGGCCCACGCTGGGCATCACCACGGTGTGGATTTCCGGCGACCTGGCCGAAGCGCTGGAGCTGCCTTCCAAGGGCGGGTTGTTGATCCAACGCATCGAGCGCGGATCGCCGGCGGACGAGGCCGGCTTGCGCGGACCGCGCCAGGTGGTGGTGGTCGGGAACTATCAACTGGGGGTGGGCGGCGATTTGATCGTGGAAGTGGAAGGTCAGCCGGTGGAGGGCAACGACTCGCTGGTGCAGATTATGAATCGTAAGCATGGCGGCGACATGTTGAACCTCACCGTCTACCGCAACGGCCGCAGAGAGAAAGTACAGGTACGCCTGGGCGAAGCGCCGCAGCAGTTTTAGGGACGTGGCACCGGATTTGGGGTGTACAATAACGGTCTTATGAAGACCGGTCTGGCTGTAGTGGTTGGTTTGTGTTTTGCGTCGCCGATGGCGATTCCTCAGGAGCCGGCGCCGCTGGCTGGATTCACGGCGGATTCGGCGCGGGCGGAGCGCGAATGGGAAACCAAGTTCCGCGCGATTCCGGATCCCGCGCTGATGCGTTCGTACATGGAGCGACTCTCGGCGCGGCCGCACCATGTTGGGTCGGCCTACGACCGCGACAACGCGGAGTGGCTGCTCGCGAAGTTCCGCGAGTGGGGACTGGATGCCCACATCGAAAACTTCGACGTGCTCTTTCCCGCGCCGAAGGAGCGGCTGCTGGAGATGGTCGCGCCGGAACACTTCGTGGCGAAGATTGAGGAGCCGACGGTGGCCGTGGATCCCACCTCCGGGCAACACGACGAGCAGCTCCCCACTTACAACGCGTATTCGATCGATGGCGACGTGACCGGGCCGCTGGTGTACGTCAACTACGGCGTGCCGGACGATTACGAAACGCTGGACCGGCAGGGCGTGTCGGTGAAAGGTGCAATCGTAATCGCGCGCTACGGAGGGAGTTGGCGCGGCATCAAGCCGAAGGTGGCGGCGGAGCACGGCGCCATCGGGTGCCTGATTTACTCCGATCCGCGCGACGATGGCTACGCTCCCGGCCAAACTTTTCCCGCCGGGCCGTACCGGCCCAAAGATGGCGTGCAGCGCGGCAGCGTGATGGACATGCCGGTTTATCCGGGCGATCCGCTGACGCCGGGCGTGGGCGCGACGCCGGAAGCCAAGCGGCTGCCGCT
>Ga0181529_10002543_pt1 | contig 21708 bp, 19 predicted proteins | sample PEATcosm2014_Bin_36_FD_119763 | JGI IMG/M metagenome (GOLD analysis project Ga0181529, IMG submission 119763) | Peatland microbial communities from MTU Mesocosm Facility, Houghton, MI, USA - PEATcosm2014_Bin10_30_metaG | ecosystem: Environmental > Terrestrial > Soil > Wetlands > Peat | place... | reverse complement strand
TGGATTTGAAAGTATCACTGCCTCCCGACCCAAGGTAGGTCGAATAGGAGGCAGTAGGTCCTACCGTGGGGTCGATCACCAATGGACGGCCATGATCGTATTTGCCCAGCCGGAACCCAACCTCGCCGCCAGGCAGCAGCGCATAACTGGCGGACACCGGAACGCGCACTTCGTCGACAACCTGATAGGCGACTGGTTTCAAGATGCTGGCCGGACCGGCGTCAGTCTCCAAAACCAGATCCCCGGCCGCGTTCAAGTGCATCCTGGACGCTCCTGAGTAGGTCATCCGGATCGGGTCGGGATTTGCCCCTGCGGCCACATGGAAGTCAAACTCCAGTTGCTTCCCGCTTGCCCTGTACACCAGGTCGACGCCGGGATACACCTCGTCGCTGCGCACTTCGGAATAGGTGGGGATTTGCGTATGCCATTTGGAGGGATCGTTGCCGATCAGATAATTCACGATGCCGGGCAACCGCCCGCCGCCCCGGATGGCAGAGCTCTCCAGGGAGCCGGAAAGCCCCATGCGGACTACCGCATCGCGGCCATCTTTCTCCCCCGGCATTCCGTTGTGGTAAAGCAGAACCGTCTCGTGGCTGGTCAGAAAGGCCGTGTAGCCGCCCGCGCGAGCCAAGAAGCGGATCTTGCTGTCCGTTTGACCCTGATTTGTTTCAAAGTACAAAGGAACCCTGCTCGCGACAACGCTTGCAGAACTCGTGGCTAGACCTTTTCCTGCTACTGTGGACAGGCCATATGCCGTACTGGTCATCCCAAAACTGGCGAGAAACACTGTCAAGACAAACAAAATCGACTTGCGAGCCATACATCCTCCCTCTATTCTGACCGCCGCTCTGGGCGTCTCGGTCATTCACTGCCGCTTCAACGAACTGCTTGCAACCACCAATTCACAGGACCGCCACAATGGCATCCGCCATTTGTGACACGAAACCGGCTAGGTCTGTGACCGTGTAATTCCGCACTTTGGAGTTACCGCTTTCCCACCCATTCGCCCGGAAAAAGGCGAAGGGATGGGACACGGTACTTCAACAAGAACAAATGGACAGAGACCTAGAGGGACTACCAACTGCAACAGGGAATAGCCGCCTGATTGTTTGTCTAGCCTTGAACAGAAGGGAAGAGAATGCGCGTCACAGGAACGCGTCACTCTAATGGGGAACTGTCATTTGCCAGATTCAAACATCAACTGCGACCTGGATGACATTGTACACGTGCTATGAAGCCTCGTTCGAGCACTTTCGTCTGTTATCTGAGGCGCAATAGTTTTGGGTTCGCTGGGCCTGTCTTGGCAGTTACCGTGCCAGGTCATGCGGCTAATCGGCGCCTCATTAAGCTGCCCGAGCGATTTCGAGCTAAAGACAAAACAAAGCCTATATTGGATCAGTTGCGCGCGGCGCTCGATGACAAGGAGTCGCACGATCGCGTCTGTCTTGAACTCAATATGACCGACGTGCAACACCCGCTACGACAAACGTCCACATGCAGTTCATTCAAGAGGGAGTGGAGTCAACTACAGACTCAGTCAACAGCCGGTTGTGATCAAACAAACCAAATGCGAAAGGGAACAAAGCGTCGGCGAGCAAGCCGAAAAAGAGCTCGGGCATTTCTCAAGTGGAACGGGACCGCACAATGGAAGTCGCGGGATTTGACGTAAAATGACGCCAAATCCCCGCAATACCGCTGCGAGGTGACGTATCTAATCGGCTGATTTTGAAGGGGATATTGGTGGGCCTGACGGGGATCGAACCGATGACCTCTTGCGTGCCACGGAACAGATCATACCGCAAACTACAGACGCACAGCACCGATGAGCCGGCATAACCGGTAAAAGCTCACTGGGCGTTATTTGGGGGCAGAGCTTCCGCTTAAACCCTTGTCAGGATTTGCGAATTCGGCTCTGGCGCAGTGACAACCTTCCAAAAGCACCTCGCCGATGCTCATGCCGCTGATCGTGGTCGGGTGACCGGCGGTAGAAGCCGGTTTATGAGCACCTTGACGACCCAAAGCTCTCATGACGATATGTCGTCATCATAATGTCGTCACTTTCGATTCACTCGTGGGCTGCAAATCGGGCTTGTAGTTGCTAACTGATTGATTCCAATTGTCGAACAGTTTTCGCATCGGACCAGCGTGATTTGGCACGCCATTTGCTCAACAAAGTGCGGCGCCAGGACCTTAGAGACTAAGTTAATTTCTTCTCTTCGGTTAGCCATTTGAAATGGAGGCACGCTTTGGGGCTGTTCCGGTTGGATTATCTTTCTTGTCTTCTCACTGTAGTTGCGACGATCCTTGTCGGCCGAAAAATGTGGACCGGCCTAGTTGTCTCGGGGGTAAACAGCTTAATCTTTTGCGTCATTGGAATTCATACGTCCCAATACGGATTCATCCCCGCGAACGTGTTCTGCATTTGTATCTACGCTCTCAACCTGAAGTCGTGGCTAAAGAAGGAGGAACCGTCGCGCCCCGAAGGGGTCGGCACGCTCGCGTGAGCAGAGCTGAATGGCTGTCTTGACGCAGGATCAATCCATTCAATTCGCTTTGTGGCGCGTTTCTTCGAGAGCACGGTGAATTCTTGGTGCATCAGCTTCCTTCCAGAAAGAGTAAGACACGGGAAGTGAGGGCTGCCAAATTTCACGAATACCGTCCACCGACGCGAAACACGCATTGAGCCGTTCAGAGTCCTTTCTGGATGCGGAACTCACGAACCACCTCGGTGGGATCGCGATGCTGGCCGTCAACGGCCTGATTCATGGCTCGCACGTCTTCCGCTGTAACTTTTCCGGCAAGGGCGGCGAGGGCGCTTTGAATCCGGGGCCAGCGCTGCAGTGCATCGTCGCGCACCAGCGGAACAGCCTGGTAGGGTGGAAAATAGTGCTTGTCATCCTGGAGTACGGTCAGACCCAGTGCCTGGATTTGTCCGTCTGTTGAGTTAGCAGCGATCATGTCGACCTGATGATTGATAAGCGCGCGATAGAGCAACCCCAGGTCCATCGTGCGCGGCGTGCTCGCAAATCTGAGTCCGTATTCTTTGCTGAGTCCGGGCAGACCGTCCGGGCGCTGTTCGAATTCGTAGCCCACACCAAGATTCCACTTAGAAGTGTAATTCGCGGCCTCGCTTAACGACGTGAGATGCAACCGTCGCGCATCGTCTCCGCGGATCACCATGGCGAAGGTGTTCTCGAAACCGAGCGGCTCGGCAACGGTGATGCCATATCGCTGCGCATAAAGTTGGCGGACTGTGCGGAGAACGGATTCGGGATCGCGGTCGACAGGTTGCTTGAGGATTGCCGTGAGCGCCGTGCCGGTGTATTCAACATATGCGTCGATGCGTCCCGCGACTAACGCCTGCTGGCAAATGTAGCTGCCCGCCAGATAGAAACGCCTTTCGACTTTGAGATCGGACTTGGCTTCAATTTCCTGCGCCAAAAGTTCGCCGAGGATCACTTGCTCGGTAAAGTTCTTTGCGCCGATGACGGGATGGCCGGATCGCGGAGGAGAGCACGATGTGCACAGCGTGCACACAATGATCGCAGCGGTAACAGTGAGTGCGCGCATCATGAACCGGGAACCCTGAACCAGCGTTCGAATTGGCCGAGCGCGGCGTCGGCCGCAAGAGCCAGCAGGGCCGCGGGGATAGCCCCGGCAAGAACCAGGCGATCATCAACCGACGCAACGCCACGGAAAATGAGTTCGCCAAGCCCGCCTGCACCCACCGCCGCTGCAATCGTCGCTATGCCGATGCAGGTAATGGTTGCGGTTCTAAGACCTGCGAGAATGAACGGCGCCGCGAGAGGCAGCTCGACCTTGAAGAAGCGCTGTCGATCGGTGAGTCCCATGGCGCACGCCACTTCAATGATGGAGTGATCGATGCTTCGGATTCCCGCGTAGGTATTGCGCAGGATTGGCAGCAGCGCATAAGCGGAGAGAGCAACAATTGCAATGCGCGCGGCGCGTTCCCCCAACCAGGGCAATGGCAAGAGGAAGCCGAACATCGCAAGGGACGGGATGGTCTGCAGAACATTTGCCAGTCCCATCACCGGCTTAGCCCATCTTGGCGAGCGAACGAGCCAGACACCAGCAGGCACAGCGATTGCGGTGGCCAATAACATGGCCGCGCCGGTGAGCCAAAGGTGTTCGATGGTCAGTGTCGCAATTTCGCTGCCGTGTTGCGCGAGAAAGCCGCCGCTCATACGCCTCTCTCCGGAATTTGGAGCTCCGGCGCCGCGTTGCGCCATCCGCGATGAAAGGCGCGCACATAAGCTTCAATCAGAGGCTCGCGGGATGCGATGAACTCATTCGGCGTGAGACAGGTAATCAGCTTGCCTTCGCTCAGAAGCACGATGCGGTCCGCAAGATAAAGTGCCTCATCCAAATCGTGCGTCACAAGTAGAACAGTCCTCTTCAGACGGCTTAGAAGGCCCCGCAGCATATCCTGCATCTCTGCACGTGTCAGCGGGTCAAGAGCCCCGAACGGCTCGTCCATCAGAAGGAATTCTGGCTCGGCGGCCAAAGCGCGGGCCAGGCCGACACGCTGGCACTGGCCACCGGAAAGCTGGTGCGGAAAGCGCTTCGCAAAGCTGGCGGGATCGAGGCCGACGACTTCAAGCAGTTCATGGCTGCGGCGCGCGCAATCCCGCCGGGAACGGCCTTCCGCTTCCAACACGAGACCCACGTTACGTTCGACATTGAAGTGCGGGAAAAGACCTGTCTCTTGAATCACGTAACCCATGTTACGGCGCAGCCTGATGAGGTCGAAGACGCTAACACTCTTGCCGTGGAGCAGAATCTCGCCACTCGTCGGCAGGACCATTCGATTAACGGTACGGAGCAGAGTGGTTTTTCCCGAACCGCTCCGGCCTAGGATGGCGGCTGTAGTTCCTTCCTCGACCGAGAGCGAGATCGTGTCAAGCAACAACCGGCCTTGCGGAATCGCAAAGCTGATCTCACGGAATTCGATGGCTGCGCCCATGGCTTTCTTACACTCTCTTCCTCACTGTAAAGCGCAAAGTTGAATCGAGAGGTCTCACCCGGAAACCCGGTTAGAATAGTCCTCCTAGCATTCCGCAAGATCGCGCTCTGGCATTCGCGATGGGCTTTGACCATCTGCCTGTACTCGTTACGAAGATTTCTGCGAAGGAGACAACGCGACTGCGGCCTCGCTGGTAAGGACACGAAAGACGAATGTCTCCTGAAGATACAGTTGCACAAACGAATCGGTATGGCTGAGGTAGCCGATCGAAACATCCTGCCCGACGTTGAGTTCGAAGTCGCCGCCTCGCGTCGTCAGGACGAACGCACCTTCGATCGCCGGCGCCCAGACGAGGTTGCCGTCGACGATACGCTTGACGTGATCGAGGACGGGATATCCGTGGTCGCGGATCTCGGCCAGTGCCGTATACTCATCGGCTCCGAGCAGAACCGAGTAAGGCCCATTCACACCTACGAGCCGCAATTGGCTCAATGCTTGCGCCACCGCATCGGGATAATCCCGCTCATCCGCGGGAAGTGGAACGATTGGGTTGCTTGTGCCTTCTCGAATGCCCTGAATATCCGCTTCGGAGTATCCGTTGAAGATGGCCCGGTCTTCGGCAAAGGCAAGTTTTCTTGCGGCGTCTTTCGCAGCCTGCCAGTCGGAGTCATCCGACCCACGCTCTACGTCATCGATTGCCTGGCGGGACAGTTCAAACGGCACTCGCAGTTCTACGAGAGGCTTGACCTCCCGTTGCCTTGCGACGATGCCCTCCCCAGGAGGGGAGATCGATCGCATGTGGCCAGTCGCCACTCCGGGCAGAGCAATTCCTCCCGGCGAAGGAACGTCTACAACCCGTCGTCCGGCCAGATACCGCTTCAGCGTCCTCGTCGTCTCTTCCTCAATCTGCGACCATGCAGCGTCGGAGACTGGCGCCAATTCCCGATGGAGGTTATTCATCCTTCTCTCCTTTAAGTGATCCGATCTTGAGTGATGCATCGTTCGCGGACGTGGCCGGCGGCGGGTCGGATGCCTGTCGCGCGGCGGTATCCGTTGAGTCCGGCCCATCTCCTCCGATGTTATCCAGAAACGTTGCAGACGGCACGAAAAACAAGCTGCCGGTTACAGCGCGGCTGAAATCGAGCAGCCGGTCATAGTTTCCGGGCGGACGGCCGACGAACATATTCTGCAGCATTGTCTCTGTGATGCGCGGAGTGCGGCTGTACCCGATAAAGTATGTCCCGAACTCGCCGTAGCCTGGCCGTCCGAAAGGCATGTTGTCCCTCAGGATCTTGAGCTCTTTTCCATCTTCCTCGACGACGGTCAGCGCATTATGCGCCGAGGCAGGTTTCTCGGCATCACTCAGTTCGACGTCTGAGAGTTTCCTGCGGCCAATGATGCGCTCCTGTGCCTCAATTGGAAGAGCATTCCATGCCTTCATGTCGTGCAGGTACTTTTGCACGATGACATAGCTTCCTCCAACAAACGCCGGGTCTTCGCCGCCGATGATTGCGGCCTCACGAGCGGCCTCTCCCCGCGGATTTTCCGTGCCATCGACGAAACCGACGACATCTCGATCGTCGAAATACCGGAAGCCGTGAACCTCATCGGCAATCGTAACGGCATCGCCGATGCCGTCCATGATCTGGGTAGCCAATTCAAAACAAAGGTCCATACGTTTAGCTCGAATGTGGAAGAGGATGTCGCCGGGCGTGGATACGGCGTGGCGGCCGCCTGACCGAATCTCTCGAAACGGGTGAAGCTCCGCAGGCCGTGGCGATCCAAAGAGTCTGTCCCAGGAATCGGCCCCAAATCCAACGACGCAGGTAAGGTCCGCCTCAATGTCCCGAAACTCAACGGCGCGGATGAGCCCGGAAAGGTCTGCGCAGAACGACCGCAGCAGCGCATAGGCGTCTGGGTCCTGGCGAATGCATACGACCAGAAAGATCGCCGCTCGCGTGAGCGGAGCGACCACATTCTGAGGAAGAACGGTTTCGTTTAGCTCTTCGGATACATCCATTGCGTCAATCTCGATTCACGAAGATTCTCATTCATGTTTTTTCATTGGTCAAGAACCTGTCTGCGCCATCGCAGGTAACAAAAGCGAGTGCCCATTGCGGCGGCACAAAGACGCGATTGGCAATTCCGATCAGACAATGAATCTGTCTGAAAGGGATGGCCAATGGGTGTCCACGCCGGAGCGATACTCGTTCGTTAAAGTGATGTTTTCCGTGCCGATCGTGACCAAACGACAGTATAAAATCTCCATCTCACGGTGGACTTGGACCAGGAATTCGGCTTGCGGGCGGCGATCCAAGCTGATCTCTACTGACATCTATTTCTCTCCACATGACTGACATCACTGTCTACTTTTCCATTTTCATGAACTGGCTTACCAGAGCAGCAATCTCGTCTGCCTTGGTGTCGAGCGCGAAGTGACCGGCGTCGAGCACATACACCTGCGCGCTCGGCACGTCTTTGCGATAGCGTTCCGGCTCTCCCGAATCGAATGACAAATCGTGCTTGCCCCAGACCACCAGTAGCCTCGGCTGCTTTCTCTGCATCCATGCCTGCCACTTCGGATAATTCTCGACATTTGTGCGGTAGTCGTAGAACAGATCGCTCTGAATCTGCGCCTGGCCTGGCGCATTCAGGAATGCGTACTCATCCGTCCAGAGATCCGGATCATACAGATCGACATTCGGATCGTCCCCGATATGTCGCGTCCTCGTCGCCGCCATGGACAGCAGATTCGTACGCAGCGCTTCTTCGTTTGTCTTCCGGTCCGCCCAGAACGCGCGCCGTGTTGCCCAGTTCGCACCCAGGCCTTCGTTGTGCGCCACCGCATCCTGCACGATCAGCGCCTGCACCGCCTCCGGGTGCGCCAGCACCATGCGAAAACCAATTGGCCCGCCGTAGTCCTGCATGTAGAGGGTGTAACGCGACAAGCCCCGCGTCTGCACGAAGTCTTCCATCACTGTGGCGATGTGGTCGAAGGTGTAGGGAAACTCCTTCGGGTCCGGCCAGTCGCTGTGCCCGAAGCCCGGATAATCCGGCGCAACCAGATGATATCTGTCTGAAAGCCGCGTCAATAGAGGCTGAAACATCCGAGACGACGACGGAAGGCCATGCAGCAAGAGAATGACCGGCCCATCTTTCGGCCCAGCTTCCCTATAGAAGATGGAGAGCCCATTGACCTTAACTGTGCGATAAAAGACCCGCTTTTCCATTGCTTTATCCTTTGTCTGGGAATTTGTGCCGAGCGCGGTTGCGAGCATCAGTACCAACACTGCAATGCTCGCGAATATCCGATATGTCGATCTCGTGGCGCCTCTACTGGCTACCATCGGCCCACGTGCGCGCCGTCGTCAACGTGCAGCACCTCCCCGGTCACGTGACTTGCTTCCGTCAGATAAACAACAGCGTCGGCGATGTCCTTCGGCTCGGAAATCGTGCCCATTGGCGACCGCACCTTCAGGTTGCCCTTGTGCAGGGTCGTGTCCACAACGCCCGGCGCGACGGCGTTGAAACGAATCTTGTCTTTAGCGTATTCGTTCGCGAGGCTCAGTGTGATCGCGTCGATGCCGCCCTTGGTCATCATAGGAACTGATGCAGGAACCCCCGCGATCGGGTTATCGGCCAGCGATGCGCTGATGCTGGTCACGCTGCCCCCGCTGTCTTGAGCCAGCATCTGCCGCACGGCCAGCTGCGTGATGAAGACGAACCCGTAAAGGTTAGTGGATACGAAGCCGCGAAGTTCCTCGGCGGTGTACTCCGTGAATGGCTTCGAAAAATGGATGCCCGCGCTATTCACCAAATGGTCGATCGAGCCGAACCTCTCGATCGCGGTTTTCGCCACCTCCCCCGCAGTCTCTTCCCGGCTGATATCTCCATCTACCAGAGCGAGGTTGGGAGATGGCGCGAACCCCGCCTTTGAGATGCTCCGCGAGGTTGCCACTACGTTATAGCCGCGCTCCAGAAACGCCTGAACGATGGCGGCGCCGATCCCCTGCGAGCCGCCGGTGACGATGACTGTCATGCCGCTTGCCATGGTGAGCTCCTATTGTCCCCGGCAAGCTCGGAGAGATCGATCCCTTCCTGCCCGAAACTGCAAAAACAACAGCCCATGCTGGTGCACAGAATCATTGGAGCAGCAATGGATGCAGACGCAACATCAGACGAAGGTATTGATCGATACCTTAGTGCCGGCCTGAATGGCCACAGTCTCAACGAAGACAGAGTGACGCATCCCAGTGTCGGCTTGAAGCCTACCTAACCGGGCGCAAAGTGGACCCAGATGGGCGCACCAAGCGGAGACGTGTGGCAATGCTTACTAATTCTGCGAGGGATTCAGCTTTCATCTTTCGCATCATGCTGCCGCGATGTGCTTTGACTGTAATTTCGCTGATCCCCAGTTCGCTGCCAACCTGTTTGTTGGGCAAGCCGGCGGCCACTAACGCCATCACTTCACGTTCGCGAGCGCTGAGGCACGAGTACCGGGTTTTCAAAGCCAGCATCTCTCGGGAGCGGTCAAGCAATGCCTTGCTGCGTACCAGGGCATGGCGAACGGCATTCAGCAGAATTTCGTCACTGAAGGGTTTCGTCAGGAACTCCACAGCTCCCGCCTTCATCGCTTGCACGGTTATGGGAATATCTCCATGGCCTGTGATGAAGATAATCGGCATCTCATGCCGTTCCACCGCAACACGTTTCTGCAGATCGAGACCGTTGAGTCCGGGAAGAGATATGTCCAGCACCAAGCAACTTGGAACAGTTACGGGCGGGCGGCCGAGAAACTCCTGCGCGGAAACGAATGTCTCCACATCGAAGCCCTCATCGCGGAGCAGGAGTTCTAGCGATTCGCGAATAGAGACGTCGTCGTCGACGACGAGAACAATTGACGGGGTCTCTGGCATGGGCAAGCCCTGACTCCAAAATAAAGTGAACTTGCATGAGCCATTGTATATCTGCGACACAATTCCACAGAACAACGATCATTTGACCTGAAACGCGCAATTCAGCGCCTCGAGCATCGCAGCATCACTGAAGGGCTTGATCAAGTAGGCGATTGCACCCTGCCCGATTAACCTCGATCGTAACCTTTCGTCTAATTGTCCGGTGATAAAAACAATGGGAATTCTGATCTTGCGACGGTTCAATTCATCTTGGAGTTCGGGCCCACACATTCCCGGCATGGCAACGTCGAGGATCAAACATTGCGTTTGCGCGACTCCACCGGAAGCAAGGAACTCTTCGGCAGAAGAGAATGTCTCAGACGCAAAACCAAATTCGTTGAGTAGATCTGGCAGCGATTCGCGGACCGATTCATCATCGTCAACGATCGACACAAGTGAGCGTGGATTTATCATGGATATCTCAGTCCGCACTCAAAAACAGATTTCCTGAACGCGGAGAACCGTGCATATCCTCCAGCGTAGATTGGCAAATCCAGCGTGCTCCCTCCGAAGCGCCGCTCACAACTCTCAGGGCTGCCCATCAAAAATGCGACTGAGTCTGTCACCATGGACTCCCTTCTTGGCGACAACCCACAACAGCATCATCGGCCTTGTAGCCAGCGGCGTCTATTGTACTTAGGTATTGGTTACTGGCCGCAAGCGCACTCCCCCAAGTCGTTCGTCCTTGGTGGGTTTGGTGATGCAGTCATTCAGAACTGAGAATGCGAAGGAGCATGACTGCAAGAAGAATTTGTACGAAAGTATTGATCAAAGCTTGCGTTCGAATGACATGTCCTAACAGCGGCGTGGCAGCGCGTCCGAAGTTCATCGCCAAGACGGATCTTCGTGCCACAAGATGAAAGGAGCCTCAAGCGGCACGAACGCTCCTTCGTGCCGCGGAACGAGACGGGGAGTGTAGTCAGCAACAGGGCGACTTGTCGGAAGAGAAGCACTGTAGGTGAAGGCACTCGCCGCACCGGCCATGGGTTCGCCACGTGTCATCGCTTGCGTGATTGGCTCCCCGTCTTTCTGCGCCTCCGCGTAGAGTTCGACGCTCACGGCATCGGGGTCGATATCATCAACAAAGACCTGCACGTGAAATAGATATTGCTCGCCCTCAAGCTCTACGGTTGCTGGGCCGAATCGCAGCGCCGGCCAATGCTTCGCCAGTTCAGCCTGCCAGGCGACGAGATCTGCTGCCCTTGAACCCCGATTCTCGGCACGCCGGCTAAATGCTGCCGCCGCCGAGAGATAGTGTTCTTCGGTATATTGGCGGACTACGCGATTGGTTGAAAAGGCCGGAGTCAAGCGGGCCATACTTTCGCGCACGCGGGCAACCCAGCCTCGTGGAATTCCGTGCTCGTCGCGGGCGTAAAACTCTGGGATCACTTCTTTTTCGAGCACCGCATAGAGACTTTCAGCTTCAGTTGCGTCCCAGGAAGGGTCATCCCCATGTTCGCGCCCGTCTCCGATCGCCCAGCCGACTTCGGGGGAATACGCCTCCGCCCACCAGCCGTCGAGTTCCGAAAGATTCAACCCGCCGTTCACCAGTACCTTCATGCCGCTTGTGCCGCTTGCTTCCCAAGGCCGTCGCGGGGTGTTGACCCAAACGTCCACGCCCTGAACGAGATGCTCCGCCATGAGAACGTCATAATCCGAAAGGAAGACCACCCTGGATCGAACCTCAGGGCGGCGAACAAACTCGAACCACTGCGTGATCATTTGCTGCCCCTCGACGTCCTGGGGATGCGCCTTGCCTGCAAGCACGAGCTGAACAGGGCGCTCTGGATTCATCAGAATATTGAGAAGCCGCGCCTGGTCATGCAGCAGAAGATTCGGGCGTTTGTATGTGGCAAAGCGGCGGGCAAATCCCAAAGTCAAGGTGTTTTCATCGAGTATTTGTGCGGCCTGCGCGAGGTCTTCCGGCGACGCTCCCCGCGCTGCTATTTGACGGCCGTAAAGTCTTCGGACGTACCCAACGAGAGCCTTTCGGCTATCTGCGCGGAGTTGCCAGAGGTCGAAATCGCCGGCGGCACGAATGTCTTTTTCTTTATCTGCCAGTGTTCCGTACCAGTATTGTTTTCCGCAGTGAAGTTCCCATAAGCGGTCTGCTGGTGCAGAGTCCCAGGTAGGGGTGTGCACTCCGTTGGTCACGTGCGTTACCGGCACCTCTGCCTCGGGCCAACTGGGAAATAGGGGCTGGAAGAGCCGTCGGCTCACATGACCGTGCAATTTGCTGACGCCGTTGATGGCGCCGCTGCCGCGGATCGCAAGATATGCCATATTGAACGGTTCGGACGAGTCGTGACGATCGCGCCGCCCCAACGCAAGAAGCTCGTCGAAGGAAATCGCCAGTTTCTCCTCGGCGTAGTTCTTGAGGTAAGGTTCGATCAGGCTGGGAGCAAAGCGGTCAAAGCCCGCCTCCACGGGAGTGTGGGTCGTAAAAAGGTTGCCGGCGCGGGTTACGGCAAGCGCGACATCAAATGGTTTGCCATTGTCCTCCATGTAGGAACGCGCCCGTTCCAACACCGCAAATGCGGCATGACCTTCGTTGAGATGGCAGACCTCGGGCTCGAGTCCCAAGGCTCGAAGGAGCCGCCAGCCTCCAATGCCGAGGACTAGCTCCTGTCTTAAACGCAGCTCCGGACCACCACCGTACAGTTCAGAGGTTATGCCGCGGAAGGACGGAAGGTTTGCGGGATCGTTGGTATCGAGCAAATACAATTTGACCCGGCCCACCTGTACTTTCCAGACTCTGATCCGCAACTCAAGGCCAGGCAAAGCAACGGCCAGGCGCAGCCACTCGCCGTTTGGCTCGCGCACCGGCCGAATCGGAAGCTGGCCGGGATCATTGAATGGGTAAAAAGCCTGTTGGTGGCCTTCGGCATCGATTTCCTGCCGAAAATAGCCTTGCTGATAGAGCAAGCCAATGCCGACAACCGGGACGCCCATGTTGCTTGCGGCTTTGAGTTGATCGCCAGCAACGTTTCCGAGTCCGCCAGAATAAATTGGCAGCGCTTCGCTCAGCATGAACTCCATCGAGAAATACGCAACTGTCGACACGCCCGATTGCGGGTGCGCCTTTTGGAACCACGCTTCCGACGCTTCGGCAAGTACTTTCTGGCGGTGTAGATCGGCCAGAAGTTTTTGGAATCCGGGGTTCGAGGTGACAGTTTGCAGTTTTTCCCGCGATACCGTTTGCAACAGAACCAAAGGGTTATGGGTCAGTGCCCAGAGCTCCGGATCGAGTTGCTCCCAGAGCTGGTCCGCCGAGTGATTGAACGACCACCTAAGGTCCAAGGCCAAGTCAGCAAGAGCATCTGAAATGCCTGCATCGAGGGGAGGATCATCGAATGTCGAGCTTCTCATAGGCCAAACTCCTGTCTCTGCTCATGTCTTTAGGGCTTATTGGTTCCCTCCGCCGGGGCATTGCGAGTCAGCGTCGCCGAAACAATGGTCTGGGCTTCTTCCTGGATCTTTCGCAGATGATCCTGACTGAGGAAACTCTCGGCGTAGACTTTGTAGATTTCCTCCGTGCCAGAAGGGCGTGCTGCAAACCAGCCATCTTTGGCAATTACCTTGATTCCTCCGATTGGATTGCCGTCTCCGGGAGCGGTGGTAAGAATCTTCAGAATCGGTTGACCCGCGACTTCGGTAGCGTGAATGTCGGACGGGGACAATCGTGCCAGAGCGGCTTTTTGTTCGGGCGTTGCGGGAGCATCGATGCGTTCGTAGACTGGATCTCCCAGCTCGCGAGCGAACTCACGATAGATCTCACCCGGATCTTTGCCCACATGCGCTGTGATTTCTGCTGACAGTAAACAAGGAATGATTCCGTCTTTATCCGTGGTCCATACACTACCATCGCGCCGGAGAAAGGAGGAACCGGCGCTCTCTTCGCCACCAAAACCCAAGCGGCCGGCGAGTAGTCCTTCGACAAACCACTTAAAACCCACTGGAACTTCATAAAGCCGGCGCCCGAGGCGAGCGCTCACACGATCGATCATGCTGCTGCTCACGACAGTTTTTCCGACGGCAACCTCCTTACTCCAATTAGGCCGGTTTGCGAACAAGTAACTGACGCACGCTGAAAGATAGTGATTCGGAGGAAGCAAGCCGCTTCCTTTGGTTACAATGCCTTGACGGTCATGATCGGTATCGCTTGCAAACGCGATATCGAACTTGTCTTTCAATGCGATGAGTCTCTGCATCGCATAGGGTGAGGAAGGATCCATGCGAATCTTTCCGTCCCAATCCACAGTCATAAAGCGAAATGTTGGATCTACGGATTGGTTGACGATCGTCAGATCGAGACCATACTGTTCGGCAATCCGCGGCCAATAGTCGATGCCCGCTCCCCCGAGCGGATCCACGCCAAGCTTGATCCTGGCGTCGCGCACTGCATTCATGTCGACAACACTATTGAGATCGCTGACGTACGCGCTCAGAAAGTCATGTTTGTGTGTCGTGGATGCACGCAGCGCTTGGGAAAACTGCCTGCGTTTAACGCCGTCGAGGCCGCGCTCGAGAAAAGCATTGGCCTTCGATTCAATCCACGAAGTCACGCTCGAATCCGCCGGTCCTCCATTCGTGGGGTCGTATTTAAAGCCCCCGTCATCGGGAGGATTGTGAGACGGCGTGATGACGATGCCGTCGGCAAGCCCTGACTTTCGCGTGCGGTTGTAAACGAGAATCGCGTGGGAGATGGCTGGGGTCGGGGTATAGGGTGTACCTTCAGAGAGCATTACATCGATGTCATTCGCCGCAAGCACTTCCATCGCGCTTGCAAATGCAGGTTCGGAGAGGGCGTGAGTATCCATCCCAAGGAACAGCGGCCCATCAATCTTCTGGAGTTTGCGGTAATCGCAAATCGCCTGGGTGATGGCTAGGATGTGCCGCTCGTTGAACGCTACGTCGAACGCAGAACCACGATGGCCAGACGTGCCAAAGGCAACGCGCTGCCGGGGATCGCTCGGATCGGGCCGCAACTCGTAATAGGCTGTGACGAGCTTTGGGATGTTGACGAGAATGGATGGGTCAGCCGGCTTCCCGGCAGCAGGATTAATTGTCACGCAGCACCTCGCAGTCATCCGTCAATAGAATCGCACTTGATCGAGGTTCGAGTCGAAATCCAATCTGGCCCCGAATAGGAGGCTCTTCCCCAGGGTCGAAGAGATCGTCAGGAGTGGTTCGGGAAGTATCGACTGCCAGACGCCAGGTCTTTCCGGCTGGCAAGGCAGGGATCGAAAAATCAACCGCACTGCTATCTGCGTTAAACAAGAGGAACAAATCCGGTTCTATCTCTCCTGGAATCAGACACGCAATGGATTTCTGCCGAGGGTCCGTCCAGTCGGGAAAGGCACCGCTTGGCGCGAACCACTTTATGTCTTCATCCGTGTAGAACTCTTCTTTTCGCAAAACAGGATGGGCTCGGCGAAAGGTGATCATTCCCCGAGCGAAGCGCTGGATATCTTTGTGCTCCTCAAACAGGTTCCAATCAAACCAACTCACTTCGTTATCCTGGCAGTAGGCATTGTTATTGCCGCGCTGAGTTCGGCGAAACTCGTCGCCACCGAGCAACATGGGAACTCCTCGAGAGATAAACAGGGTTAACAGGAAGTTCTTAATCAAGCGGTTGCGCATGTCCTCGATAGCGGGTTCTCGGCTCGGTCCTTCAACCCCGCAATTGTCGCTATAGTTGGCGTCGGCTCCATCGCGGCTGAACTCGCCATTCTCGTCATTGTGCTTCTGCTTGTAGCTCACCAAATCATTCAGCGTGAAGCCGTCGTGGCACGTAATGAAGTTGAGGCTGCTTGCGGGGCCCTTGCCTGAGCTTTGGTACAAATCCGAGCTGCCACAGATTCGGCTTGCGAACGGTCCGATCATGCCCGCGTCCCCAATCCAGAAGCGGCGCACATCGTCACGGAAACGGCCATTCCATTCCGTCCAACGCTTGGTGGAAAATCCCCCCACTTGATAGGCACCGCATGCATCCCAAGCCTCTGCGATAATTTTCACATCACGCAGGATGGGGTCCTCGGCGATGCCTTCGAGAAGCGGAGCGTTACGCAGAACCTCCCCATGCTGGTCTCGGCCCAGGATCGAAGCAAGGTCAAAGCGAAAACCATCCACATGCATGTGCATAACCCAGTAGCGAAGCACATTCCTGACAAACTCCCGCACGACGGGATGATTCGCGTTGAGCGTATTACCAACGCCGGAAAAGTTCTTGTAGTATCGGCACCCGCTCTCTTGCAACATGTAGAAGATCGAGTTCTCAATTCCGCGCAGTGAGATCGTGGGTCCCAGTTCATCGCTCTCAGCTGTGTGGTTCAATACAACATCCAGGATCACTTCAATGCCCGCGAGATGAAACGCCTTGACCATCTCTCGGAACTGCCGGATCTGCTGGCCGTGCGGTCCTCCAATACAGTAAGACTGCTTCGGAGCGAAAAAGGCGACAGGATCGTAGCCCCAGTAGTTTTTGAGTCTCGCTCCCGTGATTGGATTCAACCGGTTGGATTCCTTTTCGTTGAATTCAAGTACGGGCATCAACTCAATGGCGGTCACTCCCAGGTCCCTGAGATACGGGATCTTCTCGATCAAGCCAGCGAAGGTTCCCGGATGCGCCACACCCGAACTCGAATGGATTGTGAAACCGCGAACGTGTGTTTCGTAGATGACCGTGTCAGAGGCGGAATGCTTTGGGGGTGAATCCATCTCCCAGTCGAATTGGTCGTCGGTAAAAATGCATTTTGGTGTTGTGCCTCCACTATCGACTGTCGAAAAGCTCAAGTCAGTCAGGATGCTGGATGAATCGTAGCCGCGCGCGGCAAGGAAGTCCCAGTTCTCGACCCCGGCAATTGCTCTTGCATAGGGATCCAGAAGCAGCTTATGCGGGTTGAAGCGATGTCCCTCTTCGGGCAGATACGGCCCCTCGACGCGATAACCGTAGAGTTGACCTGCTGGAATGCCTCTCACCCACACATGCCAGACGTCGCCCGTCCGATGACGCACGGAATCCAAATCAATGATCCTGCTCGGAGACGAATCCTCAGAATTTTGATAGAGTTCGAGACGAACACCGGTTGCGTGTCTGCTGAACAAAACAAAATTGACTCCCATCCCTTCTTGGTGGGCGCCTCCAATCGGGAGAGGATTTCCCGTCTGAATATCGTCCACGTCAGACGATGCTGTAAAACCGTTCGCCAGATTCTGCCTTGTCGCAGTTTCATTTATTGACATCGTTTTCCATCCTCACGTGTCAGCCGCCGGCACTGACATTCCTGTTCCACCCGTGGAAACGCGAGAAGTTACCCGTATTCCATGCCTCGCGGAGTCCAGGGGTGCTCAGATCCCAGTCTGGTCGTATCTCATTCGTCACGGCGCGTAAATCGTGCCAAAGATCGATGACCGATGGACGGCCCCAGAACCAGTAGCCGTTATAGATGCAGTAAATCACGAGGCCCGGCTTGAGCACGAGCGTATGCGGGATCATCGGATTATGTTCGGGGTCGGTGTACTCCTGGATGTCGAGATCTTTCTGAATCGTTCGCTCGGGGTCTGAAAGGAATGTCCATTGGGCTCCGACGGACGCACGGAATTCCTGAAGAGTGTGGTGATCGTCGGTAGCGATTGTGACGATCTGAGTGTACGCCACCGCGATCTTCGGGAAGAACGCGGCGAGTTCTAAATGCTGCTGGTGCTCCTTGGGGCAAAAGTGGCCGCGCGCAAGCGTAAGGATGAGCGGATCATCGCCCTGTAGCTTGCTGAGCTTGCGCACTTTGCCCGTGTGATCGGGCAGTTCGTAGTCGGGGAAGATGCCCCCGGGAACAATATCGGAACGCATGATTCGAATCCTCTCGCTTCTCTCAGAGGTCTAGAGTGACAGCCTCTTTTGGCTGGGAACAACAAAGGAGAGCGTTCCCGGTAACAGGCCTCTCCAGCGGTTCAGGCCTGTAAACAATCGATCCGTCAATTCATAGTGAAGATCGACTTGTCTGCGTTCCGGGCTTGGGGAAGGCATATACGTCAGCACTATCGAAGCGGGCATCCGCGTGGGAAAAGCCAAATTCCAAGCCGGAATAATGGTGCGACATATCATCTTCTCCCTATGTTCTTCGAACTTGCCGGCCCTGTGAGACTCAACCAGTAGAGCGTTCATCCCGTCCCGCTCTGGATTTCAGCGTCAAGGTGCGTAACGAGTAAAGACAAGGTCGCTCCCTTTGGCCTTTTCGTGACAGGGGAAGCAACTCTTCATGAATGCAGCGCCGCCAGGTTTGCCGTCTTGGAAGTGAGCGAACCCCCATCCGCCGGTTGCGGCGTACTTTGTTGAGTCTTTGACCATGAACTGAATGTTTGTGGGCGAACCTGGAACGAAGGATTGAGCCTGGCCGAAGACCTTGTTGTTTTCCTGCGACGGGACGTATTGGTAATGCAAGGCAGCAATGATCGTGCCATCCGGAAACGGAAGCTTGCCTTTACGATAGGCGTCGATCGCTACATCGTTGCCCAGAACCGCACCTAAACTGTTGAGGTTCCCTGCTTCATGGGCCGATGCAATCCATCTCCAGTCTCGGTACCCATCAGGGATTTCGGTAACGAAGAGTGCGGCGGGTTGCCCATCCGCTTGACCTGGGGAAGGAGCAATGAGCATGAAAGAACCGGTCATTGCTGCAACTGCAACAAATAGGAATGTGAAGCGTCTCATAGTGGTTCCTCCATTCAATATTCGGTGCTCGAGTTCAACGGTCTCAAGGTAAGTTTTCGTGTGCACGGGTCCTTTCTAGGCAGCCAAGAGAATCCCAGTGATCGATTCGCATGTGCTGAATACATAAAGACAGTGGCGTCAGAACGAGACAATTGCGCCTTGGTATCAGCCCCTGAAGTCTTTTCTCGATCTTCAGAGTGGTCGTTTTCCTCACTTCTACACAAACGGCTCCAGTTTGGCGAGAATGGTCGGCAGATATTCCGCGACCGTCGGATGAATGTGCATGGCTCGCTGGATGACCGTGTACGGCGCCTTCGCATACATGACATCCAGCAGAACGTGAATCACTTCATCGCCTCCAACTCCAAGAATCGCAGCACCCAGAATTTGTTTTGTCTCTGCATCGACGCTGATTTTGATGAAACCATGTGTCTCGCCTTTCTCGTTGGCCCGGCTCACTTGACTCATCGGATATCTAGCAGCAAGGGCACGGCGCCCGGAATTTCGAATCTCTGCGTCCGTCATGCCGCATCGACCTAGCGGCGGATCAATATATAGCGCGTAGGCCTGTATTCGGTCGGATACCCGGCGATGGTCAGAGTTAATGAGATTGTCCGCGACGATCTCGTAGTCGTTATAGGAAGTATGCGTAAAGGCGCCTCGGCCGTTGCAATCCCCCAATGCCCAGATGCCTGGCACGTTTGTCTGAAGTTGATCATCAACCACGATGTAGCCGCGACGGTCGGTGGCAACGCCAGCCTGGTCCAGTCCTAGGTCGCTCGTGTTGGGAGTACGTCCGACGGCCAGAAGAACGTGAGTACCCACTACTTCTGGCGGGCCCTCATCGCAAGTAAGGCCGACCGCGACACCTCCATCGCGTTTCTCGAGCGAGATGCATTTCGCATTCAGTCGGATGTGAATGCCCTCAGCCTCCAGGATTTCCCGTACAGCTTCAGAGATGCCCTCGTCCTCCCGTCCAATCAGGCGCGGTCCCATTTCCACAACCGTGACGTCGCTCCCGAGGCGGCGATAGATCTGAGCAAACTCCAGCCCAACATAACTTCCGCCCACGATGATGAAATGCCCGGGCAAGAAATCGATATCCATCAGCGATGAGTTGTTGAGGAATGGGACGTCGTGAATCCCCGGCATTTCCGGAACCGAAGCGCGTGCGCCCACGTTGATAAAGATCTTGCCGGCTTGTAAAACTTCATCATTCACCACGACTGTGTTCGACGAATGAAAGCGGGCCTGGCCCTGAATGACGGTGCAATTCTCCGTTCCTCGAAGCCCTTCCTCTACTCTCTTGCTGGAACTCGCGGAGGCTGCATCTTTGCGAGCTTTCACGCGCTTTATATCCACGCGCATATCGCCAATGGCGAAACCATACTCCGCGCCTCGGCGGGCAACATGCGCAGCGTAAGCGCTGGCCACAAGCGTCTTTGTTGGGACGCATCCTGTGTTCACGCATGTGCCGCCAAATTTGTGGCGTTCGATAATTGCGACGGTTTTGCCAGCGCGCGCAAGCCGCGCTGCCAGAGGCGGACCCGCCTGCCCCGTCCCGATAATGATTGCGTCGAATTGCCTCGTCGGGGTGGTCAATGTGTCCACTCTATTGTGTATGTTGTGGTCTTTGCATGCCCTTTCGGATGTATTGCCGTCTCTGAGGCCGACCATTTAGGCGGCGTATCGACCCGATCAGTGGTGTTTCGGAGCAGTGCGTTGGCATTCGCCACGACATGCTTTGCTTCTCGTAGAAGCTTCGTCAGCGTCGCGACATCCGGATTACTGAGTCCTCGGGCGGGCAGCCGTCTTATGATTTCTTGAACCAGCCATCCATCGCCCATGCTTCCCAGGGTCGCGACAACTGATTCTATTAGGGGAAGACGTTTCCGATGAATCTGAGAGGCAGTAATCGAATTGTTGATCATCCCTCCGATCACTCTCGCCACAATTAGGCCAGAATCGCGATGACGAATCTATTAGACGAAGGTATCGACCAATACCAAGGTACCGATCAATACCAATGTCCAATAGATTCTCTCTGCCAACTGTGGCTTAATGCCCATTAAGCATGAGCCGATGCGTTGGCTTTCAAACCAACATTACGGAAAGGATGGCAACGACATGCCGGAGGCGACCTGGAAACCTCATGAGAAACACGGTCGGTTGACCGTGCAGAGCGACTTACCCGATAGCGTCTACGCCTTTCCGAAGCAGCGCAAGGAACCGTTGACCGACGCACAACATGTCCGTAACGCGGTCGCGCGGTTCGATCAAGTCATCGACGTCTCCGATGCCGAGCGTGCATTGGCGTTCGCGAACATCGAGAAAGCTGCAAACCACTACGGTGTCAACCTCGCGGAGACGTCGTGGCACGACCTGGGCATCCGTCCTCAAAAGAATCGAAAAGAGGCAGTCGCCAAAGGCGCTGTGACGCGAGAACGCCGAGTACAGAGCTAAGCAGCCTGCGGTCAGAGAGTCGGCCTACTGAAGAAGTAATGGCAAACGCTAAGTGAAATCTCAACAAACCTAAACCAAGCTCGGAGAGGAGACAAAGTATGACGGACACAAACGCAGTGATCGCAGTGTATGACAACCACTCGACAGCGGAAGAAGCCGTGAAGGAACTTCAGAAGTCGGGCTTCGAAATGAAGAAGCTGTCAATCGTGGGGAAGGACTATCACACCGACGAGCATGTCGTTGGCTATTACAACGCGGGCGACCGCATGAAGTACTGGGGAAAGTTGGGCGCTTTCTGGGGCGGAGTCTGGGGCTTACTGTTTGGAGCCGCATTTTTTTGGGTGCCCCCGATTGGTCCTGTGCTGGTCGGCGGCCCACTGGTGGCGTGGATCATCGCCGGTCTAGAAAACGCGATAGTAGTCGGCGGATTGAGTGCTATCGGTGCTGGCCTGTACAGCATAGGCATACCGAAAGACAGCATCGTAACCTACGAGTCCGCCATAAAGGCGGGCCAGTATCTGGTTGTTGCTCATGGAAATTCTGCTGAGGCGGCTCAAGCGAGAAATATCCTGAGCACATTGAAATCAACCAAGGTG
>Ga0181529_10002542_pt1 | contig 21718 bp, 19 predicted proteins | sample PEATcosm2014_Bin_36_FD_119763 | JGI IMG/M metagenome (GOLD analysis project Ga0181529, IMG submission 119763) | Peatland microbial communities from MTU Mesocosm Facility, Houghton, MI, USA - PEATcosm2014_Bin10_30_metaG | ecosystem: Environmental > Terrestrial > Soil > Wetlands > Peat | place... | reverse complement strand
GTCTCTGCAAGGCAACTACAACGCGCCGCCGCCGGAGCCGGTCTACCCGATCACCGGGATCGAGAAGCGCTTTACCGCGGCCACGGTGAGCTATGCGCAGGGATCGGCGCTGGTGGCGGGCTTTGCCATGCCCATTGAACACACCGCTCTGAGCCCGGAGAGCGGCGCAGGCCATGGACTACTGGCCGAGTACTTCGCGTCAGCCGACCTCAGCGGAGAGCCGGTGCTGACGCGGACCGACTTGAACGTCAACTTCAATTGGGACAAGGTTGCGCCGGTGGCCGGAGTTGGCCGCAACAACTACTCGGTGCGCTGGAGCGGCAGCTTCACTCCGCCCGCGCCCGGCGACTACAAGCTCGGCGTGCGGATGAATTACTGCTATGCGTGCGAAAACACGGAAGGATTCCGGCTGTTTCTCGATGACAAGCTGTTCGTGGGCAGTGAACACGAGTCCACCGGAGAGCGCGGCGGTGTGATCGAAGCGCCGGTGCACTTTGCCGATGCCAGGCCCCATGCGATTCGGCTTGAGTACCTGCACGGGACGGGGAGCGCGGGCATCGATCTTACCTGGCAGGCTCCGGCCGCGGTGTTGCGCGATGAGGCCGTGAATGCGGCGAAGAATGCCGACGTCACTATTGCGTTTGTCGGCCTTTCGCCTTCGCTTGAAGGGGAAGAGATGCCGGTGAAGCTGGAGGGTTTCAGTGGAGGCGACCGCACCGCGATCAATCTGCCGGCCGCTCAGGAAGAGTTGCTGAAGGCGCTGGCGGGCACGGGCAAGCCGCTGATCGTTGTGCTGCAAAATGGCAGCGCCCTGGCGGTGAACTGGGCCGACGAACATGCCGGCGCGGTGCTCGAAGCATGGTATCCCGGCGAAGAGGGCGGGACGGCGATTGCCGAGACGCTGGCCGGCGACAACAATCCGGCCGGCCGTCTTCCCCTCACGTTCTATCGCTCGCTGGATCAGCTTCCCGCGTTTGACGACTACGCCATGCAGGGCCGCACATATCGCTATTTCGCAGGCAAGCCGCTGTATAGCTTCGGTTATGGCTTGAGCTATACAACGTTCGCTTACCGCAACCTGAAGCTCGTCTCCTCAAGCATTGCCGCCGGAGATTCCCCGCGGGTTGAGGCCGATATCGAAAACACAGGTGCGGTGGCTGGGGATGAAGTCGTTGAAGTTTACCTGACACAGCCCAAGGGCTTTGAAACTCCGCACCACGTTCTTGCCGGATTCACACGCGTGCATCTTGCGCCTCATGCGGCGACCCACGTGAGCCTCACGGTCGATCCGCGCTCGCTGGGCCAGGTGGATGACAAAGGGAACCGCGTGATCGTTCCCGGCGAGTACGTCGTCACCATCAGCAGCGCGCAGCCAGAGGACTCTACGCAGGTGCTGGCCGCCAGATTCCTGGTAAACGGCACAAAGCAACTCGACAAGTAGAGGCATTACTGTTACGCCTCACGATGCGTCCGCCATTGTCGTACTGGCGAAGGCCCAGGATGGAGTTAATCAATTATTCAGCGATGCCGGTTAAGGTTCGTGGATTCCCAAGGTCCGAGAATCCGGACCTGGGGCACCCATTCTTATGGTTTAATCCTATGGGCCTGCGCCACCCGCCGACGAACTAGAACCTCTTCAGGGTGCAACGACCTGTCTCCGCCGCTGCTCGCTTGCCTTGATGATTTCGCTCATGTCCCCGGCCGGCCGAATCTCGAAAATGTTGCCATACGTCAGCGCCGGATGCTGGCCGATGAGCTGTACAGCTTGATTCATGTCCCTCGCCTCAAGAACAAGAATGCCGCCGAGTTGTTCTTTGGTTTCGGTATTGGGGCCGTCGGTCGTTGCCACCTGGCCGTTCTTCCAATACAGGGTCAGGGCGGTCGCCGGCCCCTGAAGCGCTTCTCCACCACCCCAGTGCCCGCTGGCGCGAAGATGGTCGTCATATTCAAAGCACTTATCGAACATGGCGTTACGCTCGCTATCAGTCATGCCATCGAATTTGCTTTTGTCGTAGTAGCCAAAACAGAGGTATTTCATTGTTTTTCTCCTCTTTCTTCCGGCGGCTTCCAGCACTCAACAACCGCCGATGTACTCCTTAGTCTCCAAGTACGGCCCGTGGGTGATGAGAGCTTTCCATCGGGCGTGTCGCGCGATCAAGCGGGAACGTACGTCAACCTAATCACGTCCTCGGCAATTAGATCGCTGGCAACAAAGCGGAGCGGCGGCCGGGGGCCGACGAAGAATGGCTTGCCGCTACCAAGCACGATGGGGCGGAGGTAAAGTCGATACTCATCAATCAGGCCAAGATTGGATAAGCTTCCAGCCAAGTCCGGTCCGGCAACTGAGATCTCCCCGACGAGCTGAGCCTTCAGCCCACGTATCGCCGTCTCCATATCATCCTGGACAGCGTGGCGTTGGGCCCGACCGACTTCAACGAGCGCGACACAACCCACTTCGGTTTGCTCCGCCACACCGCCGTGAATTCGTGTTCCTCCGCGTCATCATCGGGACGGTCTTCGTCCCAATAACGCATGATCTCGTACGTGCGGCGACCGTACATCAGGCCCGTCAGGTCGCGCACATACTCTATGAAGTGACGAAAGAGCGCCGGGCTTGGTGGCCCCATTGCAAGGTGGTCGACGTAGCCGTCCAGGGACTGTTGCAATCCATACACGAGCTTTGCCATGGTACAAAACCTCCTCCCAGCTATTTGTTGGCGGTCTGATTCGGCAGCCCAGCCCGTTTCGCTACCTTGTGCCGGATCTGCTCTTCGGTCAGGACGGGTGCGAAGTCTTCCATCTCAAAGACCTGGCGGATTTCGACTTCGGAGTCGCCGGCGGGGTTGCAGTTGGGGGCGCGCTTGACCCACTCGATGGCCTCTTCGAGGGAGTTGACCCGCAAGATCGAGAAGCCTGCGATGAGCTCCTTGGCCTCTGTGAATGGGCCGTCGATGACGGTACGAGAGTTGCCGGAGAATTTGACGCGCGCGCCTTTAGAGCTGGGATGGAGACCATCGAGGGCGAGCAGGACGCCAGCCTTGCTGAGCTCTTCGTTGTACTTGCCCATCTCGAGCAGGAGCTTGGGATCGGGGAGGGCGCCTACTTTTTCTGCCTCTGGGGTCGATTTGACGATGACCATGAATCGCATTGGGGAATCTCCTTTGGGTTGAGCGGTGGTTGGGTGGCTTGTTTTCGATGACCCGTTTCCCGTTCACTCAGGAACCGTAGCACATCGTTCTTTTGTCATATAGTCGAACTGCCAGACCGGAATTCGACAAGTCGTGCAAGATTTTTTCTTCTTAATCTTTACTTCTGGTAGAATGTAAAGAAAGGAGAGTGTCGTCTCATGGAAGCTACGCTCAGTAGTAAAGGGCAGGCAACGATCCCCAAAGCGGTTCGCGATCGCCTGCAAATAACGCCGGGGGACCGGTTCAAGTTCTTCATCCACCCTGACGGCGTGATCATTCTGCCCAAGATTTCAACTGCCAGACTCAAGGGCATGATTCCAAAGCCGGCCCAAACGGTATCTCTTGAAGAAATGGATCGGGCGATTGCCGAAGGCGCAACAGAAAGATTTCGGCGAAGAAAATGATTGGTCTCGATACGAACGTTCTGCTGCGCTACCTTACGCAAGACGATCCAATCCACTCCCCCCGCGCAACGGAGATCATCGAACGGCGCTTGACTGAAGAAGAACCGGGCTTCGTCAGCCTGGTGAGTATCCTTGAAGTTGTATGGGTTCTCAAAAGCCTCTTCAAGCGTTCCCGGCAGGAGATCGCGAACGATATCGAAATGCTATTAGCGGCGGATACACTCGAGATTCAGAATGAGCAAGAGGTCTATTACGCCGTTGTTTCGCTCCGCAATGGAATCGGCACATTCGAAGACGCCTTGATCGGCTCCCTCGGCGTCTGGAGAGGTTGTTCGGCAACCTTGACGTTTGATGAAGGTGCCGCAAAACGGCTGCACGGGTTTCAACTGGCATGATTGATTTCCCCTTCCCCGCGTTCAATTAGTGCTTAGCATGGACAACATGAACGCCAGCGTGTCCGGGGGCGAGTCCTTGAACGGCGTGGCCGAACCTGGACACGATCTCCTGGAAATCGATGTCTTCGATGGCACAAAATCCGTGCGACCGAAGAATCGCTGCAATGCCGGCCGGCTCGAAACGGGTGTCCGAACGTTCACCCATTTTCTCAAGCTGTTCGGCCCTCGCCTTTTCTATCTGCCTTAGCTCTTCTGAGAATGCCTCGGGAGGTTCCATGTAGTCGAATACCACCTCCGAGTCCTGGATGGACGACATGTAGTCCAGAGTACGGCCGATAGCGTCCTGCGTCAGATAGGGCACAACCCCGAGCCAGCTGAAAAACGCGGGCGAGTTCTGCTGAAAGCCTGCGGCGGCGAGCTTCTCTCCCAAATCATCCCGCTCGAAATCGACAGGCACGAGAATAAGCCACGGCGGAAGTGCGATTTGAGCTTCTGCCAGGCGCTCAAGTTTGCCTGCCTGCGTCGCGGGGTGGTCCACCTCATAGATTCGGATCTCTAGTGCGCCGTGGGGATTGCGGAGAGCGAACGTGTCGAGTCCGGCGCCAAGGATGACGATCTGCTGAACCCCCCTTTCGACAGCTCTTGACAAAGCATCTTCCGCAATCCGGCTTCGCGCGGTGGTGATCAGACGTCCGATGCTGGCTAAGGGGTGTGCGTTCGCAAATTGAAGCACGCCCTTTTCGTCTTCACGCAGAATCCTCATGGCAAATGTATCATGGAGGATTGAGCCATCATCGAGCAGCTGATGAGCAGCTCGTTGTCGGGCGATCATCAGGGCTGTGCGACTGGGTTCATTAGGCTTCATCTTCGAGGTCTCCATTCTTATCAATTGCTGATCGCACGAGTTGTCATATGCGCGACTTGCGCCGTGCAGAGCCCATTTTTAATTCAGCTGCCGAATCCGCTCCTGCAGAAATTGCCGCTCCGGTTCCTGTTGGGTTAGCGCCAGAGCTTTCTCATACGAGGACCGGGCCTCAGCGGTCCTGCCCAGACGGCGGCACATATCCGCGCGGGCTGAATGCGCCAGGTAGTAATTTGCCAATTCGCCATGCTCCAAAACCGCGTCGATATGCGCCAGACCGGCCTCCGGGCCATCGCGCATGGCAATGGCCACGGCGCGATTGAGATGTACAACCGGCGAAGGCTGAATTCGCACCAATTGGTTGTAAAGCGCAACAATCTGCCGCCAGTCGGTGGCAGCGACCGATTCCGCCTCCGCATGAACGGCCGCAATCGCCGCCTGCAGCGTGTAAGGGCCGAAGCGGCGGGAGTTCAGAGCTTTCTTGAGCAATGCCACTCCCTCCGCGATCTGCTCCCGGTTCCAGAGCGAGCGGTCTTGATTCTCGAGCAGAATCAGCTCTCCGGCCGGAGAGGTTCTGGCGGCGCGACGGGATTCCTGGAGCAACATCAGGGAAAGCAGCCCCCAGATTTCCGGTTGTGGGAGTTTCGGCTCCGGCTGGAGTTCGGTCAGCAACCGGCCCAATCGGATCGCCTCGCCGGTTAGTTCGGCCCGCGTTACCTCCGCTCCCGCCGCGGCCGAATAACCCTCGTTAAAGACGAGATAGATGACCTGAAGCACCGCGTCCAGCCGCTCCGGCAATTCCCGCGGCGTCGGCACCTCGTAGGGAATCGGTGTCTCTCGAATCTTTGCCTTGGCGCGCACAATGCGCTGCGCCAGCGTCGCCGGCGTAACCAGAAATGCCCGGGCAATCTCCTCCGTGGTCAGGCCGCAGATTTCCCGAAGTGTCAGCGCAACCTGTCCTTCCGGCGCCAGAGCGGGATGGCAGCAGGTGAAGATCAGACGGAGGCGATCATCCTCGATCTCCTCATTCTCAAGGGGAGCGTCGTTGACGCGCGATTCCATGTGGGCAACAATATCTCTCTGTGCTCCGTCGAAGCGCGCCCGCCGGCGTAGTGCGTCGATGGCCTTGAAGCGTGCCGTTGAAATCAGCCAGGGACGCGGCTTGTCCGGAATGCCCGCCTTCGGCCATGACTCCAGAGCGGCAGCGAAGGCCTCGTGCATCGACTCTTCGGCCAGGTCCAAGTCTCCCAGCAGGCGCACGAGTGTCGCCAGAACCCGGCCCGATTCGGCCCGGTAAAGAGTCTCAATGGTCCTGCTGAATTGTTCGGGTACAGGCTGCGGCATCAACGCCAAATTAGCAAAAGGAGGGGCGGAACGCAACTGCGCTCGTGCTTCCCCTACCCACAATTCAGTGGCCGGTCACTGCGCCGATCAAGGGTTTGCAAAGGGAGAACAGCATAGGCTCTCGTATGTGGGCTTCGGGATTACGATCTCCTGCGGGTCGTCAATTACGAGATTTCCGAAGGTTATGAGCCCCGCCGGGTGGGTCAAACAAAGTCTGGCTGCTCCGGAAGCGCTGCGCCATGGGATACTGTTGGCATTGGGCTTGGCGCGGCGCAGGCGGGATGGGCCTGATTCCGGCAGAGCCGCCGCGGCAGCAACCGCATCCAACGATTGAGAGAGAGAGGCGCATGAACGCAGTCAATTATGACCTGATTGTCATTGGTTCCGGACCCTCCGGGCAGCGGGCCGCCGTTGCCGCCTCCAAGATGAAGAAGCGCGTCTGCGTGGTCGAGGCGCGGGCCGTCGTCGGCGGCGTCTGCGTCAACACCGGAACCATCCCCTCGAAGACCATGCGCGAAGCCGTTCTGCATCTCTCCGGCTACAACTACCGCTCGGTCTACGGGATGAATTACCGGGTCAAGGACAAGATCACCATGGCCGACCTGGCCTTCCGCGTGCAGGCCGTCATCCGCACCGAAGTGAACGTGACCGAGGCGCAACTCTCGCGCAACGGCATCGACGTGGTGTATGGCATTGCGCGCTTCGTCGATCCTCACCGGGTGCGCGTGGAAGGCCCTCTGGCCGACACCACGCTGGAAGCCGAGCGCATCATTCTGGCCGTGGGCGCCAGGCCGGCCACGTCGGCGAAGGTGCCCTTGAACGGCCGCACCATCGTCAACAGCGATCAGATTCTTGACTTGCCGGAGCTGCCGCGCTCGCTGATCGTGGTGGGCGGCGGCGTGGTGGGCGTGGAATACTCCTGCATGTTCGCGGTTCTCGGCGTACGCGTTACGCTCATCGAAAAGCGCGACCGGCTGCTGGAGTTTGCCGACCGGGAGATCATTGAGGCTCTCAGCTATCATCTGCGCGACAGCCGCGTCACGCTGCGCATGGGCGAAGAGGTGCAGAGCGTGGAAGAGCTGCCCGGCGGCACGGTGGTGGCCAACCTGGAGAGCAATAAGCGTGTCTCCGGCGATGCGCTGCTCTATGCGATTGGCCGCCAGGGCGCCGTCGACGATCTTAACCTTGCCGCCGCCGGGCTGGAGGCCGACAGCCGCGGACGCATTCCCGTCGATGAGCATTATCAGACCAAGGTGGAGCACATCTACGCGGTGGGCGATGTGGTGGGCTTTCCCTCGCTGGCCTCGGTCTCGATGGAGCAGGGGCGCATCGCCGCCGCGCGCGCCTTCAACGATCGCGCCGCAACCACCAATCCCAGCTTTTATCCCTACGGCATTTACACCATTCCGGAGATCAGCTTCATCGGCAAGACCGAGGAGCAGTTGACCGCGGATGATGTACCTTATGAAGTCGGCATGGCGTACTATCGCGAGACTGCGCGCGGGCAGATTCGCGGCGATACGACAGGACGGCTGAAGCTGATCTTTCATCGCGACACGCACGCGCTGCTGGGCGTGCATATTATCGGCGAGGACGCCAGCGAACTGATTCACATCGGCCAGGCGGTGATGGTATTGGGAGGCACTGTGGATTATTTTATCGACAATGTATTCAATTATCCGACGCTCGCCGAGTGCTATAAGGTAGCCGCGTTCAACGGTCTGGGCAGGCTGCATCGCTACCAGACGGAGTAAGGCTCCTGCGCAAATCATCCCGTTCCGACAAGTTGCTCATGGATTTTGAATGAAGCCTCAACCGGCTCATCGAAGCCAGGAGAGAAATGCGCGCTCAAATCCGCTGATTGATTTCTCGATGCGCTCAAGCGGAATCGTCAGCGAGAGGCGAATGTAACCGGAGCGTCCAAAGCCTGTGCCGGGCACGGCCAGCACGCCCTGCTCTGCGAGCCGTTTGGTATACGCAATGTCTTCGGGGATAGGGGTCTTGAGGAAGACGTAGAATGAGCCTTCAGGCCGCGTGACCTCGTAACCGATGGCTTGGAGCGCATCGCAAAGCACATTGCGCTTGTGCTCGTAGGGCGCGGCGTCGATGGTCTCATCTAGCGACTCCAGCATCACCCACTGCCAGATGGCCGGCGCGTTGATAAAGCCGAGAATGCGATTGCTGAAGGCGCAGGCGCGGCGCAGATTTGCGGCATCGTCAAGCTGCGGCGAGAGCGCCAGGTAGCCGATGCGTTCGCCGGGCAATCCCAGCGACTTGGACCACGAGTTGCAAATCGCCGTTTGTGCGATGAACGAGGCCACTTCGGGCTGGTGCTTTCCGTCATAAACGTAAGCCTTGTACGGCTCGTCACTGATCACGGTGATGGGCTGGGCGGCGCTCACCAACATCGTTTGCAAATCGCGCAGCACGCTCTCCGGATAAACGCGGCCGGTGGGATTGTTGGGCGTGTTGAGAATCAGCGCGCGCGTGCGCGGTGTGATCGCCGCGCGGATACGTTCCACGTCAGGCAGGAAGGAAGCATCGGTCTCGACAGGGACCATGCAGCCGCTATGGTTGGAGATATAAAACGGGTACTCGGAGAAGCAGGGCATCAGGACGATAACTTCGTCGCCCGGATCGAGGATCGATTTGAGGATCACGTTGCACGCGCCCGCGGAACCGACCGTCATAAAAACATCCTCGGCGGTGAACGCAAGGCCGGTCTGTCTCTGGAGTTTTTTGGCGACGGCCTCGCGGAGTTGCGGATAGCCGGGATTGGGCATATAGCCATGCGAGCCTGGACGGTTGGCCGCCACAACGCGCCGCAGCGCATCCATCACCGCGGGCGGCGGTTCGACATCAGGATTGCCGAGCGAAAAATCGAAGACTGAATCGGCTCCGCGTTCGCGCTTGAGGCGCACGCCTTCCTCGAACATGCGGCGAATCCAGGAGGCGTTCACGAGTTGATCAGTGATGGTCTTTGATGCGGGCATGGTTGATACGCCTTTTATTTCAAGAGTTCATCGCCAGCCAGTACATTGATGCCTGCCGTCTGCAAATACGCAATCGCCGCGTCCGGATCGGCGAAGCGGAAGATGAGGATTGCCTGATCTCCGCGTGGATTGGGAAAGGCATACATATACTCGATGTTGATGCCGCTTCCGTCCAGCGCTCCCAGCACGTCCGCAAGGCCTCCCGGATGATCGGGCACTTCGACGGCAAGAACTTCCGTCACTTTCACGACGAATCCATGGGCTTCGAGAAGCGCGGCAGCCTTCTGCCAGTCGGAGACAACCATGCGCACAATGCCGAAGTGCTGGCTGTCGGCCAGGAACAAGGCGCGAATGTCGATGCCTTCCTGAGCCAGAAGGCGCGCGGGAGCACTGATGTGTCCCGGTTTGTTTTCTGCAAAAAGCGATAACTGATGAATCTTCATGAGGACCGCCTGTCGATGACACGTTTTGCTTTGCCTTCGCTGCGCGCGAGAGAGTTCGCTTCAACCAGCGAAACCTGGACGCGGATACCGAGCACATGATCGAGCGCGGATTGAATTCTGTCTTGCAATCCCTGCAACGCGCCGATCTGATCGTTGAACATATGCGGCGTTACTTCGACCTGTACTTCCATCTGATCCAATCCCTGCTCGCGGGTCAGCACGATCTGATAATTCGGCAGCGTGCCTTCGATCTGCAAGAGCGCGGCTTCCACCTGCGATGGAAATACATTGACACCGCGAATAATCAGCATGTCGTCGCTGCGCCGGCCGATGCGGCCCATGCGCCTGAGCGTGCGGCCGCACTCGCAACGGCCCGGCAATAGCATGGTAATGTCGCGCGTGCGGTAGCGGATCATCGGCATCGCATGCTTGCTCAAGGTGGTCAGCACCAGCTCGCCTTCCGACCCATCCGGCAGCGGCTCGCCTGTCTCGGGATCGACAATCTCCGGATAGAAGTGATCCTCGAAGATGTGCAGGCCTTGATGGCGGCGACATTCGCAGGCGACGCCCGGTCCAATAATCTCCGAGAGGCCGTAGATGTCGAAGGCTTCTATGCCGCTCCTGCTTTTGATGTGCCTGCGCATCGATTCGGTCCACGGCTCGGCGCCGAAGACTCCCGCGCGCAGCGGCAACTCCTTCAAGTCCACGCCGAGTTCCGCGGCGCGATCGATCAGGTGCAGAAAATACGTTGGCGTGCAGCAGATCGCCGTCACGCCAAAATCCTTCAACAGCATGATCTGCCTGTCGGCGTTGCCGCCTGAGGTGGGGACGACCGTCGCGCCCAGCGCTTCAGCGCCGTAGTGCGCGCCCAGACCGCCGGTGAAGAGGCCGTAGCCATAGGCATTTTGCAAAATGTCTCCGCGATGCAATCCGCAGCCGGCCATGCAGCGCACCATCACCGAGGTCCACACGTCTACATCGTCACTGGTGTAAGCGACGACGATGGGCTTGCCGGTAGTACCGCTGGAGACGTGCAGACGGACCACGTCCTTCATGGGACTGGCAAAAAGTCCGAAAGGATAGGTGTCGCGCAGGTCGCTCTTCACGGTAAAGGGCAGTTTGGCGACGTCGTCGAGGGTGCGAATATCATCGGGCACAAGGCCGCGCTCATCCATGCGGGCGCGGAAGAGTTCGACATGATCCCAGGCGCGCGCCACCACGGCCTGCACGCGCCGCAACTGCAATGCGCGCAACTCGGGGAGCGGGGTGTAATCCGGCACGCTGGCGGGATGGCAGTCGGCAATGCTGGTTTCAAGAATAGATTTCATCTTCATAGATTTTGCCCGACGGAAAACGGCGAATGCCTTGTGGTTTTGAGTCTTGCGTACAGTGTACAGGATGAGCGGGACGGGAACCAGAGCGGCGCGCCGGCGGTGGGGCAAACGTGAGCCGGCACCAGACGGGGAGGGATTTGGCTCGGCTAACCCGTTCTTTCCGATTCGGTTGGGGGTTTATGGTAGAATGGTGGAAAGATATGGTGGAAGGGTGGAATTCTATGGCCTTGAATATCAAAAACAAAGAAACCAACCGCATGGTCCGGGAGTTGGCCGCGCTCAAGGGGATCAGTCTGGTTGTTGCAGTGACCGAGGCCGTTCGGGAGAAACTGGAAAGGGAGAACGCGGATCGTGAGGCTTTGGCCAAGACAAAAAAGAGCCGGTACGAGCTGCTGATGGAGTTTGCAAAGGAGTGTGGTCCACTCTTCAAGGACGGCCGGAGCGGTAATGATCTGATCAATGATTTATACGATGACGTAACGGGGTTGCCGAAATGATCGTTGACTCATCGGCATTGGTTGCGACCATCAAGGATGAGCCGGATGGGCCTCGAATGGCGCAAATCATGGACTCAGCAAAGGAGGTTCGCGTCTCCGCGGCTTCCTACTTTGAAACCTCCATTGTGATTGACGGATTGCGCAGCCCTGCGCAGAGCGCCCGCTGGGATGAGCTGATTGAAAAGATGGAGATGGTGATTGAGCCGGTCACTGAGGCGCAGGCGAAGATCGCCCGCCAGGCCTACCGCGACTTTGGCAAAGGCAGCGGCCACCCGGCGGGACTGAACTTCGGCGACTGCTTCACCTACGCGCTGGCCCGTGAGAAGCGCGAGCCGGTGCTGTGGAAGGGCGATGATTTCGGGCATACGGATTTGCGGGCGGCGGTGTAGCAACCGTAAGGTTCCTACGCCTGCCGGTCGAACTCCCGCGCTTGGGTTTCGCCCTTTGTTTGCCCGTGTGAATTGGTTATGCTGTTGATTTCAAAAGTGTTACCGGATTTGATTTTCACTCCTCAAGGCTGTTTTCGGGACAATAATAGTTGCACATTTTCGCTTTCTGTGGAGCTAATCCATGGTTTATGAATGGGTTGCGGATGCGACGGAGGCGAAAAGATGCTGTATTACGCAGGCTGTTGTCAGTGATCAGCCAACAGCCGGTCAGCCGCCGATTCAATCCCGCTCGACTGAATGTTTCCATTGTGCGCCAACTGAGGTAAATGATCTGCAACGACATGGTCAGTGGTCAGCCGTTTGGCCTGAGGACAAGAACCCGGCACCTGGATCATTGAGGTACGTAGTCTTCCACCCTTTCCGCAAAGAACGCGAAAAGGATGGGGCACCCAGCTTTGTGGGATTGTCAAGTTTTCAAAAATTTGGGTGCGCCACCCGCCGGGGCTAAACTTCGGCGACTGCTTCACCTATGCGCTGGCCCGTGAGAAGCGCGAGCCGGTGCTGTGGAGGGGCGATGATTTCGGGCATACGGATTTGCGGGTGGCGATTGCTCTTTGATGTCTGCATACGAAGACCAATACTAGGCAGCCAAAAGGGATAGAATGCTCATAACCGCATTGACTTTAGAGTCAGCTGTGGTAGATTTCTCTTCGAGGCTCAACGATGCAGAAAGTAAAGAAAGACTGGTTTCGGGACCACCTCACCGACTGGGTAAGCAAACGTCGGGGAGGGATGGAGTTCAGTCGCTTAAACGCAGTGCAACAGTCAAAGGAGATGACGCGCTTTTATGTTTTGGAGATAATTGCGCGCGTATCCCCAGGCTTGATTCCAGATGACATCGACGAGATTGATGATTTTGTTGTCGATGGGCCAGACGATGGTGGAGCTGATTTTATTTATCGTTCTGATAACGCGGTACTTATCATTCAATCAAAATATCGCGGTCGCGATAAACGCGAAGAGCCTGAGGCATTCACGCACTTTTGTGCAGTTGTGCAACGCCTTTACGAGGCATCCCAAGGCAAAAGAACGCTGAATAGGAAGGTGATGGACGCGATTTCGACCATTGATTGGGACTCTGACACTTTCGATCTTCGTTTTTGCACACTTGGCAAGGTCTCAGATGACTTCAATGAAGGTACCCCAATCGCTGCGGGAATATCTACGCCAGAGGATAGAATTCAAATCGAGACCTTTGATGAAACGGCACTTAATCAGAGCCTTAGGGACGCGATTTCGACAGACCAGACGCTCACAGAGCCGATTACACTTCGCTTTCTACCTACTGACGACGAGCAACATTGGATTGAATACTCCTCTACATCAGGCCGCCAGATGTTTGTCGGTTTTGTTTCTGGAATGGATATCGCACAATTGGCGCAAACTAAACGCTACAAGCTATTCACTATGAATATTCGTGACTATGTTGGGGAAACCTCTACCAACCGCGGGATCGTGAATACAGCGTGCGAACATCCCGATGATTTTGTATTCTTCAACAACGGCGTGTCTGCTGTGGCGACTCAGATTCGCAAGGACAGTCACGACCCGTCGCTCCTTCATTGCGAACAGTTCTCAATTATCAACGGAGCCCAGACAGTCCGATCGCTGCTGAAAGTGATCAACAAGAAGAAACTGCGCGAGTCCCTCAAGGGCACGCGGGTTTTGTTTCGCGTGATGCAGTTTCGCTTCGCAAAAGACGGCCCATTTATCTCTGACGTGACAAAGTACAACAACACGCAGAACGCAATCAAAATATCAGATTTCCGTAGCAACGACCCCGTCCAGTTACATCTCAGAAAACAGTTTGCGCAGATTTCAGTGCAAGCACGGACTTGTGATTACAAGAACAAACGTCTCACCGAACGAGATTCAAATAAGTTCCCGATTGGGATGGAGGAGTTTGCAAAGACGGTTTACTCTTTTCGGTACGGCCCTGACGATATGGAGGGCGGTACTCGTTTCTTATTCGATACCTCTGCTAAGGGTGGATACACAAAGGTATTTGGCGACCCAAATATGCAACTCACCAACGTAGAATTCGAGCTCGCAGCTGGAATTTACTTTCTTTGTTACGAAATCCAAAGGCTCTGGAAGCTAGGGAAAGAAGCAGTTACGAATTCTGCCGCACTGGAGCGTCGTTGGCTCCTCTATTTTGCGGCCGGCGAACTTTTGCGACTTGGCTATTCCGACTCGCTAGCGACTTTGGAACATGATCTGCGCCATCTAGCAAACCCCAACAAGTGGATGAACACGTCACAGAATTCGATTGCAAAGGCCATCAAAGAAATCGTCGACTTGGCGTCTACTGCTATGAAGCGCGTTTACAAAGCGGCCTCAGCAAAACAGGATTTTCGCCATAGGAACTGGTTCAGGACGACCCAGACGCTTGCTGACATCCGGAATGAACTTGATGGGATCAAGGAGTACCGGAGCGGGGCTTTCCCGACCCTTCGCCCCTGAGTGCAAGCCAGCACATCACGTTTGACGAGTGAATGCTCTTAGTTTATCGCCTTCTCAGTAGACGGCCAATTCGATTTCAAGGGGTTCCCATGACCATCATCCGGCAGGAAGATTTTGTTGCCAGCGTTGCCGCGGCATTGCAGTACATCAGCTACTACCACCCGGTGGATTACATTACCAGCCTGGCCAAGGCTTATGAGCGGGAGGAGTCGCCGGCGGCGCGGGACGCGATTGCGCAGATTCTTATCAATAGCCGGATGTGCGCCGAGGGGCACAGGCCCATCTGCCAGGACACGGGGATTGTGACGGCGTTCCTCAAGGTGGGCCTGGACGTGCAGTTTGCCGCCGCGCCTGGCGAAGAGCGCAAGGACATCCAGACAATGGTGGATGAGGGCGTGCGGCGGGCTTATCTGGACCCCGACAACAAGCTGCGGGCTTCGATTCTGGCAGACCCGGCGGGCAAGCGCAAGAATACCAAAGACAATACGCCGGCCTGCGTGACGGTGGAGCTGGTGAAAGGCGCGACGGTGGATGTGACAGTGGCGGCCAAGGGGGGAGGGTCGGAGGCCAAGGCCAAGTTCATCATGCTGGACCCGTCGGATTCGATTGTGGATTGGGTGCTGAAGACGGTGCCGACGATGGGGGCGGGGTGGTGTCCGCCGGGGATGCTGGGGATCGGGATTGGCGGCACGGCAGAGAAGGCGATGCTGCTGGCCAAACAGTCGCTGATGGACCCGATCGACATTCAGGAGTTGAAGGCGCGCGGAGCGGCGACGCGCTGCGAGGAGTTGCGGCTGGAGTTGTACGACAAGGTCAACCGGCTGGGGATTGGCGCGCAGGGGCTGGGCGGGCTGACCACGGTGCTGGACGTGAAGGTGCTGGATTACCCGACACACGCCGCCAATTTGCCGGTGGCGATGATTCCCAACTGCGCGGCGACGCGGCATGCGCACTTTGTGCTGGACGGCTCGGGGCCGGTGTATCTGGACCCGCCGAATCTGAACGACTGGCCGAAGCTGACCTACGACGTGACAGCGGCGAGGCGGGTGAATCTGGACACGGTGACGCGCGCGGAGGCCGCTCGGTGGAAGCCGGGCGAGGTGCTTCTGCTGACCGGCAAGCTGCTGACCGGGCGCGACGCCGCGCATGTGCGCATGACCCAGATGCTCGACCGGGGGGAGAAGCTGCCGGTGGACTTCAGCGGGCGGTTCATCTACTACGTGGGGCCGGTGGACCCGGTGCGCGAGGAGGTGATGGGACCGGCGGGGCCGACGACGGCGACGCGCATGGACAAGTTCACGCGGCAGATGCTCGCCCGAACGGGACTGCTGGGCATGGTGGGCAAGGCCGAGCGCGGGCCGGCGGCGATTGCGGCGATCAAGGAATTCGGCGCGGTCTACCTGATGGCGGTGGGCGGCGCGGCTTACCTGGTGTCGAAGGCCATACACGGGGCGCGCGTGCTGGCCTTTGCCGACCTGGGGATGGAGGCGATTTATGAGTTCGATGTGCACGATATGCCGGTGACGGTGGCGGTGGACTCGCAGGGAACCAGCGTTCACCAGACGGGGCCGGCGGAGTGGCAGCGGCGGATCGCGGGAATTCCGATACTGCCGTGACAGAGATCAGGGATCATCCGATGGCGCTGAGGAGTGTGTCGACGGCTTCATCGGGCGTGAGCGCATCGACGGGGATGGAGACGTGGGCCGTGCGATAAAGCGGCAGGCGGCGCTGGTAGCGGGCGGCGAGGTTGGCCTGGTCGGCGAGGATGGGGCGGGTCTGCTCGGTTCCCCGGCAGCGCTGGAGCGTGGTGGCCAGCTCGACTTCGAGATGCACCAGCAGCGTGCCGGGCGTGGTGAGCAGAAGCGCGCGGGTGGCTTCGTGCTCGATTGCGCCGCCGCCGAGGGCCAGAACCAGAGAGTCGCCGGCGGCCATGCGGGCGATGGTCTCCTGCTCCCGCTGGCGGAAGACGGCCTCGCCGTGGCGGGCGAAGATTTCGGCGATGGTTGTGCCGGCCTCGGCCTCGATCACGTCGTCCACGTCGAGGAAGCTCCAGCCCAGGCGAGCGGCGAGGAGCGGGCCGACGGTGGACTTGCCCGAGCCCATGAAGCCGGTGAGGACGATGCGGCGCGGCGGGACGGAATTGGTTGAGGCTTCCACAGCCTTAGTGTAACGGTTGGCCGGCTCGCGGGTGATCCTCCAATTCCGCTCCCTATGTACAAAACATTTCGCAGCGCCCCTACGGGGCGCAATCCATCGATGGGCGGGCATTCCCCGGGTTCCACCCGGGGCTATTTTCAACCACCCCTCCGGGGTGAATTTTGACGCGGCTCGTTCATTCCTGGCGTAACTTGCAACAGCAAGTCGGGCTGATCCTCATGAACAATTGCGAAACCGCTTGATTATGCTGAAAACGGCTCGAAAAAAGCGGCTTTTGGGGCTGAAAAATGGGCAAAATCAGGGGTTTTCCGTTACTGATTCGCCAACAGAGTAAAATTTCAAGCTATTGATTCCGTTTATCTTATGAACAATGGAAGGGCCGAAAATGGGTTTTCCACAGGGGGAGGGGGGTGGGGGGGCCTGAAAAACAGGGATCAGGGAACAGGGATCAGAAAAGGCGTGGCTGTGGCCAGTGTTCATACTTTGATTGTGCGCCGAGCGAGGGATATTATCTGCAAGGACTGGCCCCTTCGACAAGCTCAGGGCAGGCTATCCGGGTAGAAGCCTTCGGCGGGCAGAGCGTGGGGTGTTGGTTACCCACCCTTCGCCAGAAAAACGGCGAAGGGTGGGTAACCAATCTTATGGGATCAGATCAAGTGTTGTATGCCCGGCGGCATCGGTGTTTTCTAGGACCAATCAGACTGCTACTTAATTAAAGCACGCTGAATAAGTACTTTGGCTTGTTGGCAGCAATTGACCTTTCCTGATATCTTGACCGACTAGAGTCAATGGACTTCCTAGTCTAAAATCGAGACCTGGGTTATCCGCCTAGGAGCTTTTCTCCAGATAACGGTCAAAAAATGGCTTGATTTCAGGAGCAATTTTCCCATGCTGACTAAACTCTGACACTACATTTCTATATGCATGTGATACCTTGAGAACCCAACCAGGTCCAGTGCTCGATTTTCTGACCTTGGTAAGTATCTTCTTCGATATAAGAAAATCTACAAAGTCTCTTGCAAAATCCCGCTGTTCCGCTTGCGTTCCCTTCACGAGCGAGACGTCTTGGTGTGTTCCGGCCATGCGCCTCTCAAGCGTGCGCATGACTTCTCGCGCCGCCTCATACCATGGTCTACCAAGCAACGGGTTCAGGTCGTCGGATGGGGAAACTAGGGCACCATTGGAAAACAACCACTGGCGGGCTTCCTTCCCAGAGAAGACGCCGGATGTCCTCTTGTCAAACCGATCCATAACATAGATAGATTCCAATTCTGAATGTTCGAAACTAGCGCCCTGTATTATCGCGTCGTCGAGTTGAACCCTGTAGATAAGCGATTCATCGAATCTCGCTTGCCTCAGGTCCGACTTTCTTAAGTCAGTCTCAAACATCTCACAAGAGAGGAATTGAGCGCGCCGCATGTCGAGGCCGGACAAATCATAATTACTTAGGTCGACCGTACGAAATACCGGTGGATCGCCGAGCAATCGCGTCATCATGCTGCGATCACGCGCGATAAATCTAGATATTATCTTAAATAGACATTGTCTAATCCTAAGCTGATTGTTCTTCATGTACGCTTTGGAAAGCAGATCAACCAAATCCGGTTGGTACTCTGCGATGTCAACAAAGAAATCACCAATTAGATCTGTGGCGATCATATTATCGAGGTCGGGATACTCTGTTTTGTTCCTGACAAAATCGGCAATAGCGTCCGCTACCAGGTATTCTCGAAGGCTATTGTGCGAAAATCCTACGCGCGAATCAGTATCCTGCTCGTCTACGGGACTATCAATATTCCCGGATGTGTCAAGGAACTGCGCTTCAGTTGTTAGGCCCGAGTGTCGGCGACAAGTGCGGCTGTAGTTCTCAAGCTGCTGCTGAGGGGCATCTGTGCGGCGTAGCTGTCGTGAAAAGACCCTCGCCACAAGCTCTCTAAGGGTGTCCGGTTCCGCAAAGAACTCTTGGTCGGGACGCTGCAGAAATACCGCAAAATGACGAAGAAATGTAAGCCTCTCGCTGCTGGAAAGGAACCCAACGTTAGAATCGCGTTGGAGTAGATTGTACACGACTATCTCAAAGATCTTTGCCTGATTTAAATGCTTGAGTTCGTCTGGAATGAGAGGATATCCTTCGACGGTCTTGACTTCCGTTCCCATTGCGAGCGTCTCAGCGACAGTAGTAAGTAGTCGGGCTATCACTGCTCGCTGTGAAATTGTCTCAAGTTCCTGGAATCGAACATACAAATCGTCCAATTGCTTATGTGCAGCTGGGTTACTGCTTAATACAATTGCGAATAGTTTCTTGCGCTGTGCGGTAGTGAGATCGTTCAATCTTGCGAATTGCGCATTCGTCAGGGACTGCGTAAGAACTCGTGATGTTGCGGTACGCCTTTCAAGATCCTTCATGTCAAGGGGATGCCATTCGGAAATGCCATCCCTCTCGACGAGCGTTAGGCGCTCTGCACGGCTCTCAAAATAAGTTGGCCTAGAAGTCATGATTGCGCGGCATCCTCGTGCTCCATTAAGGAGCTCTCGGAAGTTCTCTCGTAGGGTTTCTCTGCTCAGAGACTGCGCCATTTCGTCAAAGGAATCAAAAAGGAACACAATACGCCCGTGACGCGCCAAATATTCGAATGCGCCGTAGTGGATTCCACTCAAGTTATGAAGTTGAAAGGTTCTGAGGATGAGGTTTTGAAAATCGAATGCCTTCGTGAACCGTTGTAAGGGGACAAACAGTGGGAGGGGTGAAGTTGTAGGATCCTGCTTATATCGTTCGATCAATCGATAAAGGAACATCCTGAGCGCCCAAGATTTACCGACGCCGTAATCTCCAATTAATGTGAGCCACGAGCGATCTCCAAAGAGCCAAGAATCCAGGAACTCGGGTGCAGGTGTGAGTTCTTTAGGATGACCATCAAAATGTATTTTTGTAGGTTGATATTCGGCCTGAATGACTGATCGTATTGGTTCACGCTGCACGGATTCAACGTATTGATCGAAGTTTATCAGTCGGGAAGTAAGTGAGCCTAATGTTGAAATGGAGATGCCCTGGTCAAGCGCATATCCGGACGCTTCCGGGGTGTATCCTATCGCTGAAACATGCATAACTATAGCATGGTCACGCATAGTTTCTTGCGCCGCACGCAATTTTAGAAGATCTGTTTGCAGTTTATCTACTCCGACAGGTGTAATGTAGTCTGCGCATTCAATCAGGACAGTTTTACGAAGAAGAGTGTTTAGCTCTTCAGCCACAACATCAATTTCGCGGTGATTGACCTTAACGCTTGTTTGAACACGGTGTCCTGTCAACTCAAAAAGATTAGCTACGGCCTTGACTAGACTGGTCTTATCCATGATACACCTCGAAGGAAGTCTAGCATATAAACCCGAATTAATAAAAGAAAAATCTTCTGAAAATAGCGACAAAAGGTCTCGTTTGGCCCGACTTCCGATTGGCCAGCCAACTGGGATTTGGCTGACTCTCGGCTCACTTTACGCCAAATCGTCGAGTCACTCGTGGATGATGGATCAGTCCCCCGAATTTGCCTAGGGATTACCGGAATGCCGGCACACCATCATTATCGGTCTCAGCCGAGCGCGATTACCACGGCTCCGGCGGTGATGAGCAGGCCGCCGATGAGGGCTGGGGCGGTAAGTTTTTCGCCCAGCAGCAGCCAGGCGAAGATAATGACCAGAGGGCGCTGAGCTTGTCCAACGGGACTACGCGCGAGGCTGGGCCGAGTTGCGGGGCGCGGCCACCTGCGGTGGGGCGGGCGGCGCTTGCGCGCCATGGGGTTCATGGATTCCCAGGTCCCATAGGCGGGATTTGGGCACCCGGCGCCGTCCCTACGGGACTCCGTATGAATTGCTGGTTACGCCTACCCCACGCTGAAGCGCGGGGCTAATAACCACTGCGCCTACGGCGCGGACGACTGGCGGCTATCATTTTCTACGGCGCGGGCTACTGGCGGCTATCATTTTCTACGGCGCGGGCGACTGGCGGCTATCATTGTCTACGGCGCGGACGACTGGCGGCTATCATTGTCTACGGCGCGGGCGACTGGCGGCTATCATTTTCTACGGCGCGGGCTACTGGCGGCTGCCGGCATGGAACATTTCGGCACAGACCCCTTTGAGGGGCCACCATCCAGAAAGCCTCCGGCTTTGCCGAAGAATACCAGGAAGAAACAAGCGTGGACCGGGAGGTCCACACTCCAGCCGGCCGGGAGGCCGGCGCTACAGTTTCATGTCCCGTGGGTCGGCAACGCCGATGGTGAACTTTCCAGACACCCGGCTATTCTTCGCGCAGCAGGACCAGGGGATCGACGGCCAGGGCGCGGCGGGCCGGAATCCACGCCGCGATCAGGCCCAGCAGCAGCATGGTCACGCTCACTCCGCCCAGCACCAGCGGATCCCTGGGCGTGGCCTGGTAGACGATGAACGAGAGCACGCGCGTCGCCAGCACTCCCAGCGCCAGGCCCGCCACCGAGCCGATGGCCAGCAGGCGAAAGGCGCGTCCCAGCGAAGCACGCAGGACTTGCCCCTTGCCCGCGCCCAGCGCCATGCGGATGCCCAGCTCGCGCAGCCGCTTGCTCACCACATAAGAGGCCATGCCAAAGACGCCCGTTACCGCCAGCATGGCGCCCAGCAATCCCAGGATACCCAGCGCCACGGTAGCCACGCGCGCGGCGAATAAGGCGGAATCCATCTCCGCCGTCCACGTTCTTATCACGACAGGCAGACTGGAATCGAGCCCATGCACCGTTCTGTCCAGCGCAACGGCAATCTCCTGCGGAGCGCGCCTGGAGCGCACGACCAGCCAGGTGCTGCTCGCCTTGTGCTGCTGGAAGGAAAAGAACATGGCGGGCTGCTGATCCTCCGTCATGGTGCGGTATTTTCCGTCTTCCACCACGCCCACGATTTCCGCCCGCATTCCGCCCCAGTACTTGAAATGCCCGCCGATCGCTTTGTCCACTGAACCAAAGACCTTGAGCGCAAAGCGCCGATTCACCAGAGCCACCACCGGCGCCTTGGCATCGTCGTGGATGGAGAGATCCCGGCCCGCAAGCAGCTTGGTACCCGCAGCTTCAAGGTAGCCCGGCGAGATGTTGTAGTTCATCGCGTCCGCGATGGAAGTGGTCGGCCGAAAATCGGTTGTGTTGTCGGTATAAACGTCGGAGTCGCTTCCG
>Ga0181529_10002541_pt1 | contig 21731 bp, 23 predicted proteins | sample PEATcosm2014_Bin_36_FD_119763 | JGI IMG/M metagenome (GOLD analysis project Ga0181529, IMG submission 119763) | Peatland microbial communities from MTU Mesocosm Facility, Houghton, MI, USA - PEATcosm2014_Bin10_30_metaG | ecosystem: Environmental > Terrestrial > Soil > Wetlands > Peat | place... | reverse complement strand
AAGGTTATATAGCTGAACATCGCTTCCTGCTTCTGATCGTTTCCACGCATACTGATTGGATGAATCCGAACACGGAAAGATACCTTAACCCCTGCAAAACTGAGAGTTTTTCCGCAGCCTGTACAGTAGAGAAGTGAATGGACTGCTCGTGATCGACAAGCCCGCCGGTATGACCAGCCACGATGTGGTGGGGTGCCTGCGCAAAATAACAGGCGAGCGATCCATCGGCCATCTGGGCACGCTGGACCCCATGGCCACCGGCGTTCTGCCCCTGCTGCTGGGAAAATTCACGCGGCTTGCACAGTATTTCTCCTCGGCTGAAAAGAGTTATTGCGGGACGATCCGCTTCGGATTCGCCACCGACACATACGACGCCGAGGGCGATCCTGCCGGGCCGGACTCGGCGCCTGCATTGACGCTCGAACAGGTGCGATCCGCGGCGGCGCGTTTCCACGGCGAGATGCAGCAGATGCCGCCGCCCTTCTCCGCCAAGAAGATCGACGGCACACCGGCCTACAAACTGGCCCGCGAGGGCAAACCGGTAGAACTGAAAACCGCGAGGGTCCATATTTCATCTTTTGAGATCGTTGCGCTGGAAGGCGCGGAAGCCCGCTTCACGATGCGCATCAGCGCTGGAGGCTACGTCCGCTCGGTGGCGCATGAACTCGGCAGGGAACTAAGCTGCGGTGCGCACTTGAGCAGTTTGCGCCGCACCCAAGCAGGAGTCTTTACCCTCGACGAGGCGTATGCGCTGGAAGAACTTTCTTCCTTGTCTGGAAATCTTGTTGAGTTAGAGATGCTGTGCATCCATCCGCGCGGCATACTGCCGGAGATGCCCGCCGTCACAGGCGATGCGCTTGCGCTAGGGCGGCTGCGCAACGGCGCCCAGGCCAATCTGCCCGAGTTTTCCCGCGCCCCGATGGTCAAGGTCTTTGCAGGCCAGCGGGAACTGGTGGGGATTGCGCAACGGGTAGCCGGAACGCTCTTTCAGCCGGTATTGGTGATGGGGTGAAGACAGGGATCAGGGGTCGGAAAAGCAATTTCGTGCGCCGTTTTGACAAACACAGAAGCACGTGGTTTCAAAGAAACAACTGATCTCCGATCTCCGACCCCTGGCTACTGGCCTTTGCGCAGCAAAGGCGCCAGCACCGGCAGCAGCGTCCGCGCGACAATCTCGGAGCCTTTGGCGGTGGGATGGATACCGTCGGACTGGATTGCGCCGGGGACGTTCACAAGGTCTTTGTAAATCATCGCCACGTATGCCGCGCGGTGCTTGGCTTCAAGATCGCTGAAGACCTTCTCGAATTGCCTGATGTAATCCTGGCCGTAGTTGGGCGGCAGGGTGATGCCGGCGAGCAGGATTTTGATGTGCGCGTTTTCCAGAACGGTGAGAACCTGATCGAGGTTGCGGCGGGTCTCTTTCAGTGGAATTCCGCGCAATCCGTCGTTGCCGCCGAACTCGACCACGACGATCTCCGGGCGCAGCAACAGAATCGAGCGCACTCCCGCGACCGCGTCCTTGGTGGTGGCGCCGCTGGTTCCTCGATTGCTCACTTGGTAGCGGTAGCCGCGGCGGTCAAGGTCGCGTTGCAGCGCATCGGAAAACGATTGTCCGGCATCGAGGCCGTAACCGGCGGTAATGCTGTCTCCGTAACAGACGAGCAGGGGGCGACCGGCGGCCCCAAGCGGCGCGGCCAGCAAAATCGGAGACAAGGAAACAATCAGCCAGCGGAGAACATACACAGGGACAGTGTAACCGGGAAGTGCGGAGAACGGATCGCGGATGGGCGGAGTGAGGAGATAGCTCCGAGTGGACGAGTTCCGTGCTACATTTCCAGTATGCAGGTCACGGTGGAAATCCCCGAAGGAGTGGCCAGTTCGCCACCGCCGTCCGAGCCTGGGCTTTGAATCATTTTCATCAAGTTATCTCCACCGAGGACTCATTGCTCCATGAAGAACTCCAAAAGAATTTCGACCGTGATCCTTGCCCATGCAGGGTTGATGTTTGCGGGGGCAATATCTTGGCTTCTGCTTGTATTTCTTCTCAGAATGTTAAAGAATCAGGACTTTGTTCGCCTCCCGTTGGGGATATTGGGGCCAGGATTCTTTTTGGGATTTACACTCGCGTTGTATTTAGCTATCTTTGAACGATTTCGTGGACCAGCCAGAGCATTCGTTTTCGTTGTTGCTTGCACATTGTCCTTACCGATCTCGCTGATTTGCTGCTATTGTGCGATTGCGATGGGTTTATTGCATTTAGACTTTAACTTCGGTGGAGGGCCAACTGAAATCCCTGACCTTTTCCCTTTTATTGCGGGCTACGTAGGAGCATTTATTGTTCTTGCTGCGGGAAGTTTATCTTACTGCCTGGAACAGTGGGACATACTGACAGCCGGAATGATATTTATCTCATCTTTCGTCGGAGGATTTCTGGGCGTTCTGGAATTGAAGTTTATTGCTTGCTCAAGTCATGATATTTACCTTTCGTTTGCGCCTTTGGCCTTCATTTGGCCCACCGGCGTCGCATTACTACTTGGTCTGCTGCTGCATTGGGAATGAAACGCTAAGTCGTTGCACTCATGACAATTTCAATAAGTGTGATGATACTTCCATACATTCTCATCTACGTGATCTTCACTTTTTAATCTCTGACAAGAGATGTTAGTAACATTGATCTACGGGTTGCTGATGCGACTTAGATTTCAAGGAGGCGGACGGGTGATCGAAGTTCGGGATGCGCGGAAGTGGATCCAAAACGGCGCGCGGCGGGTGGAGATTCTGAAAGGCATCACGCTGACGATCCCCGCCGGGCAGTTCGTGGCCATCGTCGGTGCCAGCGGCAGCGGCAAGAGCACGCTGCTGGGCCTCTTGGCGGGCCTGGATACGCCCAGTTCCGGAGAGATTTGGCTGGACGGTGTGCCCATCCACAATCTTGCCGAAACGGAGTTGGCGGCGGTGCGCGGGCGCAAGATCGGCTTCGTCTTCCAGTCCTATCAGTTGATCCCCACGCTCACCGCGCTGGAAAACGTCCTGCTCCCCTACGAACTGAACGTCGCGGGCAGCGGCCTCGCGCGGGCGCGGCGGTTGCTCGATGAAGTTGGACTGGCCGAGCGCGTGGATCACTACCCGGTGCAGCTTTCCGGCGGCGAACAGCAGCGCGTGGCGCTGGCGCGGGCCTTCGTCGTCGAGCCGCCGATTGTGATGGCCGATGAACCCACCGGCAATCTCGATTCGGCCAACGGGCGCTTGGTGCTAGATCTCTTGCTGGAGCGCAATCGCAAGGCCGGCACGACGCTGGTGCTGGTAACCCACGACCCGGAGGTGGCCAACCGCGCGGATCGCAAGATCGTGCTGCGCGATGGGCTGATCGTGGAAGATTCCCTGCCGTTTTCTGCGGCGGACGCGGTTGCCGAGCAGGCCGCAAATGGCTAAACGCGCCTTGAGTTGGAAACGCGCTGCTTCCATCGCCTGGCGGGATTTGAAGTCCGCGCCGGGCAAGTTCGGCTTTGTGGCGCTTTCGGTTGCGGTTGGCGTCGCCGCGCTGGTGGGGGTGCGCGGCTTCAGCGATAGCTTCCGCCGGACGCTGACCGTCGAGGCGCGCTCGCTGATGGCCGGCGACCTGAGCGCCCGCATCTTTCGTATGCCCACCAAAGAGGACAAGAGCAAGCTGGCGCCCATCCTCGCGCAAGGCGGCGTTGCTTCGACCTGGGTCACGGAGACCGTCTCCATGGCTTCCGTTTCGCCGGACCCGGTGCCTCTTTTGGTCTCGCTCAAAGCCGTGGACCCCAGCCAGTACCCGTTCTACGGCAAGGCCGAGTTGGAGCCGGAGATGAGCTTGCAAAAGGCTCTGGAGGGCGATTCGGCGGTGGTGGCCGACGAATTTCTCATACGGATGAATGTTACGGTGGGCCAGAGCCTGCGGCTGGGCGGCAGAAGCTTCAGGATTGCCGCCGTGCTCAAGCAGGAGCCGGACCGCATCGCCGCCGGCGCGGGCTTGGGGCCGCGTGTGATGATCTCCCTAGCGGCTCTGCAGCGCACCGGCCTGGTCGTTCCCGGCAGCCGCGTCAGCTTCCGGCTATTGTTGAAGTTGCCGCCGCAGTCCGATCCGGCCGCCGTGCGCAAGCAGGTGGAAGCGGCGCTGCCCGATGCCCAAACGATGGACTATCGCGAGGGCAATCCCGGCCTGACCCAGGGCCTCGATAACGCAACCGCGATCCTCAGTCTCATCTGCCTGGTGGCCATGGTACTGGGAGCCATCGGCGTGGCCATGGCCATGCACGCGCACCTGGAACAGCGCATGGATATGCTGGCCATTTTGAAGGCCGTGGGCGCCGGTTCGGGCGATCTGCTGCGCATCTTTCTCTTGCAAACGCTGGGCCTGGGGCTGGCCGGAGGTTTGCTGGGCGTGGTCGCCGGGGTGGGCCTGATGGCCGCGCTGCCGGCGGTCTTCGGCAAGCTGCTGCCGGTTCACCCAACCCTCGAATTTCCATGGCAATCCATCTCGGCCGGGCTGGGCACGGGCCTCTTGACGACTCTGCTTTTCTGCCTGCCGCCGCTGCTGGACGTGCGAACCGTGCGGCCTGTCCTGGTGCTGCGCAGGCTGGTCGAGCAGGGGCCGGAGGGCTTTGTCGCATGGCTTAGAAGCTGGGCGGCGCGCTGGTTGCAACTGCTGATTTCCGCTCTCGTGATTCTGGCGCTGGGAGCGATCGCCTGGGCGTTGTCGGACTCGGCGAGGATCGGCGGTTGGTTTGCCTCCCTGTTTACCATTGCGTTAATAGTGCTTCTGTCACTGGCGGCGGCGGCGCTGCGAACGCTGCGTTTCCTGCTCGATCGCGCCCGGCTGCGGCTGCCTTCGTCGCTGCGTCACGGGCTGGCCAATCTCTACCGGCCCGGAAATCAGTCGGCCGCGGTGCTGGCGGCGCTGGGAACCGGCGTGATGCTGATTCTTGCCGTCTTCCTGATGCAGGCGGCGCTGTTGCGCGATCTCCATGAGACCGCTTCGCCCAAGCTCCCCAATGTCTTTCTCATCGATGTAACCGCCGATGAAGTCGCCGGGGTGCGGGAGTTCTTTCGGCATCGGGCCGGAGTCAGTCAGTCGCTCGATCTGCTGCCGGTGGTGCTGGGCCGCTTCGTTTCGCTCAATGGACGAACGCTGGACCAGCTTCAAGGGCAGCACTTTCCCCGCCGGATGCTGGAAAGCGCAGAGTTAAGCTGGGCCGATGCGCCGCCCGACGGCGACAGGATCACGCTGGGAAAGTGGTGGAGCGACGCGAACGCATCGCAGTTGGCGATCGCCGAAGGCGTGGCGCAGCGTCTGCAGCTGAGCGTAGGCTCCTCCGTTGTGCTGGAAGTCGGCGGCGCGCCCCGAACGCTGAAAGTGGCCGCAATCTATCGCGCCGACGGGCAGCATTTGGGGGCGCGCGTCCAGTTCGTGCTGCCCTCGGGACTGCTCAAAGATCGACTGGCCACCTGGTACGGAGCCGCGCACATCGATCCCAAACAAGTGCCGTCGATGGAGCGCGCTCTCTTCGCCGCCTATCCCTCGATCTCCGTGGTGAACGTCGCCGAAGTGCTGGAGCGGATCGAGAAGGTGGTCGATCAAATCACGTTTGTGGTGCGCTTTTTGGCCGGTTTCTCGATCTTCGCGGGGCTGACGATTTTGGCTGCGAGCGTCGCCGGCACCCGCTTCCAGAGGATGCGCGAGGCCGTCGTGCTGAAGACCCTGGGAGCTACGCGGATGCGCATCGTACGCATCTTCAGCGTCGAGTTCAGTGTGCTGGGTTTGCTGGCCGGATCGGTGGGCGCGGTCTTTGCCAATCTGCTGACTCGCGTACTCCTTCACAAGCTCGAAGTGGCATACCGGATCGAGTGGCCTGCGGCGCTGGTTGCATTGGCGGGAACGGCCGCGCTGGCCACGGCGACCGGATGGATTGCGAGTTACAGGATTCTCGGCCTGCGCCCGCTGGAAGTGCTGCGCGAGGAGTAGTGGAGCGCGCATTCGCCGAAACTCCCGTATCTCTGGCCTTGAGCGCCGGTTTATCCTTCAATCAAAGGGAGCTTGGGAGGCGTGAGTGAAAAGTCATACGGAGTATCTGGTATTCGAGACGCGCAAGAGACGGGAGATGGTGCATATCACCGACGAGGTGGAGCGGATCGTGAGCCGCAGCGGGGTGCGGGATGGGTTGTGCTTCGTCTCGCCGATGCACATTACCGCGGCTATCTATGTAAACGACCTGGAAGACGGACTGATCGAGGATATCGGCAAGTGGCTGGAGGAACTGGCTCCGGCGCGGTCCGACTACAAGCACCACCGCACCGGCGAGGATAACGGAGACGCGCACTTGAAGTCGCTGCTGCTGCACCACGAGACCACGCTGCCGGTGACCGGCGGCAAACTGGACCTGGGCACCTGGCAGCGAGTCTTTTACGCCGAGTTCGACGGCCAGCGGCGCAAACGAGTGATTGTGAAGGTGCTGGGCACGGAATAGGTTTGGAATTCCGTTGCAGGCGAGGGCGAGGACGCCGCCCTGGAGGGCGACAAAATGACGAATTGAAAGACGCAATCTCTTTCCAAGAAGCAATAGACCCGCTGTCAAATGCGCGCGCCGCGGAAAACTGGCGTTTCATTGGCCAACAGCGGCATTTGATACGATGTATTTCAGTGTTTCGCGGCCTTCAAATGGCATAGGTGCGCTATGAATTGAGGATGCGCTATGAATGAGGATGTTGCGCGGAATCGGCGTAGACTGGATTGGGCATGGGGAACTTGGCCCGATACGCCAAATTGGCATCGGGCGGATCGTATAATCGTCGGGTTCTAGACTAGCGACACGAAGTTTTGGCAAGTGACAGGAGCGCAAGAACACATGGCAAAGAGCGTCAACAAAGTCTTCCTTTTAGGCAACGTCGGCAAGGATCCGGAAATCCGTTCCACCCCGGGCGGCGCCATCGTTGCCAATTTCACCCTTGCGACCAGCGACCGCTTTCAGGATGCTCAAGGCAACTGGCAGGATCGAACCGAGTGGCATACCCTGGTCACCTTCAAGCGCACCGCCGAGATCGTCCGCGATTATGTCAAGAAGGGCACCAAGCTCTTCGTCGAGGGCAAGCTCCAGACCCGCAGTTGGGACGACAAGGAGTCAGGCCAGAAGCGCTACAAGACTGAAGTCGTGGTCTTTGAACTCTCGCTGCTCTCCGGTCGTGAAGAAGGATCGAGCGGCGCGGGCGGATACAGCCGCACTGCCGGTTCCTCGACCGTCCCGGACCAGCGCGCTTCGGCTACAGCCGTTTCGGACGACTACTCTCAGTCCGCCGAGATCTCCGACGACGACATTCCGTTCTAAAGTGCTGCGGCCAATTGCAAAGTTTCCCGCCGTCTTTCGCTCGTTGAGAGGCGAAGAGACCATCATCGCGTCGCTGGTCGGAGACTGCCGTGAAGAACGCCGGTTCACTCTCCCCCAACCCTTTTATCTGCCGTTCAACCTACTGCCTCTCCAGATCGATGCTCTCGTAAGCGCGGCTGGCGATGGCGGCGCGAATTTCGGCCGGAGTCTTGCCGGCCTTGGTCTGGCTGTAGGCGAAGAAGGCTTCTTTGGCGCAGGTTCCGCACTCGGTGCCGTGTGCATTCTCGTAGCAACTGCGCAGGCTGGTGTGGCCCAGCGAACGGTCGCAGCGGCAGTTGCAAGGAAGCTGATACAGCACATTGCCAATCTTGGCTGCCTGCTGGTAGACGTGAACCTGCCAGGGAAAGCGGAAGTTCTCGCCTGAAAGTTTGGAGCCGGAGAGGATCGGCGGCAGTGCATCCACCTTGAGCGGGGCGGAGGGGTGGTAAGCGGGAACGTCGTCGCCCGGGTTCGACCACTGCGCATAGCTTGCCGCGGTGACGGCGAAGATGGCCAATCCAAGAATCCAGCGGCGCTTCATCCAATCGCTCATGGCGAACTCCCTCCACATCATTTTAGACCGAAAACGGCATCCGTTGGTATCCGCGCCGGGGAAGGCGGATTGAGGCGCTGGATTTGCCACAAAAAAGACGGCACGAACGTTTCCGCTCGTGCCGGGAGGCCAGTGACGCAAACTATATTCCATCTCGGAGGCGGTGTTGACCGCGTCCCAATCTGGAATATATACACCATAGCATAGATTTCAGTGAAGTCAAATACTAAAAACAAAATTATTTGCAAGGCAAGCGGCAGCCGATTGAGACCTCAAACCACCCATTTTCGCGACCTGATTTGTCGGTCCCGATGCCGATCCGGCTTACCGCGGGGGCATATCATTGATAATAAGCTATTATAAATCTTTAACTTCCAAGAATCGTCCGGAGGTTGCCCAAGGGTCCGGTCGGAGCGGAGTGGGAACAAGAAAAGCTGACCGGAACCAACGGCCAGTGTCAGCCGGTTGGCGAAGCACAGTTAAGGCCCTTCGCAAAGCACGGCGAAACTGAAAATCCGGCACCCCGTCAGTTCAACTTGCGCCGATCCGCTCACGCAGCCGCTTGAGCACGTTGGGCGGCACCAGCCCAGTCACGTCGCCGCCAAAGCTGAACACTTCCTTCACCATCCGCGAACTGATGAATGAGTAGCGCCCAGCCGGCTGCAGGAAGACGGTCTCGATCTCCGGGGCCAACCGCCTATTCATCAGCGCCATCTGGAACTCGTATTCGTAGTCGGAGATGGCGCGAATGCCGCGCAGGATCGCCGACGCACCCTGCCGGCGCGCAAACTCGACCGTCAACCCGTCGAAGGAGGCCACGGACACATTCCCCAGCGGCCGCGTAACTTCTTCCAACATCTCGACGCGCTCCGCAACCGCAAAAAGCGGATTCTTGGCCAGGTTGTTGGCGATTGCGACGGTGAGATGACCGAAGAGTTTGGAGCCGCGCTGAATCAAATCCACATGACCGTTGGTCGGCGGATCGAAGGTGCCGGGATAGAGTGCATTCACGCTCATGCAAAAGGCTCTATGCGGATTTTAGCAGCGGGGACGGAGCGCACGAATTGTCAAACTTGACTACAGATTAAAGAAGCGAAGCGCACCCAGCGCGAGCAGCCACTGAATCACCTGGGCAGCCAGAATAGGCCAGGCCTGTTTCAGCGTTCGCCAACTGATGGCGACATAAAGCAGAATGATCGGCACCGCGAGGACCATCAGAAGCTGAAAGAGATGCGCCTGCCAGCCTTCGTCGGCGGGTGGATGGCTGCCGAACTCGAGATGGCCTTCGATGACGATGGCCAGGGCAGTGAGCGATAGGGCCATGGGGGCTACGGCTGATCCGCGTTTGACGGTTTGTGAGTCCATATTCCGTCTGCTCCTTCACGGGATAGATGGCCGCGACGTTCGATCGGTTGCAAGAATGGGGTTCTAGCAGCGGAGGAGAGAGAGCGGATCGCCCGCCTGCCGTTCTCGCGGAGGACGCAACTGAAGTCGCGCCCTGTCTCTAATAGGCGTTGAAAACACGTAACTTGCTGATATGTCAATGTGCGAGATAGCCAGAAAGTGCGAGATGCGCATATTGTTAGCACAAATTAGCACAGTTTGAACACGGCTCGGAACACCCGTGCTGTGTCTGCATAAAATCCGCCAATGTCACGCGCTCAATACGGCTGAGTTCGTGAGTTGGCCCAATGGCGCACTTCTTGCCGACAGTGACCGTAGCGATTAGACCGTTCACCCCCTCAACTGACCATTTGCCGGGGGCCGTGGGTGTAAAGCAAGTGTAGAGCATTGGGTCCTTTCATTCGCAGGGCCGGGAAAACAACAACAATGAAGCAATAAGAGTGTTCTATTACAAAACAGCAAACCTTGTCAAATGAAGCGTTTAGCCGTCCCGATAGTGAGTCCCGTTAAGGCGTCCCGGTGGGCTATTTGGCGCGAATGGGCTTTCGATGCTTTGACTTCTCAGTGAACCCAATGGCGGCCTTGCGCTTCCGGTCCCTTTCTTTCTCCAGGGCATACAGTTTACGCATAGCCTCTAGTTTTTTCGCCCGCGTTTCCGGGTCCCGGTCGTAATGGCGTTGTCGGCAGATACTCCCGCACCACTGTTGGTCAATCCGCTTTGCCGCGAAAAACCACCTCCGACAATCTACCTCAGCACAGCGGCGTATACGGGGCGGGTTGCCAAGGTAGGGCACACATTCCAGCAAGTCTCGCACGGCCCCGTACTCCCAAAGGTCATCCTTCGATAGATTCTCTCTATCTGCAACGCCTCTAATCTCACGGTAGCCCTCTGGCGCGGGCGCAATATGGCTTACCCATTGGTAGAGCCGGAGAGCGTTACGGAGGCGGATTACAGCTTGCCCACGGTCAAGCGGGCCTATTTCATCCCGAAGGGAACCAAGCAATTCAAGCATTTTCTCAACACGCTTTGATTGAGGGTCCTCCGGGCGCTCTTCCAGGCGCGTAAAGATCGCCTCCAGTTGCTCTTTATCCAAGTGGTTTGGCAGAATCATCTTCTTACGGGTAATGTCGCTCATACAAAAGAAGAATATCAGTCGCGTTTTAGTCCTGTCAATGGGACTCTATAGATGGACCACAAATGGGACAGGGGGAGAAAAGGGGATAACGATGCAACTTGACGAGCAGCTCATTTCGGACGCACAGATTTCAGCCTTCATCGTGGGCAACTTTGACACGCGGGAATTCTTATTGGTTGACACTTCTTTATGGCCTCCCCCCGCTTGTATTTATGGGCGCGGCTTCGTTTTCGTGGGCACCGTGGGAATTGTCAATGGCGCACCCCGCTCCGCGTTTGCCGTAGAAATTGATGACGCCGCCGTGTCTGCAATAGCAATGGAGTGGGTCCGCTACCTAGCAGCCCGGATTATGCCGTATTTGCGGCTTCCAGATGAGGAGTCAGTTCAATTCCTTGAGCGCCTCCACGCGCTCCCGGATGTGCGCGAAACCGTGCGCGGGCGGTGAATCCGCCCAAGAGTTAAGTGCTGTCCGGCTACATAGGGCCGGGTCATTCGCGTTAGCTGCCACAGCGCGTGGACGGTAGACGCGGCGGTGACGCTCCAACGCTGGAGCGGGAGGCCGTAGAGTCCAAACACCCGGATTAAAAAGGGTCCGGCTGACGCGGGGACAACCGCAGTGCGCGGTATGTGGACGCGATTCACGTCAAGGGGAGAGGGCGTGCCAACCCACGAAACGGAGCGATTCATTATGAAATTTCTTGACATGAGAAAGCAACACAAGGTTGCTTTGGACGAAGCTGAAAAAATCATGAGCGCGGCGGAGGCGGCGGGCAGGGAAATGAACGCAGAGGAAGCCAGCCGATTCCAAACCGCAATGACCGCCGTAAAAGCATTGGCAGCGAAGATGGCACCAATGCAAGAGGCGAATACAATGTCAAAATTCTTTGACCATGACGGGAAACTGCTTATGAACGGCGGCATTGCAAGCCCCGGCAACCGCAACCAAACACCAATGAGCGAAGATTACACAAATGCGTTTATTGCGTTCCTCCGCTCTGGCGGTAAACAAGCAACGTCCGGGCTTAGTGAAGGCTTTGACCCGTTGTTTGGAGGCTATGCTCTGCCTTCGTTGCCGGGTGTGTCCGCCGCGATGTATGAGGGCACCCTTGGCAGTTCCAACGGCGCGGGCGGCTATGCCGTCAATGTCCCCACGGACGGGCAAATCATCCCATTGGCCGTGCCGGACTTGGGCGTCCGTTCCGTGGCACGCGCGATTCCCACGTCAACCGATGTGAAGCTCCCGTCTCAATCCACGTTTGGGACCGCCGGGGTCAAGGCCGAAAGCGGCGCGTCAACCAACACGTTCTCAGAGAGCACTCCAACGCTGTCTCAGTTGACGCTCTCTGCGTTCATGATGGGCTTGACCCATACTGTGAGTTGGGAGTTGCTTCAAGATGTGAGCCTCTTCCAGGAGTTTGGCGTCCGTGACCTCATCAATGCGGTATCCATTGCCGAAGACGGTTTCTTCGTCACCGGCACGGGCACCGGCCAACCGCAAGGCTTGGTGGGCAACACCGGGACCGGGACAGGTTCGCCGTACTTGGTAGAGTCCACGGGCGCTTATTTGCTCAACGGCCTTGACGATGTACTCGGCACACTCAAAGGGCCGTACTTCCCCAATGCAGCTTGGCTCATGAGCCGTGCAACCGCCGTGGCAATTCGGAAGGCGCAGCGTCAAGCCAACCTCTTTGCGCCGGTGTGGACACGTGAAGGCGGACGGGACTTCCTGCACGGCTACCCGGTGAGCTACAGCGCGGCCATGCCCTCAATTCCCACGGCAACGAGCGCGGGTGTTGTGCCAATTCTCTTCGGCTCATTCCAGGACGGGTACGTCATCGGTGACCGTGGCGGCGCGGGCACGTTCGTCAAAATCCTTGACCAGCCCCTTGCTACGGCGGGCCAAACCATCCTGCTTGGATACAAGCGCGTTGACGGGCGCGTCCGGCGCTCGGAGGCAATCCAGGCTATCACCATTTCACACAGCTAACAAACATTGCGGGGGTCCATTGCATAACCCGCGCACGGCCCCGCAAGGGTCTTGAGGCCTCTTTCAACCGTGCGCGGTCCTTCATCCGGCTTCCGATGTTTTGGGGAGAACATAGGGAGCCGGATACTTTTCAAGATTCGAGGATTCTATGCAGCCTGTATGGGTACTTTCCGTTGACTTGCAAACCAAGACGGCCACTTTTCAGAGCGGGCTATCTGACGCGGCTAAATCGGCCCGTGGCGCTTTCGCGGGCATTAAATCAGACGCCGGGGAGATGGGCCGGTCAACGAGCGGCTCCATGATGGAAGCCCGGCACGGGGTCATGCTCTTGGGAGAAGAGTTTGGCGTCCATCTTCCGCGCTCTCTTACGACGTTCATTGCAAGCATAGGCCCGATTGGTGCCGCAATGGAAGCCGCTTTCCCCTTCTTGGCTATCGCAGTGGGCGCTACGCTCTTAATCGAGCACCTTGCCGCGCTCCAGGCGGCGGGGGAAAAGCTGACAGAGGACCAAGTAAAGTTTGGCACCGCCGTCAACAACGCTTTCGGTCAGCTTGATACCAAGATCATTGAGGCGGAGATACGCTCGGATGAATTACGCAATGACCATCTTGGTGCCCTAGCTCTAAAGCTACAGCTTATTGACCGTCAAAGCATGGCGGAGCTTGTCCACTCTTTTGAGGAAGTGGAAAAGGCCGCAGACGTTGTAATGAAGGGGTTGGAGGGGCATTGGTACTCATTCGGTAGAGGCTCAGACGGGGCGAAGCACGCCCTGGAGCAATTCCAAACCCAATATGACAGCTTGCTTGCCCAAGGCAAGAGTGAGCAAGCCTCCGGGCTGTTGCACGGCACGGCGAATCAAGCGCAAAAAGTCTTGCAAGCCCTCCGGGACACTGAGGCATATCAGGGCGGCGGCGAGATGGATGATACCAAGTTTCAGAAAGGTATTGCCGCCGCAAAGGTCCTCCAGGGTATCCACGTAGAAACGGGCGTCACGCTGACCAAACAGATTGAGGCGCAACAGGCCCTTGTGGACGCCCTCAACGCCCAAGAGGGTATAGAAAGCCGCATTGCCCAACTCAAACATATTGAGGGTGACAATACCAAGCGGGCGGCGGGGAACGCTGAGACGGGCGTCCGGGCGGCGGCACAGCGGGAAGCCGCAGAGAGCCAATTGCGTATGGGCGAAATGGCCATATCGTCAGATCGGGCCGTAGCCAAGTCACAGTTGGATATACACCGCGCCTCCATTGAAGAGCGTTTGAAGTCCGATATTGATTTTGAGGGCCGGGAGCAAGCCCTCCACATGGCGGCCAACCAAGCGGAGATTGCCGCGTTGGATAAAAGCGGGAAGGACTATCAAAACCAGCTCAAGGCTTTGAAAGACAAGGCCCTTGAGATTAACGCACAGTATGATGCTAAAGTCTCAGAGCTGACAGCGAAGGCCGCAACAGAGTGCGCCGCCCGCGACCTCCGGCTTTTAGAGCAAGCGGAGCGGGAAAAGATTGACGCCGCTGAAACAGGGTCCGCTACCCGGCTTGCAGCTATTGAAGCGGCTATCAAAGAAGAGGAGTCAAAGGGGCTTCAAGACACTGCCTATTACCGACAGCTACAGATTCAGCAGGTGGAGGCCGTCCGGCAAGCAAACGAGGAAAAGGCCCGGCTGAATGACGAGGCAATAAAGCAAGGAATAGCGGCAAAAGCGAAAGCAGCCGAAGAGGAGACACGTCATTCCGCCGCTATGAGCAAGATCGAAAAACCAAAGGGTGTGAATGACTTTGGAGTAAAGAAAGCAGAGCTTGACAAGGAATACAATGCCAACCGTGAAGAGCTGATGAAAGAGCTTGCCGACACAGAGAAAATGGGCAAAGCCAAGGTTGCGGAGGCGCGCAAAGTCAACACTGAAATAGAGGCGCTGGATAGAAAGCACTTAAACCAGTTGCAAGAACTTGACAAGGAACAAGCCCAAGCTGGAAAAGTAGCCGCAATGGAGACTGCAAACGCTTTCGGGCAGTCTATGCTCCAGGTTGCCCAGGGCCATCAATCAATGGCAAAGGCGGCACAGGCGGCCTTTGAAAAAATGGTGAGCGCATCATTGCAAGCGGCACTGATGGAAGTGGCCCATGAGAAGACGGCGCAAATGGCCCACGCTGAGTCCGCCGCCGCCGCCGCATTTCACGCTATGGCCGGGATTCCGGTTGTTGGCCCGGCTCTTGGGGCCGTTGCCGCCGCCGCCACATTCGCCGCTGCTATGGCTTTTGAAAATGGCGGCATTGTCCCCGGCACGGGCACGGGGGATATTGTCCCGGCCATGCTGACGCCCGGCGAGGGCGTTGTCCCCAAGGGGGTCATGGAGGGTTTGAGCAACCTTGCGAAGTCCGGCGGCATGAGCGGCGGTCCGGCACACGTTACCCACGTCCACATTCACCACTCACCCACGATTCACGCCCTCGATTCGGAAGGGATGGACCGCGTGCTTGAGAAGAATTCGGCCACGCTCCAGAAACACTTTGAGCACACGCTGAGGAAGATGAATAGGTAGAGCCGTTGGCAGCTCAACTTTGAAAGGGCGAGTATGCGGGTTGTCATCAACCTACCATCCGAGTTAGGCCGTGAGCTACGGCAAGCAGCGGCGGCTTGTGCGCTCGGTGATGAGAAAATCTCAGCGGCTCTTTGGGCGCAAGAAGCCGTTGAAAGTGTCTTGGCTAGTAGGCGGTTGCCCCGCATAGCGCCGGGGCGGTGCGGTGCCCGCGTCAACGGAGCGGAGAAGCCCGAAGAGCCGCCGGAGCCGTACCGCGTGTGCTTGCCCGAAGATCTAATGCCGGAAAGCCGGGGTTGGGAATGAATCAAGAAACGGAGACTCTTGAATTCCGAGACGGTGCCGGGCGGCTGGTAACGCGGCTTGTAAATCAGATTATCGACATTCGGGAGTTTACCCACTGTGCGGTCTATCCGTGGTTGCTTATGGCGGCTAACCCGCATTTGTCCGCGCCCGATCTTCCAGAGGTCACAGCGTCTCAAACGGGCGCGGTGTTTCGTCCGGCGCGTTGGATAAACAAGCGGCGTTGGATGTGCGGCGAAACTCGACATAAGGGCGGTGCGCGGCCAAACGCTGACGGGCGTGACCCGCTTGCCTTGAGATTGCTTGCTGCCAACCGGGACTTGTCCTTGCGTGATATGGCGCGGTTGCTAAAGAAGCACGGCGTACAGCGCGGGCGCGAATGGGTCCGAGTCAACCGTGTGCGTGACTGATTGATTGACTGACCGCCGTCAATACCATAAAGAGAGAGAGAGGCGGCGGACGAACCCCACCCCATCCCCGTCCACCGTCAACCCGCTGGCGCTAGGGATTGAGCGTTGGACACGGCTGGTTTTGGCATTTGATTAACGGGCAAAACAGTGAAGCAATGCGGCGGTCATTGCGGCGCTTGAAAGGGGCAGTGATGGAAAAGTTGTTGATTCGGGTCATTGACGTGCCGCACGGACTATGCGCGGAAGAGGTGGAGCGCCTTCTAAACACGCCGCCCGCTGATGAGTTTTACCTTGCTTCGATTGTGCCGGGTGAACTGACGGGCACGCCACACGTTGCGCACCGCGTCTTCTACAAGCGCCGGGCCGCACGTAAAGAAGAGAAAGAGTAATCCAGATGACCAATCAAGAATGGAAAAAGCGTTGTGCGGAGCGCATCTTGAAGGCCGTTAGAAAGGCCGGAAAAATCAAGATTCGAGATCTTCAGCGGGCCACACACTACAACCGGGGACCCGCTGAAATCGGCATTGACCTTTGGGAAGAATCACTCTATGGCCTGGAGGCGCGGAATCTGGTTGTGATCGTAAAGAAGAAGCACTGGGATATTGAGGGGGATGACGATAACGAACTTGGATTCCGCATTGAGTCAGTTATGGCCGCCGTGCCGAGACAGTCTTCAGAGTAGCAACAGCCTTTGAGCGCGGTGGTGACAGAGGCGGAGTTGTCACCACTACTGTCACCACTGTTGTCACCACTGCCTTTTTGTAATGGATTCAATAACTTGCGTCTTGTTTGGCCGGTTTTGGGCGCTGAAATACGGCATTGTCACCACTATTTCACCCCATAGGATAAAGAGTGAATCTATAAGTCCTTTATATACTACTACTTATATAGACTTATTTTTTATCCATACCCTATGGGTCAAATCTCCAACACGAAGAAGCTGAGGGCGAGTATGGACAAGATGATTTTGAGGCGCATAGACGGATTATGCGCGGCAACTAGCACAACGCGGGTAGACGTTCTCTGTGCTTTAATCCGCGCCGTTGCTGGCGATTACGTGCGGGTTGTCCCCGCTGTATTTGCCGCACCGCGTATTAGCCCGCAAGAGCGCATAATGCGAGTGATGCGCCGTGACAGTTGCGCGACTATCCGGGAACTGAAACGGAACACAGCATCAAAGAACACGCCCTGGAGCGAATGGGATAGCGCACTCCAGGGACTAGCGGAAGCCGGTGATCTACATATCACTTATGAGAGGACAGCATCCGGCAAGACTCGCAAGGTAGTTCGTATAACTCCCACAGAATGAACAAGGTACTGGGGGTGGCCTAAATGTTAAAGAGGGCCGCTAGGAGAGCACACCAGTAGTCTTTTCTTCACACAAACGAAAATAAATCTCATTTCTGAGGCTAAAACGCCACACTATTTGGCCAATTTGCCACACTTGAGACGCCGGGCCTCCGCGTTAGTACGAAGCGGGGCGTGGTCCTTCAGGCGTTAGGCATGTGCGGATTTCGTCGTCAGATAACGGGTCCTGAGTCCTATGCCAACCGTCCGGCCCGAAGTTGAAGGTCCAATCCGTCTTCCGGCCTCCGGCGTGGGTACGCATGGCCCGCACAGACAAGGCACTCCCGATACTCAGAGGAAAAGACGGGGCAAAGTCCGCTTGGAAGCTGTCGGGCATTTTGGCACAGAGGACCGGGGCGTTCTCGCTTTGGTATCCCGCTGTCATCTGCCCCGGAACGGTCAACGCCCACACTTCATGGGACGCGGTGCCGCCCATAGCTTCAGCAATCCGCGTGACGCGCTCATAGAGTTTGCCAAGCGCGGACGTTTTATCATTCACGGTCATCAACGTCATAGCCCGCATTATAGCACCCCTTAAACGCGCCCACAGCCCCGTGGTGCGTCCCATGCAACGTGTGGGCGGGATAGACCGCCCGTTTTACGCCGCCCACGTCCCGGTCACAAGGGCGTCTAGCCGAGCTTGACGGCCCTTGACCCACTTTGCGTAGTGCTTTTCCGTGGTCCTAATCGACTCATGGCCTAACAGCTTGCTGACTTCCTCCAGCGGGACGCCCTTTTCCAAGAGGTCAACGGCGAACGTGTCACGGAGACGGTGACTCTTCATGTGGCACACGTCCGGGATACCGGCGGCCTCAAAGACGCGGGCAACCCGTTGACCCCATGACACGGCAAAGATGTACTCCGGCGTCTTGCCGTCCCAAAATAGGTACTTCGGGTCCGGCGTGGGCGCGTCCAAAATCTCGCGGGCAATGGCGGGCTGTAAAGGGACGCTGACGTGTGTCCCCGTCTTTTGCCGCGCTGTCACTACACGGAAGCGTCCGGCCCCGGCGTCCTGGAGAATCTCCGCCCGCTCCAGTGTGAGCGCGTCCCGGATAGCAAGGCCGCTGTGCCGCATAAGCAAAAAGAGCGCCCTGCATTGTCTTTGGATGGATACGTCCTTTGCGTTGGCCGCCGGGACGTTCTCCAAGAGACGGGCGTACTCATCCGCCGTCAACGGCATTGTTGGGGCGCTTTCAATCTGTATGCGGGGCAAACTCGGCACACGGTTTATCCAGCCGGACTCAAAGCAAAACCGGAGGAAACTTCCTACGCGGGCGCGGCGGCTTGCACGGGTTTGGCTTGTGGACGGGTCCGTGCCCCATGTGACGCAATAACCGGCCATGAGTTCGCGGGTAATCCCTTGGACGGTGATGACGCCCTGCCCGGTGCAATACGTGCTGAGGTTCTCAAGGTCCCGCTTGTACATACTGAGGCAACTTGCCCCAACGCCCTGGACTGACTTGTCAACCATGAAGAGCCGGACGGACTCATCCACCAACCGGGGCGCTTCCGGTTTCAGTTCTACGGGCTTCCCGCTGAGTTGGTCTTCCACGTCCCGCTTGGCTTGTTCCGCGTCCGCCCATGAGCGCGTCCCGGCTTGCCGCCGGTACTGTTTGCCATTGAGGGTCCAACGGAGGTGTTTGCGGCAAGAGCACCGTTTGCTGAATTCATCGGAGGCGTATTTGCATCCTCCGGCATGACGAACGAAAATGGTAATGAATGGCGCGTTCATAGTTCCTCTCGAATCGCGCAGCACACTTTTAGCACAATTCGCTAGAGGACATTCAGCAAGTTATTTGTTTCGTTCACCTTGAGGGCGGTTTGAAGTGTCGCGCCCTGACACAATGCAGTATGTCGAAAAACTCAACACGAACCAATCGAGATTTGTAGTCTCCCACCCTTTGCAAAGAACGCGAAGGATGGGCACCCGCACCCGTTTAGCCGCAGCCGCCTTACCCGCAAGCACCCCTCGTTGATGATTGAAAGGAAATAAGTTACCCCTTTCGCCCGCGTACCGCCTCTTTGGCTTCAGCGGGGCCGCTAGTGGGCACCTCCGGCACCTCCGCCTTGCTCACCGCGCCTACGTTCAGCTTCTTGCGCAGTTCGGCGTCCATCCTGGCGAATAAATCCTTGTTTTCCTTGAGGAAGGCGCGGGTGTTCTCGCGGCCCTGGCCGATGCGCTCACCGGAGTAGCTGTACCACGCTCCAGACTTCTCGACGATATTGTTGGCCACCGCCAGATCGAGCACGTCGCCCTCGCGGCTGATGCCTTCGCCGTAAAGAATGTCGAACTCGGCCTCGCGGAAAGGCGCGGCCACCTTGTTCTTGACGATCTTGACCTTGGTCCGATTGCCTGTTACCACGTCGCCTTCCTTGATGGCAGCGATGCGCCGGATATCGACGCGCACCGAAGAGTAGAACTTCAACGCGCGACCGCCAGTGGTCGTCTCCGGGTTGCCGAACATCACCCCGATCTTCTCGCGGATCTGGTTGATGAAGATCAATGCCGTGCGCGACTTGGAGACCGTGCCGGTGAGCTTGCGCAGCGCTTGCGACATCAACCGCGCCTGCAGGCCAACGTGAGAATCGCCCATCTCGCCGTCCAACTCTGCCTTGGGCACCAGCGCGGCCACCGAGTCCACCACCAGCACGTCGATCGCCCCGGAGCGCACCAGCGCCTCGGTGATCTCCAGCGCCTGTTCACCGCTATCTGGCTGTGAAACCAGCAAGTTATCCACGTCCACGCCCAGCTTCTTGGCATACGCCGGGTCCAGCGCGTGCTCCGCGTCCACAAATGCCGCCAGCCCGCCAGCCCGCTGGGCCTCGGCGATAATCTGCAAGGTGATGGTCGTTTTGCCCGAGGACTCGGGGCCGAAGACCTCGATGACGCGCCCCCTCGGAACGCCCCCCACGCCCAGCGCCGCATCGAAGCTGATCGAACCGGTGGAGATCACCGCGATCGGCACCAGCGCCTCTTTGGAGCCGAGCCGGACGATCGACCCTTTGCCGAACTGTTTTTCGATCTGTGCAAGGGCAAGTTCTACGGCTTTCGTACGGTCATCGGCCACGGCCATCGGGAGCACACCTCAAAATTGTCGCTCTGCGGTCTCCTGCTTCCCCATAGGAAACAACGCGGGCGGACTGGATTGGATTTCGTAGGGATTGTAGCAGGGCTGGACAGACAAGGCCAGAAAAAAATAGCGAAGAAATGGAGAAGAGAAAAATTGGCTTTGGAGATGGCCGAAATCTCGTTGAAATTCGCCAATGATAAGAATCAAGCCGGCAAGGGAGATTGGCGATGGCATCGAAGGCGATTAGTGCCGACTCCAAATAAAGGCTGGACGGAAATCTGTCGCTCATCCTACCCCTAACAGGCCGCGGTCTGCCCCAGCGATGGGTTCAACTCGGCAGAGAGCAATACCGCCAAGTCCTGCCGGCAATGGCAGAAAGTGCCGGAGCCAGAAACTACTTCATGCCGGAATGCGCGAGAAACGCCAGCAAGACTAGCGCAAAACCCACTGCGCCGGCCGTGGACAAAAAGTTCACGGCATCGTTGTTGAGCCAGCCGCGCCGTTCCAGAGTCGCTCCCAGCAGGCTGTCGAAGAACAGGCCGAAGACTCCGCCCGCGCAACTTACCCAGAACATTGCAGAGTTGCCACCCAGCGCCAGGATTCCGGAGAGGGAAACGAGGACGGCCGCGGCTATTCCGGCCAGAGTGCCAGCCAGACTGACCGCGCCGTCGGTTCCGGGGGTGACGGCGCGCAGGGTGGTGATGAGACGCGGCTGGCCGCCCAGGACCAAACTCAGCACTTGGCCCACCTCCGAAGAGACCGTATCCGCCGCGGCCTCGGCCAGAGCCGCCAGTCCCACGGCGAAGAGCAATGGCGGGATTGTGTGCGAGAACGAGCGGGAAGCGGAGAGGAACGACTGCGCAAATTCATCGGAGACCAGTGCGGCCACGCCGAGATTGGATGCGACTTGGGAAGCGGAGCGGCCGCGTCGCTTCTCGGCCGTACCTAAACGCTCCTTTTGCGCTCGGCCCAGGCGCGTGGCTAAGTGGGCGAGCAAGCTGACGGCCAGCACCGGCACAAGCGCGGTATGCCAGGGTCGATAGGGAAGCGTGGCCGTGGAAAACATCAGGCCGGCGGCGATCGTCGCTCCGGCGAAGGCGCCGCCGGGGGTAGCCGCGTGGAGTTTGAGAACAACCAGCGCCAGAAGCAGGCTAAGGCCCACGGTCCAGATGGACACCGAGGGCGCGTGCAGCGCCCACCAGCGGACTTCGAGCACGACGCTTGCGCCGACTACAGGCAGGACCGCCAGGAGGGTCAGCTTCGATTGCCAGATCAGCTTCGTTTGAGCCACGCTTCATCGTAAACTTGCCGCCGGGAAGCGGGCCGCTGCTTTTCCAAGATGAATATCGGTCTTGTGCCGGGAAAGGGGCGGTGGGGAATGCTCCACAGGAACACAGGAATTGTGTTTCTGTGGAGCGTACTGTTGAAAGTTGTTGATTGTAAGTAAGTTAGCGTAGGCTCCACAGTTTCACAGTTTCTGTGATTCTGTGTTTCTGTGAAGGCGCTCCGTGGAAAGCATTGATTATGGGATAGTTATATAGGCCTCCACAGTTTCACAGCCAAAATCGCGAATATTTCGGTGTTTTCGGTCCAGTCGATTTT
>Ga0181529_10002535_pt1 | contig 21770 bp, 21 predicted proteins | sample PEATcosm2014_Bin_36_FD_119763 | JGI IMG/M metagenome (GOLD analysis project Ga0181529, IMG submission 119763) | Peatland microbial communities from MTU Mesocosm Facility, Houghton, MI, USA - PEATcosm2014_Bin10_30_metaG | ecosystem: Environmental > Terrestrial > Soil > Wetlands > Peat | place... | reverse complement strand
TTCCGCCACCACCCGGTTTATCTGGTGCTCTTTTTCCGCCACCACCCGGTTTATCTGGTGCTCTTTTTCCGCCACCGTCTTCTCCAATACGGGAATATAATCAGACATCTGGCGGGATAGGCTCATCAGAGCATCAAAGGAGTAATGGGGAGGATAGGCAATGGTAAGATCCGGGCAGGGTTCTGTCACAAAGCGTTGAAATTTATTTTCGAACTGCAAATTGTCCATCATTCGTTTTTCAGAGTATTGAGGGTACAGATCCTGAAGCATACTGAGAATAAAAGAGACTTTATCCTTATTTTGTAAATATGGATTAATCTTTTCGAAAATCCAAAACAAATTGCGGAATATGACCAGATCTGCCGTAATTGGCTCATTAATCCTCCATTTCTGATCGATAAAAATTAGATCGTTATCTGGGTTTTCAATTACATTCCAAAAAGTGTAATCTATGGACTCTCCTTTCACCAGGGGATACCCTTCAGAATCTGTCTCTCCTGTTGCATAATCGTGCAACAGGTGATCATGTAATTTCTGAAGTATCTGTTTAAATCGTAATTCGGGAACCTCTTCAAATAACGCAGTATAGACTTCAAAAGTTAAGGCTCTCCCTGGGATATATGGATTGCTGTATAGTCTATATTCATAGGGACTACTACTATTATTGTTAACTGGATTTACTCCTTGAAATGGTGATTTATTCACACAATATTTTTTTTCCGGAAAATCTGGTGATGTTGTACAATCCCGTATTAACGTAATTTCCCGCCAGTACTTTGTCTTTAAATTATCATGGTTGCTGTATTTTTTAATAAGCCAGGGAACGGATAAATTGATATTTTTTGCTCTGCTTGCGAATATTACAAAAGAATTTGAAAATTGCCAGAAAAGGCCGGCATTTGTGACAGATTCCAGGAAAAGCTCATCAGGGAAAAAATTGAAGCGATCCCCGGAATAATCCTCAAAAGGCATACGAATCCAGTTACAGGGATTGACTGAAAGTACTTCCGGGTTTTCTGGGATTATGGTTTCTGTCAATTTATAATCAGGGAATGCATGGAAAAACTGGTGATTCCTGAACCCGGACCGGGTCAGCATAGCCTCAAGCTCATTACGGGAGAACGTTACCGGCGTTTTTCTAGGATACCCGATCAATCCTTCAAACGCTCTCTCAGTATGATCCTCTTTGCAACCGGAGAAATATTTTGCACCAAATTTATTTTCGATGGCAATCAGTAAGATACCGTCATCTTTGAGGGCATTGCGCAACCGGGTTAAAATGGCCGAGCAGGCATCGTTTGGATCAGCGTGTTCGGTCTCATAGTGTGGGATGTATTCGAGGGATCCGATCAGGGTTATAATATCATATTTTTTATCAAAACTGGTGGTGAGAAGATTCCCACAGTAAACCTTTACGTTCTCTAACTCTTTTGTCCGGTAACGGGTGATGGCGGCCCGCTGGGGGCTCCCCTCCAGTGCATCGACTGTGCGGAATCGTTCCCCGAGCCAACGGGTGATAGTCCCACAACCCGAGCCAATCTCAAGCACGTCAGCCTCATTAGTAGGAAAAATCTCTTTTAGCCCTTCAAGAAAATTACTTCGTTTTTGGGAAAAATGGTACCGTGAGGGCCAGTCTCTGATATATTGCGCGAATTCCTGGGAATGTGAAGAAAGATCGTGGATCTTTTTCATTGAGTCTAAAATATAGGTTTCCCCACCATCCTGATAATCGATAGTGCAGTTATCCGGATGTACATAAAGATTCTTCTCCGAATCAAAGGTAAAGTGACTGATTAATTCTTTCTTTAATGTATTTGCTGATGTGTGTTCTTCCATGATCAGATTCCAGATGGTTTTTCCCTTTAAAAGAGGCTTTGTTCAACTTCTTTTCTATATCCGCTTCATATCATATTGAATTTCCATTACGGAAGCTTCAAGATCAACAATACCCACCATATATTCCTTTCTTTCTACCATAAAGATCAGACAATCATACCTGCGATCGAGTATTTCTATCTCATTATTGGAACGTGCAATCACAAGGCCGGCGTTGATGGCATACGTTCCTGAATTAATCTTTAGAGTTTGAGAAAATTCTACGATAAATCGTACACCTTGTTTTTTATTACTCAGATCAAGCCGCTGCCATTTTGTGTTTGTTCCGTATATATCACAGTATTTATTCTTGATAGTGCACCCGATCGTCACGTTTTCTGGCATATCTTCATGCAATACGGCGTGAATTCTGACATGAACCCTCTCACCTGACGAAACCAACGTTGTGCGTTTATAATCCTTATCTAATAATTCAACGAGAAGGATCTCTCCCCTTTTATTTCCAAATCGTTCTTCTCTTGAAGAGCATGTGCCCGATAGTACGTGGTCATGGTTTTTGTCAGGAGTAGTCAATACCGGTTTTGCAATCTTTCCCCATCCCCATGCACTCCAACAATAACTCAGATCTTCCCCGGCACCTGAAGTACTGAACACGAAAGAAACTGTTTTTCCTGAAAACTTTTCCAACGAGATGATAAAATTGTGCCATCCGCGATCACCGAGATTCCGTTTTGGCTGAAGTACACGGGAGAAGATATTCTCCGTCGTCCCATCATAACGGACCATGATATCGAATTTTACGCCTTGGGGAATTTTCCCCCAGGCATCTGGGAGAATCCCGATTGCAAATGCAAGCGAGGCACTTGGTTCAACAGAGATGTTATAGGTAATTTCCGAAGGAGGGTGTGCAAAGATAATGCGGCGTGGCATCGACTGGATCTCCACGGTCTGTACTTGAACGGCATCTCTGTTTACACTTACAATTTTTGCATCAGACAGTTTCTGGACAAAATCATATGTCACCTCATACCCTGCGCCCGGTACGTCTCCATGTTCGATCAGATGACCTTCACTGTAGGTCCGCTCCCGTTCGGCAATAAGTGCGTAATACTTATTCACTACGGTATTCGGATCCCCACGTTCGATGATCCGGCCCTCATCCAACAGCAGCGCTGATGTGCAGAGATTCCGAACAGCTTCCGTGTCATGTCCGACGTAGAGAATGGTCTTTCCGGCTTCCTGCATCTCCCGGATCTTCCTGAAACACCGGTGCTGGAAGATTGCATCTCCTACTGCAAGTGCCTCATCTACGATCAGGATATCGGCATCGACATTGATGGCGACAGAAAAAGCAAGCCGGACGACCATTCCGGAGGAATAGGTACGGAGCGGTTGATCGATGAAATCCCCCAACTCTGAAAAGCGAACAATCTCATCATACCTCTCATCAACCTGCTGCTTTGAGAGGCCCATAATAGAGCCGTACATATACACGTTATCCCGACCGGAAAATTCCGGATGGAAACCAGATCCCAGTTCAAGGATGGCCGAGACTTTTCCATGGATTTCAAACGATCCTGAACTCGGTTCAAGGACACCGGCAAGAATACTTAAAAGTGTGCTCTTCCCGGAGCCATTCTGGCCGAGGATACCCAGTGTCGTTCCGGGGGAAATCTCAAATGTGAGATCCTGAAGTGCCCAGAAATCGGTATGCCTGATGACTCTCCCTGCACTGAGATATTCAAGAAACCGCTTACCCGGCGACGGGAACAACTTGAACTTTTTACCAAGTTCTCGTACTGATATCGCCTTCACAGGATCTCACCAAACCCGCGTATTGTCTTCTTAAAGGACAATATGTTGGCGACAAAGCGGACAATACAACATACTTCGAAAGGTACGAAAATTGACAGTGCAGGCATCTTCCTATAGAACCGTGCGTCCCGGTGAATCTCGAGCCTATAATAGGGGGATATCTCTCTCCTGACAAAATTCGTTATAAATCCCCAGGACTCTAATAAGAAGATCATGGATGGTACTCCCGTTTAATACAATTATGCACAAATGTGGATATACCCTACTATTTACAAGAGGAAGATATAAGGGGGTGTCCTTTTTAGGAAGGATCCAGATATATTCCCCTGCAAAACCCGGGGGAATTTCCCCGGGTTTTTGTCCGCTGCCCTTGATGCTTCATGAAATGGCAGTCTCAAAATGAGCATGGACGCTATTTTTTTTTCATTACCACAAGATCCTGGTGATTATTGATATATCCCGGAATTATTTCGACAATCTTGAAAAATTCTGACCACTTTTTATGGATATACCAATTTTTATGATATACGCCGCGGTAATAGGTTTTCGAATCAATTACTTTGTCTAGGCTTGCGTCATGACCGGTGTCAAGGAATCCAGTTTTTTCGAGTTGATTATAACTATTCATATCAAGAGGTGAGAAACACAACGCAGTATCACCATGAACAGACATGAGAATTACCGCATCATCGGATGCAATTCTATTCAGTTCTTTAAGCCAAGCGAATTGAGTATTTTCGTCCAGATGCGTGAAGACTGAAATACCTATGATAAGATCATATGCTGATGTGTTAAGATTTGTTGGAGGATAGGGAGGAATGGTAAAAAAATGACCGAATTTTAAATTATCCACACACCAGTCGATGGTATCATGATCAATATCTACACCAGTTACCGAGGGATGCTGCACCTGACTAAAATACCGAAATAACCTCCCACTTCCGCAACCCCAGTCAAGAATATTGTTGAACGAATCAATATCCCGGTTGAAAAATTTTGTTAATGCATATTTACAATTATTATACAACTGATATCCGACAAATAAAAAGGAAAACTCGTTATTATTATTATGGTGAACTCTACCACATCTTTCTTTATCAGGTATCGGTTGATTACTGAAAATATTTTTCCTTGAAAAATATAAATTTTTCGGGGATGTCTCAGAAAAGGGCTTTTTTGTTGTTTTATTCACGCAACTCAGTATGATTTCATCATCTGCATTATGTTTAAAAGACTGAAGGCTGGTCCGGCAAACAAATCCCCATGTGGCAGCGGTAGGATCAAATGAGAATACTTTTCCCACATCTTCACGGGGTAAATGGTACTGAATAGATTCAAATTCACTGCCATTTACAAGAAATGAAATATTATTAAATTGCTGATACGGTGCTTTTGCCCAACCTCGGATCTTCAGTTCTGATTCTGAATACTCCACCGAATCTACATACCACAATCCGTTATCAGAAATCGAATTTAATAAACTATTATATTCCTCTATTGATTGGATCATCCTTCATTTTTATGATTACGAACCATTTATGTGTTATGGAAGAATATACGGTCTCGCTCTGTAGAAAACCCCATATATCCCCGGATGTACCGATAGCCAAAAGATCTAACGGACCGCGTCTTTTTTTTGATGTGCAGTCAAAGAAAGAGGAGACAATAATGTAATCGATAAGCCAGAATATCAGGTTTATCTAGGCTGTGCTGTCAGTTGTAAAGGCAACAAGAATTTCATTGCATTTCTCGAAATATTTGAAGAAGGTGTACACGCAGTACTAAAACCCTGTGCTGGTTTTGTTCAAGGAGTATTGGAACCAGCACTATCGGGAATTTATCGATAATGTCAGGGACATGGCATGCATCAAGAAAGTCCTTGGTCTATTGGAAGTACCCCATTTCACTACGCTTCAGAATTCTCTCCTTCGGATAAAATCCCCCTACCTCCGGATTACTCTCCGGAAAACGGCGAACCCGTTTTATTCATCGGGTGAAGGTGTTCTCATAACTGTACTCGATTCATCCGGTTTTTCCAAGAGGCACTGCAGCCATTATTTCCCGGAACGAACCGGGAAACTCCGAAAACAGTTCCTGAAATTATCGAACGCTGTTGATATGGATCAAGAGGCAATAACCGGCGTTATTACCTCGACAAGTTGGGTTCACGGTACCCGTCATGCGCAAAACCTGTTGTGTCTTGTCATACCCTCCGATCATCGGATGGTTATGTTATGGATCGGCGATATCACAATTTAATTCCACCTGCTGCAATGTTCTATTCATTCCATAGGCCTCGCAACAGTTATTCTTTAATGTACGTCCTGTTGTCAGGTTTTTCGGAAACACCGGTGCTGAAAGATTACATCACCTCCAGCAAGCGCTTCATCCACGTTCAGAATATCTACATTAACGTGTTCGGTAACAGAGAAGGCAAGCCGGACGACCATTCCGGAGGAGTAAGTACGGAGCGGCTTGTCGATAAAATCTCCCCGTTACGAGAACCGCACGATTTCCGCATAACGTGTGTCCACCTCTTCGTAGGAACGCCCCATACGTATATATGTACTTTTACCTTTTACCGGAGCCGTTTTGTCCGAGAATACCCGGTGTCGTGCCGCTGGGAACCTCAAAACTGATATCCTGCAGTGCCCAGAAATTGGTATGGCGGAAAAACCGGCCGGCGCTCAGGTATTCCAGAAAACGGCTTTGAGGTGAGGAAAAGAGTTTAAACTTTTTTCCAAGGCCACGGATCACGATCGCGTTCATAACAGATCCCCAAATCCGCGTTTTGTTTTCTGGAAGATCCAGAGGCTGACGGCAAAGAACACGATCGAAAATACCGCAAAGGGAATAAGGATATCCATCTCTGGGATCCGCCCATAAAATAGAGCATCCCGGTAGATCTCCAGCATATAATAAGCCGGATTCAGGACCACAATCCAGTGGAAGTTTGCCGGTATAACGTTGACTGCGTATGCGATCGGAGTTGCCCAGAACCAGATCAAAAATGCTGCCCCCAACATCTGGGGAACATCCCGGAGATAGACCGATCCACTTGACAAAAGAAACGCAAGCGCGAAGGTAAAGAGCATCTGGAGGAGGATAGCGAGAGGCAGAAAGAGGATAAAGATAGTCGGGGCGCCTTTGAGAATTACATAGATCGCAAAGTAGATACCCAGGCAGATAAGGAGGTTCACACATTCTGACAGGGTAATATAAACCGGGAATATTTCACAGGGGAATGGCACTTTCTTGATGTAAGTTTTGTTATCCAGAATCGAAGTGGCTGCCCGCATCACCGAGGTCTGGAATGCGGTCCATGGCAGGAACCCTGCAGCAAAGTACAGGGTAAAGTCCCAGATATCGGTGTCCCCGGGAAGGCGTACCTTCAAAAAAACACCGAAGACCAGGACGTAAATGATGAGAGTAATAACAGGATTGATAACCGACCAATAAAGGCCAAAGAACGATCCGATGTATTTCTGGGAAATATCACGTTTGACAAAATTTTCAATCAGTCCACGGTACGCAAAGAGCGAGGTCATTACAGGGTATCCTCAGTGGTATTATTGTACATTACGCGTTATTGGGCATATAACTCTCCTCTCCCTAATGGCGATGTGCAGTCCACTTTTTTGGAGATCTTCCCTGTTCCCGAACAAAAGTACTTATCATGGGATCTTTTCCATCAAGATCTCCCATAAACGGTCGGCAGTCCGGCTAAACCGACCTGTCCCAAGCCTATACGTGGAGTAATCCCAATTAAATGCATTGGTGAAATCCGTCGGATCAGGAAAATACACCTCGCTGATGCGCACGCTTCTCCTGATGCCGTATGTGTATTCTAACATTTCCCTACCAGAAAACGTACTATTCCAGACCCCTGCTACCCTGTCTCCATGGTGATCTTGATCCGGAAGAGACACGACTCCAGCACCGGATCCATTTTTCGACAGAGCCTGCGGGGACCCGCCGTTTTACCTCGCGGCGTTTTCTTATCATACGGGGTATTCCTCGTATCATGTCAAGCTCTGCACGGATGATCACCCGGCCCCTCCCCTGGAACAGATAGAAAGGGATGACACTGCAGTTTCTACCGATGATCCATGGAATCGACAGGAGGAGTAACTGCAAAGGGAACGTTTTGACGGTATACCAGATGAGGTTCCGGTTCCCGTAATAGATCGAAAGATCCGACCTGAACCCCGCCGTTCCTCCATGGCAATGGACGACCCGGGCCGTTGGCACATACCTGCATGTCCAACCCGCGAGCCGGCCTCGGAACGCGAGATCGACATCCTCCATGAAGAGAAAAAAGTCTTCGTCAAAAAGGCCGATATCATCCAGCATCTTACGCCTGTACAGTGCCGCCCCCCCACAGGGGCCGAATATCTCTTCTGGCCGGTCGTACTGCCCCTGATCGGACTCGCCCATGCCCCGGTCCCATGCAGCACCGCTTCGGGAGATACAGATCGCGGTCGAATTTATCCTGCCATCGGGAAAAAGCATCTTGGCGCCGCACATCCCCACGCACGGGTTTATCTGCATCGGTTTAATGATCTCTTCGAAGAGGTGAGGGTCGGCAATCGTATCATTGTTCAGCGTGAATATGAATACGCCCTGAGCAGCGTGGATCCCCGCGTTTGTCCCTCCGGCAAACCCGAGATTTTTTCCGGTTTCGACAAGAATCACGAAGGGATACCGCTCCCGGACATAATCCGCGCTCCCGTCAGATGACCCGTTGTCGACAAGAATTACTTCAAAATCCCGGAAGGTCTGGTGGGCGAGGGCTGACAGGCAGTCATCAAGGAATGTTTTCCCGTTGAAGTTTACCACAACCACACTGATCAAAGGAGTCATAGGGTAAAACACAAATGTCCCGTGATCACGGGCGTCCCTGTTTTTGCCGGTACTCCTTCACCTGGACACTTGCCCGGAGCAGGCTGTCAAATGTCCCGGCATCGCTCCAGAAGCCTGACAGCAGGGAAAATGTCATGGCATCCTTCCGGATGTATGCATTGTTGACATCCGTGATCTCCAGTTCGCCGCGCCCGGACGGTTTCAGGTCTCTGATAATCCGGAACACCTCTGAATCGTAGATATAGAGACCGGTGACTGCGAGATTGGTTTTTGGAACTTTCGGCTTTTCCTCTATCCCGACAATACGATCGCCTGCCACATCAGCAACCCCGAAGCGCTGGGCATCGGTCACTTCCTTGAGGAAAACCCGTGCGCCGGATTTAAACGACTGAACAGCATCTTTGACAGAATCTTCAAAAATATTGTCCCCGAGGATCACCGTGACCGCGTCATCGCCGGCCCAGCGTTCGGCAAGCCCGAGTGCCTGCGCAATTCCTCCTGCACCTTCCTGGATCTCATAGGACAGCCGGACATCCAGTTCCGACCCGGACCCGAGCAGTTCGAGAAAATGTCCCACATGGCCCCGGCCGGAGACGATCATGACATCGTCAATACCGGCATCGATCAACGTGTTCAGCGGGTAGCAGATCATCGGTTTGTCATAGACCGGCAGAAGATGTTTGTTGGTGATTTTCGTGAGCGGGAAAAGCCGTGAACCGGTTCCTCCCGCAAGAATAATTCCTTTCATGAATTTCTCTCCTTTAAATATGCAGAAAGCGCCTCTTTCCAGGGACGCATCGGCGTTGTCTTTGTGTTGACAAGGACTGAATACGCAGGGCGTTTTGCTTTTCTGGGATATTCGGCAGTCGTACAGGGTACGACATTCGGGATAATCGCCTGTGCGAATTCAAACCATGAACAGATACCATCATTTGTGATATGATAAATCCCCGGGGCGAGACCGGTAATTTCCGCAGTTTTTTGTGCGAGATCCGCCGTATAGGTAGGTTTCCCGAACTGGTCATTTACAACCCTTACCTCAGGCATCTCCCGTGACAGCCTGATCATCGTCTCGATAAAATTCTTTCCGTGCGTCCCGAAAAGCCAGGACGTACGGATGATCCGGTAATCGTCCATCGTCTCCCGGATATTTCTCTCGCCAAGCAATTTCGATTCCCCGTATGCATTGATGGGATGGGGAATATCGGTTTCACGGTAGGATTTCTGCGTGCCGTCAAATATGTAATCGGTACTGTAGTGGACAAGGCTGGCCCCGGTATCCCGGCATGCACGGGCAAGGGCCAGAAGCGCCTCCCCGTTTACCGCAAACGCGAGGTCATGATGATCCTCGCATCCATCGACGTCGGTATATGCGGCGGCATTGATAACGAGTGTCGGTTTTATTTCACGGATCGCGTCGGTAACTTTTTTCGCATCCGTGATGTCAAGGTCATGCCCCCGGAGCACGGCACCCGGAAAAACGCGCTGGAGATCGTAGCCAAGCATTCCGTGGGCCCCGAGAATAAGAACCTTTTTTACCGTAGTAATGGCCGCCACCACCCTTCATGTTGCATATACCATTCCACGGTCTCTTTGAGTGCATCTTCAAATGTCGACTGCGGTCTCCAACCCATGTTACGGATTTTCGATGAATCAAGAGAGTAGCGCCAGTCATGGCCGGGACGATCCTTTACAAATTCAATACTGGAGGAATCCTTTCCGAGAATTCCGAGGATCTGGTGCGTGATCTCAAGGTTGGTCTTCTCGTTGTCCCCGCCGATATTGTAAATTTCCCCGGTAACACCTTTCCGGAGCACAAAGTCGATCGCCTTGCAGTGATCCAGCACGTAGATCCAGTCACGGATGTTTTTCCCGGTCCCGTACACCGGCACCTTCTGTCCCCGGAGAAGATTCGTCACAAAAAACGGGATCAGTTTTTCCGGGTACTGATAGGGGCCGAAGTTGTTGGTGCACCGGGTCACGATGACCGGTAGTTCATGGGTGATAAAAAATGCACGGGCGATCAGGTCCGATCCTGCCTTGCTCGCGGAATAAGGGCTCGACGGGTTCAGGATATCGGTTTCCTTAAACGAACCGGTTGCTGTGCTCCCGTACACTTCATCGGTAGAGATATGGATGAACCGGGAGATCCTGTGCTCGAGAGCGGCATCCAGCAGCGTCTGGGTCCCGCAGATGTTTGTCGTGACAAATGCTGACGCATCATGGATGGACCGATCCACGTGGCTCTCGGCGGCAAAGTGAATTACCGCATCCATTGTATGGTGAGAAAATGCCAGATCTACGGCATGCGAATTGCGGATATCTCCTTTAACAAATGAATACCGTGAATCCTTTTCGAAATCTGCAAGGTTGGCCGGGTTACCGGCATAGGTCATATTATCAAAATTTGTGATAGTACAGTCGGGGTACTCGTCAAGCATGTACCGGATAAAATTGCTCCCGATAAATCCTAATCCCCCGGTCACGAGCAGTTTCATGGAAGATCTCCCGGATACAAGTTATCCGTGCTTCAGTCCCGGGGCAAGACCCCAGTCATAGGGTATCTCGGGTGTGTCCGGAGGGAGACGGTATTCATCGGGTTCCTTGTAATTGTACGGCAGTGTAGGGATACTCAGGAAATATGCCGTATCCGTTCCGATTCCCTTGAACCCATGGTAGACACCGGGCGGGACACTGATAAGAGCCGGGTTTTTTTCGCCAACAAAAAGTTCCAGGAGTACCTTATAAGTGGATGACTCTTTTCGTGCATCATATAATGCGACTTTCATCATTCCGTGGACGCAGGTAAAATTATCAGTTTGTTTCTTATGGTAATGCCAGGCTTTCACCACGCCGGGATATGCGGTGGTAAGGTACACCTGCCCAAATTTTTTAAAAATAGGATCGTCGCAACGGAGGATCTCCATGAGCCATCCCCGCTCATCGGGAATCACCCGCAGGTTTTTTATAATGACTCCCTCAATTGTTATTCCCATGCGATCATATTGGATATAAGGATATAAAAAATCTCATAAAAGAGGATTACCGGGTTTCATAGTTCTCCGATCAACATTTGTTTCTGATACGTATTGACCAGCGCACGCAGCAGTTCTGCAAATTTCTTCAGGTCAAACTCCTGCGCACGGGCAATGCATGCGTCATGGTATCGGTCAGGATTTTTAGAGATGAGCCGCACTGCCTCAATGATACTCCCTTCATCCGGATGAATCAGCATACCGGTTTCCGGAGTGACCGTCTCACAAAACCCCCCTTCGTTTACTGCAATTACCGGTTTTCCACTTGCCATTGCTTCAAGAGGTGTGAGCCCAAAATCTTCATCTGTTGCGGTACAGATAAGACCTTTGCATCGTGCATAATACCCACCAACCTCATCTTCTGCAACTTCGCCTGTAATAGTTACATTTTGGGGTAAATCCCTGCATATCTTTCGTGCATAGTCCTGTGCGTGATCCCCCGTGGTGTATCCTCCGATAATGATTAGGTTTTCTTCGGTCATCTTTCTGAAACTGTTAATCTGGAGGTCGATACGTTTTTCCGGGTAAAGACGATTAACGGACAACCAGAAATCACCATATTCATGAAATTTATAGATTGAACTATCAACGGGCGGATACAAAACCTCGGAATCGTGGTGAAAATAACACGATATCCGGTGCTGGACATTTTTTGAATTGGCCAGGATATGATCAACAGAATTCATTGACCGGATATCCACAGATCGATGCACGACAACCCATAAACGGAAAAATGAACGGACAACTGGATTTAACCGTTTTGCAAAGGGTTCGTAAAGATCATAAAAGACTCTCACCGGTGTGTGACAGTACCACATATTCGGATGGTGTCGGTGTGCCGCATAATGCGCCCAGTTCCCGCTGAAAATGAAGAAATCATACTCCCGGGAAAAATCACAGAAATAAAACTTCAGCATCGCGGAAATCTGCTTTAGCCCCGGGTATTTCAGGGTTTTTCCAAGGCTGATGACCCTTACTGTGGGATCGATCTTCCGGACCGCATCGGTATCGGTCGTGATAATATCGGCATCGAGGATCTTTGCCATGGCTGTAACGACTTTCTCCCCCCCGCCGATTGCCCCGAAATAATCATGGAATATTGCGATTTTCATATCTGTCTCATAAGTTGTGTCTTGTTTATCGTGGGTTCCGGATAAATGCCACCCTCATTCTCATCGAAGAGTTCAATCCAATGTTCTTCAACTGTTTTTTTTATTTCAGCGCATTCTTAACAGATCGTAGTTGATGTGCGTGTGCATTAAAATATTGGAATGCTGATCTCAAAATCCCCCTCTTTATATGTACTACATGACTATCAGAAAACATCTTTATCACGCACTCATCCTCTAGGAACGCGGGATTACCAATGTTTATTGTCTCACAAAAAAATCCATTAAAGACAACCAATGAATCGTCTCTCCGGAACCGGAATCCCAATCGAAGTCTCGGTTATCCTTCCCGCGCTTGATGAAGAGCAGACTATCGGCGACTGCATCCGCAAGATCCAGTCCGTGTTCCACGAAAACAACATCAGTGGTGAGATCATCGTTACCGACGCTTCAACGGACAGGACGCCAGAAATCGCAACCGCGCTTGGTGCGCGGGTGATACGGCCAGAAAAGTGCGGGTATGGCAATGCATACCTCGCCGCGTTCAAAGAAGCACGCGGCCGGTATATTGTCATAGGCGATGCTGACAATACCTATGACTTTAGCGAGATTCCGCGCCTGATTGCACAGCTCAGAAACGGCGCCGATTTTGTCATCGGTTCCCGGTTCAGGGGAACCCTCCATGCAGGTGCGATGACCCCGCTCCACCGTTACATTGGCAATCCGCTCCTGACGTGGATGATCAATGTCATCTTTCATACCCGGTTCTCCGATACCCACAGCGGGTTTCGTGCGATCACCCGCGAGGCGCTCGACCGGCTTCCCTTAAAAACCGGGGGCATGGAGTTTGCCTCGGAGATGCTCGTGATAGCTTCAAAGGAACACCTGAAAATCGCCGAGGTGCCCATCGATTATTACCCCCGCAAAACACCGTCAAAACTGCACAGTTTTGCCGACGGCTGGCGCCATATACGGTTCGTTCTGCTCATGAAGCCGCTCCCGTTTGTCGCCATACCCGGTTTTTTGTTCTTTGTTGTCGGTCTGCTCTTAATGGGATTTTTTGCTCTTCAGGGAGATGTCGAGTCCGCTCATCTCCATACGTTCATATTGGGGGCGATTCTCGTGATGGGCGGCATGCAGGTGATCCTCACAGGATTCCTGATGAAGACTTACTCGGTCGTCCACGGGTACGAGAACAAGGCCGGGATTATCGTCGGCCTGATGCAGTACAGCAACCTGGAAAAGTTCCTTGTGCTGGGCGCCGCGCTTTTCGTTGTCGGGGTGCTGTTCGGACTCAACATCATCATCAACTGGGTCGCGGTGGGTTTTGGTTTTCTCTCGGAAATTTCCATGGCGATAACGTCACTTGTCCTGATCGTGAGCGGCATTCAGGTCTTCCTCTTTGCTGTCTTCCAGAGTATGATGCTCTTAAACGAGAACAACGGCCATGCCTGAACAGGAACCGATGAAGATCGCATTTGTCTACGATGTTATCTACCCGTACGTGAAAGGCGGCGTGGAAAAACGCGTATGGGAACTTTCCGTGCGTCTTGCAGAAAGAGGGCACGAAGTCCACATTTTTGGCATGAAATACTGGGATGGCGATGACATCCTCATCCGCAATGGTGTTATCCTGCACGGGGTCTGCCCGGCACATCCCCTTTATGATGGGGGTAGGAGAACCATTGGAGAAGCGATCAGGTTCAGCCTCCGGCTCATCCCCCATCTGGGAAGGTACCGGTTCGATGTGATCGACTGCCAGCAGTTCCCTTATTTCTCCTGCATTTCAGCAAAATCTCTTGTCCTCATCAAAAGAACCCCGCTTGTCATCACGTGGCACGAAGTATGGGGCGATTACTGGTACACGTATCTTGGCTTGGGCGGCGCAATTGGCATGTTCATCGAGCGCCTTGTAGCCCGGCTCACTCCCCATGTGATCGCGGTTTCAAAGACTACACAAGAACAGCTCATACCATTAGGCCATCAGATAACGATCACGATCATTCCCAATGGTGTGGATCAAACGCGCATCGCCGCCATTCCCCCAGCAGCCGACCGATCGGATCTCATCTTTGCCGGGCGCCTGATCCGGGAAAAACGTGCAGACCTGCTGGTCCGGGCGTTCGCGATAGTGTCAGAAAAACAACCGACGCTCAAACTCCAGATCATAGGGGATGGGCCGGAGCGTGAGTTGCTTCTTGGTCTCATCCGGGAAACGGGGCTTGGCGACAGGATCCTGATACGTGGATTCGAAGCAGAGCATGAGGACCTGATCGCCCGGATAAAGGCGTCAAAAGTTTTCGTCCTGCCATCCACCCGGGAGGGTTTTGGGATCACCGCACTCGAAGCACTGGCCTGCGGGCTCCCGGTGGTCACGATCGATCACCCGGCAAACGCAATACGGGAGATCATCACGGAGAAAAATGGGTTTCTCTGCGCTCTTTCTGCAGAGGATCTTGCAGACAAGATCCGCGAAGCTCTTGTTCACCCCAAGGAGATGCGCGATGCATGTATCGCCACGGCAGCCGCGTTCGACTGGGATTGCATCGTGGCGGAGAGTGAGGAGTATTACCGGTCGGTGATTGCAAAAACCGGGCCGGCTAAAAAAACGGTTTAGCCGGAAACACGATCACCCTGCATCACATCGTTCTCGGTCACGGTGACGTAGCGATTCGTCCCGAGGATATGGTACTGCCCTGTCGCGCGGACCTCGTATGGTGAGCCCGATGTGGAATACGGCACGGTAAACGTCCCGTTCTCGCTTGCCTGCCGGTAGACAAAAGTCCGTCCTGTGTTCGTGAGTACTGGGATCTCGATGATCCCATCACCGGAGATCTGGGCACCTCTGACATATTCAAAAATCTTGACGGATTTTATGCCGGGAAGTGTGATTGTCTCTGATTCCGGAAATGCCGCAGCAGTCGCGTTGTCCGGCGATTCGTGTACGAGCCGGTAATGGTCCAGGGCCGGGACCGGAGCGACCGGTTCGTACGGGAGGCTGGAGTAAAGGCCTGCAAAGCCCGAAGCAGAAAGCGTTGCACCCTCCGGTATGAGCGAGAGATTCCCGGTTCCCGTAGAAATGTCGACCGGCTCATCTCCTGAAATCACTCGTGCGTACCCATTCACATCACCGGCGGATTCACCTGCTGCCGGTACCTGGCGGATAGTGTACCGGATATACTCCGCATTTCCCGGGGTCGTCATGGAGCCGTCAAAGTTGTAGAGCCGGGCGACCATGGTCTGGAAATACCCGTCATTGAACCGGTGGACCTTGTCAAGGGTTTGGGTGTTGCCGGGCTCCGGGAGCATGAACCACGTAATGTAAGGTGAAATATCGGTCGAGCCATCCGCCCATGGAACAAGGTTCGTGAACGTGTCCACCGCGAGGTTTGAGTCAACGATAACGTACCGGCCCCCAAGTCCTGCAAGGATCGTATCGGCTTGGTTTTCTTTTTGTGCCAGGAAGTATGCGGCCGCACCGGTACTGCCGGCAAGGTTATCCTGGAACGGGTTGGTTATCGGGATCCGGTGGGCAAAGAAGGTGACCCAGTGGCCGGCATCCCACGAGGCCATGACCCCATAGGAACTGTTGGGATATGAATATCCGGAAGACGGATACTCCCCGAAATAATCGACTCCTGTAGCGGGCGTGGTATTCCCGAGCCAGGTCGCCGACTCGATCCAGTCCGGGGAGAGTTCGCGAGCCGGGGTGGTGAGCCCCAGATCGAGATCCTTGTAAATGGAAACACCGACAAGGACAACGGTAAGGAGAAGAACCAGTGCCAGACAAACGACTTTGAGCGTTCCCGTGGCCTCCCGTTTATCTTCGGGTTGGGAATTTTTCTTTTTCTTCCCTGAACGTTCAGGAACGTCAGGTGTTTTTTCCTGAACCACCCCCGCGCCAGAACCGGCAGAAGAGGCAGGGATGATCCGGGATACAAGCGCCGAGACTCTTGCACGGACACAGGTGTCCTGCCAGCGGAATGATTCCGTGATGCAGATGGCACTTAAAAGCACAATGTTGACCGTGCTGTAATAGTCAAACCGCTGGTACCTAATAGTCAATAGGATCATTACGACCGACCAGATCAGAAGGAATATCCATTCGGCCTTGTGGTTTTTTACGATAGAATATCCCAGAACCAGGAGCCCGCCTGCGGAAAGGAGTATGGAAAGCCCGAAGAAGTCCCATGCAACCGGCAGGGTGAGGGGCAGTGTCTCGACAACACCCACCGAGAACTGCATGGAACCAAAAAAGAGCTCAAAGGTCTGCTGCCCTATCCCGGTAAACGGTGGGTACAGGAAGACTGCCGCACAGCCTGCAACCCCGAGGACCACAAGGCTGACTAGGTATGCGGATTTTTTTGTGCCCGCCACAAGGGAAAGTGCAAAAAGCACGCCAGTCTCAGTGAGCAGCGCAAGGTGGATGTACACCAGTCCGGGAGAGTACTGCGTGATCGAGATTCCTGTCGCATGAAACCCGAAAAGAATGAGTAAGGCGGCCGATAGAGAAAGGAAGATCCCGTTTGTAATCAGCAGATCGCCGGATGAATGGCCGGCCCACTGATCAAGGATGCACTGTACGAGTGTGTAGATCCCGATCACCACAAGCATCAGGATCACGGTTGGCGATGCAAGGAGTGCACAGAAATAACACACCCCCGCAAGCGCAGCAAGCACGATCGGCACATAAAACGTGCGGGGATTACCCCGGTCCAGCCCGTGTTTCCGTAAGTACACGATGGCGGAGATGTAGAGCAGCAGAAATACTGTGCTGATCAAAACTTCGGCGATGTGGTGGCCGATCAGGCCGTACGACGAAAGGAAGAAATAATGATAGGATATGACCGCCACAAGGCCGGCAGCAACGATCCCGGTCTGCCAGTCACGGATCATTTTTCCGATATAATACACGACCGTGACCATGAGTGCGGCCATGATCGGCGAGACAAAACCGGCCGCAAAAACAATCGCAGCCTGTGATGTCACTCCGGTGATCAGGCAGAGGGCTGCCGCGATGAAGGGGTACAGCGGCCCCCAGTCGATAAATTTCCCGGTGGGAAACGCGGTCATCGGGTCAAACCAGTTGTACTGCGGGAACTGGTGCACCATCACTTCGATCTGGCGCAGCGTATACCAGCCATCCGTGTCATACGTATACAAAAAACCCGAATCCTTTACAAATAATGCAGGAATAAGACGGAGGACAAGGGCAACTGCCATGAAAACGAGCAGGATTATCCCGACCCGGATACGCGGGTTTCCCTTCAGGCTACTGATATCCATGAGACCCCCATTTCATGAAAACAACGGTACTGAGTATGGATTGCAGGGTATATATTCCCCTTTTATCCGTTTACGTGCGTCCCATTCTGGTAAGGCCGATCCGCACGCGACCTGATCCCAGATATCTTGTCTGAACATAAATCCAAAAGTTTTGGGATATTTATGTACGGAGCAGTGCGATTTTGGAACCGACCGGGACACCCGCTTCATCGGCAACCGGTTGGCATTTTGCCGCCATCAGGTATGCAACAGGAGGGAGGTTGTTTCTCTCAAAGAGGGATTCAAAGTTTGCCATGCCCTTTGCGATGATCAGGGTACATCGGGAGATTGCCTCTGAAAGGGCCGGTGGGGCTTCTTCCGGGCAGAGCCCGATCTCGGCACCCGTACAGTTTGTGGTGAGGCAGTCGACGATGTGGTCCAGCCCGAGCCTCTTTGCATCCGCAAGGGTTGCATCATTGAGCATCGGCCGGGCTTTGACCGCGAGTGTGACATGTGATCCCCGGGATTTCAGGTACTGGATCAGGAGCCGGTCAAAGACAATCTCTCCGCAGTTGTCACTTAAGTAGACGACCCGTGACGTCAGCGGCAGGATTCGGTCGGTGTCGTCGATGGCCAGTCCTTTTTTAAATTCCTCCCGAAAAAATGCAGAAAAGTCGGTGGTGACCGTATGTCCCTTGACACCATAATCAAAGGTATTCCCGATGACTGAGGCAAGCACGTAGTCCCGGAACGTGTGCAGGTTTTGCCGGACCTCTTTACAGACCGCGATCGCTTCGGAATTCCCCTGCTCTTTGAGAAGGGAGAATGGATCGGAAGTCCCAAGCAGTTCATATGCACGGTGGTGAATGCGGCTTGCAATCTGGGGATGTGTCAGGGGCTCGTCTTTGATTGCCAGAAGATACGAGCGGCAGGATGATGCAACCTGTTGCGTTGTTTCCTGGTCGGCTCCGACCAGTCTGCACTCAAGTTCGACCCGGGTTATCAAGCAATCGATACACGTTTCCGTAATCTTCACGGCCAAAACCTCGAAAAAAACAACAGCGATAATGGGGCCATCGCGATTTGAACGCGAGTCAGAAGACCCCCAGTCTCCTAGGATGGCCAGGCTACCCTATGGCCCCGCTCTCATAGTATTCGCAGATATTCCATATGTATCTTGTTATCTCGCAAAAAAAGGAATATCCCGTAGCAGGACAAATGTCTCTTTTAAAAACTGTTCCGTTTAAATTCCTCGACCTTCTGGATTAGGCTGTCAAGCTCATGATCGGTGATCTTCATCTTTCCTTCGATGGAATCTATCTCCTGTAAGAGTTGCCGGATGCGCACATACATCAGGTAGGTGATAAACTGCTGGATAACGATCACTGTGCCGAGTAATACTACCATGTAACTTTCAAATGCCATAGTATCGTACCTGACCGTCAGGCCACAAGGGAGGCGAATCCCTGCTGGTATACCGGTTTTATGTTTTAACCGGCTTGATGGTTTTCTCTCTTCTGTGGCGGTTTCACTCTATTATCGTGAAATTATATGTGATACTATTAGTGATCTCTTCATATAACTGAATTTCCTCCTTGAAGACGGGCACACTCAAAAAGTGCTTTGGGTACCTCAGTTGGCCGGATATCGTATCCCCCTATTTCCGGCCCCTGTCTTGTGGGGGATTTACCCGTTAGTACCTTTTCCTCATGATGGCATCTTGATTTTTTCCATATCCTTGTATTTTACCGGGCTTGAACGAGGAATAAACTTCCCTGGCTCTGCAGGATCGCAAATCATTTCCTTGTAATGGTCGAACCAAGCCAGAAATAAAAAAGATATGTATATATGGAGTCATCTGATATTATGAATTACAGCGGATAGTATAGCACGGGAGCCATGGCCATGTTGAAAGATAAAATTGCGGCATTTATTGAAAAAATACAGGTAATCGATGGTGTAACAGCATGCGCCCTTGTGTCACGGGATGGAATTATTGCCGGAAAACATTTTGACCGGGAATTCAATGAACCCTGGTTTGGTGCTCTGGCCGCGACTATTCTTGCATCGGCGGAGTCGGCAGGAAATCTCATTAGCATGAAATCCATTTCGGCGGTCACGATACGGGCTGCAAATTTATCTATTCTGGTCATGGGAGCCGGCGAACATTTTCTTATTGCCGCAATTCTCAAAAGCGGTGCAAATCAGGAAGATGTATGTTCCCATATCGGTGCTGTTGCTGCAGAGATAGGGCAGGTGATGTAATTGTATACTATTCTTGTGGTGGATGACAGTCCTTTTATTGTTGATGTGTTTGTTACGATGCTTGAGCGGGGGGGTTACCGTACGGTTGCTGCGTACGGCGGTGAAGAATGCCTGGAGATCCTCAAAACAGTCACACCGGATCTCATCCTTCTCGATATCATGATGGAACCGATGGACGGGTGGGAGACGCTGGAAAAGATCAAGGAAAACCCGGCCACAAAAGAGATCCCCGTACTCATGCTCACGGCAAAACAGCTGACTCCTACCGAGGCGCAGGAATATGGGATCTTTATCGAAGACTACGTACTCAAGCCCATCACCCACCGCGAGCTCTACGATGCGATTGAACATGTGCTCAACCGCCGCCAGACGATCCGGTCGGATATGGATCGGGCCCGTCAATCCGGGTTTGATCCTGAACTAGTCAGCGAATATTCCCAGCTCTCAAAGAGTATCGATGTCAACAAACGCTTGATGAAGATCCTTGAAACCACGTATAATTTCAATGACTCGAAAGTCCGGGTCAGCGACGATATCTCCCGTGCCTTAAAGAGCATGGATACCAACATCAGGTTTCAGGAAGCCCGCCTCCAGCAGATCAAAGGCGACCTTGCCGGGAAAATCAGCTAAAGAACCTCCCATCGGAATGGTTGATCTTATAAACCTTTGAATAGTAATGCGGCCTATAATTAAGGATACAGGGCGTTTTTTCTGCCACGCCCGAACGCAAGCATCCTGCCAGAATTCCCCCTGATACAAGGAGAAACCTTATGGATCTGACTATTCTGATCGTTGACGACAGTCCTTTTATCGTTGACGGACTTGCAGCCATACTTACGCGCAAAGGATACACATCCATCTCTGCCTCTGGGGGGGAAGAATGTATCAGGATCCTCGAAACGGTGAAACCCGATCTCATTCTCCTTGATATCATGATGGAACCGATGGATGGGTGGGAGACGCTGGAAACGATCAAAGAAAATCCCGTGACAAAAGAGATCCCGGTGCTCATGTTCTCGGCAAAGAAGATCACACCTGCTGAAGCTCAGGAGCACAGCATGAGCATCGATGATTTTGTCTCAAAACCGGTGAGCCCGGCGCAGCTGCTAGATTCTATTCAGCGGATATTTTCCCGCAGGAACGACCTGACGCTGGAAACGCTCGGTGCACAGAATAAGGGTCTTGACCCGGCAGTGATCGATGAATATCGCGCGCTCCGAAAAAGTATAGAAGTCGACAGGAACCTGCTGGTGATTCTGAAGTCATCAAGCGGGATGGATATCCCAGGGCACGATGTTCCCCGTGAAGAGGTGGAGGCACTGCGGAATCTCGAAGACAAAATTTACCGGGCCGAACGGAGGTTACGGGAGATCAACGATATGTTTGGAAAAACGGTCTGACCCTGCACCGGTTACTAGAATCCGGAAAATACTGTAATAATATTTATATAGTTTTCTGGCATTGTTATAATGCTGTACATCTTATTCCCAAGGGTTCGTAGCTCAGTTCGGTAGAGCGCCTGGCTTTTAACCAGGTGGTCGGGGGTTCAAATCCCTCCGGGCCCGTTACCACGATCCAATCG
>Ga0181529_10002533_pt1 | contig 21782 bp, 10 predicted proteins | sample PEATcosm2014_Bin_36_FD_119763 | JGI IMG/M metagenome (GOLD analysis project Ga0181529, IMG submission 119763) | Peatland microbial communities from MTU Mesocosm Facility, Houghton, MI, USA - PEATcosm2014_Bin10_30_metaG | ecosystem: Environmental > Terrestrial > Soil > Wetlands > Peat | place... | reverse complement strand
CATCAACGCAGACAACAATCGGTACTTCGCTTCAATCTGCTCGGCTCCAGCCTGATTCTGCATAACCCATTAGATATGCTGCTGATAATATAGTCAACTTATTGTGACGCGATTCCTAAGTTACTCCAGCAGCGGCCGCAGTGGCTTAATGTGTCTCAGCAGACCGCGCAGCCGATGGGGCAGACGAAGGAAGATGAGCCTGACTCCGTCGAGTAATTGAGCAAGGGGATCAGAAAGCCTATCGCGGATAAGCTCGATGTCGACCCGCCGAATCCGCCAGGGAGTTACGAGCGCCTTCAACGTTCCTCGCAGTACTTTGACGGAGCCCGTTGCCAATTGGGGCTCGCCTTCGAATCGATCCCAGTTTCTCAATCCAATCTCAACAAAATTGAATCCGACAATTGAGTCATAATTCATGGATATATACATGCGTGGATTGGTTTCGAGAAGATATACCTCATTGTTATCCTTTACGCGCGCATCGAAGCAATAAACTCCGTCAAGCCTTAGCTGCGCCGCGATGGAAGACGCATAGCGCAGAAATGCGTCGTTCTTTGAAAAGAAGAACGCGCTGCCGTTTCTGTAATGGCAACTGGCAGCGACCGTCTTGCCCGCGATGGCAAATATCGTCAACACATCGTCCCGTCCGTCGATGTACTCCTGAATCAGAACCGGGCTATAGTTGACGCTTTGCAAGTGGCCGCGCACATTTTCTCTCGTCAACAGCACTTGCCCCCTCTTTCCGGATGACCGCAAGGGCTTGGCAATCAGCCGGTCGGGCAGGAGCCCGGCGTCGATTGCGCGCAGTGCTTCACGCGCGTCCTGGAAGAGCCACGTCCGCGGTGTGGGCAGCCCCAATTGGCCGCACAGCCTATAGAAATTCCACTTATCATCGAGCAAGTCGAATGTATCGGTCGGAGGGATAGGAAAAACAGGAACAGTAAGGGAATCTTTGATCTCCGACAGGAGGCGAGTCGCCCTGCTATCGCAAGGCAGAACGATGTCGATGTTGAAAGCGGACGCAACGTTCTCAATCTGCCTTTTCAGGAGTTGAAGATCAACCCCTGGGCTAGCTGAACTGGACGGTGAGACTCGACCGTTTTGCGCGATCATATCAAGGGGGATGTAACGCGCGCAGTAGCGCGAGCAACGAAGAATCGAAGCTCGCTCGCCGCCCAAGACGAAGACTTTGGCTCCGGATTTGGCGGCACAGCAAAGTGCGCGATATTGGACCGGGAATCCAAACGCAAGCAGAAGTATGTTCATAAAACCGGAAAAGTACATCGTGCACGCGGAAAGCAAGGCAACCCCGCATAGGTCGACGTCTCAATTGGGGGAAGGGGCGTCAACCCTGAAACAGATCTAACAGGCACCATGTATGAAGTTTTGCCTGGCAGTTTTTCCATAACTGCCATTCGCAAAATTATTGTACGATACTACCATGACTCAACCGGTTCAGGTAGCCATTATCGGCGCCGGGCCCTATGGATTGTCGCTTGCCGCACACCTGCGGGGACGCAAAATAAGTCATCGCATCTTTGGCCCTCCCATGGATTCATGGCGGACAAGAATGCCGAGGGGCATGACTCTTAAGTCGCCGGCTTTTGCGTCGACTCTCTATAGTCCCGGCGACGGATTCAGCCTGAAGCAGCATTGCCAGGAGGCAGGAATGCCTTATGCGGACCAAGGTTTCCGCGTAAGCCTTGAGACATTTACCTCGTATGGACTTGAGTTTCAGACGCGGATTGTTCCTGAGTTGGATGAGCGCCAGGTTGTGTCGCTCGATCAGAATTCATCGGGCTTTGAACTTACTCTCGAAGACGGCGAGGTCGTGGCGGCCCGGAAGGTTGTCGTAGCTGTGGGAATTACCCACTTTGGTTACACACCTCCGGAACTTTGCAGACTGCCTCATGAATTTGTAACACATAGTTCCGAACATAACTTACTGGACCGGTTTGTTGGACGCGAGGTCATCGTCGTCGGCGCCGGCGCATCGGCGGTGGACCTGGCCGCGCTGCTGAACGAGAAAGGAGCATCCGTGCAGCTGGTGGCTCGCAAGCCCGCAATCCATTTTCCCGATCCGAGTCCAGCGCCGGCCACGCGATCTTTATGGAATAAGATAAGACGCCCGGTCACCGGCATAGGATCGGGCTGGCGCTCGATGTTTTGCGCACATGCTCCACTGCTGTTTCATTCGATGCCATTGATGTTCCGAAGCGTGGTTGTGCAACGGTTTCTTGGACCAGCTCCCGGCCTCGCGTTGAAGGAACGAGTGGTGGGCAAGGTGCCGCTCCATCTCGGCTTCCAAATCAATCATGCCGAGGTCCGGAACTGCCGTATCACTCTTGTGATGACGGGAGCCGACGGCGCCGAGTGCGAGCTTTCGGCGGATCATGTTATCGCAGGTACTGGCTATCGAGTCGATGTGGGACGGCTGAGCTTTTTGAAGCCGGAACTTCGGGCAATTATTCGCGTTGAAAACGGTTCACCTGTTCTATCATCCAATTTTGAGTCCTCGGTCCGCGGCTTGTATTTTGCCGGTCTCGCATCCGCTCTTAGCTTTGGTCCTCTGCTGCGCTTTGCAATGGGCGCCAAATTCGCTTCGCGGCGTCTGTCTATGCACCTAGCAAAAACAGCCTCGGTGAAAGGACAGACAGGCATGTCAAGGCGCACCATCTCCCGCGAAGTCAAAGCAGAAAATGTTGGAACGGATGCAAGAAATTGAGCGGCAAATCGACCCAATTCCATGTCTTACCTACTATGAAACGCTCGATACTCATCTCGCTTAAAGCGCTAACCTGGCTGGCTTGCCTCTGGCCGCTTGCCCAACTAGTCTGGGGCGCCGCGACCAACAATCTCGGCGCAGACCCGACGGCCAAAATCACTCTTACAACGGGCTACACAACCCTGCTGCTGCTCATCCTCTCGCTGGCCGTCACGCCGGTTCGACGCCTCATCCCGAAGTTGACATGGCTGGTCAAGTTCCGCCGCCTGCTGGGCCTCTTTGCCTTCTTCTATGCCACGGTGCATCTCGCAACTTACATCGCCCTCTATGCAGGCTTCGACCTGAACATCATGGCCACCGACATCGCCAAGCGACGCTTTATCACCGTCGGGGTCGCTGCGTGGCTGCTGCTGGTGCCGCTGGCAGCAACCTCGACCAACCGGTCCATTCGAAAACTGGGCGGCAAGCGCTGGAACCGCTTGCACAAGCTGGTGTATGTGGCCGCCGTCTGCGGAGTGATTCACTACTGGTGGCAGGTCAAGCCGGGAGTGCTTGCGCCGCTCAATATGACGGTTGTCCTGGCAGTCCTGCTGCTATCGCGGCTGGCATGGACCCTGTGGCAAAAGCGATTGCAGAGCGTGAAGGCTGCGCGGGCTGCCGATTGAAATCTGGGTCAAGGAACGACAGGCGAGGTCGGTGTGGCAGGCGTGAGCGAGACTAGCAAGTCGCTCAGATCGTCTTCAACCGTGAGCGGGATCTCCTTGTCGGCGTACTGGATGGCCATTGCGATTGGAAGAGATGTATTGGAGTTACCTGGACCAGAGGCGGTGTTGTCTTGTGCCCCATCTTCCGCGCCCGTGACTTGAAGGATGTACTTGCCTTCGGGGACGTACTCGAAGGTGAACTTCCCGTCATCACCGAGCGAGAGTTCCCGTGCGTTGTCTCGGTCGTCCGCATAGAGCAGTCGCAGCTTGCAATGGGCCGGAGAGTGGCTGTCGGCAAGCACCGTGACGGCGCCTGAGACGGTATGCAATCCGGAGAGAGGGATCTCGATATCCACGCCGTTCACGATCTCCCCGGCGGTCACTTTTGTAATGGTGGCGTCTTTCTTGCGGAAGGTGTCTCCAAGACAGATAGCGGGCGCGGCGCCTTCGTTTTCCAGCGGCATCGCAGCGCAAACCTTGTACTCGCCTGCCGGCAAATTGGTAAGGCTGTAGTGGCCGTGTCCATCGGTCTTTGACTCGATCGACCAGCCCCGGAAAAGTGCGAGACCGACGCCGCTCCAATCGCTCTTCCCGGCCTTGCGAAGGAGCTGGAAGCGCATCCCGATGGCAGGAGCGCCATCGTCATAGGTGACCGTCCCGTTGATCTCGGCGCCGCGTTCGATCTGCATGGTCAGCGCGGCCGTGCTGTGTCTGCTCACGGTCACTTCAACCATGTGAGACTTCCACTGGTCGATGACTTCAAGGCCTTGCTCATGATCGTTGCCCGATGCATTGATCCGGGCAAAATCGAGGCCGCGCTCGGGATCGAGGTAGCCTTCGATGGTCGCGAATGCGAGGTATTGGCCGGGATCGACCGCCTCAAGGCTGAAGCGTCCGTCGAGGTCGGTCAGAGTGCTCTCCGGGGCAGGAGTTTGGTCGTCAGCCTTTGCGTCCTTTTTAGGAACCGCGAAAAGATTGACGGTGGCAAATCGCGCCGGCTTGCCGGTATCCGCGCAGATGACGACTCCGACAACCGCGCCCTTGGTTGCATCGGGCTTCTTGGCCGAGTGCTTGTCACAGCCGCACGCTAAGAGGCCGAGGCACGCGGGAATCCACAGCCAACGCAAACGGGGCATCGCAAGCCTCCAGGAGATTTCAGGACTCAGGGAATTGTAACGCGGCCTGCGCCACCGGGTGGTAGCTCATGCGGTGCAGCGGCGTCGGCCCCAAGCGTTCAAGGGCCTCAAGATGCGCGGGGCAAGCGTAGCCCTTGTGCTGTGCCAGGCCGTAGCCTGGAAACTCGCGATCCAGTTCCACGAGCATGCGGTCGCGATGGACCTTGGCGATCACAGAGGCAGCGGCGATGGAAAAGCTGATGCCGTCGCCATGAATCACCGCCTGCTGCGGGCAATCCCATTCGATCGTGTCTCTGCCGTCGATCAGCAGAAAGTCAGGACTGAGCGTGAGTTGCTCGACGGCAAGGCGCATGGCCAGCAGCGAGGCCTGGCGAATGTTGATGCGGTCGATCGCCTCGGCGTCGACGGCTGCAATGGCCCAACTGACAGCGGAGGCGCGAATCTCAAGGTCGAGTTCCGTGCGCTTCTTTTCGGTCAGCTTTTTCGAGTCGTTCAGACCCCTCAGCAGACAGCCTTTGGGCAGAATCACCGCCGCCGCAACCACCGGCCCGAAGAGCGGACCGCGGCCCACTTCGTCCAAGCCGGCAATGCGCAACGCACCGCGCTCGCGCGCGGCCTCTTCCAACGTCCATCCGCAAATCGGGTCATTGGAAACCGGGTCTCTGGCCATGCATTCAGTATAGAAAGTTGGGCGGCAGTTGCGCAGCTCATTGAAGCTATCGCCACAGACGCAAAGCGGCCGGAGTTTGCGCTCCGGCCGCTTTGCTTGTGCGGGTTTGTATTTGAAAAGTTAGAAGTCCATGCGCAACCCGAATTGCATCCGGCGGAAGGTCTTGTCGCCGAGGCGGCTGCCGTAGAACCCGAAGCCTCCTAAAGTCAGCCCATTGCCGAAGGTGCTGTTGAAGTAAGATCCATCGTCGAAGTGGGTGGTGTTGGTAACGTTGTAGACCTCCCATGCGAACTTCAACTTCGCTCTCTCGGTAAGGCTCCAGCTTTTGTTGACGGAGGAGTCGATGTCGAAGACGCCATCTCCGCGGAAGTTGTTGCGCTGGCCTGCCTCACCCGGATACGGCAACCGGATCGGTGAGCCGGTTGGCACACCATTCTGAATCGCCTGGTCGTCTGCAAAGACCTGCGGCAGTCCTCCCTCGATATGCTTGTGGACCTTGACGGGAGCGGTCGTTACTCCCCACGCCTGCGTCTCCCAATTCGTTGTCCATCCAGGCTCGAGCACACCGAAAGGCAGTCCGCTTGACCATCTGCCCAGGCCTGCCCACTGCCAGCCACCCCAGATGGCTTGTCCGACCTTGCTCGAATTGGGGAGAAGCATCTTGCCGGTACCTAGGGGCAAATTGTAGCTCCAATCGGTAGAGATCAGGTGTTTTGTGTCGAAGTCGGAGAGTCCGCGACTTAGCCGAGGATTCCAGGAGTTCTGAATTCCGCCGTACGACGTGGTTGTGCGTTCGGCATCAGAACCCATGTCAATGGACTTCGAAAAAGTATAGCTAAAGTCCAATGTCAAACCGTGACCCGAGGGATGCCGGATAGTAAGTTGGCCAGCGTTGTAGGAACTCATGCCAATCGAAGACAGCGAGAACAATGAGGCGAACTGCTGGTTCCAGAACAGAGTGCCATTGGGACACCCATAGTCACAGGCGAAGTCGATATCGTACAGGGCGCCTGTCTCGCCGTAAACGTAGCGCTGAGGCGCCCACTCATTGTTATAGATGGCGTCTGTTGCGCTTTCACCCGGGCCGTCCAAACCGGCCAGTTGCGGGAAGACATCCTCAAAATACTGGATTGTCGAGATGTGAACGGGTGGCAAACCGGTAGCGCCACCTCCATAGTTTCCCCCATTCAAATCCGACTGCTTGGACATCTGTGCGCCAGCCGTAAAGTAGTCGCCGGCGCCCTGAGGATCGCTGTAGTCCACCGGCTCTGCCAAGTCGAGTTGTTGAAAGAGATGCCGCCCCAGACGCCCAACGTAGGCGGTATCGAGCAGGAAACCACCCGGTAGCTCGCGTTGCACCGACAGGTTGAAGGCTTCGACGTAGGGCGTTTTTATATGGTTATCGATACCCCAGTTGATGCCAAAGGTGCCATCAGGAACATCATAAGGATAGGCCTGTGTCGGTGGAACTGCAGGCAAAGGTAAATTGGGCAGATCGGTAGCACTAATATTGTGCGGCCCACTAAAGCGCGGCGCCGTCTGATAGTTCACCGAGTTAGCCGGACTTTGATATTGCGACGAAAGGCCGAAAGATCCAAGGGTGCTGAACCGGTTGGTCAGCGCCTCGCCGAAGTGATCGAAGTAAAGGCCAGCGCCTGAGCGAATCGAGGTCTTTGCATTTAGGGCATAAACAATCGAGGCACGCGGAGCGAGGTTGGTCTTCTGCTTCTGCCAATATCCCGGTTCATTATTGGCCTTGCCTGCCGGGGTAAAGAGCAAATCAGGCTCGTAGACCTTGCCCTGGGCCGCCGCAATGCCTCGCTGTTCGTACCACTCATGTGTATCGACCGTTGGCGCAATTTCCTGGCCCTTGGTTTCGTAAGGGGCCTGTAGAATGCTGTGACGCAACCCAAACGTAACTGTAAGATTGGGCCGAATCCGCCAGGAGTCCTGAAGAAAGTACTCGAACTCATTCGACTTGAAATGACGGGTAACGAATGCACCGTCAGCGACAACGCTGGCGCTGGTGGAAGTGTTGACGACATAGTTTGCGCTGCCATCCCGTTCCGCAACATCGCCGACAATCGTGGCGTACATTTCGTCGAAAGAGGTTTCATTTTGACCGATGGCGGGTAAACCGAGTGTTGCGGCAAGCACTTCACTTGTTGGCCTGCCTGTCGCGCTCAGATAGGAGGGATTGGTGTCTGCGCCATTGAACGAGTTGGTGTCATTGCTGGTGTTGTTCATGATCAACCGCCAGTTGGCGCCAAATGACAAGCTGTGCCTGCCCTTTGTCCAGCTCAAGGTGTCATCGATCGTATTCACCGGAATATTCACCTTGGAGCTGCGCGCTTGGGAGGTCGGATTGGATAGGAATCGAACGATCACGTAATCGCCTTGACCGACGCCGGCGCTCGCATAGCCTTGGCGGATATAAGCGTAGCGCAGATCGTTCACCAGATTTGAAGTAGGAGTCCAGGTGTGGCCAAAGGCCATGCCTTTGGTGTTGTCTTCGAGAATGCTGGAGGCGGGCTGCCCAGGAAACTCCTGAGCATTCGCGGCGAAATCTTTCTGAAGGTTCCCGCGGGCAAAGATATGGTTCTTGGGGTTCAGAATGTAGTCGATTTTGCCGATATTGGTGTTGAGCCTGCTAGGCGCGGGGGAACTGAAGTTGTAGGATCCAAAATTGACGCCGTCCCCGGCGGTCAGCACTGTCGAGGCCGGTTCAGTCCCGAGGTAGTCCTGCATGGCCTGGTCCACGCCCGCCGCCGAGCATAGAGTGCAACCGGCGTCGAGCTGTGCAATCTGCGCTGAGCCCAACATCTGCGTCGTGCCGTTGACATCCACATAGCCTATCTCTGGGTCATGGTCGGCATTCTGACCAAGGAAATTGGCGGAAGGCGTGGTGGCGGCAACCGTCTCATTTGTTGCCAGCCGTTGGCCTTCATAGTTATAGAAGAAGAAGAGCTTGTCCTTGATAATGGGTCCGCCCACACTGCCGCCAAAGGTATTCACAATGTATTTGGTCGGCCGGTTTGGTTCACCGGAAGACACCTGCTGGTTCTTGATAAACCAATCGTTCGCCACCAAGTTGGACGGACGATGGTATTCATAGAGCGAACCGTGGAATTTGTTGGTGCCGCTCTTGGTGACAAGTGAGATTTGGGCACCGGAGGACCGGCCGGAATCGGCGTTGCCATTAGAGGTGGTGACGCGAAACTCCTCGGTGGAGTCGAGGGTAGAACGAAGAACGCCGTTGAACCCATATCCGTTTACCTGATCGTTATCGTCCACACCGTCGAGAGTTACGTTGCCTTGATCTGAGCGCGCGCCGGAGACAGAGCCTTGCCGGCTGTCAAGATCCTGAGGGTCAGTCTTGTCGGTGAGTTTAATTGATTCGCCAAGGTAGAGCGCGCCGGGTTGCAGGCTTAGCAAGGAAATGGGGTCGCGTCCGTCCATGGGCATGGCCTGGATCTCTTGATTGGCCACTGAATCGCCCAGCGTCGCGTCGGTGGTGTTCAAGGTCTGCGCTGTGTCGCTTACGTCGACGGTTTCCGCAGTGGCCTGCACCGTAAGCGTGAAATCTACGGTGGCCGGCTGGTTGACCAGCAGCTCAGCCGTTTTGGTCTGGCTGGCAAAGCCCGAGGCCGCGACTTTGATGGAGTAATGGGCGGGAGGGATCTGCGAGAAGACATAGAAGCCGGTACTGCCGGCCGTGGCGCTGAGCGTGGTGCCGTTGGCGTTGTTCACCAGCGTAATGCTGGCCCCGGGAACCAGCGCGCCACTGGGATCCTTGATGACCCCGCGGAGCGAAGTGGTTGCAGTCTGGGCAGATACAAGGGTTGGGGCGAATAGAATGCAGCAAAGAATCGTTCCAAATAGAAATCTCTTCACAGATGGTTCCTCCAAAGGTCTTGCCTTGCGTTGCTTTTGAAGCCCTGTCTGGATTGGGATATGCCTCGGCGTTGCGGTTCTCTAGGAGGCCCGCAACGCGTAATGTCTTTCCACTGGCAGTAAAGCTCTTCCCTTCTTGAGGTCCACTTCGCGGGAAGACAACCCGTCCGCGAAGCCCAGCCCGCTGGCTGGAATTGAGGTTCTTGACCGAGGCGTCGTCGGGGTGTAGCGCCTCAAGGATGAAGCTCCCTCAATCTTCTCGGAAATTCACTCAACATTCAACTAAAAACGCAAGATCAAGGCAAAAAAGCGCAATATTCCGGCAGAAATGCAAAAGCAAACGCTTTATTTTGATATTTTTGCAAGGCAGTCATAAGGAATCCATCAGAAAAGCAGGAACGAGCCGGGGCGACCTTTATGAGGGAAGTTGCGACTCGCCTCTTCCCTGCCCTGACTCCGTCCAACTGGAGTAGTCTGGTTGCTCAGGAGACTCAAGCAGAAGATGATCAACCGTCTTTCGTTCACTGCCCTGGCAGTTCTTGCCTTTGCATCACCCCTGCTCCGCGCACAGCAGCAGCCGCCCGAGGCACCCAAAGAAGACTACGTCCGTGCCCACTACACAAAGTACGAGTTCCGCATCCCGATGCGAGACGGCAAAAGGCTCTTCACGGCGGTCTACGTGCCCAAGGACTCCCCCGCCGGCCCCTACCCGTTTCTGCTCAACCGCACTCCGTACAGCGTTGAGCCTTACGGCGAAGACCAGTATCGCAAGGAGTTGGGCCCTTCAGAAGAATTCGAGAGGTCGGGCTACATCTTTGTCTACCAGGACGTGCGCGGGCGCTGGATGAGCGAAGGCAGTTTTGTCGAGATGACGCCCCACATCGACCAGAAGAAGTCCCCGAGGGACGTGGACGACGCCTCCGACACCTACGACACCCTTGAGTTCCTGCTCAAGCACGTACCGAACAACAACGGCAAGGCGGGGATTTGGGGAATCTCTTATCCGGGGTTCTACACCTCGGCGTCGATCATCGACTCCCACCCCGCGCTGGTTGCCGCCAGTCCGCAGGCGCCGATGAACGACCTGTTCCTTGGCGACGACTCCTATCATGGCGGAGCCTTCATGCTCTCGGCCAACTTTGAGTTTTATGCGCCGTTCTTCTATCCGCAGTACCAGCCACAGACCCCCAAGCCGACTGTGCCCTTCGACTTCGGCACGCCGGACAGTTACAAGTTCTATCTCGATGCGGGGAACATCGCCAACCTTGACAAGCTTTATCTGAAAGGCACCAACTGGCTCTTTAACGACCAGGCATACCACGACACCTATGACGAGTACTGGCAGACGCGGGATCTGGAACGGCACATGAAGAACGTGCACTGCGCGGTGCTGGTGGTGGGCGGCTGGTTTGACGCCGAAGATCTGAGTGGCCCCCTTAAGACTTACTACGCGATCAACAAATTCAACCCGCAAACGCCCATCACGCTGGTGGAAGGCCCGTGGGTCCATGGCGGCTGGGCGCGCAGTGACGGCAGCCGCCTGGGAGATATCGAGTTCAACTCAAAGACCAGCGAGTATTTTCGCGCTAACGTGCAGTTTCCCTTCTTCGAGCATTATCTGAAGGGCAAAGAAAAAGAACTGCCGCGCGCGGTGGTTTTCGAGACGGGCGCGAATGTGTGGAGGAGCTTTGACTCGTGGCCACCCAAGACCGTCCAACCCAAGACGCTCTACTTCCACGCCGGCGGCAAGCTGAGCTTTGATCCGCCAACGGAAGAGAGCGGAGTGGACGAGTATCTCAGCGACCCGAATCATCCGGTGCCCTTCGTGGGCTACACCACCGACACTGTTCCGGAGCGCTACATGGTGGACGACCAGCGTTTTGCGAGCTATCGTCCGGACGTGCTGGTCTACCAGACCGAGCCTCTAGAAGAGGACATAACCATTGCCGGGCCGATCTCGCCGCGGCTGAAGATCTTGAGTTCCGGCACGGACTCGGACTTCGACGTAAAGCTGATCGACGTCTATCCGGAGGACTATCCCGACCCGGTGGAAAACTCGAGCCCCGATCACCATGTTCTGGACGCGCCGCCCGTGCACATGGGCGGGTATCAGCAACTCGTGCGCGGCGAACCCTTCCGGGCCAAGTTTCGCAACAGTTGGGAAAAGCCTGAACCCCTCACGCCGGGCAAAGAGGCCGATCTCAACTTCACCATGCCCGATCTCTTCCACACCTTCCGCCGCGGCCACCGCATTATGGTTCAGGTCGAGAGTTCCTGGTTCCCATTGACGGATCGCAACCCGCAGACCTTTACCGACATTCCCAATGCGCGGCCGGAAGAGTTCCAGAAGGCCACCGAGCAGGTCTTTCGCCAAAAGGACTTGGCCAGCGGCGTGGACGTGTCAGTAATGCCGAAGCCGTGATCTGCAACGGCGAATTGACCGGTGCTTCTTTTGCCTGCATTCATCGTTCAACGCGTTACCCGTGCGCGATGAAGGGGGTGAGGGTTTCTAAGGATCGGCGCAATCGCCCTCCGACGATATGGCCGTCAAGCGGTTGTAGCGACTGCTTCCCGCGCGGACCCCGAGCATCGGAAGGGGCCTGCACGTCTGTTACTTGAAGAAGGTCACGGCCGGGGTCGCACGTACAATATGAGACGAGACCCTTGTCAGAACCGCAGCCGGTTCTGGTTCATCGGAAATACTCCCTTGGCAATCTTTCATGCCGTCGACCCAGGGACCCATGTGAGGTAGAGATGAAGAACGGTAAACGTGCTCGCGGCGGATGGGCCCTGAGTCTACTTGCCCTCGCGGGGGCGGTGTTCCTGACTGGTTGCGGAGATTTTTGGCAGGCGCCATCCTCCACCGGCACCACCGCCAGCACCACCACGCTGACACAGCTCACGAGCGCGACCGTGGGTACAGCCGTGACGCTGACGGCCACGGTTTCGCCTTCGGCCGCGACCGGAACGATTACCTTCTATAGCGGCTCGACCTCGCTGGGAAGCGCCACGTTGAGCTCCGGGACCGCGACCCTGTCTTACACGTTTACGGCCGCGGGTACACCGTCGATCACGGCAACATACAGCGGCGATTCCACCTATGCGGGAAGTACTTCCGCCGCGATCACCGTTACCGTCACCGCGGCGACGGGGACCACTGTTAGCACCACAACGTTAACGCCGCTCGCGAGCGCGACCGTCGGTACAGCCGTGACGCTGACGGCCACGGTTTCGCCATCGGCTGCCACTGGATCGGTCACATTCAGCGATGCCGCGGGAACGCTGGGAACCGCGACTTTGAGCTCGGGAACCGCGACCCTTTCTTACACGTTTACGGCCGCCGGTACGCCGTCGATTACGGCCACATACAGCGGCAACTCGACTTATGCGGCGAGTACCTCAAGCGCCATCACCGTTACCGTTATCGCGGCGACGGGGACCACTGTTAGCACCACCACGCTGACACCGCTCGCGAGCGCGACCGTGGGTACAGCCGTGACGCTAACGGCCACGGTTTCGCCTTCGGCTGCGAGTGGAACGGTTAACTTTAATAGCGGCTCAACACTACTTGGCAGCGCAACGCTGAGCTCGGGAACCGCGACCTTTTCTTACACGTTTACGGCCGCCGGCACGCCATCGATTACGGCCACTTACAGTGGCGACTCCACCTATGCGACCAGCACGTCCAGCGCCATCACCGTTACCGTTACCGCGGCGGTGGGAGCCACCGTTAGCGCCACCACGCTGTCAGTAACCCCCAACCCCGTTTCGACCGGCGCGAATGTCACGTTGACAGCTACCGTTAACCCCGCACCGACTGGGACATCTGAGACAGTCACCTTTTATGACGGCAAAACTTCGCTCGGCAGCGCAACATTGAGTTCCGGAACTGCTACCCTTTCGCCCGCCCCAACATTCAGCACCGCCGGGACGGATTCGCTGACCGCCGTCTACAGCGGCGATGCCACTTATGCAGCGAGTACATCCAACACCGTCACCCTCACTGTCACAGAGGCGAGCACGACTGCGAGCACAACTGCGCTCACGGCAACTCCCAATCCGGTTGGTACAGGCGCTAATGTCACGTTGACGGCTACCGTTGCGCCCTCGACGGGGAGCGGAACGCCCAGTGGAACAGTCACTTTTTATAACGGCACAACGTCGCTCGGCACCGCAACATTGAGTTCCGGAACTGCTACCCTTTCGCCCGCCCCAACCTTCAGCGCTGCCGGTACGGATTCGCTGAAGGCTGTCTACAGCGGTGATACCACGTATGCAGCGAGTACCTCCAACACCGTCACCCTCACTGTCACAGCGGCGGGCACCACAGCCAGCACCACGACACTGACGGCGGCGCAGATCGGGGCAACCGTAACGTTGACGGCCAAGATCGCGCCCGCGGCGGCAACAGGAACGGTCACATTCAGTGACGCCGCGGGAAAGCTGGGAAGCGCCGTCACATTGACTTCGGGACTGGCAATTTACAACACAACTTCTCTGACAGCCGGCTCTTACACCTTTACAGCAGCCTATAGCGGCGATGCCACTTATGCAGCGAGTACCTCCAGCGCCGTCCCCCTCACCGTCGATTCATATTCCTCGACGACCTGCGGTTTTCAGGACAGCGCGAACAGCTCGAATGAAACTGCGGCCGATTCTTTCACCAGTGGCGCCAACCCGCTGGATAACGCCACCATCCAGACCTCAAATGTAGATGAAAGCGCGGTCTGCGCGCAGAACGCGGGCACCACAGTCACCCTGGCCACGCCATCGATCAGCTCCTCGGGCGCGGGCAGCAATGCTTTCGATTCGAGCTTCTATGGCACCGATGCGGCGGTGCTGGCCTACGAGGGAGCCAGCATCACAGTGAACGGCGGCATCATCACTACCTCCCCTGTGAACCAATCTGCCAGCGGCGTCTTTGCATATGGCGCCGGCTCGACCATCACACTTTTACAAGGGGCTGAGGTTCAGACTTTTGCTGCCTATTCGTTCGGCATGGATGCGGGCGAGGGCGGCACAATCAGTGCGACTGGCAGCAGCGTCGTGGCTAACGGCGCCGAGGAGGTGGTCGTGGAGGGCGCGGGTTCGGTGACGCTCAGCAGCACATCGCTGACCGGCATTCAAACCGGAAGCGACGGAAGCGAGCGCGGCATTCTGCTCTATCAGGCCACCTCAGGTGCCGCAGCCAGCGTCACACCCAGCTTCACCATGACCGGCGGCTCGATCTCCTACACCTGCGATGCGACTCAAACGGCGACGTGCGCAAGCGGCTCGACTGCGAGCGGCCAGAGTAATCCGGCAACAGTCTTTGCCGTCGCCAACACGACAGCCGCCATTTCGCTGACCGATGTAACCGTGAACAATTACACCCAGACCGCCGTGGACGGCAATGGAACTCTGCTGACGGCCGCGGCGCTGAACAGCGGAACATGGGGAATTGCCGGCTCGAACGGAGGCAACGTCACGTTCAACGCCTATGGCGAGACATTAACAGGCGATGTGATTGTCGACGTCGACAGTACGGTCGCCTTGACGCTGAATGCCGACACGGCAGCGACTCCCAACCCCTCCGCGCTGACGGGCGCCATCAATGCCGCCAACTCCGGCAGCACCGCGGTGAGCCTAACGCTGGACGCGGTCAGCACGTGGGTGGTGACTGCAGATTCATACTTGACCGTGCTCAACGACGCCGACACAAGTTACAGCAATATCACCTGCGAAACCGCTGGCTGCGTGATCCATGTTGGAACGAACACGATCACCCCTTGAACGAACTGAAAGCTGGCACAACCCCAGGGCCAGATTGAAAGTGGAATTGGGATCGTTTGACTCCACAGGATTATGATGGGATGTCGGAGCTTGGCGCGGATACGGGTTAAGCAGCTTTCACGGGGAACTCGCCGACCGCGCCGGAGCAAAATCAGGGTCGATATACCCTCTCGGACACTCCGGAAATTGGCTTTTTCTTGAGGAAAAACCCCTAGAGTTCAATGGCCGTGGGTTGAGCTACCGTGTTTTTGCAATGACTCCGCCCATGATGAGGCCCTCAATGTTCGCTCGTAATATCCGTTCCGTTGTTTTGCTGTCGGCCGCATTGCTGGTCGCCGCCGCGCCAATGATTCGTGCCGAAGAAGGCATGTGGACCTTTGACAATCCGCCTCTGAAGCAGCTGGCGGCCAAGTATAACTTCCATCCCTCGCAGGCATGGCTGGACCATCTGCGCTTGGCCAGCGTGCGCCTCAACGACGGCGGATCGGGCTCGTTTGTCAGTCCCAACGGCCTGCTACTGACCAACCACCACGTAGCGCGCGGCCAGTTGCAAAAGAACTCGACGGCCGAGCACGACTACGTGCGCGACGGTTTCTATGCCGCCACGCCAGAGGCGGAGATGGCCTCCCCCGATCTCGAGGTGAACGTGCTCGCCGACCTGCAGGACGTGACTGCGCGGGTGCAGGGCGCGACCAAAGGTATCGCCGACGAGACCAAGGCGCTGAAAGCCCAGGACGCAGAGATCGCAGCCATTGAAAAGGAGAGCAAGGATAAGACCGGCCTGCGCTCGGACGTGGTCTCGTTCTACCAGGGCGGCGAGTACTGGCTTTACCAGTACAAGAGGTACACCGATGTACGGCTGGTCTTTGCGCCGGAGCAGCAAGCGGCCTTTTTTGGCGGCGATCCGGATAACTTCACCTATCCGCGCTACGACCTGGACATGGCCCTGTTCCGCGTCTACGAGAACGGCAAGCCGCTGCACACGGAAAACTATTTGAATTGGAGCGCCAAGGGCGCCGCGCCGGGCGAGTTGATCTTCATCTCCGGCCATCCCGGCTCGACCCAGCGCGACGACACCATGGATCAACTGCTGTTCGAGCACAACTCGATCGAGCCGGCCTACATTGAATATCTCAGCCGGCGGATTGCCGCCGCACAGGCCTTTGCCGCTCAAAGCCGGGAGCAGGCGCGCCTGGTCAGCACAATGATCTTGACCTTGCAGAATTCGCTCAAGGTGTATCAAGGCCGCTACGATGCGCTGAACGACAAGGGAATCATGGCCAAGAAGCAGGCCGAGGAGAGCGATTTTCGCGCCCGTGTCGCAGCGAATCCGGAGTGGAAGAAGGCCTACGGAGGCGCTTGGGAAACCATATCCGCCGTCGATGAAAAGGCTGCATCGCGGCAGAAGGCCATGATCTTCCGCAGAACCGATAGCCGCTTTTTCGCCATTGCGCGCCAGATCGTGCAGTATGTCACAGAAGTCAAGAAGCCCGATGGCGAGCGGCTCGACGGATACCACGATGCCCAACTCGAATCGCTTAAATTCCAACTGCTCTCGCCCGCGCCCATCTATCTCTCCACCGAGAAGCTCTATATGACCACGGCGCTCAACCTCGCCGCGGAGAAGCTGGGCAAGAACGATGAATACCTGGTCAAGCTGCTTCAGGGCAGCGACGTAAACACCTTTGTCAACTCAGTGGTTGACGGCACCAAGCTGTCAGATGTTGCAGTGCGCAAGGCTTTGCTCGATGGAGGCGAGGCAGCCGTTGCGGCCTCGACCGATCCCATGATCGCCGCGGCCCGCCGCACAGACGCATTGGCGCGCGAATACCGTCGCTGGGAGCATGACGAGATCGAGAGTGCGCTCATCCCGGCCGGCGAAAAACTGGGCAAGGCCCGCTTCGCAGTCTATGGCAAGGACGCGTATCCCGATGCCACCTTTACCCTGCGGCTGAGTTATGGCACGGTCGACGGCTTCCCCTATAACGGCACCATCGCCCCTCCCTTCACCACTTTTTACGGGCTCTATGACCGCGCGGCGAGTTTCAGCAATCAGCCGCCCTTCGACCTGACGCCCAAAGAAGCGGCCGGACGCGACAAGCTGGATCTCGCAACGCCGCTCAACTTCGTTTCGACTGGAGACATTATTGGTGGAAACTCCGGTTCGCCCGTGGTCAACAAGGACGGTGAACTTGTGGGGCTGATCTTCGATGGCAACATCGAGTCGCTGGCCGGCGATTTTGTTTATGACGGGAGCAAGAACCGTGCGGTTGCGGTTCATTCAGCCGGCATGATCGAGGCTCTGCGCAAGCTCTACGGCGCCGGGGCACTGGCCGATGAACTGGAAGGCAAGAAATAAAGCAATAGACAACCAAACCAACAGCAAGGGGAGCCGCTGAGGCTCCCCTTGCTGTTGCTCAATGGGGGGTTATCCCTCTCGACATAGGGGAATTTGGGACATCCGCCGAGCCAGGACCAGAAGGCATATTCGCTTCCTGACTGTCTCCGGCCAGAATCCGAGACTCGGAACCAAAGCGGCGATATTGGCCAAATGCCACGTCATTCAGATAGGTCTTTGACGCGCCCTGGTAATGCGATCGGGAATACGCCCCGGTCTGCTGCGCCGTATGCGCCTGCAAGATGGAGACACTTCTCGCCGGGCATATATAGCTTTTCCCCGCAATACCCGTCGGGCTGTACTCGACCAGAATATCGGCCCTGGAGACGAGTCCGCCGACTGGCATTTCGGCCTCCATCGAGATGCGCAAAATCGCTCCACTCGATGGATCGAAGGCAATCTCCCCGTGATAGGCGTCGTTTTCGCTGAATACGCGGGTATTCGAAGTGCCGTCGGCATTATACCCTTCAACGATGCAACAGAACTGCACGTTATAGTGCGACTTCTCGCTGGGGACCGTGTAGTGAAAAACAGCCTCTTTCCCGCCCACGCCCCGCTCCCAACGGCCCCAGGTAATCTTGCCCGCGAGCGCATCGCCCACTACCCTGCCCAGCAGTGGCCCGAACTCTCCCGCGGTCACCAATCCCCCAGTCTTCGGAGCGTGCTTCAATGCTTTCTCATCCACCACTTCCTTGTGGTCGCGGTACGTCACCGTAAGGTTGAAATTGCCTACGGAGTGCAAGGGCATGGCAGCCAGTGAGGTTATGCCGGTTCTACCTAGCTGATCCTCCTGCGGCTGGTCCTCGAAGCGGGTCGTATCGCGCACCGCGATGAGATTCGGCAACTGAGGGACGGTCTTGTTCACATAGTCCACAATCGCGGTCAGCATCCGGCGCGCCGTGGCTGGGTCCGGAGGGGTGTCGGCGGGAATCTCCACCGCCGGCAGATCGAGAAATGCCGCCGAATCGGCCAGGATCACCAGCGCTTGCCTGGCCCTCTCTCCAGACAGATCGGCGTTCAAACGCGCAAGCCTGGGCGCGCTGAGCCGTTCGGTCAACTCCATCCCTGAGAGTTGCTGCGCCAGGTCCGCGTCCGGCTTGCCATGAGCCGCGGCCAACGCCTGCTCCAACTGCGCAATTGTGACCTTTGTCGTTGGTATGTCCTTTGCCGCAAATGCCGGCAGAGCCATTCCTGCCAGCAACAAGAGTACCGTCAATTTCCTCATCGTACGAGCTCCTTGTGGTAAGCCGATCCAATGTTAATCGATCTCAGCATGTGCTATTCGGTTGTCCAAAGCCAAGGTCTGCGTCGAGCCGGCGAGCTGGCGAAAAGCGATCTCGTGCAGCTCGTCCCATTTCCCGCGCTCGACCGAAGGACCAGCAGCCGGATGATTTTGCGGCTGTTGCAAAGCTTCAGCACGAATACATGCGTCCGCCGCTACTTCCCGCCGTTTGGATCGCGCACGATCGGCCCGTTGCCGCAATCTTCCTGGATTGACTGCAAGTACCACGGCATTTGACGCACTTTGGAGTTACCGCGTTACGCTGCAAAATGCGCGACCCGGATCGCAAGGGTAAGGCTGAATCCAGCCTCTGCTAAGCGCCGTCATTGCCGCTCAAGGAAACCTGGCCCGAAAGCGCCTTTTTGGCCTTGCAATCGAGGAGAGCCCCCCGTGGGGAGGGATGGGCGAGGGTTCCCGATGTAATTGAAGCTAGGATGGAGCAGGGGTTTGGGGGTCTCGCTGTAACTCGTTCATTTTATGGAGCGGGAGACCGGGATCGAACCGGCGACATTCAGCTTGGGAATGTGGTTATCAATTGAAAACAAAGAACATGGCGTTCACCTCGATCTCGTTCTGGCGATAGAGAATACGGGGTTTTCGAAAGCGCTGTTCTACAGGAATCAAATAGAGCAGAAATGGAGCAGACAGGTTTCAGAATCGGCGGGCGATCATCAACTCATGGGCAAAGCATCTGGGAAGGATGGGGCAGATGCAGGGATCAGTTCAGCCTGGATGACTTTCCAGTAGCAAAGTCGTCGTGAACGCCGATCGGCGAAAGTGGCCGATTCGATCATCGTCGCAGGTCGACGCATTTACTGGACGGATAGCGTAACCGATCCCGAGCTAGTCACTTGGTGAGTGGGTGGAGTCGTAGATCCGCCGCCACCACCACCTCCGCAGCCGTTCCCTGTCAAGGCCACAAACATAAGGAATCCAATGCACGCCAGGAACCAGAAACGAGCGTATCTCGAATTGCGCCCGCCTCTTGTGCGTGGCCCCAAGAGGATGGGGAATAGGAGCAACGCAGCCGCTGCTCCTGGCAGTGTTTCAGTGAACACAACTGTAATCTGGTAGATCCCGGCGGGCGTGGACGAGGATGTAGTGATTGTCAATGTTCCGGTCGCGGATGAATAACTGCACGTGGCGCCGCCGGGAAGATTGAGACAGGTCACGGAGATATTTGTTGCCGAGGATGGCAGCGTGACAGGATAGCTCGCCGTGGCGCCGGGAGCGATTGATACTGAGGTTGTGCCGAACGTCGGGCCCGATCCGGAGCCGGCCGAGTCGACCTCAAATTGCAAGGTGTTCGAGGTTCCGCCGCCAGGTGCCGGGGTTTCGACTGTAAGAGTGGTGATTCCGGAAGATACGATCTGGGTGGCCGGCACTTGGGCCGTGAGCTGGCTTGCGCTTACGAACTGTGTACTGAGAGCTGTCGATCCCCAGTAGACGGTCGAACCAGATACGAATCCCAAGCCGCTGACGGTTAGCGTGAAGGGCGCGGATCCCGCACTGGTGAAAGCGGGCGCGAGAGTCGTTAGAACGGGCACTGGGTTCGAAGGGGATCCATTGATTGAGAAGGCGCTGGCCGCGGAACTTCCTCCTGCCGGTGCGGGATTAAAGACGGCAACCTGTGCTGTACCTGGGGCGGCAAGATCCGATGCCGGTACTGTGGCTGTGAGTTGCTGGCTGTTGACATAGGTGGTCGTGAGCGGCGCTTGATTCCACTCAATCACCGAGCCGGATAGGAAGCCAGACCCGTTGACGGTGAGGGTGAATGCGGGACCGCTTGCATTGGCGGAGGCAGGCGAAATCGACACAAGCGTCGGGGTGGGGTTACCGGACTGAGAAGACACTACGCTTGAGCGCAATAAGTAAACTTCCTGATCCGTGAGACCCGCCCCGGGGCCGATAAATGCCAAGCCGTTTGTACCCCAGCGCACAAGGTTGCCCATATCGGGATAGTCCATCTGGGGAAACGCCAACGTCCCGGTGATCGCATAGGACTTCATCCCGTAAGCGGTGATGACACCTGCAGAAGAACTGTTGGGTGAGGTGTAATCCTGATCGCCGATCCAGTAGAGTTCACCCAGCGATGTATCCAGGGTGAGGGCACGCATGTTGGGATAGGAGGTTACGTTAAATGATGTAACAGGAAAGGTGCCAATCTCCGTTTGTGTCGCTGGATTCCAAACTTGGCCGGCGCTGGTGTAGAGCAAAGTGCCGTCGGAAACTACCTGATTACCAGTGGTGTAACTACCATAGCTTCCCACCGCAGGATACGTATATTGCAATCCGGAACTCATCAGGTCCGCAACCTGAAAGTAAACCCCGGGATAAGTGAAAGGCAGCCCGTAGATGGTCAGTGGATTGCCCGCCAGTGCTATGGAGCCAAAATTCGGGTCCGCGTAGCAGCAGCGATATGGATTTGGAACGGTGTTCACCAGGCCCGAGTCATTATAGAGCGATAGCCAGGAGCCCTGCGCAAGCAGCACCTCTGTGGGATTGCCAGGAATGGTTTCCAGATCGGTTGCCGCCATATTTGAGCACGTCGAGCAATTCCCGGTTGAGTATGGGAAGGTCCGATCGACCGCATTCGTCTGCAGATTGATCCTCTGCACAGTGTAATCCGCCTGATTGGCGACGTAGAGATACGATCCGTCGGACGAGGCCGCAAGCAGGCGGGGATCCTGACCAACCGGAATCGGCGTGCCGAGCGCACCGGTGGCCGGACTGATCGGAATGACGGTGTTGGGATTCGTCGTGGCCGCGGCCGGTATCGCCGCATAGAGCATTCCTGTGCCAGAAATGGAGGCAAGCGCGGAGGGATCGATGACCAATGTCTGGTAGGGCGTAATCGTCACTGAAGCGCTGACGCCCCCGCCCGGCAGCGGATTGACGACTGTGAGGTACTGCTCTCCGATGGCGGTAAGGGCTGAGGCTGGAATCACTGCCTGGAGCGAGCTGTTACTTTGGAAGGTCGTGGAGAGCGCAACTCCATTGAGCTGCGCGACCGATTGGGGATAGAAATTCGCGCCTGAAATCGAGAGATTCACTGCGCCGTTGTTGATAAGAACGGTCGATGTACTAATCGAGCTAATGGAAGGCACAGCATAGATTGCGTCGCCCATCCCCGTGAGCGTGACAGTGAGTTGCGGTGTTGTCGGATCGTTGGAAGTGATGACAGCAGTACCAACCTGGGTG
>Ga0181529_10002532_pt1 | contig 21782 bp, 13 predicted proteins | sample PEATcosm2014_Bin_36_FD_119763 | JGI IMG/M metagenome (GOLD analysis project Ga0181529, IMG submission 119763) | Peatland microbial communities from MTU Mesocosm Facility, Houghton, MI, USA - PEATcosm2014_Bin10_30_metaG | ecosystem: Environmental > Terrestrial > Soil > Wetlands > Peat | place... | reverse complement strand
TGGATGCGAGTCCAACGTATTGCGGACGGAGACGCCCACCGATTAAAACAAAAGCGCCTTTAAGAAAAAAATATGAAACCCTTCACTTAACCCTTGACTCATGAACCCTCATAGGAGGCAGCAAAGACGTTAAATCCATAATAAAATCAGGCAAATCAAAACGCTCACCAACTGGTAAGCTCCGCACTTGCTCGCTGCGTCAAACCGGCGCGAGCTGAATCCTGGCTAACTGCCGATAACTTGCTCATCTAAATCTAACTGCTCGAATCTTCGCCAGACCAATCAACTCTGTAAATCCTCAAACCGATCTTGATGCCTAACGAAAAAAGCTGAGCCACCGCCGACTCGCGACGTGAACCGCGACAGCGGAACTGACAGCGCCAACGGCGGTTGGGTCAACTGCTGGGTATTACACAGCGGACAATACGTGTCGTTCACCAGCTTTCTCACGGCAGATTTAGCCCCCGAAAGCTTATCCCCGTCAATCCAAAAACACTTGGCGACCACCTGTTGTTGAAACGCATCGAAGCCGACCTTACGCAGCCGGAAGTGGCCGCAAAAGCAGGGGTTTCAACGCGGACGGTGCGGAAGTGGGAACACGGCCACACCTGTCCCACTGAAGACCACTGGCAAGCATTGACGGGCATCCTGCGTTTGGATTCCACCTTTCCAAACGGCTGAAACCCATCGTCAGAGTCATGTGCTGGCTTTTACACAGTCGAAAGACCAATCGCGTTTAAAATTAGATCTTATTACCGGCTGATTCTGCTACGAATGTGATTCAAATGGTATTCGTCCGTTTCATTTGAACGACCGAGGCGCTTCATTTCTATGCGCCCCACTACATACGCCATCTGCCGCTCGTCCAGAACCTTTTCCCGGTGCTGTTCGATGAATCCAAGCAATTGATCCAGCAGAATCACGTTTGGTCCCAAATCGGTCTTGAGTTCCGCGCTCCCGGTGAATACCACCACGCTCACGAATGCGCTTTCCGGCAGCTTGAACAGAGATTGCACGGTTTTGACATGGCCATAGTTTTGAAGCAACGGATTCTGAAACCGGTTTTTCACCCGGTAAATTACCTGAGTCCATTTGGCATCACGAGGACTGCCGAGAATCCATCCGGTGTAGTGTTTTGTTTCAATGATAAACAAGCCGGCTTCCGTGATCAGAATATGGTCAATTTGCGTAGTGCCGGTGTTCGTTGCCAGGGTGACATTATTGAGCAGCACATGAAGTCCATTAAGCCGTTCGAGCGTGTTTGCCACCAGTGCCTCGCCCATGTTCTGCCGTTGTCGAAATTGATCTCTCACCGCTGCCCCGATAATCAGGCCCACGAAGAAGGAAAAAATGCTAATCATGGAATGACGTTATGCAATACGAGTTGGGAACAAAATGGATGCCTTCTCCATGCTCGATGAAATCCGGGCTCGAAACCATACAGCCATCGAGGCGTTTCAAAGCCCCGAATCCGATGTTTCCCGAGCGGTGTCCAAAATGATTCAAAGTCCCGTTTATATCCTCTTGGAATAATTTCCCGCACACTCTTGAGCAGAGCTCCCGTGAAAATAACTTGGTGAACATGGTCTTTGGTGCATTGTTCGACTCTGGCTGCAATGTTCAGTGCGCTCCCGATGAATCCTTCGGTTTTGAAGTCATCCTCAAAACTTTTGAAGTAAAACGGCAAAGCCAAGCCATAATGTGCCCCAATCCCAAAACTAAGTTTCTTGGGTGGGTTTCCCTGAAAAATCCCACTGATGACAAGTTCGTATGCCTTTATTTTCTGCAATACCAGTTGGCGGAATTTGCTCATCCACAGCAGCCCAAACAGCGGATTTTTATCACCGCGAAGAATTAACATAAAGCCATCGCCCGTATGATTCAATATTGGTTCGGAATCCACTTTGAATTCGTTTTCCAAGGCATTCACAAAGTCAACAGCGTTGTCTAAAATGTCCTGAACGAAATGCGTTAAAAGTTTAGCGCGCCGATGTTCCGCCAAACGCGAACGATGTTCGCTAAAATTTCGTATGTCAAAAAAGATGATGGTGTGGTGCTTTTTCGGATCTGTGATTTTCATATATCCCAAGGCATGGGTAAAATGTTTGATCATTTTACCATAGTGCACGTAAGACGCGTGGAGTCAGCGGGGAATAGAAGTCCGCTTAGCTTTTTTATATTCAAACTCCATTTCTCCAGCCAATTTTTGAACGTCTTGATTTTTGTTAAACGCGTGTTTTGTCAAAAAGTCAGTCAATGCGGGAAGGCCCCCCTTCTCCAAAACCATTGCCCAGCCAAGAAATGAAATGCTGATTCCTTGTGGAAAAAAATGCAATCTACCATTGCCCTTGCCACGAAACCACGCAATCAGATATTTTGTGATGAACTCCTTTCGTTTAAATAAAAGTTTCTCAACTTCTCCGATGGTTTTAACACCCAAGAAACCCAGCCGATCCACATACGCTTCAACAAACGCATCGGAGGAAACGTTTCGCAAGTGTATTGCATTTAAAACAGGCGCTTCAATTCGAGAAATTAGAGGGGATTGCTTGATGTATGCTGCCAGTGAATCCTTATCAATGGCTAAATCCGTAGGTGAATGAAAGATTCCACGCTCAATTTCCCGCACGTGGGCTTTTGCCTCTCCACGGATTCTTTTAAACTCACTATCTCCTAATTCTAGCAATCCAGCCAGACGCGAGAATGGCCGCCTAATTTTTTTCGGAACTGAATGCGGGTTTTTGTATCCTAAATCATGTTCAATTTCAGCCCAAGCGTGTTGAAGAATCGAACGGATTTGAATTTCCGCCTTTAGCCCAATAAAATCCCTATTTTCAGTCAAACGCGCTCGCCGTTTGGAAAGTGTCGCAATGCAATGAAAGGATAAATAACCAAACTGGTCTGGATGCAGCAAATCAGCCTTGTCATTAGATTCTAGGACTTTCAGTTCCCGGTCAATGATCTTAAAAACCTTTGGCACATCATCTGCAAAATAAGTGATAACCCTAACACCACAAATATCAGTAACATCGTCCAACTTCGAATAGTGTTTGTCCGGCCGGAATAATTTCTTTTCCAAACTTTTCTTCTCTTTAGTGCGCGACTCGACCTTGTGCACTTTGCCAGACCGGAGAAGAAGACGCTTGAGAAGAATTTCGATTTCGGACGTGAAGCGAGAAAAAGGCTCTTGCTTGGAACTAAATTCGGCAAGAATTTCATTTACCCTTTTTGTAGCTTGATCTTGCAATGGTTCCTTTGGTGTGCCGATTTATTTGCATGAAAAATAGAAAACTGTGCAAGCGGTTGCAAGTGCTTTTTTAATGGCGAACTGTTTATCCAAAAACGAGGTCAGAAAGCTTGTTTGTATGCGCACTCAAGATTGGCAGCCAATTTTTGAATGTCTTGGTTTTTGTTAAACGCGTGTTTTGTCAAAAAATCAGTCAGTGCGGGAAGGCCGCCTTTTTCCAAAACCATTATCCAGCCAAGAAATGAAATGCTGATTCCTTCAGGAATGAATTGCAACCTGCCTGCACCCGGCCCACGAAACCATGCAATGAGATATTTTGTGGTGAACGACTCCTTTTCAAGAAGGAGTCGTTCCATATTTTCAACAGTGCTAACACCCAAGAAACCCAGCCGATCTACATACGCTTCAACAAAAGCATCGGCGAAGACTATTCGAAGATTGATTTTTTCTGAAACAGCCAATTCTATACGGTGAATAATCGCTGAATTCTTGATGAGGGTTGCCAATGAGTTATTGCTTATGCTTGAAAGTGATTTTGGCTGCATGATGATATTTTATGCGGGTAATGTGTCTATTATACGGCCAAAGAACTAAATTCGTCCAGTCCCCTGAGGAAGACTCGCCCTCTGGCAAGGTCTGGCGGTCAGGGCGTTGGCTTCTTCTCTGATGGTCAGCGGGCGTTCCATGATGTTTGAGATATTATCGCGAAATTGTTTCTTCTGGCCGAAGACGCCATTACTTCAAAGAAGATTCAATGAATGCTGCAAAATCTTGATTTTGCAGCAGTTTGGTCTTGGTCCAAACTGCTTTCGGAATCGGGAGTGATAGAAACTGAGCAATATCCCGACGCCAGTTTTTCCACTCAATGACCAAACCGTCATTCGTAGCGTAAAAGACGCTGTTGATATGGGAAATGACCTGTCCCACAAAAAGCTCCTCCTGTGGCGTCACAGGCTGTTTTGCCAAATTCGCCTTTGGATCAATCACGCGAGCCAGTTCTGAACAGTGAAATAATTCTTTCCAAATTTCGCGGTAATTGGCGGTGATGGCCAGAAGATTGGCGATGCGCCGTGTCTTGGTTTCAGAGCGAAGCGAGACAGCCGTGAACCACAACCCGCCGATGATGCCAAGGGAGCTAAACAGATTGAACCAATTTTCGGTAAGCCACTGTGCCATGTCCCCCCATTTTAACATGCGGGAGGCAAATCGCGCTAGATGCGGTCGGGAATGTCGCGCTTGGCATTCACCAACAGATTGCGTGGCAGGCGGACAATCCGTTCATCAGGCCCGCAACCGGCCGTTGGCGGCAGTTTGGAGATGGCAGCATCCGTGATGTCTATGCCGATCACTGCAAAATCACCGTTGTCGAGTTGCCAGATGTCCGGGCAACCCTGGCAGGCGGCGGTTTTCGCTCCATTCTCGTGCGGGTCGGGACCGATGCGTTTAATAAAATTCATAGACCGCGATACTTGACGATAGCAAAGTAACAGTCAAGCCGGAATTTCAGTAAAATTCAAATGTGCCAAAAACCGGCCATTATCAAGCGGTCTGTGCGGAGATCATCCGGCTCTTGCGGGTGGAGCGGAAACAGCGTGGTCTCTCGAACTATGCAATCTCGCAAAGTTCGGGCGTTTCTGAATCCATGTTGAGCCTTGTGGACCGAGGGCTTCGCAATCCGTCCATGGAACTCATGCTCAAAATCTCCGGCGGCATCGGAGCCGATCTTCCGACGCTTATCAAAAAAGCGCAAGCGACGGTTTCAAGAAAAGAAAAATAAGGGTGCTGTTTTCCAGACGGACTTCCAATGACTTCTGTTTGCAAACTTGTTCCGTAAGCATGGCACCTTATTAAATTCTTCTGTTGTGGATAACTTTTTCTTGACATTGTGAGAGCAATAAATGTAAAGTCTCCGCCAGTCTGATGCGACTCTCCGTGAAGCAAGATGCTTTTGGTGCCTTTGAGTCGTTTGATCAGACGATTTTTTTGGACTTATGGAAATTGAGGGGCATATCGTTGGTGGAATGCTGAGGTGTATTTTAGGCAGCGCAAGGTCCATATTCAAGAACCGCTTCTTCAGTCCGCGCCGCATTCTTCACCTTAATAAATCATTGCTGATGTCCGGCCTGCTGTTGATGGCTGGAGTTTCATTTGTTCCGCTTCATGCGCAGACGATAGCCTACGATGTGCCTGCGGGAACGGTTGGCAACCGCGGGGCGGCGGGCACGAGCGTTGGCGATGATTTTGAAGTGGTCAGGCCCGTGACCATTTCGCAACTGGGGGTGTTTGACAGCGGGACCAATGGCATCCTGGGAGGAGCGACGCTGACGGTTCAACTTTACGAGCGCAGCGGGGATGGCGGTGGAAGCCTGCTGGAGACAATGACCTTTGATGCGGCCAGCCCCGGCAGGCTGGTTGGGGGGACGCTCTTCAAGCCGCTGCCCCGGCCGGTGACCCTGCTTCCGGGCAACTACACCATAGCCGCGTATGGATTTGACAAGAACAACCCTGCGGGCAATGTGGGCTTTCCCCCCTATGGCACAAACAACGCGCCGCCCTGGACGATGAATGACGGGGGAGGACTGATCCGGTTTGTTGGGCTTGGCCGTTTCGGCAAGAGCGGCTCCTATCCGGGACATTTCAGCGCGGGGCCTGCCGACCGGTATGCGGCCGGCAACTTCATGTTTTCTGCGGCGACATTGCCCAGCCCCCCGTATGCGGCGGACTACGCGGCGTTGATTGCGGGGGTGAGCGCCTTCCCGATTGAAGACATTGCGCATATGGGAAGCATCGCGGTGGTCAATCCGGGGGCTTTCCCGGTGCTTGTGGAGCATGGCGGCAACCGACAGGTGATGGAGGCGGCCGGCACCTACAATGACGAACCCAATGGCAGCCGTGCCGTGGTGTTCGCGCACACCCAATGGGAATATTCCTACAACGACGCCCGCGTGCGGCTGTTTGAAAACGCGATCCAATGGGCCGCGCGCAAGGGCAACCCATCGGACATCGTGCTGGGGATTGCGACCAACGTGGTTGCCGGCTACATGCCCAACATAGACCCCGGCTATTTCATCAGGCGCGGCTACCAGGTGGTTCCGCTTGATTTTTCGGCGATGGATCCTGCGGCAGGGCTGCCGGCGATGGACGTGCTGGTGCTTGATGGCGGCCATGTTGCCTATGATGAGGCGTGGGCGCGGCAGATTGAAAAATTTAATGCCGCCGGCGGGGGGCTGGTGATTGGCATGATTCCCTACTTCCAGCTTCACACCGAGGTGCGCCCGGCCTTCAATTACGCCAATGAAATACTTGCGCCCTACGGCATGGCCTATCGCAACAGCCTAGACACACCGCCTGTTGAGACCGGGAAGCTATACCCGCCGCCTGTCCTTCAGAGTGTTCCCTACCCGGTTTATTTCATCGCGTTCCCTGCGGCGGCGATGCTGTATGAGGACCGGATCGGCCAGATGCAGCTCGACAGCCAGCAAAAGGCCGTCGCGCTGAACACGATTGCATATGCGTCACTGGGCAACCCCGAACTGCTTTCGGAACTGACGGCCGTCTATTCGGGCACCACCAACAGCGCCATCGAATATCCTGGAAACGCGGGTGACATGGTCAATGTCGTCACGATGACGGGGTCGCAGGCTTCCAACAATCAATTGGGCAACTGGGCCGTTGAGGGAACCGATCTGGTCGCCAAAGGCCGCCGAGGGCTGGTTGAATTTGATTTCAACCTGCCGGCACCGGACATGTATCAGCTTCAAATCAACGGCGCACAGGATTTGCAATACAACACCGGTAATGATTTTCCGCTGGTGCTGACCCTGGACGGGGTCAATCTGGGGCAGTTTGACCTGGACGCGGGCACGGCGGGGGGGATGTTGCAATGTCTGACGCCCTACCTTACCGCCGGTCCGCACACCCTGCGCATCCTGTGGGAAAACCCTGCGAGCTACACCGAGCTGCGTCTCAAGTCGTTGGTTGTCCAGACCCGGCTGGGGGCCGACAGCAACGGCAACGGCATCAAGGACTGGGTGGATCAGATGCTGCAGGCGGAGTCGGGGCTGGACAACACCAACGCCCTGATCAGCAGCTACACTTCGCCGGTGTGCCTTGAAGGGCGGGACCCGTATCTGCCGCTCATGGGCGTTTCCGTCCAGGGTGCGGACAACAAGACGGCGAGCTTGAGTCCGCTGCCATCACCGGACCAGCGCTGGTATGTCAACGTGCCGCTCTCTGCCTATGCCAACGCCCAGACATTGTTGAATGTCACCTATCAAAACGGCGGGTTGTCCGATGTGCGCAATCTTGAGTGGCTGCCGCTCAATCTCCTGACCGCCGGCAATGTGACCATCCGCCAGGGCGACAGCCTGCTCTTCAACGCCATGCCGGCCAATGCGCCCGCCGGCATGCTATCAATCACCGTGGGGACAAACCAGCTTGCGGGAAGGACCACGCAGCCCATCGCCTGCAAGTTCGCCAGGCCGGGCACCTTTGCGGTGACGGGAACCTATAGTCCCACCAATGGCACGCCGCAAAGCGGCACGATCAACGTGAAGGTCGTAGGCCAGAGTTTTTCAAACAACCCGGACTGCTGGGTTGGGCGTGAGCGGGAATGGGACATGGCCACGCCGCCCTCGCGCGCGGTGCTGGACGCCGATGCAAGGCTCTTTTTCAGCGAAGGCCCGGCCATCGGCGGCAACCAGGAGGCAACGACCCTGATCACCGACCAGAACCGCCCGCGCTACATCGTTTCGCGGCTGGGAACAAACGGGCCGGTGCTGGATTCGGCGCAGGTCAGTGGCTTTCAACTCTGGTCGGGCAACAACACCTATGCAAAAATCCTGCAGACCTATCCCGATGGCAGCCAGCTGATAGAGGCGCTGCTCATCTTGAGCCCGGTGCTGCCCGACCTGACCGTGCGGCTGGATGTCATTGTGGGAGGAGTCACCTTTGATGACGGCAGCACGAGCCTGACATTGACGGCGGCCGACTTTGACGCGCTGGGACAATACAAGGTGCATTTCATACGCCCGGCCGGTTCGACGACGTCGGTCTGCCATTCCATCAGCGTTTTCCAGGGATCAACCTTGATTTACTATACCCGCTGAATGAACAAGATCAGACCCAGCATATGGATGATGATGACAGTGGCGGTGGCCGCTGTCGTCTTTGCCGTCTGGCATGGCCGTCATCCATCCGCACAGCCGGTCTCTGTCGCATCCCGGGAACAAACCCCGGCATCAGCCGCTCCATTGGTGACGGCAAGCAAGCCGGCTCCTGCAACGGCATTGCCATCCGCTTCGTCGCCAGCCCTCAACGCCCAATCTTCCCAGGAACTGTCTGCCGTCGTGAAAACCATCCTCGATGGAACGGGTTACCGGGAACGGGAGAAGGCCCTTCAAGGGTTGACTGGAAAACTGACCGATGCCGACCGCGGGGCGCTCTATGACTTCCTGCGGCAACATGCTTCAGCCGACGACCGGCAGCTGGGGCAGGTGTTGAAGAATGACCTGATGAATGCGTTGTGCCAGATGGAGCCGCCGCCGCAGGGCTTGCGCGAGCTGCTGTCCCAAATCTATCAGGACGGCAGCCAGAACATCGTCCTGCGCGATTATGCGCTTCAACACATGGCCGCATTCTACCGGCAGATGGCCTCGGCGGTTGGCGTGGATGACCAGGCCGATGAATTGAACCAGGCACAGGCAACACTTTGGGGTGCGCTTGCCAGCACCGACAGCAGCATGGCCGGCACCGCGCTGCTGGGTTTAAGCCAGTTGTCGCAGCAGGGCTGGCCGGGTTTTGACCAGGACAAGATCAGCGCGGCGGCACTTAAACTGGCCGGTGACAACAGCTCCGGTGAACTGACACGCATCACGGCCATCCAGGTATGCGCCAGCCTGGGCAACCGGGCGGCCCTGCCCGCAGTTCAGGCTGCGGCGCAGCAGGGTGAAACCATCCCGGTGCAGATCGCGGCGATCGCGGCGCTGGGGACACTGGGCGGGACGGACCAGATACCGTTCTTGAACGGTGTGCTTGAAGGCAACATCGACCGGCTGAAGCTGCCCGCACAACACGCGCTGGGCCGGATCGAACAACGGCTGCAGCAACCGCGCATGGCCTCGCTTGGTGTCCCGGCGGGGCGTCTGGCCAACTGATCATGAAGGCGAAACTGAACACATATTGCGGGCTGCCAATGCTGTTGGCGGTCTTGACGATGCTCCCCGTCATCGTCCGTGCGGACAACATGTGCACCGAGGGCGGGCCTTATACGAACGGGATGTCCTGTCTGTCGGCGGGATCGTGGTCCACAGGTTATGTGCTCTCTTCGACCAGCGCCGGGGTCGGCCAGTTGATTCCCCTTCCAACGGCTTCCGGCCTGTCCATCACCAACGGCCTGGAATCAAGCATGGTCACCTACGATTGCACGCCCGAATTGGATCATCCCATCACCAATGCCTTCAGCTATGCCTTGGGGAACCTTTATTTCGTTCCCGCCATCCCGCAAACCATCTGGACTCCGGGAACCTACGCCTACACCGCCTACGTCAACGCCAACGGCAGCCCCTGTTCGCCGCTGACCAACACATTGGGAACGGTCACGGTGACCATCCTCACCAACAACCCCGACGTGCTCTTCGACGTGGATTTTGGCAATCACACCAACAGCCTTAAGACCGGCTACGCCGTGATCGGCGATTCAACGTCGGATTTTTGGAATGGATATGCAAAGACGAATGTTGCTTCAGGTTCCCTGACCAACCTTGTCACCGCCAACGGGATTGTTTCGCCCGTGGGGTTGCTGGTGACCAACCTGCCAACGCTTCACACCAATGGTTCGTCCGATGCAATGTATAACGATTATCTGGGCACTAATTCGGCGGCGGCCACGCTGACATTCACCAATCTGCCGGGCGGAACCTGGAGTATTTATCTCTATGCCAGCGACGGCAGCTTTGACCTGAAGGTGGGCACCAACGATTATGGCACCCAAACCTGTCACGACGGTTCGCCGCGTTCCACGCCATTGGCCTGGCAGCAGGGCGTGCAGTATGTCGCGTTTCAAAATGTGTTTCTGACCAACGGCCAGGGCATGACGGTCACCATCAGCCCTGGAATAAGCAACGTGGCCATGATCTCCGGCTTGCAGGTCGCCTCCTTGAACCATGTCCCTCTGCCTTTTTCAACTTTAACCCCCTCCAGTTTGGTGGCCTGGGGCGGCAACTCTTATGGCCAGACGAATGTTCCGGGCGGATTGACCAACGTGGTGGCCATCGCTTCAGGCGGCAATTTCAATCTGGCGCTAACCAGTGGCGGCACGGTGGCAGCCTGGGGCGACAACTCTTACGGCCAGACGACTGTTCCGGGCGGACTGGCGAACGTGACGGCGATTGCCGCAGGTGGCCATCATGCCCTGGTGCTCAAAAGTGACGGCACCATGGCGGCCTGGGGCTGGAACAATTGGAGTCAGGCGACGGTTCCCCACGGCCTGGCCAGCGTGGTGGCGATTGCCGCAGGCGACAGCCACAGCTTGGCGCTCCTGGGAAATGGCACGGTGGTCGCCTGGGGCTTGGACAATGTTGGCCAGGTTGATGTTCCCGCCGGCCTGTCCAACGTGGTGGCGATTGGGGCGGGTTATGCACACAGTATGGCGCTAAAAAGCGATGGCACGGTGGTGGCCTGGGGTAACAACGCAGATGGTGAGACCAATGTTCCGGCCGGATTGTCCAACGTGGTGGCGATTGCCTGTGGCGGTTATCACAACCTGGCCCTCAAGGGTAACGGCACGGTGGTGGCCTGGGGCCTCGACAATAATGGCCAGGTTGATGTTCCCGGCGGATTGTCCAACGTGGTGGCGATTGCCTGTGGTGGTTATCACAGCCTGGCGCTCAAGGGTAACGGCACGGTGGCGGCCTGGGGTAACAACGGTTACGGCCAGACCACGGTTCCCGCTGGTGTTACCAATGTCGTTGCGATTGCCGGAGGTTATTATCACAGCCTGGCGCTCCGCAATGCCGCCATTCCTTCAGACCAAATTCCATATCTTTACCCGGCCGGAGCACCCGGCACTGTCAATGTCACTTTAGACGAAGATTATGACGGTGTCAGCGATGTCCAGGAACTGGCCGATCGGACCAATCCAAACGATGCCAACAGCGCTCTGCAAATCCTTCTGGGTTATTGGCCCTTTGACAACACCAACACCTGGGTGGGTGCGGAAGGACAGTTGCCGCTTCTGGCGACCAACGTGGTGGGCGTTCCCAGTTGGGACACCAATGCCGTGCTGATTGATTCGACCAACCCGGCCATCCTCAAATATCGCGATGTCGAGACCAGCGGCAATGCCAACATCAACCTGCGTTGCGGCTCCGTCCAGTTCTGGTTCAAGCCGGACTGGTCAAGCACCAATGCTGGAGGCGTCGGCCCGCAGGGTGAGGGCCGATTCATTGAAATGGGAACCAAGGGAACCACGAACGGCTGGTGGGGATTGGCGGTTAATTCCACAGGAACAAACATCTATTTCGGCACGCAGACCAATTCCAGCAGCACATTGACCACCAATCTGACGGCAACAATGAGCTGGACTTCCAATGTTTGGCATCAAGTCGTGCTGACATATAGCCCGACCAACTCGTCACTTTATGTTGATGGACAGCCAGTGGTCACCAACGGGACGGGTGTTGCCTATTATCCGGCCCTCAATGTCCGGACAAACGGGTTCAACATCGGCAGCAGCGCTTCGGGAACAAACCAGGCCAGAGGCACTTTTGATGATCTACAGACGTTTAATTATGCACTCGGCGGTCAACAAATATTGACTAATTATCAGGCTTGTATTCCTCTAAATATTGCTGGTTTGCTCCTTTGGTTGAAGGCAAATTCACTTGTCGGCCTGACCAATAATGCACCTGTGGGCACATGGTATGACAGTAGTGGTTGGAACAATAATGCAACGCAAGGCACCACAAGCAATCAACCTTTATATGTGACGAACATAATCGATGGGTTGCCTGTTGTTTATTTCAACGGGACGAGCAGCTATTTGAATCTCCCCAATGTTTTGAACGGGACGACGCAGGCGGAGGAGTTTGTGGTGTTGCGGGCGGCGACGAACTTGCCGAGTGCGAACATGCCGTTGTGGGACATGGGGAATGGCGGGGGCTATGCGCCGGGCTATCCCGCCTCAAGCGGCCAGATCGTGGATGATTTTGGGAGCAGTTTAGACAACACGGTCGGAGTTCCATCCCAGCCGCTCAACCAATATGGCGTGTATGAAGTGGCCGGGCGGAACGGGGACTGGACGGCTTGGCTCAATGCGGTGATGCTGGCGGAACTTCCGGGCAACACCTACGCTTATTACAACAACGCCAATGTTTTGGGTGGTGTGCCGGGATGGGGACATTACTTTGCCGGGGACATCGCGGAGGTGCTGGTCTTCAACCGGACGTTGACGGCTAGTGAGCGGATCACAGTCAACGGATATTTGAACGGCAAGTATGGGCTGGTGCCCCCGGTGCCACCTGCGCCAACCAATCTGGTGGCGCAGGCCATCTCAACGAACCAGATCAGTCTGACATGGAGTGAAACCTTGACAAACGGGGGCGCGACGCAGATCGGCATTGAGCGATCCACAACGAGCAATGGGGTGTATTCGGTCGTGGCGCAGGTGGCCAATACATTGTCATATGTGGACACGAATCTGGCGGCGGGGACTACATATTATTACGAAGTGCAGGCGAAAAATTTGAACACATGGTCAGCTCCATCAAGTGAGGCTTGGGCAACGACACTGACCAATGGAACAAGCATGCCATTTGGCAACCTGCTGTTGTGGTTGAAGGCGGATACGGGATTGGCACAATTGGGCACGAATGTGCCGGTGAGTTTTTGGGCGGATCAAAGCGGCAACCTGAACGATGCGACGCAGCCGGCGGGAGCCAATCAACCGTTGTGGGTATCTGGGGCGTTGAACGGGATGCCGGTGGTGCGGTTTAATTCGGCTAACAATCAGCATTTCAGTTTGCCCAACGTGTTGAACGGGACGACGCAGGCTGAAGCGTTTGTGGTGTTGAAGGCGGCGACGAATTTGCCTACCGTCGAAAAGGATATATGGCGGATGGGCAGTGTCGGTAATTTTTACTACTGCTATCCGAACACCAGCGGGCAGATATGCGAGGGTTTTGGGAGCACTTCGGGTTACAACATTGGGGTGCCGGCACAGCCGATCAATCAGTATCATTTGTATGAGGTGGCGAGTCAGAATGGAAGTTGGGGGGCGTGGATCAATGGGTTGATGCAGTATGAGACGACCAATAACACCTACGCGTATTACACCGGCGGTTACTATCTGGGTTTAGCTGACGGTGAGGATGGTTTTGACGGCGACATGGCCGAGGTGCTGGTCTTCAACCGGACGTTGACACCTAGCGAGCGGGATGCAGTTGGAAAATATCTTTTTAGCAAGTATGGGCTCTCGCAATATGCCTTAAACACCTCGCTCCCCAGCTCGCCGACCAACTTCATTACAACAGGAACAGCGCCGTATCAACTCAACCTTCAATGGTTGCCAACGTCCACCAACGCTTACAGTTTCCATGTCGAGCGCGCATTGGGAACCAACGGCACTTTTCAGGAGATCGAATCGCTCCCATCCTATCTTACCAATTTTGTGGACACCACCGCCGTCGCCACCAACGTATATCTTTACCGCATCAGGGCGCATAACTTGTTTGGAGATTCCTATTCGGCTGTGATCTCTCCGCCAACCATCAATCTTACAAATGTTCCAGCCACGACGGTTATGGAAAACACGACGAATTTGATTGGAGCGCAGGCTGCAGACGCAGATGGCACGGTAAGCAATGTGCAATTTTTTGCAGGTTTTTATTCAAATGGTTTTACTTTTGCAACTTCCGTATTGTCTCCCTATACCAATAGTTGGATGCCGACCATGACAGGGACATACACTTTAGCCGCTTTGGCAACCGACAATCAGGGAAACAGCCAGTTTTCATCTTCTATCACGGTCAGTGTTTATCTCGATTCCAACGGTGACGGTATTCCCGATTATCTACAGGTTTCACAAGGCAATGATCCGATCAACACATGGATTCCGCCCACGAACGAAATATCCGCTCCGGTCATCACCTTGTTGATACCGACGAACGCGGTAATTGTTCAATGAGCACTACAATTTTAAGGGAGATATGACTACAAATCACTATCACAAACCCACGCCAGATGTTTTCCGGCAAAGAACCTGGCGTCCTTTGCCATTGCCGTTACGCTCGATGACATGGGCGCTAATTGCACTACAGGCAATCCTGCCGGTCGCTCCTCAAGCACTGGCCATGGCGCAATCAGTGCCGGGCCAGGCAACGCCAGCCGTGCCGTTGTTTCATATGCCGCCGCCCGCGCCTGACGTGAAGGTCAACATGACGGTGCCCAATGTGCAGCCGCCCTCCACCGAACTGCAATTTTCGGCCAATCCAACGGATGACGAAATTTCCAGGGCGCGAGTTTTTGAACAGCCGATCATTTCCATTGGATCAACCGTTTCTTCCACGGAGAACGCCGACCTTGCCTCGGCGTTGCTTACTTATCACAACCGTCAGAACCCTGATGACGCCAGCGCCATTGAAGGTTTTCTGCAGGCGCATCCTGATTCCCCCAGATATGTTTCCTTGCTGGCGAATCTGGCTTCGCATTACCGCCGCACCAGCCAGTTTTCAAAGGCGCTGGACATCTGGCAGCAGGTCTGGACAGCAGGCAAGAACATCACCGATGTCAACGGACGGCAAGTGGTGGACCAGTCTGTCGGTGACTGGGCCACTTTTTTGGTCACGCTTGGGCGGATGAATGATTTGAATGAGTTGCTACAGGAACTAAACGGTCGCGAATTGCACGGTGTCGCAGCGGTGAGGATTGCCGACGCGCGCAATGCGGTTTGGCAGATGGAGCATCTGCCCAAGAAAACCTTCAAATGCGGCCCTTATTCCTTGTCCCGCATCCAGGCCACGATTGATCCGTCGGCGCCGCTCCACAAGGAAATCATGAGCGAAGAGTCCACCACCAATGGAACGTCGCTCTATCAAAACTGGTTGCTGTCCCAAAGGATGGGGTTGAAGTATCAAATGGCCAGAAGGCAGCCGGGCGCTCAAATTCCTCTGCCGGTGATGGTGCATTGGAAGCTTGGGCATTTCTCGGCGTTGACAAAGTTTCAGGACGGCAGCTATCGCATTGAAGACCCGACTTTTCGTGAAGGCTGGATCAGCCCAAAGGTTTTGGACGTCGAATCAGACGGTTATTTTTTGATTCCCGACGGCCCGCTTCCCGCTGGCTGGTCGCCGGTGACGCAGGCAGAGGGTGAAACGGTTTTCGGCAAAAGCTGGCCCGGTTCAGGCGACGGCGGTGGCGGCGGCGATGGTTGTCCCGCCGGTGGCCCTGGCGGCGGGGGAATGTCCGAAGGCGGGCCGAACACGACGCCTTGCAAAGGGATGCCCCAATACACATTTAACATGATGCGCATGGGCTTGGTTGTTCAGGATGTGCCTCTCGGTTACACACCGCCTCGTGGTCCTGAAATCAATTTCAGGATCACCTACAGCGAGCGGACGATTTACGAGAGCGGTCCTTTTTCGTATTCCAACCTAGGAAATCAATGGACTTACGAATGGCTCCAGTATATTTCGGACAACACAACCACGCCGAATGCCGATGTGACCATGGTGTTCAGGGACGGAAATTCACAGCCTTACACCGGTTACAATTCAACCACCGGGACGTATGTCGTTGGATCATACGTTCAGGGACAGTTGACCAAAACCACCACCAACAGTTATCAATGTCTTTATCCCGACGGTTCGATTGAAATTTATTCCAATTCAACAGGCATCACCGGCCCGCGCCAGGTTTTCCTGACACAGAAAATTGACCCGGCGGGCAATTCCCTCACTTTCACCTATGATTCTACCAACCGCATGGTGGCGGTGCAGGACGCCATCGGGCAGGTGACGACCCTTTCTTACGGGCTGACAAATGACATCTACAAAATCACCCAGGTGACCGATCCATTCGGACGTTATGCCACTTTGAAATACAATGCCTCCGGCCAGTTGACGAACATCACCGATGAAATAGGCATTTCCTCGTCCTTTGCCTACGGAAACAGCGGCGGCGAGGCGGATTTCATCAATTCGCTGACGACGCCCTACGGCACGACAACTTTCGCCAACAATTATCAAAGCGCCTCTGATTACAATGGGCGCTGGCTTTTGGCGACGGATCCTGTCGGCGGGCAGGAGCGGGCGGAATTCAGGGAGGAAGCGCCGGGCATCAGCGACAATGACCCGTCCAGTTTGGTTCCGGCCAACTGCCTGAATCCGAATTATCTCAATTTTGAGCTGGGACGCCGCATGAGCTTTTTCTGGAACAAGAAAACGATGCAGACAATGCAGGGCGTAATTGATTACACCAAGGCCAGGCAGTATGTCTGGGATGGCATGTATGGGAATTATTACGTCTTGAGCAGGACGGTTGGATGCATCAAGCAGCCGATGGAAGGCGCAAGGGTTTGGTATAACTATCCAGGCTCGACACGTTCGGATCAGGAAGGCACGAACAATCGGCCCACACTCATCGCCCGCGTCTTGGATGACGGCACGACTCAATTGCAGCAGTATCAATATAACATCATAGGCAAGCCGACCATGGCCATTGATCCGGCGGGGCGGACGACTTATTTCACTTATTCCACGAACAACATTGATTTGTTGACCGTGGCGCAGCTTAATGCCGGGGCGACAAACACACTGGCGGCTTACACTTACAATTCCTTGCATTTGCCGCTGACAGCAGTGGATGCCGCAGGCAACACCAATTTCTTTGGCTACAACACGAACGGGCAGTTGACCGCCTTGACCAATGCGCTGGGCCAGGTGGTGACGCTCTCTTACAGCACCAACAGTTATCTCACGGCCATCGTCGGGCCGTTGGGGATGACGAACAGCTTTACTTACGACACCCTTGGCCGGGTGCGGACTGTGACGGATCCCCTGGGCTACACCATCACGACGAGCTATGACAATCTGGACCGCCCCACGAACATCACCTACATGGACGGGACGTATGAGCAGATCGTATATGACAAGCTGGACACGACGCTGATGCGTGACCGCAATGGCCATTGGACGGTGCAGGTGCATGACCCGTTGCGGCACCTGACCGATGTTTATGACAACATCGGGCGGCACACGCAGATGAGCTGGTGCAGTTGTGGCAATCTGGCCAGCATCACCGACCCGCTGGGCAACGTGACGGCTTGGACGCGGGATTTGCAAAACCGGGTGACGGCCAAGATTTATCCCGACTTGACGCAGATCAGCTACGCTTACGAAAATAACAGCAGCCGGATGCTGTCTGTGACGGACGCGAAGAACCAGTCCACGGTGTATGGCTACTTTGTGGACAACAACCTGAAATCGGTCACTTACAGCAATGCCGTGGTCGCGACGCCGACGGTGACGTTTGCTTACGATACAAATTACAACCGCATCACCAGCATGGTGGACGGCACCGGGACGAATACGTATAACTATTACCCCGTGACCAGCGGGCAGTTGGGCGCGGGGATGTTGTCGGCTGTGACCAACACGTTTGTTGGCAGCGGTGTCACCTACAATTACGACGCGCTGGGCAGGATAACCAATCGAGCCATCAACAATGTGGCGGAGCAGTTGACGTATGACGCGCTGGGCCGCATCACAATCATCACGAATGCGCTGGGCAGCTTTACCAACACCTATCTGGGGGCGACGGCGCTGATCACCACAAACTTTGCGCCCTTTGGCAAGACGACCGTGTTCAGCTATCTGGGCATCACGAATGACGAGCGGCTGGCTGAAATCTGGAATCAAAAGACCAATAGCGCGACGCTCTCGAAGTTTGACTATGTGTATGACCCGGTGGGCCAGATCACGAACTGGACGCAGCAGGTGGACACCACTTCAACCAACGTGCAGGTGATGACCTACGACCCGGTCAACCAGTTGTTGAGCGACACCGTTCACAGCAACATCATTGCGGGGGCGATTCTCACCCAATATGCGTATGGTTATGACGCGGGCGGAAACCGGACCACGGAGCAGATCGGGACGGGCACGGGCACCTCGCCTGTGGCCGTCAGCCAGTCCACCTACAACAGCGACAATCAGGTCACCAGCCGGACGGAGACCGGCGGCCCGATGCTCTTTGCCGGCAAATTAAGCGAGCCGGCCACCGTGACGGTGGCGGGCAATGCGGCGGCGATCAATCATCAGACGACGAACTTCACGGGCTACGCAAGCGTCGCGAACGGGACGAATGTCGTTCCCGTCATTGCCACCAGTTACAGCGCGCAATCTGTCACGAACAAATATCAGGTTGTTGTCACAAACAACGGCGTGGCGAAGACGATTACGTTTGACTTGAATGGGAATGAAACTTCTGTTGTCACGACGACTTCAACGAATACTTATCAGTGGGATGCGGCGAACCGGCTTGTCTCAATCACTGGGCCGACGAATCAGAGTTTGTTCACGTATGATGGACTTGGAAGGCGGATGCAGATTGTTGAAATGACAAACGGCGTTGCAATGAGCACCAATAAATTTGTTTGGGATGGTGCGGCGCTTTGCGAGCAAAGAAATAGCGCGAACTCGGTGACAAAACGCTTTTTCAATTCAGGCGAACAAATATCAGGAACAAATTACTTCTTTACTCGTGATCACCTAGGTAGCGTTCGTGAAATGGTTGACAGTTCAGGAACGATTCAAGCCAGATACAGTTACGATCCTTACGGACGAAGAACAAAAATTTCAGGAAGTCTTGATGCCGACTTTGGCTATGCAGGATATTATTACCATCCGCCATCTGGACTATATCTGACGGTCTTACGAGCTTATGATGCTGATTTGGGAAGATGGTTGAGCCGTGATCCTATTGCTGAAAGAGGAGGACTGAACTTATATGGCTACGTTCTGAATAATCCACTCAATTGGCTTGACCCATATGGAGCTTGCGGTGGTAGTAGCGGCGGTGGCTCTTATCAGGTAACAGGTGGTGGTAGTAGTGGAAGTTATGAAAACGCTCCGCCATTTTCAGTCTCGCCACCATCTGGTCCAGCGACTCCGGATTCCCCTCCATCACCATGGGATAATTATGTAGGGCAGGCTTCTTGGGATTTAGTAAAAACCGCAGCTGGAGCGTTTTATTTTGAGCGGGTTGGAGCACAATTATGGTTTGAAGGTCCTCATACAGTTTACGAAGCATACGACTTAAATGAAACTTTACAAAATGATGCTAATAAGTATCTTAGCCAACAAAAAACATATATTATAGCCGTGCCTCCATACTATTATCAAGGCACTAATCCAAATTATTGCCTTCCAGACCCTCCCACTAATAAAATTCCTCCTCAGCATTTTCATGATTGACTTTAAGGGAAGTTTCCGTTTTTTATCAAAGCATATAAATGCGATTTTATTATCCGCATTGGTTTCTCTCTCTTCATGCTCACGGGGTGATGTGTCGGAAGAAGTTAAATCACTTGACCATTCAGCACGCGTCAAAGATGAAGCTGGAAATTTTGCTGGCGCAATTGATGATTGCACCCGCGCCATTAAGATGGATCCGAAATCCGCCGAATCGTTTTATCTTCGAGGCGGCGCAATGGCTGGCTTGAATCATTTCGATGCCGCAATCAATGACTTTAATGAAACGATAAAATTAAATCCAACAGACGATGATGCCTACTTACGTCGTGGTTTCACAGAAGAGCAGGTCGGTGACTATACAAATGCCATCGCTGACTATGGCATGGCGATTAAATTAAACCCAAAAAACCCCAATGACCCATACGGCTATCTGGGCAATTTGAAGTTGCTCCTTAAAGATTATGATGGGGCTGTCGCCGATTTTACAAAATCCATCGAGTTTAATCCCACAAATGCACTGACTTACTATAACCGTGGAGATGTAACATATTATTACTTGAATAAAGACTTGACCGGGGCAATTGCTGATCTGGACAAAGCTATCGAGTTAGACCCTGGGCATTCCAGTTCTTACAGTTTGCGTGGTAATTTAAGGCGGATTTCAAAAAATTACAGCGGGGCGATTGACGATTACAACAAAGCAATTGAACTGGATCCAAAAAATGGCGCAAACTATCTTTTGCTTGCCTTGATGCAAAATGATTTGTCAGAACTGCGACCCGCATTAACGAATTTTAATAAAGCAGAGGAAATAAGCTCCGACCCTTTAATTTTGAATCGCATTAACCTAATTCGTATACAGTTGGGGGAGCAAAAAGAAGTAACCGATGAAGTAATACATTTTACCAACGAATCGGCAGAATTCAAGGCTAGTAAAGCGAATGCAGATGCTCACGGCGAGCCACTGCCATTTTCAGCTGCTTTGATTGACGAATTGCTTGCAAACCTGATTCCCGAAAGTGATTTTTTCCGATCTGCAACTAATCCTGCTTTATCTCAAATAACTCAAAAGGATAACCTTTGCACGGCTTATTATTATACGGGAATGAAGCGCTTGATTGCCGGAGACAAGAGCGGTGCAATAGATTTATTTCAAAAATGCGTTGATGTAGGACAAGTGCCTTATATTCAACCCGGCTATTTCGAATATGACAGCGCTGAAATGAAGCTAAATGCTTTGAAAAACTGAATTCTAAACCTAAACGATAGCACGCTTTTGATTCAAATCAACAAGCAAATCAAGAAGGGAAACCAAAATATGTCAGACCTCAATGACGCACTAAAAGACAGCTACATCGGCAAAGTGGCGGACGCGCTCCAGCCCTACACGACAGAACTCACCACGGCGGCCTTTGACCCCACCAGCCGCATCACGCAACCCGGCAGGCAGGCATAAACGCAGCCGCCGCCAAGTGAAACTGGTCAAAAAACGCCAGAAATGTATAAAACCCCTTTATTTATTGAAAATCCGGCAGGTCGTCGGCCAAAATATCCCGGTCGTTTGGCAAACGACCTGTGTCGTTTGATGAAATACCTGCGTCGTCTGGCAGGATACCGAGTTCGCCGAACGAACGACTTGGGTCGTTTGCCAAATCCGGCGGGTCGTCCGTTCAACGCCCCGTTCCGTCCGGCAAAAGGAGCGTTCCGTTTAAGAAACGACGCTGGTCGTCTGTGAGGCGGAATAGTAAAGTTTTTCACCGATGAATCCGCGACGTGAATCTGCAAGAGACCGCCGGAGCGTTAAAGATTTTCCAAAAATCTGCATCACGAACTGGACGCAGCAGGTGGACACCACTTCCACCAATGTGCAGGTGATGACGTATGACCCGGTGAACCAGTTGTTGAGCGACACGGTTCACAGCAACTGAATTAATCCATTTGTTTTGGTTTCGTAGCGACGCTGGGGCGCGGGTGGCATAAACTTCGCGGCATGACGCATCAGCCAAGTTTCGCCCACGCCGAGTTTGCCGCCAAAAAGAAAGCCACCCGCCGTGAACAGTTTCTCG